>OFEU01000054.1_pt1 | contig 180617 bp, 181 predicted proteins | sample 1521221 | NCBI WGS metagenome assembly OFEU01 (sample SAMN03766357, study PRJEB24113) | microbial mat metagenome | isolation source: enrichment culture HLUCC-O from microbial mat sample contains cyanobacterium... | reverse complement strand
GGCCGATGATGCAGCGCAGTTCGCCGTCGTCGATGGTCAGGTTCAGGTTGTTGATGGCCTTGAAGCCATCAAAGCTCACGTTCACGTCTTCCAGGTACAGGATGGGGCCGTGGCGCACATCCACCGGGGAGGCGGCCGGGGCTAGGAATTCAAATACCTGGTCGCGGTTGGTGAGTTGTTCAAACATGCTCATGCGGTGGCCTCCTGCCCGGTGGCGGGGTCGTCGTCTTTGGCTTTTCTGCGCTTTTGCAGCAGGCCGGCAATGCCCTTGGGCAGGAACACGGTCACCAGCACAAACAGCGCGCCCAGGGCGAACAGCCAGGCATCCGGCATTACGCCGGTGAACACGGTTTTGGCGTAGTTCACCAGGATGGCGCCGATCACCGCCCCGTAAAGCGTTGCGCGACCACCCAGGGCGACCCACACCACGATTTCAATAGAGAACAGCGGTGAGAATTCACTGGGGTTGATGATGCCGACTTGCGGCACGTACAAGGCCCCGGCCACGCCCGCCAGCATGGCGGACACCACGAACACAAACAGCTGCACCCGTTCCACCCGGTACCCCAAAAAGCGAGTGCGGGCTTCGGCATCCCGGCAGGCCACGCTTACCCGGCCCAGCTTACTGGTCACAATGCCCCGGCAAATCAGGTAGCCGATGGCCAGGGCGATGCCGGTGGCGATGAACAGCCCCAGCCTTGTGGCGTCGGTGCGCAGGTTAAAGCCTAGGATATCGCGGAAGTCGGTCAGGCCGTTGTTGCCGCCAAAACCCATTTCGTTACGGAAGAAGGCCAGCATCAGCGCGAAGGTGAGCGCCTGGGTGATGATCGACAGGTACACCCCGGTTACCCGGGAGCGGAAGGCCAGGAAGCCGAACACCAGCGCCAGCAGGCCCGGGGCCAGCAGCACCATGATGAAGGCGAACCAGGCCATGTCGAAGCCCTGCCAGTACCAGGGTAGTGTGTCCCAGTTCAGGAACACCATGAAGTCTGGCAGTACCGGGTCGCCGTAGGTACCGCGATCGCCAATCTGGCGCATCAGGTACATGCCCATGGCGTAGCCTCCCAGGGCAAAGAAGGCGCCGTGGCCCAGGCTGAGAATGCCCAGGTAACCCCACACCAGGTCTACCGCCACCGCCAGCAAGGCGTAACACAGGTATTTACCCAGCAGGGTGACGGTGTAGGCGCTCACGTGTAGGGCACTGTCCTGTGGCATGAACAGGTGCAAAAAGGTGACCACGATCAAGGCGCTGAACAGCACGCCCAGGAAGATCTGGGTGGAACGCTCCTGCAAGGGCCGGAGCAGCCAGGTTTGTGATGAAGCCATAACTCAGCCCTCCGCCGCTCGGCCTTTTTGGGGAAATAGCCCCCTCGGCCGTTTTTGAATGAACAGGATGATCATTACCAGCACCATGATCTTGGCCAGTACTGCGCCAGCCCAGGGTTCCAGAATCTGGTTGATGTTGCCCAATGTGAGGCCGGCTACCAGGGTGCCCCAGAGGTTACCCACGCCGCCGAACACCACCACCATGAACGAGTCGATGATGTAGTTCTGGCCCAGGTTGGGGCCGACGTTGGTGATCTGTGACAGCGCCACACCCGCCAGCCCGGCCACACCGGAGCCCAGGGCAAAGGTCATGATGTCTACCCGCGTGGCCTTGATGCCCATGGAGCGGGCCATGGCCCGGTTCTGGGTGACGGCGCGCACTTCCAGCCCCAGGCGGGTTTTACGCATGATCAGCATCAGCCCGGCGAACACCACCAGGGCAAAGCCAATCACGTACATGCGGTTGAGGGTGAGCGACAGGGCGTCGTTGATCACCAGCGATCCACTCATCCATTCCGGGGTAACCACGGTGCGGTTCTGGGGCGAGATCATGGTGCGCACCAGTTGCTGCAAAATCAGGCTGATGCCAAAGGTGGCCAGCAGGGTTTCCAGCGGGCGGCCTTTGAGGTACTGAATCACGCTGCGCTCGATGGCGATGCCAGCCAGCGCGGCCACCATAAACCCGGCCGGTATCGAAAGGATCAAGGCCAGCCCCGGTTGGCCAGGAAACAGTTGCTGCATGCCCCAGGTGGTGTAGGCACCCAGCATGATCAGTTCGCCGTGGGCCATGTTGATCACGCCCATCACGCCGAAGGTGATGGCCAGGCCAATGGCCGCCAGCACCAATACCGAGCCAAGGGACAACCCGAAATACAGGGTTTCCGCGGCGCGGTTTATTTTCAGTTTTTGCTCGATGGATATCAGGGCCACTTTGGCGCTGGCGGCAATGGCAGGATCATCCCCGGCCACGGCCTTGTTGAGGGCGGCGCGGGCGCGGCTGTGCAGGCTGCCGGTCAGCGCGGTAATGGCGTCGGCTTTGGCCTGGGCATCGCCCTGCTCCAGTTGATAGATGGCAACGGCCAGCTCAAGCCGGTCGCGAACCGGAGCCGGTAAATCCTGCGCCAGAAGGTTATTCAGGGGCTCAATAACGGTCTCGTTGACCTTGCCCATCATGGCTTCGGCGGCGGTTCTTTGTATCTCTGGGTTGGTGGAGTAAAGGTCCAGCATGGCCAGCACGCCTTCCAGCTTGCCGCGGATGGCGTTGTTGATGTTCACCCGGTCCAGTTCCCGGCGGGAGATCTCGCCCAGGTTTTCACCGGTCAGGGGGTCGGCGATGGTCCAGTCACGGCCCACGTTGCGCAACACCACCACGACTTGCCCGGTGTCTTTGTTGCGGCTCAGGCGGTTGTTGCCGAAGGCGTCCAGCCAGCTTCTGGCTCTGGGGTCGCCGCTGTTTACGATGGCTTCGATGGCGGCGTCCATCTGCCGGGGGGAGGCATCAGCCAGGTTGGCGAGCAAGGCCTGCCCGGGGTCTTCTTCAGTCTGGCTGAAGGCCGGGGCTGCGATTGCCATCAACAAAGCCAGCAGCGAGGCAAGGCGCAGCGATAGGAGTGATCGGAGGATGCCCATGGGTCCGTCCTGTTGTTGAAAATGAAGAGCTGAAAAGATGCGTTGGTTCGAAGACCAGAAACACCCGGGGCGATCACGCCGCCCCGGGTTGGCTCACAGACTTATTCGGCGTCAGCCAGAGCTTGCTCGCCGGCAGAGGCACCGCAGCTGCCGGTTTTAACGTTGAAGTTGCCGCACTTCATCGGGGCGCGCCAATCGGCGATCAGGTCACGGGAACCCGGCAGGAAGTCAGACCAGGCATCGCCGGCCACGGTGGAGGAGGTTTCCCACACCACGGAGAACTGGCCGTTGTCCTGGATCTCGCCAATCAGCACCGGTTTGGTGATGTGGTGGTTCGGCATCATGGTGGCAATGCCGCCAGTGAGGTTGGGTACGGCGACACCGATGATGGCTTCTTTGATCGCCTCTACGTCGGTAGTGCCGGCTTTTTTCACTGCCTCAACGTACATGTTGAAACCAATGTAATGGGCTTCCATGGGGTCGTTGGTGACGGCCTTGTCGTCGCCTTTGAATTCAACCCAGGCGTCGATGAAATCGTAGTTGGCGTCGTTGTCTACGCTCATGAAGTAGTTCCACGCCGCCAGGTGACCAACGAGGGGGCCGGTGTCGATGCCAGAGAGTTCCTGCTCACCCACGGAGAAAGCCACCACCGGGATGTCTGAAGAGGAGATGCCCTGGTTGCCCAGCTCGCGGTAGAAGGGCACGTTGGCGTCGCCGTTGATGGTGGAGACCACGGCGGTTTTCTTGCCGGCGCTGCCGAAGGCCTTGATGTCAGAGACGATGGACTGCCAGTCGGAATGTCCGAAAGGCGTGTAGTTGATCATGATGTCGGCTTCTGCCACACCCATGTCTTTCAAATAGGTTTCCAGGATTTTGTTGGTGGTGCGCGGGTAAACGTAATCGGTGCCTGCCAGTACCCAGCGCTCAACGCCCAGCTCGTCTTTCAGGTAGTTCACCGCTGGAATGGCCTGTTGGTTGGGCGCGGCACCGGTGTAAAACACGTTTTCAGAGGACTCTTCGCCCTCATACTGCACCGGGTAGAACAACAGGCCGTTCAGCTCTTCCACTACCGGCAATACCGACTTGCGGGATACCGACGTCCAGTTGCCGAAGATCACGTCGACTTTTTCTTTTTCCAGCAGCTCGCGGGCTTTTTCAGCGAACAGTGGCCAGTTCGAGGCTGGGTCTACCACCACCGCTTCCAGCATACGACCGTTAACGCCGCCTTGTTCGTTCTGCTTTTCGATCAGCATTTCCATGGTGTCTTTCAGGGCGGTTTCACTGATCGCCATGGTGCCGGAGAGGGAATGCAGGATACCTACCTTGATGGGGTCTTCCGCCGCCATTGCATGGAAGGAGACAGACAGTGCCAATGCAGACAGGCCCAGTTTCACGTGTTTTTTGATGCTCATGTTGTGAATCCTTTTCTTTGGGTTGTAAGTCGTCGAACGCAACCAGGCTTTTGCATCTGCCGTTCCAACTCACCATAAATCACAACACAAACAACAACTTATCTAGTATACAAGCTAACGGACCCTGAGATTAGCGAGCGTTTTCTGGAGATTAAGGCCTGATTTTGGTGCCTTTCAGGGGGTTTGTGCTCCCTTGTGGTGCAGGCAGAAAACAGGCGCCCACCATGAGAAAACGGCTATCTATCTGTTTTTATTGTTTTAATTGATTGTTCGGACTGAATGGCACGGGCCTTGCCAATACTCATGTATACAAGTTTGACCACACATGAGGACAACCCATGCCCACCACTCTCGGATGGACGATTGCGGACTGGCAGCAAGCTTATAAGGATGGCGCGGAGCCAGAAGCTCTGATCAGCAAGCTGCTGGATTATCTGGACGACAACGACAACGCCTGGATTGCCCGGCTGGATGACCCGGCACTGAACAGCGCCATGGTGGAGTTGTCTGAGCGCCTGGAAAGCGTGGATGGCGATCTGGACCAATTGCCCTTGTATGGCATTCCATTCGCCATCAAAGACAACATCGACGCAGTCGGGCTGGCAACCACCGCCGGCTGCCCGGCCTTTGCTTATCAACCGGAACAAGACGCCGCTGTGGTGCGCTGGCTCAAAGCCGCCGGCGCGGTCTTGATTGGCAAAACCAATCTGGACCAGTTCGCCACCGGCCTGGTGGGCACCCGGTCGCCTTATGGTGCGGTATCCAACAGCTTTAACAAGAAGGTAATCAGCGGCGGCTCCAGCTCTGGCTCTGCCTCTGTGGTGGCCCGTGGCTTGGTGCCGTTTTCCCTGGGTACCGATACCGCCGGTTCGGGCCGCGTGCCGGCCGGGCTGAATAATCTCGTGGGGCTGAAACCCACCAAAGGGCTGTTCAGCATCGAAGGTGTGGTGCCGGCGTGCCGGTCATTGGATTGCGTGTCGGTGTTCGGCCTGACCATTAACGATGTGGCGCTGGTGGCCGACTGTATCAGCGGCTTTGAGCCCGCCGATGCCTATTCCCGTAAAGCCCCCACCGCTTTGCCACTGGATGCCCCGGCCATTCGCCGTTCCGGCCCGGTTCAGCGTCTGGCGATCCCGGACAATCCCCGTTTTTTTGGTGATCAGCAGGCGGAAGCTGCCTGGAACACGGCGCTCAGCCAATGGCGCAAGCTGGACACCGCCGGCATTGAACTGGTGCCGCTGGATTTCACCCCCATGCTGGAACTGGCGGCCCTGCTCTATGAAGGCCCCTGGGTGGCCGAGCGCCACGCGGCAGTGGAAGCGTTTATGGACAACCACGCCGCAGACATAAACACCACGGTGCGGAGCATCATCAGCAACGCCGGCAAGTTCAGCGCCACCGATACCTTTAAAGCCCAATACCGCAAAGAAGAATTAGTGCGCCAGATCGATACTTTGCTGTCTGAAATAGACGGCCTGCTGGTGCCCACGGCACCCATCGCCCCCACCATCGATGCGGTGAATGCCAACCCGGTGGAACTCAACAGCCAGCTGGGCACTTACACCAACTTCGTCAACCTGGCGGATTTGTGCGCCCTAGCGGTGCCCGCCGGCTTCCGTGACGACGGCCTGCCCTTCGGCGTAACACTGATCAGCGGCGCCTGGAAAGACCGCGAGCTGCAAACCCTGGCCAGCCAATGGCTGAACGCCCACCCAACGCCCCTGGGTGCAACAGACAAGCCCCGGCCCGAGGAAGTGGCCACTTACCAACCCGGCGTGCCCATGGTTCAGGTTGCGGTGGTAGGCGCGCATTTATCCGGCATGCCCCTGAACACTCAGCTCACCGAACGCCGGGCCAGGTTGCTGGAACAAACCACCACAACGCCCAACTACCGCCTGTTCGCCCTGCCCAACACCACCCCACCCAAACCGGGCCTGCAACGGGTGGAGGACGACGGCAAACCCATCGTGCTGGAAGTCTGGGAAATGGCTGCCTCGGAGTTTGGCTCCTTCGTCGACCTGATCCCCGCCCCACTCGGCATCGGCAACGTGGAACTCGCCGATGGCCGCTGGGTAAACGGCTTCATCTGCGAAGGCTACGGCTTTAACGGCGCCAGAGACGTCACCGAATTCGGCGGCTGGCGCGCCTTCATCAAATCCGGGACCGCCACTGCCAACTAATTCGATTCGGCGTCAGCCCCCGCGGGTCCACGCACCCAAGTCGCGAATCGGGGTCAGACCCTGCGGGTCTGACCCCACCCAGCACCGGGCCTGATCCACCTACAAGGAGTTTCAATACCATGTTCAACAAAGTCCTAATAGCCAACCGAGGCGAAATCGCCGTCCGCACCATTCGCACCCTCAAAGCCATGGGCGTGGCCAGCGTAGCCGTACATTCTCACGAAGACCGCCACAGCCTGCACGTAAGCAGTGCCGATGAGGCTGTAGCCCTGGCGGGCAAAGGCGCCAGCGAAACCTATCTGGACAAGGCCCAGATTCTGGCAGCGGCCAAACAGACCAGCGCACAAGCCATCATTCCCGGTTACGGCTTTCTCTCCGAAAATGCCGACTTTGCCGAAACCTGCGAAGCCGAAGGCATTGTGTTTATCGGGCCCACGCCCACCCAAATGCGCGAATTCGGCCTGAAGCACCGGGCACGGGAACTGGCCGAAGCCGCCGGCGTACCCCTGGCTCCGGGCAGCGGCCTGTTGGAAAGCCTGGACGAAGCCCTGCAAACCGCCGAGCGCCTGGGCTATCCGGTGATGCTGAAAAGCACTGCCGGCGGTGGCGGCATCGGCCTGACCCGCTGCAACAGCGACCACGAACTGCGTGAAGCCTTTGAAACCGTGCGCCGCCAAGGCCAGAGCTTTTTCAACGACAGCGGCGTGTTCCTGGAGCGCTTCATCGCCCGGGCCCGCCATGTGGAAGTGCAGATGTTCGGCGATGGCCACGGCAACGTGGTCGCCCTGGGCGAGCGGGATTGCTCCCTGCAGCGGCGCAACCAGAAGGTGGTGGAAGAAACCCCGGCGCCCAACCTGCCGGTCGCCACCCGCCAGGCCATGTTGGACGCCGCCGTGTCGCTTGGGCAATCGGTGAATTACCGCTCCGCCGGCACCGTGGAATACATTTACGACGAAGAGCGGGACGAGTTCTACTTTCTGGAAGTGAATACCCGCTTACAGGTAGAGCACCCGGTGACCGAGTCTGTCACCGGTCTGGACCTGATCGAGTGGATGCTGAAGATTGCCGCCAACGAAAGCCCGGACCTGGCCAGCTTTCAGCCCAGCCTGAATGGTGCTTCTATGGAAGTGCGCATCTACGCCGAAGACCCGCTGAAGGATTTCCAGCCCTCCCCCGGTGAGCTGACCGATGTGTACTGGCCGGAGGACGGCGTGCGGGTAGACACCTGGGTGGAAAACGGCAGTGAAGTCTCAGCCCACTACGACCCGATGATCGCCAAGCTGATCGTACACGGCACCGACCGCGCCGATGCCCTGACCAAACTGAAAGCCGCCCTGGCAGAAACCCGCCTGATGGGCATCGCCACCAACCTGGACTACCTGCGCCAGGTGGTGGCCCAGAAAAGCTTTGCCGAAGGCGTGGTGTCTACCCGCGCGCTGGAAAGCTTCGAATTCAAACCGTCGGTGGCCGAGATCATCAAACCCGGCACCTACACCACGGTGCAGGATTACCCGGGCCGGGTGGGCTACTGGAACATCGGCGTGCCGCCCAGTGGCCCGATGGACGATTACGCCTTCCGCATCGCCAACCGGATTGTCGGTAACCACAACGACGCCGCCGGCCTCGAAGCCACACTGATCGGCCCCAGCCTGAAATTCCACAAAGATGCAGTGGTGGCCCTGACCGGCGCGCTGACCGAAGCCACCCTGGACGACAAGGCCGTCGAATTCTGGAAACCCATCACCGTCAAAGCCGGCCAGGTGCTGGCCGTCGGCAAGGCCATCAAGGGTTGCCGTACTTACCTGGCGGTACGCGGTGGCTTTGATGTGCCGGTGTATCTGGGCAGCCGCTCCACCTTTGCCCTCGGCCAGTTCGGCGGCCACGGCGGCCGGCCTTTGCGCCCGGGCGACATGCTGGGCATCAGCCAGCTGGAATTGCCCGCCTGCACCACACCGGGACCAACCCACGACCCCGCACCGGCCGACCCGGACCTGATCCCGGATTACCCCAGTCACTGGGAAATCGGCGTGCTCTATGGCCCCCACGGCGCCCCGGATTTCTTCTCGGAAAAATCCATCGAGAAATTCTTCGAGCAGGACTGGGAGGTACATTACAACTCCAACCGCCTGGGCATTCGCCTGAACGGCCCGAAACCGGAATTCACCCGTGAAGACGGCGGCGAAGCGGGCCTGCACCCCTCCAACATCCATGACACTGAATATGCCATCGGCTCGATCAACTTTACCGGTGATATGCCGGTTATCCTCACCAAAGACGGCCCCAGCTTGGGCGGCTTTGTGTGCCCGGTGACCATTGCCAAGGCAGAATTGTGGAAAGTGGGCCAGGTAAAACCCGGCGACACCATCCGCTTTGTGGCCATTGATTGCGATACTGCGGTTAAATTGTCGGAACGCCAGGAGCTCGCCATCAAGAGCCTGATGGCACCGCCGGCAGTCAACCTGATCACGCCAGATCTGGCCCCGTTGAATGGCTTGTCTGCAACCATCCTCGCCCACCTGGACGAAACCGATGGCCGCCCGGAAGTCACCTACCGCCAGGCCGGTGACCAATACATCCTGCTCGAATACGGTGCCAACGTGCTCGACCTGGGTGCCCGCATGCGCATCCATTCACTGATGGAAGCCATCGCCGACGTGCAACCCAGCGGACTGCTGGAACTGTCGCCGGGCGTACGCTCCCTGCAGCTGCGGTACGACTCCCGGATTCTGCCCCAGGAATCCCTGATGACCTACCTGCTGGATCTGGAAAACACTCTACCGGCCACCGACGAGCTGAAAGTGCGCAGCCGGGTGGTGCACCTGCCCATGGCCTTCGAAGACAGCGCCACCCTGGAAGCCGTCGATAAATACCGCCAGTCCGTGCGCGACACGGCACCCTGGCTGCCCAACAACGTCGACTTCATGCAACGCATCAACGGCCTGCCCAGCCGAGAAGACGTCCGCGACGTGCTGTTCTCCGCCCGCTACCTGATCCTGGGCCTGGGCGACGTTTACCTCGGCGCCCCCTGCGCCGTGCCCCTGGACCCACGCCACCGTTTGCTCACCAGCAAATACAACCCGGCCAGAACCTACACCGCCGAAGGCACCGTGGGCATCGGCGGTATCTACATGTGCATCTACGGCATGGACTCCCCCGGCGGCTACCAGCTGGTGGGTCGTACCCTTCCGATCTGGAACAAGTACCTGAAGAACCAACAGTTCGCCGAAGGCGCGCCCTGGCTGCTGAGGTTCTTCGACCAGGTGTGCTACTACCCGGTCACCGAAGACGAACTGACCGAAATGCGCGACCAGTTCCGCGCTGGCAAGCTGGAGATCAAGATCGAAGAGGAAACCTTCGACCTGAAATCCCACCAGGCCTTTTTGGACGCCAACGAAAATTCCATTGCCGAGTTCCGCAAACTGCAGCAAGCGGCCTACGCTAAAGAGGTGGCCTTGTGGAAAGAAAGCGAAGCGGAAGAACTGGACCGCTTGGCAAAGGCACCACCGAAAGTGGACGCTTCCAGCCTTGAGCGGTTTGGGGAGCTGGTGAGTGCGGAGATTGCCGGTAACATCTGGAAGTGCCTGGTGAAGCCCGGTGATACGGTGGCGGAGGGTGATCCGTTGGTGATCGTAGAGGCTATGAAGATGGAGTTCGAGGTAAACGCAACTCTGTCCGGCAAGATCAGCGCCATGCATGTTGAGCCCGGTAAATCCGTTACTCCCGGGGAGCCCCTGCTAAGCATTGAGGTCTAGCTTGGGAGATCGGCGCTTTTGGTGCTGGCCTTCTGTGTGTGCGTGGGCGCCGCTGTGCGGGAACCCCTCCACAGACACGCCGTGAACCCATCCATGGGGGCTTGAGCGCAGCATCCCTGCTGCGCACAGTCTGTGGAGGGGTTCCCGCACAGCGGCTTGGTTAGCTCCAGTGATTGCGGCCATCACCTCTCGCAGGCATAGGGAGTGGGGTTTGGGGGTCGGGGAGGCTTTTCAAAAGTGTGTGCGACAGGGATGTCGCACTCAAGCCTACAGGGACGTATTCACGGCGTCTTTTGAAAAGCCTCCCCGACCCCCAAACCCAGCGCCAGAAACCAGACAAGAGGACACCCCAAAAGAGGGCAAACTCGAAAATGAAAACAACCGTTAAAAGAAAAGCCTCCATGGCAGATAGGGTTTACGAAGCCCTGAAGGACGATATTTTTGAGTTCCGGTTGATCCCTGGGGACAAATTCAGCGAGGGGGACGTGGGTGCTCGCCTGGACGCCAGCCGCACCCCCGTGCGCGAGGCCTTGTACCGGCTGCAGCGGGAAGGCTACGTTGACGTGCTGTTCCGCAGCGGCTGGCAGGTCAAGCCGTTTGACTTCCAGCAGGTCGAAGAACTGTATGACCTGCGGATCACCCTGGAACGGGCCGCCATGCACAAGATTTGCGCCATGCCCGAAGAACCGCAAACCCTGCGCACCCTGATTGCCATCTGGAACCCTGACCACCCCTCCGAGCGGGCCGTGGGCAGTACCGTTCGGGCGCTGGACGAAAGCTTTCATTGCGACCTGGTGGCCGCCGCCGGCAACCGGGAGATGACCCGCATACACCGGGAAATCACCGACCGCCTGCGGATTATCCGCCGGCTGGACTTTACCCGTGACGACCGGGTAGACGCCACCTACGTTGAACACGCACAAATCCTGGAGGCACTGAGAACCGGCCACGCTGCCGAAGCGGCAGACCGGCTTACCATGCACATCCGTACCAGCCAGAAAGCGGTGCGGGAGATCACCATGGAACGCATCAGAGAAGCAGCAGAGGCCCACAAGTCCGGGCAAGAAATTGCCCGAAAAGTAGCGGTCAAACAATGAATTAGGGTTCACCTGACGGCTCACAGACGTGTGAGAGATGTCGCACACGCCAGGGGGCAGATGTCCGATTATTAATGAAACCGCCCTGCGTAGAATGTCCGTTGTCAGGGATGACAAGCCAGCACGGATGTTGGTTCAGGGAAGAGAACTCCAGGGAACACGGAGTTGCCCGAAGGATCAGGGCTACAGGGATGAACGCAAGGACGAAGTGCTCAGGATGATGCGCAGCCTGAAGGATCAGGCAGGGGTCAGCCACGGAATTTCGGGACTACATGGACAGTGGTCCCTTCCGTGCACTAACTCCACACTCTTCGTAATACCCTCCCCCAGATCGCACCGCACCCACAGCGAACATATGCAGTATTAATCACTGGCTTGTCTCCCTGACGGAACACAACAACGCCATAAAACATACGGAGCTCTCCAATGAAGCACACAGGCATTCTCGCAACCCTCGTTCTGCTCTTCTCCCTGGCGACAGGCTTTGCCCACGCCAACGAATCAAGCGCTGTTAACATCAACACCGCCGATGTAGCCACACTCGCCTCGTTGAACGGCATTGGTGAAAGCAAGGCGCAAGCCATCGTGGCCTTCCGTGATAAGAACGGTCCGTTCCAGTCGGTAGAAGATCTCGCCAACGTAAAAGGCATTGGCGCCCGCACTGTTGAGAACAACGCCGAGCGCTTGTCGGTCGAATAAGCCGTTACGGGCAGCGCCCTGCTGCCCGTATTTCCCACCACTGGTGTCACCCGCCTGCCGCTGTTAGTCTTTCCCGCTTCTGTTGATCCAACTCTGGCTTTTTCATGATCCAAGGCGCGCTTCTCATTGCTCTGGCCGCATTGCTCTGGGGCACTACAGGCATTGTTGCCAAGTTCCTGTTTACCGGCACCGAACTGGCGGCCATCACCCTTGCCCTGCTGCGGCTGGTGGTTGCCCTGCCCTTTTTCTGGCTGCTCATGCGCCGCGAGCAGCGCCAGCTCGAAGCGGCTCACCCGGGCCAAAATGCTCCAGGGAGTTCGTTGCGCGGGCTCACCAAAAAAGCCCTGTTGCCACTGGCCGCCATGGGGCTTTTCCAGGCGTTCTATCAAGGCAGCTATCTGCTCGCGGTGGATTTGACCGGTGCGGGTATTGCGACACTGATTTCGCTCTGCTTACCGCCGGTGCTGGTGGCAATCCTGGCCGCGCCGCTGCTGGGCGAAAAACCTGGCCTGCTGACCATCGTGGCAGCTGTGGCCGCGATCCTTGGCACCAGTATGCTGGTTATCAGTGACATGGGCACCGCCGGCACCCTGCGCCTGGCGGGCATTCTGGTGGCACTGCTGGCGGCGGCTGTGTACACCGGGTTCACTCTGACCAGCCGTTACAACTCCGCCGGCACGCCGGTTTTCACCACAGCCTTCATCTGCTTTTCGACCGCTGCACTGTTGCTGTTACCGGTCGTCGCCATCAGCGGGGGCTTTGACGGCTTAGGCACTCTGGGCATTCAGCATTGGTTGATGATTCTGTACATCGGCGTGGTGCCCACCTGTATCGGTTACCTGTGCTTTTTCGCGGGGATGAAGACCACACCGGCCACGCTCTCCAGCATCATCGTGACGCTGGAGCCGTTGTTTGTGGCGTTGCTGGCGTGGCTGATTCTGGGGGAAATACTGGGGCCGATCGGCATTGCCGGGGCGGTGATCCTGACGGTCGCGGTGATCGTCGCGTCACGTTATGGCAGGGCACCCGGCACCCGCCAGGAAGGCTGAAGCCGGGCCCGGCCGATCCGATCTATTTGCGGGTTTTTTCCAGCATGTTCGGCTGCAGGATTTCAATCCAGTAGCCGTCCGGGTCTTTGATAAAGGCCAGGCCTTTCATTTTGCCGTCGTCCGGTCTTTTAACAAACTCCACACCCAGTTTCTCGAAGCGCTCACAGGCGCTGTAAACATCCGGTACCGCAATACCAATGTGGCCAAAGCCCTGAGGCTGGTCGTTGCCATTGTGGTAGGCAAAGTCTGCGTCTTCTTCGGTGCCCCAGTTGTGGGTCAGCTCCAGCATGGCTTCCCGGCCAAATGTATAGGTGGTGCGATGGGCATCATCATCGGGTACAAGCTGAGCCTGTTTGTCGTCCAGATACCCCAGAAAATACAGAGTAAATTTCATCTCCGGAAAATCCAGTTTGCGCACCAGGCGCATACCCATTACCCGGGTATAAAAATCCATCGAACGCTCAGGCTCTTTGATGCGCATCATGGTCTGGTTAAAGACAAAACCCTCTGTCTCAGGGACCGGTGCGTCGTGCAGGCCAGGCGCCTGCTCAAAATGCTTGGGCATGGTGGTTTTCCTTAATTAAATTAAGAGTTCAACCTTTATACCTGAGTGCAAGAGCGTTGGATTTCAAGGCTATGATAGACTGGCGCCCCCAATGTTTCAGAGAGCCATTATGGATTTTCAGGTGCCCAACACCCTGGCCGAGCAAATCGCCAATTACCTGGCCGAGCGCATCATGACCGGGCAAATCCGCCCTGGGGAGCGCATTCATGAAGCGCCGTTAGCGGTTGAATTGAAAGTCAGCCGGGCTTCCGTCAAAGAGGCGCTTTACACTCTGGAACGCTGGCACCTGGTGGAAATCACCCCCCGGAAAGGCGCCTCTGCGACCAAACTGAATGCCGATTACGCCGCCGAACTCTACGATGTTTACATGCACCTGCTAGTGATGCTGGCAACCCGCTTATGCGAACGCTGGCAAGAAACAGATCTGGACACATTGCTCAACTCTGTCAGCCAGGTGACCGAGCAGATCCGGCAACCGCAGGCAGACATCAGCGCGGTGGTGGAGGCCAGCTTTAACGTTATGGAAACCTGCTGTGCGGTGGTCGACAACCCATTCCTGACCGAGGCTCTTTCCAACTTCAAACCGGCGGTCAGCCGCGCCTATTACCTTGGCGCGGACCGGTACCGGCAGGGGCTGGCTCAGACCAGCACATTCTTCGCCGAGCTGCCTAAGGCCGTGATGGCGCGTGATACCACCAAAACCCAACGGCTCATTCACGACTTCGCTGAGCACCAGAAGCAGCTCATCCAGCAGGCTCTGGGCTGAGCCCGCACCCTCGCGCTCAAGATGTGATCAGTCACACAGATCCGCCGGCGGTGCCGGCATACAGTAACACTGTGTAACAAATAATCACCGCAGCCTTGGTCCTGCTGTCCCTGCGGCCCTTCAGTGCGCTTTCAGGCCACTGAATAACAACAAGAATCCGTCGAACAGAAACCGGGGCCACCATGTCTACTTTTATCCTGCACCCATTCAGGCCAACACTGGCGTTTGCCTGCCTTGTTGCCGGCGGCGTACCGATGCCCGCCCTGGCCGATTTCACACCGCTGGACGACTCCGCCATGGCTTCGGTCACAGGGCAAGCCGGGGTGTCTATCGAGCTGGAAACCAAATTGAGCATTGATCGCCTGGCCTGGACCGACGAGGGCACCCTGAGCGTTAACGGCTTGCAGCTGTCCGGCCACAATGATTCGGTGCTGGACAACCTCAAGATGACCATCGATATTGCCGGCGAGGGCGAGGTGCTGACCCACGGCTTCTCGGAAATCGCCCGCCGTGCCAACGCGGGCCTGATCGATACCAGCAATCCGGATGTCGCTGACGCACTGGCAAAGTATTCGGTCGCGGGCAGCTTTGGCAAACAGTTCAACAGCGGTGATCTTGTAATTCACCTGGGCGCCACCGATTACGGCGACCCCACCAGTCTTGAAGACTATCTGCAAGCCGTAGACTTTGAGCTGGCCATCGACGCCATCACCACCTCCGGCACCGATGGCAGCACCAACCTGTTTTCTGACATCAACCTGCAGGGCTATATTGGCCCGACCGATCTGGTTATTCGCAACGGTGGCAACTCAACCCGCACCCTGGCCAACGGCAACACGGTGTCGGGCTCGGAGCTGCAGCTCGACACCCATTTTGAAGTGACCAACGGCAGCCTGAACTGGGATGCCGCAGACCTTATCTTTATCTTCAACTTCGCCGCCGTCGGTATTGAGGGACTGCAAATCCATAACCGCCGGGGCAACGATACGCTCGGCCATTTTGGTATGGCCCACGCCACCGCCAAGTTGTCCCGTGGCACCGGGGCTGTGTCTGGCAAAGATGGCCTGTCGATTCACGATGTGGAGTTCCGCGCAGACATAGACATGCCGGTATTCAAGGTGGGCGGTACCAGTATTGGTTCTGTGCAGTTCACCGATTTTGTCATCAGCAACACCACCATGATGGTTTACGGCCACTAGCGCTTTCGCGATTCCAGCCCACGTATGTATGGTCAGGTTATACTTTCCGCACGTATAGTTAAGCGTTGTCGGATCATCCTTTGGCTGGAGAGTTTTAGTGACCGGTATTCCTGTTGGCATTAGCACTTGTCTGCTCGGCAAGGAAGTTCGCCACGACGGTGGCCACAAGCATTCCCGTTACTGCACGCAAGTGCTGGCAAAACATTTTGAATTCCGCTCTATATGCCCGGAACTGGAAGCCGGCCTGGGTGTGCCCCGACCGGCCATACAGCTGCGCGAACACGCCGATGGCCTGCACCTGGTTGAGAGCCGCGGCGCGGCGGATCACACCGAGTCCATGCAGGGCTTTATCCGCGACATTCTGCCCACCCTGGCGGATCTGCGCGGCTATATCCTGATGGCCAAGTCCCCCAGCTGCGGTATGGAGCGGATCAAAGTACACAACGCCGAGGGCAGTTTTGTGCATCGAGACGGCAGGGGCATGTTTGCCGATGCGCTGATGAAGGCGTTCCCGTTGATGCCGGTGGAAGAGGAAGGCCGCCTGAACGACAACTTGCTGCGGGAAAACTTCATTGAGCGGGTGTTCGCCTACGACGACTGGATGCAGAACGTCGCCGGCGAAAACCTTGGCAAGCAGGCACTCATTAACTTTCATACCCGTCACAAATTCACCCTGCTGGCGCACTCCGAGAAGATCTACCGCCAGCTTGGCCCCATGCTGGGTGACCTGAAGTCGGAACCTTTGGCGACCATTGCCGACCGTTACATCCATCTGTTTATGGAGGCTATGACCCAGAAAGTCAGCCGTGGCTCCCATGTGAATGCCATGCAGCATTTGTTGGGTTTTCTGAAAGAGGGCATGTTGGCCGAGGAAAAAACGGTGTTGCTGGAGCAGATCGAAGCCTACCGCCGGGGTGAAATTCCGTTGGTGGTGCCGATGACCTTACTGCGGCTGGCCCAGCGCAAGGAACCGGTGGATTACCTGCACACCCAGAAGTACCTGACGCCCTACCCGGACGAGTTGGGACTGAGGAATAACGTGTAGTTGAGACGGCGAAAAAAAGGGCGAATGGTTAAACCATTCGCCCTTTTTTATAGCCAGGAACTCTTGTCTCAGAAGCCGTACAGTAACGACAGGGACGTTTCGGTATCGGTTTTGTCTGAGCCAGCAGGGGCATCGGACACATGCTTGACCCGATACGCCAGCTTCATGGACAAGCTGCCCACGATGCTGCTTTGCAGTGACGTTTCGGACTGGCTAATGGTGTTGTTCTCATCCAGGCCAATCTCGGTGCTCAGTTTCTGGCGAAACAACGCGGATTCAGACAGCGCATAATCAAACTGCCCCGCTAATCTTGCGATGGCCTCTTCTTCGGTGTTGCTGCCGTCGACATCATCTTCTCTGAGCTTGTTGTAGCGATAACCGCCTCCGATCGAAAGGTCCAGAAACGAGCGATCACCCTGCTGCCAAACACGGTTTCCATAACCGGTGGTCAATGTGGACTCGAAGTCATAACCAGAGAACCGGTCGTCTTCATAGGCACCGCGAACAAACCAGTATTGCTGCTCATCAAACTTGTAGTCTGCTTCCAGCGCTGCCTTGTATTCCTCAGCGGTGGTCTGGTCTTCGGCCTCGGTGTACCGGGAGCGGAAGTCCCCGGTGTTACGCCAGGTCTCGGTCTCATGCTTCAAGCCCAGGCGGCCATCCAGCTTGGTTTCGTCGGTATTGCCCGAGGTCATGAGAAAGCCAAGCTCGGCTTCGCCATCCCAGTTGCGGCTGTCCTGAGCTTGTGCCATCGGGGCCAGCGCCAGGCACGCAATCGCCAGTGGTGTTCGGATACCCATAATGTCTCCTTGGTCGGGATCGTTATCAGTTCGTTGCAGGCTTACGCGCTGCTTCTCCCTCCAGACTTCTACGGGCTTGCTGCTCACGCTCGGCCTTCTTGCGGGCCTTTCGTTCGGCAATGATGCGGGCAGCCTCACCCCCTACATGCACTTCTCCGCGCTCTTCAGCCAGTCGCATCTGGTGTTCGCGCTCTTTGAATCTGGCTTTCTGCTCTTCGGTCAGTGACTCAATGCACTGGTGGCAGCTAACGCCCTGTTCGTATTCCGGGCGATGTTTATCGTCTTCGGTAATCGGTCGGCGGCAGGCGTGGCACTGGTCATAGTCGCCGCGCTCAAGGCTGTGGTTGACGGTTACCCTATCGTCAAACACAAAGCACTCGCCTTGCCACAAGCTTTGTTCCTGGGGTACGTCTTCCAGGTATTTCAGGATGCCGCCTTTGAGGTGATACACCTCTTCAAAGCCTTGTTCTTTCAGGTACGCCGTGGATTTTTCACAGCGGATGCCGCCGGTGCAGAACATGGCGACTTTTTTGTGTTTGGCTGGATCCAGATTCTGTTTCACATACTCGGGAAATTCCCGGAAGGTGTCAGTGGCCGGATTGACGGCGTTTTTGAAGGTTCCGATCACGACTTCGTACTGGTTGCGGGTGTCGACGAGCAGTACGTCGGGGTCGGAGATCAGGTCGTTCCATGCGGTGGCATCAACGTAGGTGCCGACGATGCGTTTGGGGTCGATGCCGTCGACGCCCATGGTGACGATTTCTTTTTTCAGCTTAACTTTGGTGCGTTTGAAGGGCTGAATGTCGACGTAGGATTCTTTGTAGTCGATGCCTTCAAAGCGTTGGTCGCTGCTGAGCCAGGCTTTGATGGTGTCGATGCCTTCACGGCTGCCGGCGATGGTGCCGTTGATGCCTTCACGGGCCAAAAGCAGGGTGCCGTGGACGTCTTTTTCGAGCATCAGCTTCATTAGAGGCTGGCGTAGTTCTTTGTAATCATTCAGAACGGCGAACTTGTAGAGTGCGCAGACGACGATTTCGTTGCTCATGGTTTTCTCCTGCGGGCCGGATCGTAAATCCGGAGCATGGTTTGGGGTTTGTGTTTGGGGCCAGAGTTTAACGAATTAGACATTGGGCGCAAGTTGGGGAAGCCCTTATCTTGACCGCCTTGAGCCCGCCGCTGGCCGGAGAAGACCTCCCAAAAGACGCTGTGAATACATCCCTGTACGCTCCGCTCCGCCCCTCAGCGCTAATTGCTCCTGCGTCGCGCTGAGGGTCCTGGGCTGGCCATCCATGGCCAGCCCGTGAAGCGCTTACGCGCTCCACCCATGGCTCCGCAGGCTTTTGGGAGGTCTTCTCCGGCCAACGGCTAACCTTTCAATTCGCCGTCGAGGTGGTTAGGCGCTGATTGATTAGTTATTCGATTTATTCAGCTCACGCTCGACGACCGCTGACAACTGACCCCAGCCTGCTCTTGTTAACTGGATGTTGTCTACCATCACCGTCGGGGTGCTGGTCACCCGCATTTGCACGGCCACTTCCAAGCTGTCTTCGACAGCTTCTTTATGCAGTTCTGTGGTCAGGCAGCGGCGGAAGCGGCGTTCTTCCAGGCCCAGATCGTTGGCGTAGCGGGTGAAGGTGACGACCGGGTCGTTTGAGCCGCTCCATGCGCTTTGAGCGTCGTACAGCTTGTCGTGCATTTGCCAGTATTGACCCTGGTCGCCGGCGCAGCGGGCTGCCTGGGCGGCGGGCACGGCGTTTTGATGTTGGCGCAGGGGCAGGTCGAAGTAGACGAAGCGGACTTTGCCGGTGTTGACGTATTCGTCTTTCAGGCGCTTACTGGCCGGGGCGAAGCTGGCGCAGGCGGGGCATTGGTAGTCGGCGAATTCGCGGACGACGACGGGGGCATCCGAAGGGCCGACGGAGATGCCGTACTGATCCAGGGACGCGGGAAAGTCGGATGCGTTGGGGGCAGCAACCGGTAACGAGTCGGAGCTGGGCGCGGGCGGTCTGGTCATAGCGTACACACCGACGATGACGGCGATTGCCACGACCACGGAAACCCCGATGATCGCCGGTTTTCTGTTTCCGTTGTTGCGCGGCGAGGGGGCACCGGTCTGTTTACGTCGTTTTGCTTCACCCATCAGGGGCTCCTTTTATTTTTTGCGGTCATTCGTTAGAACGATTCCCTTACATTTGCCAAGCAAGCTAAGATCTCTCATATCCCGAAAAAGTTCCAATAAAAACCAAGGATTAATCATGCCATTACCTACTCAACTAAAAAACAGTCTTTGTTTGCCGCTGATTGCCGCGCCGATGTTTCTGATTTCTTCGCCCGAGTTGGCGCTGGCCTGCTGTAAGGCCGGGGTTGTGGGGAGTTTTCCGGCTCTGAACCAGCGCAGTAGTGAGGATTTTGAGCAGTGGCTGGTGCAGATGAATACCGAGCTGACTAATTGGAAAGCCGCTCATCCAGACAACGTCACTGCGCCCTATGCAGTGAATCTGGTGGTGCATCGTACCAACCCACGCTGGCAGGCGGATCTGGAATTGTGTGTGAAGCATCAGGTGCCGATTGTGATTACGTCTCTGGGCGCTGCCAGTCAGGTGGTGGAGGCGGTACACAGCTACGGTGGGCTGGTGTTTCATGATGTGACCAATCAGAAGCATGCGCGCAAGGCGGCAGAAGCCGGGGTCGATGGCATTATTGCGGTGGCCGCCGGGGCCGGTGGCCATGCTGGCACGATCAATCCGTTCGTTCTGGTGCATGAGATCCGCGAGGTGTTCGACGGCACGATTCTGCTGGCGGGCGGTTTGTCTCACGGTGAAGATGTGCTGGCGGCGCAGGCGATGGGCGCGGATCTCGCCTATATGGGTACGCGGTTTATCAATACCGAGGAATCGGAAGCGGACGACGCCTACCGCAATATGATCATTGAGGCGGTGTCTGGCGATATTATTCATACGCCGGCTGTGTCCGGGGTGCCGGCCAGTTTTATGCGCCAGAGTCTTGAGGCAGCGGGCTTCGACATGGACAAGCTGAATCAGGCCGGCGATGTGAATTATGGCGAAAAGCTCAAGCCCATGGATGAGGAAGCCAAGGCCTGGAAGACGGTGTGGTCGGCCGGTCAGGGTGTGAGTCAGATCAAGGATGTGCCGAGTGTGGAGGCGCTGGTCAAAAGGCTCAGTGATGAGTACCGGCAAGCACGCTCACAGCTGGGGTGAGAGGCCCGCTGCATCCTCACTGGCAAAGGTGATTAATTCAGGGAAGAACTGAAGAAAGCGGGCCTCGAGCAACTCGTCGTTGGCCCGGATTTCTTCGATGATACCGGCAAAGCGGTTAGGAAAACGGATGCGCTCCGCCACCCGGTCCAGGGCGTAGCCGATGTTGTCGAAGTCTTCATAAGCGCCGAACCAGTCACTCTGCACCATGCGCCGGGTGACTTTAACCATCGGCGGGGGCATCAGGTGTTCGTGGGTTTCCAGCTCATGGTAGACGGCACTGACAAAGCGGTTGTGGTCCATCTGGCTGAACCGGTGCCAGTGTCGCAGCAGGTAATGATCGTAAAGGATATCCAGCGCTACGCCAGCAAAACGGCGACGCTGCGCCGAGAACAAGGCTTTGCTGGCCAGCACCGCCGGGTGCTGATCGGTGAACACATCCACCGAGCGGTGATGACGAACGCCCCGGATCACAGGCTCTGGCAATGCCGACAGCTCCACCCCTCGGGTAAAGTCCCCCAGAATGCTGCCCACACGGGCCCCGGGCGAGTCCGGGGCGAGGAAGGTGTGGGCCAGGTGGTTCATTACTCGACCTCTTTCATTTTCGCTCAAATCCCTTGCTGATCGAGATGTGCCTTCAACTTGAAATTATCATTCGGGCCGGCAAGAGTCGTCAAACGTCATTGGAACGACGCTTGGGAGGGTGGAGCCCAAAAACTTCATCGTGATTTGTCTTAGGCTGCGCGGCCTGAGAGCTTGCCGGAGCGTAAGCACTGCGTCTGAGCAAAATGTAGCCATTACCCACTGTTTCGACGATGCCTTTTCTCAGCAACTCATTCAATATGACCGCAGGTGCTAGATTGCCGTTGGCTGTGTGTACAAGATCAGAGAAAGTATCAGTATCATTAATCTGCGACAGAAGCATCTTGGGGTGATGCTGTTCATCCAGGAATCGGGATGGGCTGAGCCAGCAACGAATCACCTGCCGGGCACCAGAAGACAGCAGAGTGGTTACCAACTCCGTTGGCTGCCATCTTAATTCGTGGCCGTTTGGCAGGTTTTTAGTCATTGCCATTTCTCTCCGTTATTGCCGCCTTAATACAGCTATTTTCAAAGTCATTACGAACATCGGTCTGCACTGGGTCTCCCTTTTTACTTACATTTTCGCTGCTTTCTACTTTTGCCCATCGAATTTTGTGAACTCACGGAGCAAGAGTTCGTATACCCTTACACTAATACATTAACTAGGCGGTTGTTATGTTGGGATTTTTGAAAAGCGATCCGAAGAAGAAACTGCAAAAAGCCTATGAAGAGAAGCTTGCCAAGGCACTGCATGCCCAACGTAACGGGGATTTACGCAGTCACGGCACGCTGATGGAGGAAGCAGAGAAGATTTACGCGGAGATTCAGGCCCTGGAACAGGGCAAGGGGTAATCGCAGGGGCCGTGCCGCTGGCGCTACCCCATGCGTTCAATCGTCCATTAGCTGACGAAGTTGCTGGTTGAGTCGCGCGATTTCTCTGCGCATATCCTGCACTTCGTCGAGCAGGTCCAGGGATACCGCCAGGCCGGGCAGATTGAGCTTCAGGTCCCGCTGTAATCGCATGGCTTTTTGCAAACGGGCTAGCGCATCCACATCAAACTGCCATTGGCGGGCCTCGGGTACTTCCTCAATCGGCGCGATGATGCCATAGCTCACCAGTTTGATGACGAACTCGGCGTGGCAGTCACCGCGCTCGCACACTTCCCGAAGCGTGAAGGTACTGCCGTTGGCGTCGGTGATTTCCACGGTCACGATCAGATCTTTGCTAGTCATGGCTACCCCCGATCACACATGCAGTTTGTTGCGTGGATTGAAGCCTTTCTCCAGTTCAGCGAGTTTTTCATAAAGCTTGGTCGCTTCCGGGCTGTGCTGCTCTGGCATGGCCACTTGCAGAATCACAATCTGGTCTCCCGGATGTTTACCGGGGAACCCTTTGCCTTTTAACCGCAGTTTGCGGCCACTGGTGGTCCCTTGAGGCACCTTTACATTGACCTTGCCCGCCATGGTCGGGATAGTGATCGTTGCACCCAGGGCCGCCTCCCAGGGCGCCACCGGAACGGTTAACAACACATCATGACCTTCCACCGCAAAGTGCGGATGAGGTGCCAGTTCTACCTCGATGAACAGATCGCCCGGCTCGCCGCCGCCCATACCGGGCGCACCCTGCCCTTTGAGCCGGATGTGCTGGCCATCGCGCATGCCCGCAGGAATCTTTACCTTCAGCGTTTTTTGCCGCGGCATTACACGGCCATGCTCATCGGCATCGTGCACGGTGAACGACACCTGCTTGTCACACCCGTTGAATGCCTCTTCTAGAAACAGCGCCAGGCGGGCGTGTACGTCTTCGCCGCGCATTTTTCTGCTCTGGCGAAATCCGCCACCGGCTTCGGACGACGCACCGCCGCGCCGGGCACCACCAAAGATCTCTTCAAAAAAATCACTGAATTGACTGGCATCGGCTTCGGTGTAACCACCTCCGCCAAAGCCGGAGGCACTCTGCCAGCCCGGGGGCGGCTGGAACGAGCCATCACCTTTGGCGCCGTATTTGCGCAACTGATCGTACTCGGCGCGCTTTTCGGGGTCTTTCAGCACTTCATAGGCTTCGCCCACATCCTTGAACTTGTCAGTGGCGTTTTCTTCTTTACTGACATCCGGGTGGAACTTGCGAGCCAGCTTGCGGTAAGCCTTTTTGATGTCTTCGGGTGAGGCAGATTCGCTCACACCAAGGACAGCGTAATAGTCTTTGAAGTCCATGGAGCTCCTCACAGCAGATCAACAATGTGTCTCTGATTACTTATAGTTGACGCTAACGCGGAATTTACAAGGTGGGAGTGATTCAGACTTGCCATGGATCAAACCGGATACTCGCCGCAAAAGGCCCTGACAGCGTGACGCCGGTCACAACTGGTTGACGCTGGCCGGATCGGACAATTTTTAACCAATCTTTCAATTTCAATTATCCGCAGATCCGACCCAATATTCATGAGCACTACCCATCACAACAACAATCATTCCTTACAAACGGAGTTGCTACATGAACAACAATCACAAAAACGGGCTGTCGCTACCCGCGATAGCCGATGCCAGCATCCTGAAGCCACTGACCGCACTGATGGTCGCGCTACTGTTTACCGGTTGCAGTGATCTGGGCTACCTGCTCAGCAACGACAAGGTGACCGATGCCGACAACAATCAGGTGGTGTTCGTCGGAGACTCGATTTTCGCGCTGTCTGGTGAAATCCAGAACCAACTGGAAGCCAAAGCCGGCGAAACCTTTCGCCGTTACACCGTCTCTGGCGCCGAGTTGTCTGGTGAGCTGATTGCACCCTCAATTCCTGACCAGTTCCGGGAGGCGCTTGCCGACAACCCGGACATCGAGACGATGGTGGGTGATGCCGGCGGCAACGACATTCTGATTCCAGCCATTTTTTTGAACTCCAACAGCTGCAAGACCCCCTGGTATCGATTTGGTCGCCTGAGCCAGAAGTGCAAAGACTTCATCGACAACATCTATGTTGAAGGCGTGGACTTCCTCAATGAAGTGGCCGAGGCCGGCGTTGATCAGGGCATTCTGGTGGGCTACTACTACACCAAGAACGGCCTGTTCCGGCTGAAAGACCTGAAAGAAGCCGTCGACTATGGCAATGCCACGCTTGCCAGAGCCTGCGAGAACTCGGTGCTCAACTGTACCTTTGTTGACCCCCGCCCAGTGATCACCGAGCGCGACATCATTTTTGACGGCATCCACCCAGCAGACAGCGGTTCCAAAAAAATTGCGGACCTGATCTGGCCAAAACTGCAACCTTTGCTCTGATAACGACAAACCCCGGCGACCAGGCGGTCACCGGGGTTTTAAGGTAGCTGAACCATGAAAAGCAAAATGCTGTTTGCCATTATTTCGGTGTCACTTGTGGTGGGGGCAGCGGGCGCCTATCTGGCACTACCGCAAAGCCCAGTCAACCTATCCGGCCTGGCCGAACACCAGGGTCCAGACCCCGGGGCGTCTGCGGCAATTATTGCCAAACAGGAAAATCAGGACCCTTCGCGACTGATTATGGAATTGGCCGTTCATTACCTGGAGCACTATGGCGAAACCATTTCAGAGCCAGCCACCCAGGCCCGCCTGTATAACGAGCGCCGGGCCCTGCTGGAACGTTACCCATCCTCTGGCCACGAGCTCTTTGAGGACGCTATCACGACGGCCTTTCCCGAACTCGCCGGCCAGATTCTGACACTGATCGCCAACCTGGACCGCTATCACGACTGGCTGGATAATCACGAGCTCCGGCTTCAGAGCCTGCCGGCACTGGAACGAAGCGCCGAAGTCTGGCAACAACGAGAAGCCATTTTTGGCACCCTGGCCAGCGAGATCTGGGCCGAAGAACAAAATGCGGTGGAAGAGCAGTCTGAAGCCTTCCAGCAAGAACTGGCCAGACTGGACCAGGCCGAAGAACTCCAGCTGACCGAGCTGACCTATCAACTGCAAAGTACGGCAGATGAACTTTACGGCAATGACCTGACCCGCCAATTCGTTGGCTCCGGCGCTATGGGGCATGCCCTGTTTTCGATGAACAGCGTGCAGTCACAACTGGCCAGCATGCCCGCCGATCAGCGCCAGCAGACCATTGATGCGCTCCGCCGGCAGCTGGGCTATTCCAGCGACGCCATCGAACGGCTGGCCGAGCAAGACCAGGCCCGGGAAGAGAAGTGGCAGAATGGCAGAGCTTATACCGAAGAGCGGGAGGCGCTCAGGCAACGCTTGTCGGGCGAAGCACTCGATGCAGCCCTGAGCAACCTGCGCGAAGAACACTTCGGAATCGCCGCACCGACCATCGCCAAAGAAGAAGAGCAAGGCTTCTATCGATTTGAGCGGCCACGGCAGTACGGGGTGAATTGAGGGTTAGTGGCCGGGTGTGTCATTTGGCTACTGACAACTCGGTCATTATCATTCCCCCGCTATACCTATTAGAATATTCGCCCTGATAAGCCCGGGACCGGAAGTCCCAAACTGCGCGCGAATAGCCAATGCTTCAACGATCCTCAGCCCAACATCCTGCCGCTCAGACCCAGCTGCTCGAACTACTGGCCGGCGCTCACGATTCATTACCGTGTTTCGCCGAGCGCCTGAGCCGCCTGTTCGGTCTGGGAGACACCATGACTCTGGACGCCGCGACAGTCTTTCGCAGCCGCCAACCGGGCATGGACCAGGGGCCGGTGATTGATCGCCTGATTCAGGAACTCGCCACCACACGCCGGGCTTTGATACGCACTATCCTGAGCTATGGTGACGACATTGAGGCGAACGAGAGCGCGCCGTTTGAGCCTTATCTGAATGCCTGGCTCCTGCTGCAACGCAAGCTAGCCGCCAGCAGCCGCCAGCAGCGGGACAAGGTGCGCAAAGCGATGCAGGCGCATGACCAGAACCTGGCCCGGCTAGCCGAGCTGGATTCGGTGTTCGACCACACCATGGCCGGTTACACCAGCCAGTGTTTTTCTCATACTCCAAAAGTACTGGAACAGCGATTCCAGGCTTTACAGACACCTCCTGAGCATTCTATGGAAACCGGCACTCCGCCCGGTGACTGGCTCCACCGTTACTGCGAGGAAGCGCAGAACCTGTTACTCGCTGAACTGGACGTTCGGCTGGAGCCCGCACTCGGTTTACTGGAGGCCTGCCACAACAAGGTTAACAACACCCTATGAGTAGACTCTTTTTTACCCTTGCTTTCGCCATCGGCATGGCTGTTGCGGCCTGGATTGGCGCAGGATTTATTGGCTCCGACCTACTAGCCCTGGCGTTCACCGGGTTGATCGCTGCGGTGTACTGTCTGGGCTTTGGCGAGCTGGTGAATTTTCGCAAGCAAACACAACAGCTGGCGGGCAGCGTTGATCAGCTGCCGGAAAGCCACGACCGGATCGCAAGCTGGCTGGCCACGCTGCCCCAGTCCATGCAATTTGCCGTTCATCGCCGTATCGAAGGCCAAGCTGCCGCCCTGCCTGGGCCGCAGCTGACCCCTTACCTGACCGGCTTGCTGGTGATGCTGGGGTTGCTGGGCACCTTTGCCGGCATGATCGTGACCCTGGGCGGCGCCGCCTCTGCACTGGACAACAGCACCGAACTCAGCGCCATCCGCAGCGCCCTGGCCGCCCCCATCGCGGGGCTGAGCCTGGCCTTTGGCACCTCCATTGCCGGTGTCGCGGCTTCCGCGATGCTTGGGCTGGCTTCCACCCTCAGCCGGCGCGACCGGTTGCAGGCATCTCGCACACTGGATACCGCCCTGCGGGAAAAACTGCATCACCTGTCTGCCGACCATCAACGCCAGCAGGCGTTCCAGGCACTGGAAACCCAGGCCAGAGCCCTGCCGGAGATGGCCTCGGCCATGGAGCGCATGACCACACGCATGGAGCAGCTCGGCCAGCAACTGGAACAATCCCTGACCCGCAACCAGCAGGAGTTCCACAGTGCCGTCGGCAGCCATTACCAGACCCTGGCAGATTCCGTCGCCCAATCCCTGAAAACGGCGCTCGATGACAGCTCAAAGCAGGCGGCAGAAAGGGTGGAGCCGATTGTCACCCAGGCCATGGAGCATCTTCAGAAGGATGCCCGCACCCTGCAGCAGAGTTGGTCAGACGATGCCCGGCAGCAACTGGCCGAGCTGACCGCCGGCTTTCAGAAAACCACCAGTGAGGCTGGCGAGCGCTGGCAGCAGAATCTGAACGAACAGCAGCAACTGAATGCCAGAATACTGGAGACCCTTGAACAGCGCAGCCAGCAAAGCCAGCATCAGCTGCTGGAACAGCTAAAAACCTGGGCTTCAGACATCACCAGGCAACAACAGATCGGGCTGACAGAGCAGCAGCAGCAACTGGCGGAAAGCGCCGGACACCTGAAGTCCAGCAGCGCAGAGTTGGTTGAGTCCCAGAGGGCGGGTATCGAACAACTGGTAGCGACCATTGGCAAACAGCTTTCCGAACTGCGAGAGCAGGAAGCCCGGCGCACTGACGCCTCTGCGGCGCGGATGGAAAGCCTTGAAGCGACGGTAGCAAAACACCTGGCAGAGCTGGGCACCGCGCTGGAAGCCCCCATGACCCGCCTGATCGAAACCGCCTCTGAAACCCCAAAGGCAGCCGCCGAGGTGATCCGCCAGCTGCAAAGCGAAATCGCCCACAACAGTGAGCGGGAAAATGAATTACTGGAAGAACGCCAGCGACTGGTGCAGGAACTGGACAGCCTGCTGGAAAGCCAGCGCAGCACCGCCGACAGCCAGCGGGATGCGGTAGATGCCCTGATCAGCGGCGCCGGCGAAACCCTGACTGGCATCAGCGAGCGCTTTAACACCCTGATCCACGAACAGAGCCAGCAACTGGGCAAACTGGGTGTCGACATTACCGGCAGCAGCCAGGAAGTCGGCGCATTGAGCGATGCCTTCGCGCAGGCCATTGAGCTGTTCAGCCAGTCCAACCAGCAGGTTATCGCCAGCCTGGCGGATATCCAGAAGGCGCTGGATAGCGCCGGCACCCGCCACGATGAACAGCTGGCCTATTACGTGGCTCAGGCCCGTGAGGTGATTGATCTCAGCGTCAGCGCCCAGAAAGACGTCATCGATGCCGCCGCAGCACTGCGCCGGGCCGAACCCAGCGAGGCCGGCTGATGGAACAGCTGGAAGGCGGCGAACAGCAATCGGCACCGGTCTGGGCCATTTTCTCGGATCTGATGGCTGCGCTGGTGGGTATTCTGGCGCTGATTCTGGTGTGGGTGATTGGCATTCAGCTGGAGCTGAGCCAGTCACTGGCCCAGGAAATTGAGAAGCGGGAGGCGGAAGAGCAGCGCCGGATCGCCCTGGAACAGGCTCTCGAAGACCCGCTTACCAAGGGACTGGTCACTTTTCGGGATGGCCGCATAGGCATCAGCGGCAACGTGCTGTTTGAGCTGAATTCGGACCAATTACAGGCCGAAGGCGAGGAAATTCTGGAATCGCTAATTCTCCCCCTGCAAACCTACCTGACACAGCACGATGAATTACTGATGGTGAGCGGCTTCACCGACGACCTGCCCATGCATCCCGGCAACCGTTACCAGGATAACTGGGGCCTGTCGGCCCAGCGGGCGCTCACCGTCACCCGTTCGTTGACAGAACTGGGCTTACCCAATGACCGGGTATTCGCCGCCGCGTTTGGCCCGCACCACCCGACCGTGCCCAATGTGGATGCCGATTCCCGGGCCCAGAACCGAAGAGTGGAGATCAGTACCGTGCCCAGAGCTCCATCGGCAACCGGTGATCCGAAAGGTGGAGCCGGCGACCGATGACCGTAGATACCGCCCTGCAGTCACAGCTGGAACAACTTCGGCACCATGGTGCGGATCAACTTGATCCTATTCAATTCCATTATCTGGAAGCCTGCGAACATCGCCTTCGCAGCAAGGGCCTGCAACATGGCCGCCATTGGCAGAAACTAGCGCTGGCTGTAGCCGAGTATCAAGCCAGTCTCGGGCCATCGCAGAAGCCTACTCCAACTATCGCTGCCCGGCCATCCTCCCCGCTGGCCGCCCTGCTGGATGCGCTTAACCAGACAACTGATGCGCCGGCCAAAGCTCCGAGATCTGCCCTCGAACAGCGAATATTCGGAGATATCGACCAGCCAGAACAAACGCACCTACCCCCAACGACCGACGCACTCCAGCCGCTGAAAGCCATGGCCAGAGCCAAGGCAGACCAGAGCACCCAGGCCATTCAGGAGCGCATTCGCTACGCCATCGAGAGTACCCCGAAAGACGCCGGCCCGATGAATGCCCACCGACTGGTCAGCCGGGCGCTTGCCGAAATGCAGAGGTTGTCACCGGAGTATCTGGAGCGGTTTGCTCGGTATACCGATACGTTGATGGCGTTGGAGCGGTTGGCGCGGAAGGGATAAAAAAAGCCCCCGACTTGCGGGGGCTTTTTTTTTGCAGCTTACTTAACCTTGGGGTCCAGCTCCCCAGCCTCATAACGCTCGAACATCTGCTCAAGGTTCAGCGGCTTGATCTTGCTGGCCTGGCCGGCGCAGCCGAAGGCTTCGTAGCGGGCGATGCAGATATCGGTCATCGCGACCATGGTGGCCTTGAGGAATTTACGCGGGTCGAACTCGGCCGGGTTTTCGGCCAGGAAACGACGGACCGCGCCGGTGCTGGCGAGGCGCAGGTCGGTGTCGATGTTGACCTTGCGAACGCCGTGCTTGATGCCTTCGACGATTTCTTCCACCGGTACACCGTAGGTTTCCGGGATCTCACCACCGAATTCGTTGATGACCTTCAGCCACTCCTGGGGTACGGAGCTTGAGCCGTGCATGACCAGGTGGGTATCTGGAATGCGCTTGTGGATGGCTTTGATTTGCTCGATGGCCAGGATGTCGCCAGTGGGCGGACGGGTGAACTTGTAGGCACCGTGGCTGGTGCCGATGGCGATGGCCAGGGCGTCTACGTGGGTTTTCTTGACGAAGTCGGCGGCTTCTTCGGGATCGGTCAGCATCTGGCTGTGGTCCAGAATGCCTTCTGCGCCGATGCCGTCTTCTTCACCGGCCTGGCCGGTTTCGAGGGAGCCCAGGCAGCCCAGTTCGCCTTCTACGGACACGCCACAGGCGTGGGCCATTTCGACGGTGCGGCGGGTGACGTCTACGTTGTAGTCGTAGTCCATCGGGGTTTTGCCGTCTTCACCCAGGGAGCCGTCCATCATGACGGAGCTGAAGCCGAGCTGGATGGAGCGCTGGCAGACGGACGGGCTGGTGCCGTGGTCCTGATGCATAACCACCGGGATGTGCGGCCATTCTTCGATGGCGGCCAAGATGAGGTGGCGCAGGAAGGGGGCACCGGCGTATTTGCGGGCACCGGCGGAGGCCTGAACAATCACCGGGGAGTCGGTTTTGTCGGCGGCTTCCATGATGGCGCGCATTTGTTCGAGGTTGTTTACGTTAAAGGCTGGCACACCGTAACCATGCTCGGCGGCGTGGTCCAGAAGTTGCCGCAGCGATATCAGGGCCATGGGTTGTCTCCTTCGTTGACTTTTTGAGGTTTGAATTCTGTTCGTTTTCAGACTTTGGAGTCTGCTTCGGAGTGTGGGGTAGGCCTTCCGGGACACGCTGTGAATACGTCCGTGTACGCTTGAGCGCAGCTTCCCTGCTGCGCACAGTCCCGGAAAGGCCTACCCCACCCTCCTTGCGATTCTGGCCCTGTGCGGGTTTCTCTCAGAATCGCTTTGTTGATTACGCTCCGCGCTCTTCCAACACGGCAACCGCCGGCAGAGTTTTGCCTTCCACGAATTCCAGGAACGCACCGCCGCCGGTTGAGATGTAGGAGATCTTGTCAGCTATGCCGTATTTGTCAACGGCTGCGACGGTGTCGCCGCCGCCGGCGAGGGAGAAGGCGTCGCTTTCGGCGATGGCTTCAGCCAATGCTTTGGTGCCGTTGCCGAACTGGTCAAATTCGAATACGCCGACCGGGCCGTTCCACAGGATGGTTTTGGCGTTCTTAAGCAGGTTGGCGAACTGGCCGGCGGTTTCGGGGCCTACGTCGAGGATCATGTCGTCGTCGCTGACGTCGGAGATGTTCTTGACAGTCGCGGTGGCGGTTTCGGCGAATTCGGTGGCGACGACGACGTCAACCGGCAGCGGGATTTCCACGCGGGTTGCTATCTCTTTGGCGGTGTCGACCAAGTCATGTTCGCACAGGGATTTGCCTACCGGGTGGCCGGCCGCGGCCAGGAAGGTGTTAGCGATGCCGCCGCCGACGATGATCTGGTCACACACTTTTTCAAGGGCGTTGAGTACGTCCAGCTTGGTGGAGACTTTGGAGCCGCCAACGATGGCGACGACCGGCTTGGCCGGGTTGTCGAGGGCTTTGCCGAGGGCGTCGAGTTCTGCCGCCAGCAGCGGGCCGGCGCAGGCTTCTGGGGCAAACTTCGCAACGCCGTGGGTAGAAGCCTGAGCACGGTGGGCGGTGCCGAAGGCGTCCATTACGTAGACGTCGCACAGGGCGGCGTACTGTTTGGCCAGGTCTTCGTTGTCTTTCTTTTCGCCCTTGTTGAAGCGAACATTCTCGAACAACACCACTTCGCCGTCGGCGACTTCAACGCCGTTCAGGTAGTCTTTGATCAGGCGCACTTCCTGGCCCAGCAGGGTGCTCAGGTGCTCAGCTACGGGCTTCATGGAGGAGGCGTCGTCATACACGCCTTCTTCCGGGCGACCAAGATGGGACATCAGCATGACTTTGGCGCCGGCGTCTTTGGCGGCCTGGATGGTCGGCAGCGAGGCGCGAATGCGGGCGTCGCTGGAGACTTTGCCGTCTTTGACCGGCACGTTGAGGTCTTCGCGAATCAGAACCCGCTTGCCGGCGAGGTTCAGGTCAGTCATTTTTTTGATGGCCATAATCAGGGTCCGTAGTTATGGGTTCTTACGTTTAAGCAATGGGTGGGGTCTGACCCCGTTCGGGGTCAGACCCCTTTGTAGCCGTCGGGGCTGGGTGAAAGATCAGCCCCTTTGTATTCGTCAGGTTTTGGTTAGCCAGGCTTGGCTAACATCCAGCATCCGGTTAGCGAAGCCCCATTCGTTGTCGAACCAGCAGAGTACTTTCACCATGGTGCCGCCGGTGACTCTGGTCTGGCCGCCGTCGACTACGCCGGAATGGGAATCGTGGTTAAAATCCGAGCTGGCCAGCAATTCATCAGTGTAGCCGAGGATGCCGTTCAGCGATCCCTGGGCGGCGTCTTTTAACAGCCGGTTTACCGCGGCAACATCGGTGGCTTCACGCACGTTAACCACCATGTCGATGGCGGAGACGTTCAGGGTTGGCACGCGCATGGCGACGGAGCTGAACCGGCCTTCCATATGGGGCAACAGCCGTTCAATACCACGGGCCAGGCCGGTGTCTACCGGTACGATGTTATGGAGCGCGCTGCGGGTGCGGCGCAGATCCTGATGGTGATACGCATCGATGACTGGCTGGTCGTTCATGGCAGCGTGAATGGTGGTGGTGCTGCCCTGCTCTACACCGAAGGCGTCATCCAATACCTTGATCACCGGCACAAGACAATTGGTGGTGCAGGAACCCGCCGCGACGATCACATCTTCCGGGCTCAACGTGTTGTCGTTGATGCCAAACACCACGGTGCGGTCAACATCGGCCTCGCCGGGCTGGGAGAACAGCAGGCGCGGGGCGCCGGTATCGATGTGCTTTTGAGCGGTTTGACGGTCGGAATAGGCGCCGGAGCATTCCAGCACCAGATCCACATCCAGCAACCGCCAAGGCAGATCGCTCGGGTCCGGGTGCCGCAATACGCGTATCCGGTCGCCGTTCACCACCAGGTTCTCGCCATCCACCGCCACGTCACCGTGAAACCGCCCGTGGGTGGAATCGTATTTGGTGAGGTGGGCAATGGTGTCGATGTCTGACAACTCGTTGATCGCGACTACCTGCAGGTAGTCGCGATAGCCGTTTTCATACAAGGCCCGCAACACGCACTGGCCGATGCGGCCGTACCCGTTGATGGCGATACGAAAGGGCTTTGAGTTGCTCATCAAGCGTCCAGCAGTTCTGCAGCCACTTCCAGGATGTTTTCGACGGTAAAGCCGAACTCCTTGAACAGCTCACCCGCCGGTGCAGACTCACCAAAGGTGGTCATGCCCACAACCCGGCCGTCCAGGCCAACGTACTTGTACCAGTAGTCGGCGATGCCGGCTTCGATGGCGATACGGTTGGTGACTTCCAGCGGCAGCACTTGCTGCTTGTACTCAGCGCTCTGGGCGTCGAACACATCGGTAGACGGCATGGACACAACGCGTACACCGTTGCCCTGTTCACGCAACTTGGCGGCTACGTCTTGCGCCAGGCTCACTTCAGAGCCGGTGGCAATCAGGATCAGGTCCGGCGTGCCTTCGCTGTCTGACAGCACGTAGCCACCCTTGGCGACGTTGGCCAGTTGCTCGGCGTCACGCTGCTGGTGTGGCAGGTTCTGACGGGAGAACACCATCGCGGTGGGGCCATCGTTGCGCTCCAGTGCGGCCTTCCAGGCCACGGCGGATTCCACGGCATCGGCCGGGCGCCACATGCTCATGTTCGGCGTGGTACGCAGGCTCGCCATCTGTTCGATGGGCTGGTGCGTGGGGCCGTCTTCACCGAGACCGATGGAGTCGTGAGTGAAGACAAAAATAGAGCGCTGCTTCATCAGTGCGGCCATGCGCACCGCATTGCGGCAGTATTCCATGAAAATCAGGAAGGTGGCGCCATACGGTACAAAACCGCCGTGCAGGGCCAGGCCGTTCATGATGGCGGCCATGCCGAACTCACGCACACCGTAATAGATGTAGTTGCCGGAGGCGTCTTCTTTGGTCACGCCTTTGCAGCCAGACCAGATGGTCAGGTTGGAGCCCGCCAGGTCAGCGGAGCCGCCCAACAGTTCAGGCAGCATCGGGCCGTAGGCATTCAGAGCATTCTGGGACGCCTTGCGGGAGGCAATGGTGTCGCCCTTGTCCTGGCATTCCTGAATGTAGGCTTGCGCCTTCTCGGAAAAATCGGCGGGCAGATCACCGGCCATGCGGCGCTTGAATTCAGCAGCCAGTTGCGGCTCGGCTTTTTCGTAGGCGGCGAACTTCTCTTCCCAGGCGCTTTGTGCGGCAGCGCCTTTTTCTTTGCCATCCCAGGCGGCATAGATTTCTGACGGCACTTCAAAAGGACCGTGTTCCCAGCCCAGGGCTTTGCGGGTCAGGGCAATCTCATCGTCACCCAGCGGAGCGCCGTGGCAATCTTCTTTGCCCTGTTTGTTGGGCGAGCCAAAACCAATGATGGTCTTGCAGCAGATCAGCGTGGGCTGTTCGGTGTTGGCGCGAGCCTGTTCAACGGCGGCGCGAATGGCTTCGGCATCGTGACCATCAACGGCGGGGATGACCTGCCAGCCATAGGACTCGAAACGCTGCGGCGTGTTATCGGTAAACCAGCCTTCGACTTCACCATCGATGGAGATGCCGTTGTCATCGTAGAAGAACACCAGCTTGCCCAGGCCCAGGGTGCCGGCCAGCGAGGCCACTTCGTGGGAGATGCCTTCCATCAGGCAGCCATCGCCCAGAAACGCGTAGGTATAGTGGTCAACAATGTCGTGGCCAGGACGGTTGAACTGGGCCGCCAGTGCCTTCTCAGCCAGCGCAAAACCAACGGCGTTGGCAATGCCCTGACCCAGCGGGCCAGTGGTGGTTTCAATACCCGGGGTGTAGCCGTATTCGGGATGACCCGGAGTCTTGGAGTGCAGTTGGCGGAAGTTCTTGATGTCGTCAATGGACACGTCGTACCCGCTCAGGTGCAGCAGAGAATACTGCAGCATGGAGCCATGGCCGTTCGACAGTACAAAGCGGTCGCGGTTGGCCCACTGCGGGTTGGCCGGGTTGTGGCTGAGGTAATCGTTCCACAGCACCTCGGCGATATCCGCCATACCCATGGGCGCGCCCGGGTGGCCGGATTTGGCTTTCTGAACCGCATCCATGCTCAGCGCGCGAATGGCGTTGGCGAGATCTTTACGAGATGGCATTGACTATTCTCCAGTGTTTTTCAGGAAAAGACTTCAAGCTGCAACTACTGCTCAAAAAGAAGGCGCGTATTTTCGCCGATTACGGTGTGCTGGGGCAAATCCATATGTAGTGGTTTACCGATGGGGCAGCCACAAAATCGCCAAACCCTATGAATTTCAAAGAATGATAAATCTATATCAAAATATTTTGATATGGCTATTGATCGATCAATCGAACGTCCCTACACTTGCTTCCCATGACATCACTCAATACACGGGCTTTTAACACGTCGTCGATAGACGCCCTGGCACCGATCTTCAAGGCAAGCGGGGACCCTCTGCGCCTGGAGGTTTTACGGGTGCTGCGCCGGGACACCTTCGGTGTGCTTGAGTTGAGCCAGATGTTTGATATGCGCCAGTCCGGCATGAGCCATCACCTGAAAGTGATGCATAAAGCCGGCTTGCTGGAATCCCAGCGCGAAGGCAACGCCATCTTCTACCGGCGGCCTTTGCATCTGGACACCGACAAGTTGCTGGACCAGGCCATCAGGCAAATTTTTGAAACGGTTGACCGGGTGCCGCTGCCGCCGCCACTGGTGGAAAAAATTGAGGCCATTCGGGAGCAAAGAGCCGACCAGTCACAGGCTTTCTTCTCACGCCATTCCGAACAGTTCCGGGAACAGCAAGAGCTCATAGCAGCGTTTGATTTGTATGCCGAACCAACAGCCGGGTTGATCCGCAAGCGGGCAAGCCGTCAGGACTGGCGCAGCGTGCTGGAAATTGGCCCGGGTGAAGGCGGCTTCCTGCCAGTACTGTCCGAATTGTTCGAGCATGTAGTGGGCCTGGACAACAGCAAAGACATGCTGGCCAAAGCCACCCGCACCTGCATCGATGAACACTTGAACAACGTTGATTTAATTGAAGGCGTTACCGACACCGTGCTGGCCCGTGGCGATGCTTTTGATCTGATTGTCGCCAACATGGTGTTGCACCATGTACCCAGCCCTGCAGACATTTTTCTGGATGCCGCCGCGCTGATGAACAACGGCGGCTGCTTTATCGTCAGCGATCTTTGCAGTCACGATCAGGACTGGGCCAAAACCAACTGCGGTGATCTTTGGCTCGGTTTTGAACCAGAAGAGCTAACGGCCTGGGCCACAGAAGCCGGCCTGACCGCTGGCGAGCAATTGTTTATCGGCCTGCGCAACGGTTTTCAGGTTCAGGTACGGGAATTCTGGAAAACGTCTGGAGCGAACTGAAACCCGCACCAGCACTGGAACATCAAAAAAATTTGATATTGGTGTACGTAGAATTACGTACACTTTGACAACCAAGGCATCCGGCAAGTCACTCCTGGCAGAGTCGGTATGAACATGAAAACGCTCAACAAGGAGCACACCTATGTCTGACTACAACATTTTCACGTCTGAATCCGTCTCAGAAGGCCATCCGGACAAGCTGGCTGACCAGATTTCCGACGCGGTACTGGATGCCATTCTTGCCGACGACCCACATGCCCGTGTTGCCTGCGAAACCATGGTAAAAACCGGTGTTGCCATCGTTGGCGGTGAAATCACCACCAATGCCTGGGTTGATCTGGAAGACCTGGTGCGCCGCGTGATCAAAGACGTAGGCTACACCTCCTCTGATGTCGGTTACGACGGCGACACCTGTGGTGTGATCAACATCATCGGCAAGCAGTCTGTGGATATCGCCCAGGGCGTGGATCGCCAGAAGCCGGAAGATCAGGGTGCCGGCGACCAGGGTTTGATGTTCGGCTACGCCAGCAACGAAACCGACGTACTGATGCCCGCGCCGATCACCTTCTCGCACCGCCTGGTCCAACGCCAGGCTGAAGCCCGCAAGAGCGGTCTGCTGCCATGGCTGCGTCCAGATGCCAAGAGCCAGGTCACCTGCCGCTATGAGAATGGCCAGGTAGTTGGTATCGACGCGGTGGTTCTGTCGACCCAGCACGATCCAGACGTCACCCAGGCCGACCTGAAAGAAGCCGTTATGGAGCTGATCGTCAAGCACACCCTGCCAGCCGAACTGCTGCATAACGACACCGAGTTCCACATCAACCCGACCGGCAAGTTCGTGATCGGTGGGCCTGTGGGCGACTGTGGCCTGACCGGCCGCAAGATCATCGTTGACACTTACGGCGGCATGGCTCGCCACGGCGGCGGTGCGTTCTCCGGCAAAGACCCCTCAAAGGTTGACCGTTCCGCCGCCTACGCCGGCCGTTACGTGGCCAAGAACATCGTGGCCGCTGGCCTAGCTGAGAAGTGTGAGATCCAGGTTTCCTACGCCATCGGTGTGGCGCAGCCTACGTCTATCTCCCTGAACACTTTCGGCACCGGCAAGATCAGTGATGACAAGATCATCGATTTGGTGCGTGCGCACTTCGACCTGCGTCCCTACGCGATCACCAACATGCTCGACCTGTTGCACCCGATGTATCGCCAGACCGCAGCTTACGGCCACTTCGGTCGCAACCCGTATGAGATGACCGTGGGTGGCAAGACCTTCACTGCCTTCCCGTGGGAAAAGACCGACCGCGCCGCAGCGCTTAAAGACGCGGCCGGCATTTAAAGCCAAACCGGACTCTCGGGCGTATTCAAAACCTCACACAGATTGAATACGCCAAACCAGAACTGACAGGAGCACACCATGAGCACTCCAGCAGAACAGCTGAAAACTTTCGAAGATTACAAAGTTCGTGACATCACCCTCGCCGACTGGGGCCGCAAAGAAATCAAAATCGCCGAAGGTGAAATGCCGGCGCTGATGAAGCTGCGCGAAAAGTACAAGGCAGACCAGCCGCTGAAAGGCGCCAACGTGATGGGCTGCATCCACATGACCATCCAGACCGCCGTGTTGATTGAGACATTGGTGGAGCTGGGCGCTAATGTGCGCTGGTCGTCTTGCAACATTTTCTCAACTCAGGATCAGGCCGCAGCCGCCATCGCCGCCACCGGCATTCCGGTGTTCGCCTGGAAAGGTGAAACCGACGAAGAATACGAATGGTGCCTGCACAAGACCGTGGGCGCAGACGTCGACGGCTGGCAGCCAAACATGATTCTGGATGACGGTGGCGACCTGACCGAACTGCTGCACAATGAATACCCACAAATCATCGCGAACTGCCACGGCGTGACCGAAGAGACCACTACCGGCGTGCATCGCCTTCAGGAAATGCTGCGCGACGGCACTCTGAAGATTCCGGCCATCAACGTGAACGATTCCGTCACCAAGGCCAAGAACGACAACAAATACGGTTGTCGCCACAGCCTGAACGACGCCATCAAGCGAGCGACCGATCACTTGCTGTCCGGCAAAAAAGCGCTGGTGATTGGTTATGGTGATGTGGGCAAAGGTTCCGCGGCATCGCTGCGCCAGGAAGGCATGATCGTCAAAGTAACTGAGGCAGATCCGATCTGTGCCATGCAAGCGTGCATGGACGGTTATGAAGTGGTTTCGCCCTACATCAACGGCGTGAACACCGGCACCGAGCAGAGCATCAATACCGAGCTGCTCGGCACCACAGACCTGCTGGTCACCACCACCGGCAACGTCAACGTGTGCGATTCCAACATGCTGAAAGCGCTGAAGAATGGCGCTGTGGTCTGCAACATTGGCCACTTCGACAACGAAATCGACACCGCCTACATGCGCAAGAACTGGGAGTGGGACGAGGTTAAACCGCAGGTACACGTGATCTACCGCGACAAAGCCGCCAATGACCACTTGATCCTGCTGTCCGAGGGTCGCCTCGTGAACCTGGGTAATGCGACGGGTCACCCCTCACGGATCATGGACGGCTCCTTCGCCAACCAGGTCTTGGCCCAGATGCACCTGTTCGAACGCAAGTTTGCCGATCTGCCGGAAGAGTCCAAGGCCAAGGGTGTTTATGTTCAGGTTTTGCCCAAGCATCTGGACGAAGAAGTGGCTCGCGCCATGGTCGAAGGCTTTGGTGGCGTGATCACCAAGATGACCCCGGATCAGGCCAAGTACATCGGTGTGCCGGTCGAAGGCCCGTACAAGCCGGAAACTTACAGGTACTAAGCGGACGTTATCATGGAATCCCAGAAGCAATTCAAGCGCCGCTTCAGCTTTGAGTTTTTCCCGCCCAAAACTGATCAGGGTAAGGAAAAACTCCAGGCAGTGCGCAACCAGCTTGCCGAGGTGAACCCGGATTTTTTCTCGGTCACCTTTGGCGCCGGCGGCTCGACCCGGGACCGCACTATTGAAACGGTGCTGAACCTGCACAAACAGGGCATTTCCACGGCCCCACACCTGTCCTGCGTGGGTGGTACCCGCGCAGAGATTGGCGAGCTGCTGGACCTGTATAAAGAGAACGGCATCAACCGGATCGTCGCCCTGCGCGGCGACCTGCCCTCAGGCATGGGCGCCTCCGGTGAGCTGCGCTACGCCAACGAGCTGGTGGAATTTATCCGGGAGCACAGCGGTGATCACTTCAATCTGGAAGTGGCCGCTTACCCGGAGTTTCACCCTCAGGCCCGCAGCGCGGAAGATGATCTGAAGAACTTTGCCCGCAAGGTACAGGCTGGTGCCAACAGCGCCATCACCCAGTACTTTTTCAATGCGGACAGCTACTTCTATTTCATCGACCGCCTGGAGACGATGGGCGTCACCATTCCGGTGGTGCCGGGCATCATGCCCATCGTCAACTTCTCTAGCCTGGTGCGTTTCTCTGACATGTGCGGTGCGGAAATTCCGCGCTGGATTCGCAAGCAGCTTGAAGCATATGGCGACGACAGCGACAGCATCCGCCAGTTTGGTGAGGAAGTGGTCACCCGCATGTGTGAAAAGCTGCTCCAGGCCGGCGCGCCGGGACTGCATTTCTACACCCTGAATCAGGTAGAACCCAGCCTTTCCATCTGGAAGAACCTGGGTATTACTGATCGCGAAAAGATTGCTTTCTGAGCCTTTGTTATTAACGCCCTTTCCCGCCACGGGAAAGGGCGTTTTCACTCATCCCTCGCCATAACCTCCTGATTTTCTGAAAATCCTCGTTTCATGGTCTAGAGTGTATTTGATGCATCCCCATCAACGCTCCCGGTCGGGCACAGACACAAACATGTGCCAGGACGGATTGCCTTACCGGGCAAATGGAGCATAAAAACAGAAAGGAGAAAGCATGAGCACCAATTGGCTGAAAACACTGGGCGCGGGCCTCGCACTGTCGGTAGCGGCAACCTCGGTTAACGCAGATACCCTCCGAGTAGTCACAGATCCGAGCTTTGTACCCTTCGAAATGATGGACCAGGAAACCGGTGAAATGATCGGCTTCGACATGGACATCATTGCCGAGGTGGCCGAACGCGCAGGCTTTGATTACAACCTGAACACCATGGATTTTAACGGCATCATCCCAGCGCTCCAGACCGGCAACGTCGACATTGCGATTGCCGGCATTACCATCACTGAAGAACGTGGGCAGATCGTCGATTTTTCCGATCCCTACTACGATTCCGGTCTGCGCATTCTGGTGAGAGAAGGCGATGATGTTCAGGAAATGTCTGACCTCGAAGGCAAAAAGGTCGGCACCAAGATCGGCAGCACCAGCTATGACTACCTGATGAAAACCCTCAAGGAGGATGACGGTGTCACGCCCTACCCGGGCAGCTCCGACATGTACATGGCTCTGATGTCTCGAGCCATTGATGCCGTGTTCTACGATGCCCCCAACGTGGGCTACTTCGCCAGCACCCGTGGCGAAGGCCGCGTAAAGACCGTTGGCCCATTGTATGAGGGCCAGCAATACGGCATCGCCCTCAAGAAAGGCAGCGAGTGGGTTGGTCCGGTCAACGAAGCATTGGCTGAGATCAAAGCGGATGGCACCTACAAAACCATTTATGAAAAATGGTTTGGCCCGATGCCCGAAAGCGAGTAAACCACCACTTGTTCTGGTCAGGGCGCATAACGCCCTGACCAGCTCCTCCCAACTCAACGGAGATTCACACTGTGGAATTCCAGTTTCAGTTTGACTGGCAGGCGGCAATTAACGCCATCCCCTATCTCGCCAAGGGTATTCCTTACACTCTGATGATTTCCTTCGGTGGCCTCGCCATCGGTTTTGTTCTGGGCATCCTGTTCGGCTTGCTCAGCATCAACAAAAACTGGTTCCTGCGCTGGCCCGCGATCACCTACATCGAAATTTTTCGCGGCACGCCAATTCTGGTGCAGGTTCTGTTTATCTTCTATGGCCTGCCTGACCTGGTTGGCCGCCCAATCGATCCGCTCACGGCCGGCATCGCCGCCATCGCTTTGAACTCCGGCGCCTACATATCAGAAGTGGTGCGCGGCGGCGTGCAGTCCATCGATAAAGGCCAGAGTGAAGCCGGATTGTCACTGGGCCTGTCCCGAAGCCAGACGTTCTGGTCGATTACCTGGCCCCAGGCGTTCCGACGCATGATTCCGCCACTCGGCAACCAGGGCATCGTCAGCATCAAGGACACTTCGCTGTTCTCGGTCATCGGCGTGGGCGAATTGGTCCGCCAGGGCCAGGTGTATATAGCCAACACCTTCACCGCGTTTGAGGTGTATTTTGTGGTGGCCCTCATGTACCTGGCGATTACCCTGACCCTGTCCCTGCTCCTGCGACTGCTTGAGTGCCGCGGCGTTGCGTCGATCTGAAGGAACCCGAACCATGACTCAGATTGTAAAAATGAAGGGCATGAACAAGTACTTCGGTAAATTGCATGTCCTCAAAAACATTGACCTGACCGTTGAACAAGGCGAGGTGGTGGTGATTATCGGTGCCAGCGGCTCCGGCAAATCCACCCTCATTCGCTGCGTCAACGGTCTGGAAGAATACGAATCCGGAACCCTGGAAGTAGACAGTCACCGGCTCGCCCCGAAGGCAGGCAACCAGAAAACTCTGGCCGACATCCGCAAGGAAGTGGGCATGGTGTTTCAGCAGTTCAATCTGTTCCCACACCTGACGGTGAAGAATAACATCATGCTGGCGCCGATGAAGGTCAAAAATGCCTCTCAGGTTGTGGCAAATGCTACTGCGGAGCGGCTGCTGGATCGGGTTGGTATCGGCAATCAAGCCGACAAATACCCCAGCCAGTTATCGGGTGGCCAGCAGCAGCGGGTGGCGATTGCCCGGGCATTAGCCATGGAGCCCCGGTTGATGCTGTTTGATGAGCCTACCTCGGCGCTGGATCCGGAGATGATCGGTGAGGTGTTGGACGTGATGCGGGAGCTCGCCAAAGAAGGCATGACGATGATGGTAGTCACCCACGAAATGGGCTTTGCCCGGGAAGTGGCCGACCGGGTGATCTACATCCACGAGGGTCAAATTGTGGAAGAAGGCAACCCGGCCGATGTTTTTGACAACCCCCAGAACGAACGCACTCAGGCGTTTCTGTCCCGGGTGCTGGCCCATTAGAAATCGGACATCGCGTCCTGCAGGTCGCGCTTCAATTCCTCGGCCTCGGTAATCCAGACGGTTTTATCGAGGCCCGGGAGCACTCCCACCTCCAGACCATCTTTGGTCAGCCCGGGCACCCACTTGCGGAAAAAGTCCGGCAGCGAAATGCTTTTGGGTGATAGATCCTCTGCCCCCTTGGCGTATTCCAGTGCGAAGGCCGAGGCGGGCCATACCGGCAGATACTCGACCCCCTCATCCTCAGACGAAATTTTCAGGAAGCGGTTGTCTGCATTCACCAGAATCCAGACTTCCCTCTCTTCAGCCACCAGGCTGAGAAAGTAGTCGTAGCGTTCTTCTCCGTCCAGACCGAGTATCCCGGCCAAACCGTCATCGCTCATATCATCACTCTTTGTGTCGTTGTCTTATCGCTTTACAGCACTCGGGGCTTTACGCCTTGGCGAGACGGAACAGTAATTCTGGTGACAGCCTCTTAACCCAGAGCGCGGCCATTTCCTTGCCCTTGCCCACCGGGATCTCACGTTTCTTTGCCTGCAGCCCCTTAAAGACGACCGCCGCGCACTCGTTGACGTCCATGCCACCGGCAATGTCGTCGTCGAGTTTGCCGTAGTTTGATCCGTCACCGGCCAGCGCATTGCGGGAAATATCAGTGCGAATAAAGCCCGGGGTGATGGTTGAGACATGCACGCCCTCGCCTTCCACTTCAGCACGCAGAGCGTCAAAAAAGCCCATCACCGCATGTTTGGCCGCACAGTAACCGGTTCGCATGGGCGCCCCCACCTTTCCGGCAACACTGGCAGTCACCGCCAGGTGGCCGGAGCCACGCTCCAGCATATGGGGCAACACCGCCTTGGTCAGGGCAATCTGGCCCATGACATCAACATCCATCAACTTCTGGTACACCGACATGTCGGTGTCTTTGCACAGCGAACGCTGTGACACCCCGGCGTTATTCACCAGCAGATCGATGGCACCAAAGGTATCCAGCACGGTTTGAACCTTGCCAGGCAGAGATTCCCAATCCGTGACATCGAGCGGTAACACCAATACCTGATCGGCGCCAAGCCCGGCATCCTGGCAACAACCCGCAACCCGCTCCAGTTCGCTCTCGCGCCGGGCCGATAACACCAGGCGTGCGCCATTTTTCGCGTATTCCAGCGCAAGCGCCTCACCAATGCCGGAGGACGCTCCGGTAATCCAGACAGTTTGTGTGGGCATGACAACTCCTCAAAATATGTTCAGTTATCGACCAACCGGGCCCGTACACGGGGCAGCTGAGCGGGGTAGTGTTCTTGTATGAACGTGACGAGCCCTTCACGCATAGCACACCTGAGATCCCAGTTGCTGGTGGAATCTGCGGCACTCATCAAAAAACGCACCTGCAGAGCCTGATCGCTGGCATCGGTCACCTGGACGGTTGCCAGCTTGCCATCCCAGAGTCTCGACTCAGACAGCAGCCGGTTGAACTCCTGCCGTAGCGGTTCCACCGGCATGGTGTAATCCACCCAGATAAACACGGCTCCCAGCAGATCCGAGGTATTCCTCGACCAGTTCTGAAACGGATTTTCGATAAACCACTGCAAAGGGATCACCAGGCGCCGAAGATCCCACACTCTGACCACCACATAGGTGGCAGTCACCTCTTCTACCCAGCACCATTCTCCCTGCACGTGAAGCACGTCATCTATGCGAAAAGGTTGGGTGAGTGCAATCTGCATCCCTGCCAGCAAATTGCTCAGGACGGGACGGGCGGCAAAGCCCAGAATCAAGCCGCCGACACCGGCGGAAGCCAGCAGACTTGCCCCCATGTGCTGGACGGACTCAAAACTCATCAATGCTGCCCCAAACCCTATAATAACGATCAGGATGTTCAGTGCGCGAACCAGAAAGCGGGTTTGGGTTTCGACCTTACGTGCACGCTTCCATTGCCCTTCAAGCACCGGGTTCAGGGCCACAATGACATCGCCAATGGCAGAGGTTAGCCTGACTGTTCCCCAGGTGATAGCAAGGATGAGCAGTAACGTGGTGGTAAGCTGAACGGCCGACAACAATGGCAGATCTGCCGGCGCCACGCTGAGCGACCCGGTCAACGCCAACAGACAAAACACAACGCCGAGAGCTTGGGCCGCAGCGTCGAGGAACAATCGCAGTACGGTTCTCGATTCGGAGAAACGGCGGAACAACGCGAGCGCCAACCGGAAAACAATATAGGTGGCGAGCACGGCAAAAACCGCCGATACCCCGGGCAACCACCACGCCCTGACGCCCGCCTCAAACGCTTCCAGCATCAAACCTCCAAGAGTCCGCCCTGGCAATGACTACAAACCAGCCGCACACGCCGTGGGCCAACTTGCTCTCTGGAAGACTACACCAGCCCTTGCTCCCGTGCCATTGCCATCGCCGCTTTCGGGCCTGTCCACAGCGACGGAAGGATAATCAATGAAACCGGGATCGCCGTCAGCACAATGAACTGTTGCAACACGCCAATCTGGCCTGCCCCCATATACAGAAGAATAGCTGCCATCAGCGCCATAGCGCCGCCCCAGAATACGCGAATCCACGGGCTTGGCTCATCATGGCCGGCGCCAACCATAGCGATCGCGTAACTCATGGAATCCCCGGTGGTGGCGACAAAAATGGTGGTCAGAAGCAGGATTGCAGCGGCCATCCAGGTGCCCCCCGGCAGTGCCTGCGCGACGGTCAGAGTTGCAACATCAAAACGGAAATCGTTCAAAGCACCGGTTAAATCAAAGGTGCCGGCCAGCTGGTGATAAATGCCGGAGCCGCCCAAAAGCGTAAACCAGATGGTGGTGGCAATGGGTGCCAGCAGAGCCACTGCCAGAATCATTTCCCGCACTGTCCGCCCACGGGATATCCGGGCAACAAAAACCGCCATCAAGGGCGTGTAACCAATGAACCAGGCAAAAAAGAAGACTGTCCACCACTTCATCCACCAGTCCGGTGCCGTTTGCGCCGTCATCGTCGCCATGCTGAAGAACGATGTCACATACTCGCCCATGGACTGCGTGTAGGCGTCCGCCAGAAACAACGTGGGCCCGAAGATGAAGATCACGGCCGCAATGGCCAGTGCCAGCAGAACATTGAAGCGGCTCAACAGCTGTATGCCTTTGTGCAGCCCGGTCATGGCGGACGTCATGTAAACGCCGGCCAGTATGATCAACACGGTAAGCTGGGTGCCATAACCGTCCGCCACACCAAACAATTCATGCAAGCCAAAGCTCATCTGGGTGGCCAGAAACCCGATTGGGCCAACGGTTCCCGCAACCACCGCGATCACACAAAAGGCATCGACAACACCGCCAAGCCGACCCTGAATGATTTTTTCGCCAAACACCGGATACAACAGCGTTCTTGGTTGCAGGGGTTTGCCCTGATCGTAATGGGCTCGCGTTAAAACGAGAGCCGTCAAAGACCCGAGAACCGCCCAGGCCAGAAAACCCCAGTGGGTAAAGGACTGAGCCAGCGCCGGGGCGACGGCAGCCGCAGTGCCTGCCTCAGTATCAAAAGCCGGGGGCGTGACCACAAAATGATAGACCGGCTCGCCGGCGGCAAAGAACACGCCGCCACCCGCCAGCAGAGTACACATAATCATCGACAACCAGCGAAAGCGCCCGATCTCTGGACGATCAAGGCCACCTACCCGCGCCGCACCGGCACGACTGAGCGCAGTGCCAACCGCGATAAAGAATGTCAGCAGTAAGAGCAGTTGAAAGAACGAACCCAGGTAAGTTGCCGTCCAGGTGAAACCGCTGCCAATCAGGCTGGCTACGTAATCACTATCGACAACCGACGCACCGACGAACAGCACGATAAAACCAATGGTGAGAACCAGAACCACCGGATCACTGTCCGCCAAGGCGCTGGATTTGGCCCGGGGGGCGTGGTGAGGTTGATCAGTCATAACGTACGTCTCTCGAAGAAAAAGCCGCGCAGGCTAAAGGAATTGTCGCGATCGTGCGAGTTTCGAGATTGATTTACGTAGTATTCGCTGAAAAGCGTCAATTTCAAAAAACACTGCCTACATTCTATTCTTGCAGTGGAGTTGAACCGTGACGCCGTGGTTCAGCGTATTGGAACTGAATCCAACAAACGAAAGGACGTGTTACACCATGACATTGTCAGCTACGGACCGAAAAGCCCCGGGTGAATCGCAAGAGACCTTATCAATGACATCGTTGCGCAGAACTCCAAAGCTTGATGACGGTACCCCCGAAGAAAAGCGTCGTGAAATAGCGCTGTACTTCACCAACACGTTCGACACCTACACACGTTTGTTTGACTGTCTCGCAGATGACGCGGGCTTTTATCAAAAATCCATACCTCTGAGACACCCGCTTATTTTCTATCTCGGCCACACCGCGACTTTTTTCGTTAACAAGCTGACGTTGGCCAAACTGTTACCCGAGCGCCTTGACCCTCGCATGGAATCGACCTTTGCTGTCGGTGTGGACGAAATGAGCTGGGATGATCTCAATGACGATCATTACGACTGGCCCACCGTTGCCGAAGTCATGGATTATCGCAGCAAGGTTCGCGGCAAGGTTCTCGAACTCATCGATACTCTGCCAATGACGTTACCGATCAACTGGGAAAGCCCCTGGTGGCCCATTGTCATGGGCATTGAGCATGAGCGTATTCATCTTGAAACGTCTTCTGTCCTGATACGCCAGCATGACCTTGCCAGAGTCAGGCCGCAACCTCAGTGGGCCCCCAATCACGAGACCGGCGAAGCACCAGAAAACGAATTCATCACGGTACCCGGCGGTGACATCCGTATCGGCAAACCTTACGACGATGCCTATTACGGGTGGGACAACGAGTACGGCGAACATACCGCCAGCGTCGAAGAATTCAAGGCGAGCCAGTTCCTGGTCAGCAACCAGGAGTTCCTCGAATTTGTTGAAGATGGCGGGTACCAACAGGAGGCCTGCTGGAGTGACGAGGGGCGGGCCTGGCGACAGTTTGCAGGGGCCAAACACCCGACTTTCTGGCGCTGGCATAATGGCTGGCAATTACGCCTGATGACCGAAGAAGTGGACATGCCCTGGGACTGGCCGGTAGAGGTCAACTTCCACGAAGCCAAAGCGTTCTGTGAATGGAAGCGGGAGCAAACCGGACAACCCATTCGCCTGCCAACAGAAGACGAGTGGTACCGGCTTTGCGCAGCCGCAGGTGTGAAAGAGGTTGGCGAAGGGCCTGCCCACGGCAATCTTCACCTGGATCACGGGGCGTCCTCCTGCCCGGTAACCCGTTTCCGCCACGGTGAATGGTTTGATGTGGTCGGTAACGTGTGGCAGTGGGTGGAAACGCCAACCTATCCTTTCGACGGTTTTAAAGTCCACCCTCTGTATGACGACTTCACCACACCCACTTTTGACGGCCAACACAATCTGATCAAAGGCGGTTCCTGGATTTCCTCTGGTAACGAAGCCAGGCTGGCAGCGCGCTATGCGTTCCGTCGGCATTTTTTCCAGCACGCAGGTTTTCGCTACATCTCATCCGATGCGGAGGCCTCACAGCCCAATGCTTACTACGAAAGCGACCGTTTGTTAACTGAATACGCCGAGTTTCACTTTGGTGACACCTGGTATGGTGTGGCGAATTTCCCAAAAGCCATGGCAGACCTTGCGCTCCAGGCCATGCACGGCAAACCTACCGGAAAAGCACTCGATCTTGGCTGCGCCTGCGGGCGTTCAAGCTTTGAGCTGGCCCGTCAGTTCAACCGGGTGGACGGTATCGATTTTTCAGCCAACTTTATTCGCCTTGGCGTTGAGATGGCCGAGCAGGGATCGATCCGCTATGCCCTTGCAGAAGAGGGCGAGCTGGTGAGTTATCACACCCGCACTCTGGATGGACTCGGGTTGGCGGAATGCGCTGACAAGGTATCGTTCCAGCAGGGTGATGCCTGCAACCTGAAACCGCAACTCACCGGTTACGACCTGGTACTTGCCGCCAACCTGATCGACAGGCTCTATAAACCCCGGCGTTTTCTGGACAGCATCCACGAGCGCATCAACGACGGCGGCATACTGGTGATTGCCTCTCCCTACACCTGGCTGGAGGAGCATACGCCCAAGGAGGAGTGGATTGGTGGCTTCAAAAAAGACGGCGAGAACCACACCACACTGGACGGGTTGAAGGAACACCTTGGCAGTCATTTCCGGCTGGTGGGTGCGCCTCAAAAAGTGCCGTTTGTCATTCGAGAAACCCAACACAAGTTCCAACACACACTGTCTGAAGTCACTGTCTGGGAGAGGTTGCCGCGCTGATCAGCGCGGTCACTTCTGCATTGATTGCATCGGCGTCCACCAGTTGGTCAAACCAACGGGTGGACGCCTCATCGTTCAGCAACCCCAACAGGGTTCCCAGTACCATGCCACGATGCACGTTATCGCCGCCCAGATTTGCGTTCATGCGCAGCGCCAACCAGGGGTCGCTCCGGTATTTGTAAGCCAGGTATAGCACCACCGGCCAGGAATCCGAAATATAGCAGGCCGATGAGTACAACCGGCCCACTACCTGGTAATCGGATAGATTTCGCTTTACCAGCCCGGCAACATCCACGCCACGCTTGCCCTTCCCGGCTTCTGCGAAAAGCGCAGCAGCATCGTCCGGGTGGTCCATCAAGCCGCACAACAGCGATACATAGCGGTCGCACACTTTCAGCAAAGATTCATCCGGGTGGGTTAGCGTGACATGCTGACGGCATAATGCCTGTATTTCGCTGATACTGGAGCCCCTCAGCCGTTCCGAGAACACCAGAGTGGCGACCGTCACCAGCCCGCCAACAGAGGGCGTATCGTGGGTGACCATGGCGCATTTTTCTGGCGGTAAACCCCGCGTCAGGTTCGCGAAAAAGCCCCGATGGTAAGACTCCGCGTAGGTGTCACGGTGAGCAGGCGGATCCTGGGTCATAAACCCGATGTAGGCATTCAAAAAGACCTGAGGGTCGTATTGACCCAACGCACCCGACAATGAACGCATCAAAACGCGAGTGCACTGTGCATTCAAGGTATTCTCCCCGGGGCCCATTCCGTGGTGATAATGAACGTTTGGCACACCCCAGAACTTTGCCCTGCCTTTGAGGATTACATCACCCACGATTTGCGGCGCATGCTCTCCGGCGCTCGGGCCTGAACGGCGACCTCCGCTGCTGGTTGAGTGCAACGACATGATCGATGAAGGGTGAAAATCCGGTGCGGCCTCAAACCGTTGAATACCGCCCGGGAAAGCCTTTTCAATATCCATCGGGTTGTAATACCAGTGCACCGGCATGGCCAGTGCATCTGCAATGAACTGGGTTCTGAGTGCGCTGGCTACTTGCTGGGAAACGGTCAGTTCCTGAATCACGGCTATCCCCGAGTAATGTGCTTGAACGTTCTTACGGACAAAACAGCGAATCAGGGCAATGCAGAAACTCGCATCTGGATAGCCGGTGCACTACAAGAACTGCCGGATCACCTCGTACTCCCGCTCGATCTTGGCGTGAGAATCCTCAGCCAAAAACCTCGCTATCTTACGGCCAAGAAACGGCACCTCGCAAAGCACCGACAAAGCCACATAATTGATACACCGATCGGCGTTACCCACCAGACGCATCACGCCTTTTATGCGCGCTGGCACACCGTCAATTCTGACCCGGAACTCGCAGTGCCATTCGCCGTCATCCTTCTTGAACCAATGCTCCTCCTGACGAACCCGATTCCACTCCCGATGGAAGCTGGCGAGCACACCGGGTACCGGCGCAGAGGTGGTCATTTCCCGCTCGATGACCAGCTTGCCGGCGGAATCATCCTTTGTCAGCTCCGCCACTCGCACGTTGCGAGAACCCAACTTTTCATTTTTCTGGTGGATCCGGGTTTCGCAGAAGAAGTTCTCAATCACCTGATCAAGCCCGGCATCGTAGGCATGCTCCAGAGTCAGCTCCATATTCGCCTCCTGTTAAGTAGTATTTATTGTTGCTGCAGTTGCCCGCCCCAGCATTGGCCGCCCGTGCGGAAGACGCGGGCGTGGAGGCCAGACCGATTGGTTCACACTTCAGCGCTGTTAAGCCGGCGTTGCGGGCAGTATCATGGGCGCTCAAAACTCACACCGACCCGCCCCGGGCTGACAGGAGACAACCATGCGCAATGCCGACCTGGTCGCACGAGACCTGAAATCTGTCTGGCACCCCTGTACCCAGATGAAAGACCACGAATCACTGCCACTGATCCCCATCAAACGGGGCGAAGGCGTGTGGGTGGAGGATTTTGAAAGCAACCGATACATCGATGCCGTCAGCTCCTGGTGGGTCAATTTATTTGGCCATGCCAACCCGCGCATCAACTCTGCGATTCAAGAACAGATCGGCCAGCTGGAGCACGTCATCCTGGCGGGATTCACCCATGAGCCCGTGGTCAACTTGTCTGAGCGACTGATTGAGGTCACACCGGAAGGCCTGAACAAGTGCTTTTACGCCGACAATGGCTCCTCCGCCATCGAAGCCGCTCTGAAAATGAGCTATCACTACTGGAAAAATCTCGGCAAGCCCGGCAAGAAAAACTTCGTTAACCTGAGCAATAGCTATCACGGCGAAACCTTGGGCGCCCTGGCACTGGGCGATGTCGCTCTTTATAAAGACACCTACCAGCCTTTGTTGATGGAAGTGATGACAGCACCCTCACCGGATGCCTACAACAAAGAGCCCGGAGAAACCGACGAAGAGTACGCCCTGCGCCAGTTTGAGGCGATGGAGCAGCTGCTGGCAGAAAAGCATGAAGAAATCTGCGCTGTGGTGGTTGAGCCCTTGATCCAGTGCGCCGGTGGCATGCGCATGCACCACCCGATTTACCACACCAAACTGCGCGAGGCCTGCGACCGCTACGGCGTGCACCTGCTGGCCGACGAAATCGCGGTAGGCTTTGGCCGCACGGGCACCCTGTTCGCCTGTGAGCAGGCGGGCATCACCCCGGATTTCATGTGCCTCTCCAAGGGGCTCACCGCAGGCTACCTGCCGCTGTCTGTGGTGCTGACCACCGATAAAATTTACAACGCCTTCTACGACGACTACGAAACCATGCGCGCCTTCCTGCACAGCCACAGCTACACCGGCAACCCCATCGGTTGCGCCGTCGCCCTGGCTACCCTGGATATTTTCCGGGATGACAACGTCATCGAAAACAACCGGCAGCTGTCCCGCTGCATGGCCGACTCCGTCGCCCACCTGGCCGACCACCCCAACGTGGGTGACATCCGCCAGCACGGCATGACCCTGGCCATCGAAATGGTCAAAGACAAAGCCAGCAAAACACCCTTCCCCTGGCAGGAACGCCGCGGCCTGAGAGTCTACCAACACTCCCTCACCCGCCAGGCCCTGCTGCGCCCACTGGGTAACGTGGTGTACTTCATGCCCCCGTACGTGATCACCGAGGACCAGATTCGCCACCTGGCTCAGGTGGCCACAGAAGGCATCGGCATCGCGGTTAAAGGCTGAAGGACGACCGCCCATGCGCATACCCAGAATCTTCACCGGCAGCCCCCTTCAGGTGGGCAGCCAGTGTGAACTCGACGACAACGCCGCCAACCACGTTGGCCGGGTACTGCGTATGCAACCCGGCCAGGAACTGCGCCTGTTCAACAACGATGGCCAGGACTACAGCGCCACCATCACCCAGGCCGGCAAAAAGAACGTCACCGTCGAGATCCTTGCGACAGAAGAAAACCGGACCGAATCCCCCCTAAGCATCGTACTGGGCCAAACCCTATCCAAAGGCGACCGCATGGACTACGCTGTGCAAAAAGCCGTGGAAATGGGCGTCACCACCATCGTGCCGCTGACCACTGAACGCTCCGAAGTCAAGCTCAAAGGCGACCGGGAAGAAAAACGCCTGCGCCACTGGCAACAAGTCGCCATCAGCGCCGCCGAACAATGCGGCCGCGCCCGTGTGCCAGACATACTGCCGGTAATGACCGTGCCCGAGTGGCTGGCGTACAGCCAAACCTGCGACCTGCGACTGGTCCTGCACCACCGCACCGAGCAATCCCTGAACACACTGAGCAAGCCTGCCAACATCGCCCTGATGATCGGCCCGGAAGGTGGCCTTAGCGCCGACGAAATCACCCTGGCAGAGCAAAACGGCTTTCTGCCAGTCGCGCTTGGACCCCGCGTTCTGCGCACCGAAACCGCGCCGGTGGCGGCTCTGGCGTTGTGCCAGTGGTTGTGGGGAGACATCGGCCATTGAGACTTGTGGCCCAGAAAGGGAATCTTGCGGGCATCGCAGTCATTGACAGATATGGCGGTGAACAACATTATCCGTGTCTGACAAGACTTGGCCGACTACCCCTAAGCCGGGGCGGCTGGTCGGGGGACAGGTTTCCAAAACCTTGCGGAGCCATGGATGGCGGAGCAGAGCGTACATGGACGTATTCACAGCGTGTTTTGGAAACCTGTCCCCCAACCAGCCGCAAGCACCCAAGCCAAACAAATAAGAGCACAGAATGACTAGCCTGTTGACCAACCCAGAATTCTGGCAATACCTGAGCATCCCGGTGATCGCCGCCCTGATCGGCTGGAGCACCAACTGGCTCGCCATCAAAATGACCTTCTATCCCCTGGAGTTCATCGGCAAGCCACCCCTGCTCGGCTGGCAAGGCATCATCCCGTCAAAAGCTCGAAAAATGGCCGCCATCAGCGTCGACGCCACCATCTCCAAAATTGGCACCGTCCAGGAAATCTTCGAACAGATCGACCCCAAAGTCCTCGCGGCCCACATCATCTACACCGTCGACCCGCGCGTTGAAGAATACGTCGACGAACTCATGCTCAAAGAATACCCCACCTTCTGGGAAAACCTGCCAGCATCCGCCCGCAAAATGGTCTACGACCGGGTGCGCAAATCCACCCCCCAACTGGTCGACAACCTGGTCGAAGACATCTCTGACAACATCGAAGACCTGCTCGACATCAAAGGCATGGTCATCGAACGCCTGGCCCGCGACAAAAAGCTGCTCAACCGCATCTTCCTGGAATGCGGCGACGTTGAATTCCGCTTCATAATCAATTCCGGCCTCTACTTCGGCTTTTTTTTCGGTCTGATCCAAATGGTCGTCTGGTACCTCTACCCCGCCATCTGGGTGCTGCCCCTGTTCGGCTTACTGGTGGGCTGGGCCACCAACTGGATTGCCCTGAACGTTATCTTCCGGCCTTTAAAAGAACACAAAGTCGGTCCCTTGCGACTGCAAGGCCTGTTTCTCAAGCGCCAGCCGGCCGTGGCTGAGTCTTTCTGTCACATCGTCACCCACGAAATACTCACCGTAGGCAACATCATCGACGCCATCATGGAAGGACCGAAAGGCGAGCGTGCCCGCAACATGGTGAAAAAACACATAAAACCCCTGGTTGATGAAACCGCAGGTATGGGCAAGGCGTTGACCCAGATGGCCTTCGGCCCGACCGGTTTCGCCACCCTCAAAAACCAGGTCGGCCAGAAAGCCATCGAGATTTCGAAGAGTTCCTTCAACAACCCGGTGTTCGAAACCGATCGCGCCCGCGCGGTCGAATCCATCATGGTTGAACGAATGATTGCGTTGTCCTCTGAAGAGTTCCAGGATCTGCTGCGCCCCTGCTTTCAGGAAGACGAGATCAAACTGATCCTGGTAGGCGCCTTCCTCGGTCTGATAGCCGGTGTCTGCCAACTGGTTTTCGTGTTTGGAGAATCTTTCTTCTAAGACCGGCAAAGAACTGTGCAGAGTTGCTTCACGCAACTATACTCAGCGCATTAACCGGTCACATTTAAATACACGTTAATCCGGAGGCATTGGATGCCGGGCTTTTTTACCTGGTTCTCAGGTTTGTTCTCGTCCCCACAGCCTACCGCCGACGTCACCGAGACACGCCTGTTCAATCCGGTGCAAAGCACCAATCCAGAGCAACAGTCGTCAGACTCAGACATTGTCGGTCAACTAGAAGACCACCTGTTTTACTGGCTTCTTGATGTCCCTGCGACTAGTTCCGGGCCAGACTCTGGCTCAAACGATCCGACCTTAAAGGAACTGGAACGGCGGCTGCGGGAAAATGAAATGGAAGAGTTGCCCCGCAAGCCCGGCAGCCTGCCCATGCTGATGCGCACCCTGTCCAGCGAGACCACCGATCGAAAGACCATTACCGACATCATTCTGAACGACCCGTCCCTCACAGATCAGCTGTTGCAGGTGGCGAACAGTCCCTATTTCAGACCTGGCGACCACACCATTGAATCGGTGGACCAGGCGGTTTTTGTGCTGGGCCTGGATGGTATCCGAAGTGTGATTTCAGCAGCAGTCATGCGCCCCATGATGGCCGCCAGAAACAGCCGTGAAGCCTTGTTTGCTCAGCGGGCCTGGCGATGGGGCCTGACGTGCGCCAGGGCATCGGAGCTGATTGCCCGGATACATCGGGATGACACCAGCGCCCACTTTATGGTCGGGCTGTTGCCGGCTTTGGGCTACATCACCATTCGCCGGGAACTGGTACGTATCTGCCGATCCCAGAATTCCGGTAGTGAACCCTCTCCTGCTTTGCTCAGGCTGGCTTTGACACGTTACCAATGGGCCGCCTGTCAGTTACTGGCCAACGTCTGGAAACTGCCGCCCAAATATCATGCCTGGCTACTGGCGGCCGAACGACCGGCCCCGAAACAGAAACACACTGCACTCACCGACGGATTGCTGCTGGGCACCCGTGAAGTACTTCGCCATGCCCGCCAGCGCAATCTGTCGGAAGACGATCTGAAGCGGATCGTGCACTTGACGCCAGAGCAAATCACGCCGGTCAGAACCACCTTGCTCAGAATGCTACAGGAAGGCAAGGGTTCGCAGCCCCGAACCTGATCAGGTTTTAGCGGTCTCGGCCTGGCCTTCCCCGTTATCAATTCCCAACAAAGCGGCAAAGCTGACGTCGTCGCGCTGGCCCGCGACATCAATCAGTTGAACCGGCACCGAACCGGCCGGCAACCGGTCGACCACTCGGTCTTCATCGCAGCGAACAGTCTTCAGCACACCGCCGACGGTAATCAGCTCAAGTGCCTTGCCGGGAACCAACTGGTCACCATTGCGACCGGCCAAGGAGAGCAGGCCCGCCCGAATCAGTTTGTCGCTGACACTGCGGGTAACCTCACCGGGCACTCGCAGTTCATACTCCAGCGCTTCCTGTTGCGGAGCTGGCTCGCCCCGACTGAACGGCTTGGCCACCATCCACATCAATGCAAGCCCCACACGCTCCTGAAGCTCAGGAGCCAACTGCACATTCTGGCGCTTGGCCACCGAACCCGGGTTTTGCATATAAAAAGCGAGACTGGCGCCAAGTAGCAGAATCATCCAGTTCAGGTAGGTCCAGATCAGCAGAATAATGCCGACGGCAAAGCCGGAATAGATTGCCGCGTATTTGGTTGAGCCTGCCACAAATGAGGCAAACAACATGCCCGCGGCCTGCCATGAAACACCCGCCACCAAACCGGCAATAAATGCATACCGAAACTTTACCCGGGTGTTAGGAATAAACACGTACACGAAGGTGAATGCACCGACCACCAGGAAAAACGGCGTGAATCTGCTGAAAAAGACAATCAGTGAGCCGAACGGCTCGAACATCATGAATTGCTGCACAGCATCCGATGAAAATATGGTGGCCGTGACACCAATGGCGGACACCATCAACAATGGCCCCACCATGATCACGCTCAGATAATTGCTGAAACGTTGGGCCATCGAACGCATCTCAGGCACCCGCCAGATCATATTGAAAGAGCGCTCGATCTTCTGCACCAGAGACACGACGGTATACACCAACAACGCCAAGCCGACCGAACCCAGCACTCCAACCTTCATATTGTCGACGAATCCCAGTATCTGCTCAGCCACTTCGATACCCTGAGGTCCCATCGGCTCAAAGAACTGGAACAGGATAGGCTCCATACGTTGATGGACACCCAATGCCTTTAACACCGAAAAACTCAGTGCCAGTAACGGCACAATACTTAGCAAGGTGGTGTACACCAGGCTCATGGAGTGCAGGGTCAGCTGACCGCTGATCACATCCCGCGCCACCGCATAAACCGAGCGGCCGGTTTTATAGAGCCAGGTCCACGGCCACTTATGGGGCGGATTGGGGTTGGCGAGAATCCAGGTTTCCGCGGTCTGCAACCGCTCTTTCATTTGAATCGAAGCCACTCAACGTCCTGCTTGTTTGTGTTTTCTACAGCTTATCAGTCGGATGGCAGTAAACAAGGTGATTCTGAATTCAGGTGATCAGCGTTTGTCCTCCATGCCCCGAGATCACAATATAACCATATCAACTTTTGTTACTTCCACTTATAACTGGAATCAAGTAAAACGCCTCACCTATTATCTGTCCATTTTCTCGATACAGGGTTTGATGTATGCGCTTAAAGCAGGCAATGGCTACGGCCGCCCTCAGCTCGCTCCTGCCTTCCGTAGCTTTTGCCACCAATGGCTATTTCAGCCATGGCTACGGCACTATTAATGCCGGCATGGCCGGTGCAGGTGCTGCTCTGTCTCAAGACAGCATTGCTGCGGCCACCAACCCAGCTGGCATGGCGTTCGTGGGTAGCCGTGTGGATGGCGGACTGGAAGTGTTTTCTCCACGCCGGCGTTACGATATCGAGGGCGGCGCACCTAATATTCCAGGCCAAACTTTCTACCTGGCCCCAGGCACCGTGCAAAGTAAAAACGACGCCTTCCTGATCCCCCATTTCGGCTACAACCAGGCCCTGGGTAACGGCCACAGCCTGGGCTTGTCCGTGTTCGCCAACGGCGGCATGAATACCGAATACAGCGGTGAAAACGGCGGCACTTTTGGCGCAGGCAAAACCGGCGTGAATCTGGAACAACTGTTCATCGCGCCTACCTGGTCCTGGGAGTTTGCTGACGGCCAGGCCATCGGCATTTCACCCTTGATTGCTTACCAGCGCTTTGAAGCAAAAGGCCTTGGATCTTTCGCAGGATTTTCATCCAATCCCGATGCCCTCTCTGACAACGGCACCGATGACGCCTGGGGCTATGGCCTGCAGATCGGCTGGCAGGGCCAGATCACTGACACTCTGCGGGCCGGCCTGAGCTGGCGCACCATTCTGGAAATGGAAGAGTTCAGCCAGTACGAAGGCCTGTTTGCTGAGCAGGGCGGCTTCGACATTCCCCAGATGTTCAAAGCCGGCATAGCCTGGTCTGGCATTGAGAACCACTGGTTTTTGCTGGACGTTCAGCACATTCGTTACAGCGAGATCAACAGCATCGGCAACCCTATGCTGCCTAACCTGATGCAAGCGCAACTCGGCGATGACCAGGGCGCGGGCTTCGGCTGGGACGACATGACCATCGTCAAACTCGGCTGGCAGTGGCAGCAAAGCAACGAACAAACCTGGCGCGCCGGTGTCAGCTACGGCGAGCAGCCTATCCCGGATGAAGAAGTCCTGTTCAACATCCTGGCTCCAGGCGTTCAGGAATGGCACTTCACCGGCGGCTTCACCCACCGGTTCAGCGAAGCCTTGGAAGTCTCCGGGATGGCTTTCTACTCACCACGCAAGAACGTTCGGGGTGAAAATCCGCTAGGCCCGGGCCAGCAGATTGAATTGAGCATGAGCCAGGTGGGCGCTTCCTTCAGTGCCGGCTATCAGTTCTGAACTGACGCCAGATTACTCGCCGTAATCCCCACGATCCGCTGACGGGCCTCACGACTGGCCCAGGCGGAGTGAGGTGTGACAATCAAGTTTGGAATATCCTCCGCCAGCAGCGGGTTACCGTTGCGCGGGGGCTCTTCAGTCAGCACATCAAAGCCCGCGCCGGCAATCTTGCCCTTTCGCAATGCCTCCACCAGCGCCACCTCGTTCACCAGACCGCCCCGGCTGGTATTGATCAGCAGCGCAGTCGGCTTCATCAGGCCCAGTTCCCGTTCACCGATCATGTTGCGAGTGTCATCCGTCAGCAGGCAATGTAAAGACAGCACATCGGCCTGCGCCAGCAACTCATCCAGCGGCACTCGCGAGTATCCGTCTACCTCACCTGGCGCCTGCCCCGGGCGACAACCCAACACAATGTTCATACCGAAGGCCTTCGCCCGCTCGGCCACGCCCTGCCCCAGATCGCCATACCCAACGATGCCCAGGGTTTTGCCTTCCAGTTCCATAATCGGGTAATCCATCAGGCAAAACATATCGCTCTTGCCCCAGGCGTCATTCCGGGCATCCCGGCTGTAATCGAGCAATCGGGTAGCCAGGGCCAGAATCAACGCCAGAGTATGCTGGGCCACGGTAGAGCGGCCGTAATGAGTCACATTCATCACCGTGATGCCATGTTCCCGGGCCGCCACCTGGTCAATGTTATTCAGCCCGGTGGCCACTACCGCAATGATCTTTAGCTCCGGGCAGGCTTCAAAGTGCTCGTGCCCGAGCACCACCTTGTTCACCAGTACCGTATCAAAGCCCTGAATTCTCTCCAGAACCTGTTCAGGAGCCGTGCGGTCATGGCAGGTCAATCCACCCGTCACCCGCTCAATTGGCGACAAATCCACATCCCGGCCAAGGGTAAGGGCATCCAGAAAGACCGCGTTCATACTTTTCTCCTGTCTCAAGATTGGCAAAGAGTAAGCTAGACTGGGGAAAACCAGCAAATCACGGGAGGAACACCATGGAACATGAATTCTGGCATGAACGCTGGGCCAAAGAGCAAACCGGCTTCCACGAAGGCACCGTCAACCAGTACCTGCACGATCACTGGCCGGAGCTGGCCGGCACCGGAACCGAGGCCGTCTTCGTGCCCCTGTGCGGGAAAGCCCACGACATGTGGTGGCTGCACGACCGCGGCCACCCAGTCATCGGCGTGGAACTCAGCAACATCGCCTGCAAAGACTTCTTCGAAGAAGCCGGCGAAAAAGCCATGGTGCACCCGGGCGAACCCTTCACCACCTTCAAGCACGACGATCTGCAAATCTGGTGCGGCGACTTCTTCCAACTGGTGCCGGATGATCTCAAACACATCCACCTGGTCTACGACCGCGCCGCACTGATCGCCCTGCCCCAGGACATGCGCAAAGGCTATGTTGACCACCTGACTGCGGTCATACCGGACGGCACGGAAATACTGCTGATCACCCTGGATTACGACAGTAACGAAATGAAAGGCCCTCCGTTCAACGTCAATGATGAAGAAGTCCACCGGCTTTATGGTGAAGACTACGACATTACCCAGGTGCTCAAGAAAGATATGGCCAGAGACAATCCATTCGCCAAACGCAGAGGCCTGCAGAACGGCGCCACGGAAAGCGTATTCAGGCTGGTCAAGAAGTAACAGGTTCAAGATCTGCCCTACCGATCACGCATCGGTGGGGCCATAACATAATTTAATGAACCTAATTTGAACCCCACCTGTCCAACCCCCGTACTCTGAACTAAGATCAGATTAAACAGGCCGGAACACTCCAGATAACGTAAAGCTGTTTATGAGCACCATCCCATCAACCTACTAAACAGAGCACACCGCCGGGACCGGCGGCGTTACAGCAACGGGGACATTGCGTGAATTAAAGCAGCCTTATAACAAGCAAGAGTAAGCGAGGGGCATCTATGAGCATTCTGCAGCACTTCAAAGACCGGTATGCATCGACTCAGGAGGAAGAATATTCCCTTGAGGAATACCTGGAGATCTGCAAAAACGACCCAACAGCCTATAGCACCGCCGCTGAGCGGATGCTGATAGCCATCGGCGAACCAGAACTGATCGACACCTCCCGTGACCCTCGCCTGTCACGCATTTTTTCCAACAAAGTTATTAAACGTTACCCCGAATTCTCTGAGTTCTATGGCATGGAAGAGGCCGTGGAAAACATCGTGTCGTTCTTCCGTCACGCAGCGCAGGGACTGGAAGAAAAGAAACAGATTCTTTATCTGCTCGGCCCCGTTGGCGGTGGTAAATCCTCTCTGGCCGAAAAGCTCAAAGCTTTGATGCAGAAGGTGCCCTTCTACGCCATCAAGGACTCGCCATTAAACGAAAGCCCCCTGGGCCTTTTTGACCCGGATGAAGACGGCCCGATTCTGGAAGAGGAATACGGCATCCCCGGCCGTTACCTGAAGAACATCATGTCGCCCTGGGCGGTCAAACGCCTGCATGAATTCGGCGGTGACATCAGCCAGTTCCGGGTGGTGAAACGCTACCCCTCGGTGCTCGATCAGATCGGCGTGTCGAAAACCGAACCCGGCGACGACAACAACCAGGACATCTCCGCACTGGTGGGCAAGGTCAACATCCGCATGCTGGAAGATTACTCCCAGGACGACCCGGACGCCTACAGCTTCAGCGGTGGCCTGTGTAAAGCCAACCAGGGCCTGATGGAATTTGTCGAAATGTTCAAAGCACCCATCAAGGTGCTGCATCCATTGCTGACCGCCACCCAGGAAGGCAACTACAACACCACCGAAGGCATGGGTTCAGTACCCTTTGATGGGGTAATCCTGGCCCACTCCAACGAATCCGAGTGGCAGACCTTCCGCAACAACAAGCACAACGAGGCATTCCTGGACCGGGTGTACATCGTCAAGGTGCCTTACTGCGTGCGGGTTACCGAAGAAATTGAAATCTACCGCAAACTGCTGAAGAGCAGCTCCCTGTCTGGCGCGCCCTGCGCCCCGGACACCCTGGACATGCTGGCCCAGTTTTCAGTGCTGTCGCGTATCAAGGAGCCGGAAAACTCCAGCATCTTCTCCAAGATGAAGGTGTACGACGGCCAGAGCATCAAAGACACCGACCCGAAAGCCAAGTCCATCCAGGAATATCGTGATGCGGCAGGAGTGATGGAAGGCATGGACGGCTTGTCTACCCGTTTCGCCTTCAAGATTCTTTCAAAAGTGTTCAACTTTGACACCACCGAAATCGCCGCCAACCCGGTGCACCTGCTGTACGTGCTGGAGAAGCAGATCGAACAGGAGCAGTACGCCCCGGAAACCCAGGAGCGCTACCTGCGGTTTATTAAAGAGTATCTTGCCCCCCACTACGTGCAGTTTATCGGCAAGGAAATCCAGACGGCGTACCTGGAAAGCTACAGCGAATACGGTCAGAACCTGTTCGACCGTTACGTGACCTATGCCGACCTGTGGATTCAGGACCAGGAATTCCGCGATCCGGAAACCGGAGAAATCCTCGACCGGGGCTCCATCAACGATGAGCTGGAGAAGATCGAGAAGCCCGCGGGCATCAGCAATCCCAAGGACTTCCGCAACGAAGTGGTTAACTTTGTGTTGCGGGCCCGGGCCAACAACCAGGGTCAGAATCCGAGCTGGCTCAGCTACGAGAAACTGCGCAGCGTGATCGAGAAGAAGATGTTCTCGAACACCGAAGACCTGCTGCCGGTCATCTCGTTCAATCCGAAAGCCAGCCAGGAAGACCAGAAGAAACACAAGCAGTTTGTGGAACGCATGGTCGATCGTGGGTACACCGAGAAACAGGTCCGCTTGCTCGCCGAGTGGTATCTGCGTGTGCGTAAATCCCATTAACCGCCAGCGGGAGCAGTAGTATGGGTATGACCCACATCGTCGACCGGCGCCTGAACGGCAAGAACAAAAGCGCAGTAAACCGGGAACGGTTTCTGCGCAGGTACCGCCACCACATCAAAAAAGCGGTGTCGGAGGCCGTTCAGAAACGCTCCATTACTGATATTGAGCGGGGCGAGAAAGTCAGCATTCCGGCACGGGACATCCAGGAGCCTGTGTTTCATCACGGCCCGGGCGGGCGGCGTGAGGTAGTCCACCCCGGCAACCAGGAATGGGTCGCCGGCGACACCATCGCCAAACCCGAGGGCGGCGGCGGCCAGGGGCAGGGGCAAGGCCAGGCCAGCCCGGATGGCGAAGGCATGGACGAGTTCGCCTTCCAGATTACTCAGGAAGAATTTCTGGAGTTCCTGTTTGATGATCTGGAATTACCCAATCTGGCCCGCAAGAAACTGAAAGATACCGAGGCCTTCAGCTACGTGCGGGCCGGCTTTACCAGTCAGGGTGTGCCGGCCAAGCTGGACGTGGTGCGCTCACTGCGGGGCGCTCATGCCCGCAGACTGGGCTTGGGCGGCGCCCGCAAAAAGAAAATCAGGGATCTGGAAAAGCAACTGGAGGCCTTGCAAACCGCCCCGGACGATCTGGACCCGGCGTTCAGCCACGAAGACCAGATCAAAGTACTGGAAGAGGAGATCGCCCGGCTTAAAGCCAACGTCAAACGCATTCCTTTCATCGATGAAATCGACCTGCGTTACCGACAGCACCAGAAACAGCCCAAACCGGCCACCAGTGCCGTCATGTTTTGCCTGATGGACGTGTCTGGCTCCATGACCCAGATGCACAAAGACATCGCCAAGCGCTTTTTTATCCTGCTGTACCTGTTCCTGAAAAAGAACTACAAGAAGATCGAGGTGGTGTTCATTCGCCACCACACCAGCGCCAAGGAAGTGGACGAAGAAGAGTTTTTCTACTCACGGGAAACCGGCGGCACTATTGTCTCCAGCGCGCTGAAACTGATGCACCGTATCATTGACGCCCGCTACTCGCCGGCGGAGTGGAACATCTACGCCGCCCAGGCTTCCGACGGCGACAACTGGAATGACGACTCCCCGGTGTGCAGCAAACTGTTGGCCGACAGCATTTTGCCACTGGTGCAGTACTACTCTTACATCGAGATTACGCCCCAGGACCACCAGATGCTCTGGTATGAATACGAGAAAATTCTGGAGCAGTTCCCCCAGAGTTTTGCCATGCAACAGATTGCCGACCCGGCGGATATTTATCCGGTGTTCCGACAGTTGTTCGAGAGGAAAGTGGCATGAGCAGCCTGATTGATCGCCCAAACGCACCGGAGAGCGAACATCCCAAGGCAGGAACGCCCATATCAACCGGCTCCGAATGGACTTTCGAGCTGATCCAGAAGTACGACGAAGAGATTGCCAAGTGCGCCGCCGAATTCGGGCTGGACACCTACCCCAACCAGGTCGAAGTCATCACCGCTGAGCAGATGATGGACGCCTACAGCTCGGTGGGCATGCCGGTGGGCTATCACCACTGGTCCTTCGGCAAGCAGTTTTTGCAAACCTCCAAAGGATACCAGCGCGGGCAGATGGGGCTGGCCTACGAGATCGTGATCAACTCCAACCCCTGCATTGCTTATCTGATGGAAGAGAACACCCTGCCCATGCAGGCGCTGGTGATTGCTCACGCCAGTTATGGTCACAACTCGTTTTTCAAGGGCAACTACCTGTTCCGCACCTGGACCGACGCCAGCGCCATTATCGATTACCTGGTGTTTGCCCGGAACTATGTCTCCGAGTGTGAAGAACGCCACGGCGTGGATGCGGTCGAACAAATCCTCGACTCCTGCCATGCGCTGATGAACTATGGCGTGGACCGCTATAAGCGCCCCTCACCTATCTCAGCTGCCGAAGAGGTGCTGCGCCAGAAAGAACGGGAAGAATACCAGCAACGCAGGATCAACGACCTGTGGCGTACGATTCCGAAACCCGAGGAAGATGACGATCCGGTCAAGCGCAAGCCCCGCTTCCCGTCAGAGCCTCAGGAAAATCTGTTGTACTTCATCGAGAAAAACGCGCCTCTGCTGGAAACCTGGCAACGGGAGCTGGTGCGGATTGTGCGCAAGCTGGCCCAGTATTTTTACCCGCAACGCCAGACCCAAGTGATGAACGAGGGCTGGGCCACCTTCTGGCACTACACCTTGCTGCACCGGATGTATGAGAAAGGCCTGGTCACCGACGGTTTCATGCTGGAATTCCTGCAAAGCCACACAGCCGTGGTCTACCAGCCGCCATTCAACAGCCCCTGGTATTCCGGCATCAACCCCTACACTCTGGGGTTCTGTATTTTCACCGACCTGCGCCGGATCTGTGAGCATCCCACCGATGAAGACCGGGCCTGGTTCCCCGACATTGCCGGCAAAGACTGGCTGGAAACCCTGCATTTTGCCATGCGCAACTTCAAGGATGAGAGCTTTATCCAGCAGTTTCTATCACCAAAAGTGATGCGGGACCTCAGGCTGTTCGCCATTGAAAACGATGACCAGGAGGATCACTACGAGGTCACCGCCATTCATGACGAGCCCGGCTACCGTATTCTCAGAGAGAAGCTCGCACGCCAGTACAACCTTAGCTACCGGGAGCCAAACATTCAGGTGTGGAATGTGGATGTGCGCGGTGACCGCTCGCTGACTCTGAGACATATACCGGTCGACCGAGTGCCTTTGGGCAAGGAAACCGATGAAGTGCTCAGACACACCCACCGGCTTTGGGGGTTTGATGTGCACCTGGAAAGCGTCGACGACGGCACCGTGGTGGAGGAACATCACTGCCCACGCGGTGATGCACAAGAGGCGTGACCCTGGGGGCTCGCCTCTTGCCAACCCTCATCCCTTAACAGACGGCAAGCCTGACAACGCCATGGCCAATTCCTGATCATCGTACTCGTGATCACTGAGCTCGCCAGCGAAGTAGGAGGTATACGCGGCCATATCAAAGTGGCCATGGCCGCACAGGTTGAACAGGATCACTTCCTCTTTGCCCTCGCGCTTGCAACGTATCGCTTCATCAATCGCGCCCTTGACGGCATGATTGGCCTCAGGGGCCGGCACAATGCCTTCATTACGGGCAAACAGCACGCCCGCCTCAAAGCATTCGCGCTGGGTGTAAGACACCGCCTCAAATAACCCTAGCTCTTTGGCGTGAGACACCATCGGCGCCATGCCGTGGTAGCGCAGGCCACCGGCATGGAAGCCAGGTGGCGTGAAGCCCGAGCCCAGGGTGTGCATTTTGGTCAGCGGCGTCATCTGGGCAGTGTCGCCATAATCGTAAGCGTACTTGCCCCGGGTCAGCGTCGGGCAGGCGGACGGCTCTACCGCGACAATGCGGGGGTTCTCGCCACCGCGCAGGGCGTGACCAATGAATGGGAAGGCAATACCCGCAAAGTTTGAACCGCCACCAGTACAGCCGACGATCACATCCGGCCAGCAATCGGCCATTTCCATTTGCTGCATACATTCAAGGCCGATCACGGTCTGATGCAACAGCACATGGTTCAGCACCGAACCCAGGGCATACTTGGTTTTCGGGTCTTTGACCGCCAGCTCTACCGCCTCAGAAATGGCAATACCCAGACTGCCGGTGTGGTCCGGATTCTCCGCCAGTACCTTGCGACCGAATTCCGTGAGGTTGGACGGCGAGGCTACGCAGTTGGCGCCATAGGTTTCCATCACCGCCCGGCGGTAGGGTTTTTGGTCGTAGGAAACTCGAACCTGGAATACGGTGACGTCCATGTCGAACAGGGAGCCGGCGAACGACAGGGATGTGCCCCACTGGCCTGCACCGGTTTCTGTGGTGAGAGTGCGTATACCGGCTTCCCGGTTGAAAAACGCCTGGGGGATGGCGGAATTGGGCTTGTGGCTGCCTGCGGGGCTGCCACCTTCATATTTGTAGAAGATCTTGGCCGGCGTGCCCAGAGCTTTCTCGAGCCGATGGGCACGGAACATAGGTGCTGGCCGCCACATGCGATACACGTCGCGAACCGGCTCAGGGATCTCCACCTCCCGCTCGGTGGTAACTTCCTGCTCAATCAAAGCCTGGGGAAATAGTGGTTCAAGGTCGGCTGGCCCAACAGGCTGCTGGGTGACCGGGTGCAACACGGCAGGCAAGGGCTTGGCAAAATCCGCCTGCAAGTTGTACCAGTACTTCGGCATCTGATCTTCTTCAAGGAGAAACTTCGTTTGCATAGTGTCGACTACCCTGGATTATTCTTTTTCAGAGGGCCTCAGAATACCCATTCAAGGCCCGCATAAAAAGTTCTTCCAGCCCCGGGCTCGAAGTAACCACGATCTTCTACTACGCGATCTGCGTTGGCGTTAATACGAACGTTGCTGAAGTAATCTTCATCCAGCGCATTGCGGACACCGGCATAGAGATTGAACGTCTGACTACCTAGGCGTACCGAGTCACCGGCGCGGGCGCCCAGCAACCAGTAATCGCTTACCTTGGTCTGGTTGCTGTTCTCGGCATAGAAACTGCCGACATACTGCCATTCCAGCGCCGCAAACCGGCCTGCCATACCCCGCCATTCCAGTTCAGATACCCATAGGGTGCCGGGGAGGCCGGGAATCTCATTGCCATTGGCGTCATTACCCTGTTCGTCGGTGAAGTCGCGCAGTTCGTAGTCCGCCAGGGTCAGTGCAGTGGTCACCCGCCAGGCATAGGAGATATCCCACCCGAGCCCCAGTTCAACGCCATTACGATGGGTTTCGCCGGCATTCTCATAAAAGGTGCGGCCGTCCAGTTCATAGGGCAGGATTTCGTCTTTCACCCGGATTGAAAACAGTGCCAGATCATAACTGAGCGAGTTGCCCCACAGGCCGCGAACGCCAACCTCCCGGTTGAGCGCCTTTTGCGGCTCCACATCCGGGTTAAAGCCACCGGCTCCAGACGGGTTCGCAAACTCTGTAAAAGTGGGCGATTCAAACGCCGTACCAACGGTGGCGTATACCTGATGCCGGGGTGCCAGGCGATAACTCACCCCGGCCACGCCACTGAGTTCCCGAAAAGTCCGGCTACCAGAGTCATCACCGTCTTCAAGACGGTCATCATCGACCGACAGGCGCAGATGATCCCAACGCATGCCGAGTGAGAGATTCAATCGATCCGTCAGCGCCAGATCTCCCTGAGCAAATGCGGCCACGTTTGTCGCACTCTGGTTTTCCGCCTGGGTTTGCCCGGTAATCTCACCCATGGGTGACACCAGGTAGCGCCGACGGTCATCCGACTGCCGGTGGACATCCGCACCGGCCATCCAGATCAAGGGTCGCCCGGCCAGCTCGGAACCTTGCTGGTACTGGGAACTGATTCCATAAAAATGACGGTCGTAGTCCACTCGGCTGGCGCCGGGAAAAGGCAACTGCTGGGCGAAATCCCGATGACTGTAAAAGGTGTTCACGGTCACCTCACCGGGCAGTACGGCGGCGTCCTGATACTGCAGCCCCAGAGTTTGCTGATTCACCGTCTGACCGCTATCCAGGCGCTTGGCCATGAAGGTGGCCTGGCTTGGGTCTTCCTCTACCTGGCCCAGGGTCAGACCGCCCGGGTCCTGGGCTTTCGGGTTATGCAAGGCGTTGAAGGTGGCAGTCAGCTCACGCTCCGAATCCAGCTTGTGGGAAATACGGGCGTTGAACAGACCTTTTTCAGCTTCGCTCTGTTCCCGGTGGCCGTTTACATTCATCCAGGACAGCGTTGCGATGGCACTGGTGTCGCCCCTTACGCCATTACCCTGAATGGCAGCCTTGCGGTAATCATCGCTGCCGCCATCAAGGCGCAACCGGGCACCGGGGGCCAAATCATCGCCACGGGCGGTGGTGATATCCAGCACACCACCAGCGGCATTGCCATACTGCACCGAGGACGGGCCCCGAATTACCTCAATGCGCTGAGCGGAATCCAAGTCGATGGCATCGATCTGCGACTGGCCATCCGGCAGGGTATAGGGAATGCCGTCTACCTGAATGCGGATACCGCGAATACCGAAGGGCGCGCGAGCCCCGAAACCCCGGGTCGACAGTCGCAGATTCTGGGCGAAGTTGTAACGGTTCTGGAAGAAAAGCCCTGGCACGGTATTGAGGGATTCGTCCAGTTGCAGGCGCTGCTGGCCCTGGCGGATGGCGGGGGCGTCCACTACGCTGACCGCAGCGGGGGTATCGTAAAGGTCACGAGCCAGGCGAGGTGAGGTCACTTCCAGAACGATTTCCCCGATCGCCTCGCCCTCGTCCGCAACCTGTGCCGCCAACTCGCTTGACGGCATCATGACCGACACAACGGCGAACGCAATCACCACCCGCCGTGAGTAACCATGCCCCTGGGCTTTCTCTTCCACTTCACTACTCCCCTGCCATCAGTTGCATGATACGCACCAGCCACGAAGCCGATCACATCCGCGCAGACCTGAGCATAACGACTAAGCCGGAGACTGAATACCCAACAATAGTTGGAATATTGTGCTCCCAAAGGCTGGCAGGTAGGTCACCATCAACAGCGTAGTGCCCATGACCAGCACCGGGAGAATGAAGCGGAAATTGCGCTGCCAGAAGGTACCATACAGGCTCTCCGGCGATGTGGGCACACCCACCACCTGACGGGTCAGCAAATGGTTGAGCGCCACCGGCGGAGTCAGATACCCCATTTCAAATGCCAGCACCGTCATCACCCAAAAGTGAAGCGGATCGATTCCATTGTTCAGGGCGATGGGTGCCAGCGTGGCGTTTACCAACAGTACCGCGCCATAGGGGTCCATGATCATGCCAATAAACACCAGCAAGCCCATCAGCAGCGTGAGCGTCAGCCATACCGACCCCAGTTGTTCAGGGAACAACTCGAGCAGGCCCGAACGTTCGATCAGGCCGCCGACACTGACGGACAGCGCCATCAACATCAGCAGGGCACCGATCAGGGCACTGGAATCACGGGTAGCGCGCAACACAGCGGGTGAAAAGCCCCTTGCCAGAGGAGCACGGGCAGCCTCCGGCAAATCATCAGCGTCAGGGTCCGGTGACCTGAGCACCCAACGCTCGAACGCCAGCACCAGCAGCAGAATCAACGGCAGAATGGCTGGTGCAGAGAACTCATCCAGCCCCCGATTCAGCAGTAGGTTCCACAGCAGGATCACGCCCGCGAAAATGGCCACATAAGGCAGAAGCGGCACCAACGCACGCAGCATGCCGGGCACCGCCTCCCGCAAAGGCGCGATTTTTCCTTTCGTCGGTCCGCCGATCAGGAACACATAAATGGCGTAAACCGACGCGGTCAACAGCAATACCCTGGCGCCGGCGCTGAACATTTCGTCGGTGGTCACACTGTTGTTGAGGGTGGCAACAATGACCACCAGCAGACAGGGACGCAGCATGGTCCCCATGGAGCCGGAGATCGCCGTGGTCGCCAGCGCCAGTTGCTCCGATGTGCCCGCGCGCCGAAGTTCCCGGTAAAGCGTGAGACCGGCCGCCAGAATAAAGATACCGGACGCGCCGCTATACGCAGTGGGCAAGGCGGTGAGCAGAAGCACCGCCACCCCGAGCCATTTCGGAGGCAACCGCCAGGGTCGCAGAACATCGAACACCTTCCTGGGAAGATGGGTGCGCGCCAGCAACATACCCACCCACACGTAGAGCCCAAGGTTGAGGAACAATGCCGATAACTCCGCCATCATGGTGAGGTAGACGGCAATACCGTGGTAGAAGCAGTGAAACGCAAACTGAATGGAGGCAGTAATACACATGAAGCTGTAGAGAGGCACGCTCAGCATGGCCCGAGACCAGCTTCTGCCCACAGGCAGGTCATCCCTCCGCTGGCGCAGCTGCCAGAGGGAAATCAGGGTAAGCGTGCCAAAACCCGCCACCCAGATATCGTGCATGAACAGATGAGCCAGGGGCATGCCGGCCTCTGCCTGAGCCAGCTCCTGTTGCCGATAAAGCCAAGTAGAGGCGGTCAGCAGTGCATTGGCCACCAGTTGCGAAACCGTGGCGACCCGGTCATCCAGACGGCTTTCTACCGGCCGAAGGGCGATGTGCTGGCGCCCCAGGGTTGCGGCCGCTGCACAGAACAGCAGCATCAGCCCCAGCAGCACCCGACGATTTCCGGTTACCAGCAGTACGGCCTGAGACAGCCCTGCCTCTACCAGAACGAAAGCCTGAACCCCTGGAGTGTTAAGCGACTGTAAGCGCTCCCAATTAGCCAGGCGATTCTCGCAGGCGCGGGATGCGGCCAACACCGAGGCGCGGACCTGTTCATGGTCGATCTGGTCGCCGAACACATCGGCGAAGGGGTCGGCAGATTTTTCGGCTTTTTTGACCGCAACAGCGAGGTCTACCGCCGCCTCTTCGTCGACCACGACCTGGCAACCCGGCGCACTGATCCGGTCGATCACCCGCAAGTTGAAGTAGTCGGGCCAGGTTTCCCCGCCGATTTCCAGTATCCGTGAGTGCAGGGTTTCGCCCACCGAGGCCAACAACGTCAGCACAAGAATGGCCAGCATCGGCACACTGGCCAGGGTCATTGACCAGGTGCGACTGGCCGTTACAGGAGCAGTCCGGGAATCGGTGGTCATGGCTTACTCCACCGGATTACTGCATTCCTCACGGCTACCGTCAGCGCGGCACCGGATCTTGCGCTGCAGAGTCAACATGTCCCCGCTGTAGTAGCCTTGCTCGCGCAACTCCAGCCTCGCTGCCTGCATCATCGCATCGTATTCCCGGCGGTCTTTAGCGGGAATTCTGATCCACCACTTGTCCGGCACCTTTTCCTCTTCCATCCGGACACGGCTGATGATTTCATCGGAACCCTGGAAAAAAGCCTCTCGCACAAGCTGCGCCAGTTCGTTGGGGATGACCTCAGCGCGGCCAATCAGCTGCATGGTGATATGGGTCAACGGCAGGTCGATAATGCCACCGTCCGGCTCCAGCCCCTTGTGCAGCTCCATTACCTCATAGGCTGCCAGCGGCGCTGCCAGTACGTCGACCACCCCGGTATTGAACATATTGGGGGCATTAACAATGTCAGCGACCACCGGGGTAGCGCCCACACCAGAAATCATCTCCGCCTGGGTAGGATCGTAATCCAGCACCACCACTCGCTTACCAGATGCCTTTGCCAGGGTATTGATACTGCGGTCGTTCACAAACACATGGGCGGCGCCTGCCGGAGCAATACCCATCACCACATAGCCGTTGCTCACCATGCGATCCGCACTGCGGGGATCGGCCATCAGCTGCAAGCCCAACAGCATTTGCTCGTGATCCGGGAAGCCGCCAATCGAATCCAGGGTGCCGGTGTATTGATTGAACAATCGCGCACGCAGCCCACTCATCAGGGCGGCGTCGCAGGTACCGGATTTGAGCTCTTCTACCATCACCGATTCGCTGGTGTATGGCACCATCTCTACGTTGATACCGTACTGAAGAATTCTGTGCCGCTGATCCTGGGCTGCGCCATAAATAGGGCCGGAGCGCCCAAAGATATCCCAGACACATACCCGGTAGCTCCGGTCTGGATCGGGCTGCAGGCCGGTCAATTCCTGCATGGCGTTGATACGCTGTTCAAGGGGAAGGCTCTGGTCATAAACCTTCGCCCGCAAGTCTTCGTTGGCCCAGGTCACAACCGGGAGGCAGGACATCGCGAAGGTGGTCGCCAATAAAAGACACCGGGTGATCCACTGGCAGGAAGGGGGCGTTCGAAGGGCAAGAGACATCATTATTGTTATCCTGAGCTGAAAATCTTTGTACTCAGGGTAACAGTGATGTCTTCATGCCCCTCTGTCTCTGGTGGCAGCAAGGGGCTGGCAGATCTGTCAATCGACTGACCGGGAGGCGGCCTGCATGTTGGATTTGGGAATGATGCTGCGGCCATACATCGCCAGCAAGAACCCGATCGGGAACATCAGCACCCCATACACAGCAGCCGGTATCGACATGGCGCTGGATTCCAGCAGGGTCAGCGTCACCATCAATCCGATGGTGCCGTTCTTCACACCAAGCTCAACCGCCACGGCCAGCGACTCGCGCTGGGTCAACCCTGCCATCCGCCCGGCTAACAGCCCCAGCGCAATACCCACGACGTTCAACATGATGGTCGATGGCCCCGCCTGCTTGAGCAAGTCCCATATCTGATCCCGCACTCCAAAAAGCAACGCGACGATCAGAACTGCTAGCACCACGCCCCCGAAAATACTCACCACACTCTCCGCCTTGCGCGCCAATTCCGGCTTACGAGTGCGTACCACCATGCCGATAGCCACCGGGAACAGGACAATACCGACCAGCATGCCAATCGTTCTGCCGACGGGCAGGGAGATATTTTCTTCGGTACCCATGAAATGTTGAAGCGCCAGATTAGCGAATAATGGCAAGGTCAGAATGGTGATCAGGCTCGCCGTCACGGTTAACACAATCGACAAAGCTATGTTGCCCCGGGCCAGTAAAACGAACAGATTGGAGGTTGTGCCGCCGGGGCAGGCCGCAATAATCACCAGCCCGACTGCTATTGCCGGGGAGACTGAAAACAGGTGGGCCAGAGCAAAAGCTGCCAGTGGCATCAGAAAGATCTGGGCAATCGTGCCTACCACGATTCCGCGTGGGTAAACCGCCACCTGACGGAAGTCCCGGGCCGTCAGTGTCATCCCGATACCAATCATGATGATGAAAAGCGCCACCGGCAAACCTGCCGAAATTAGCGGACTGGATTCCACGAAGCCTCCGAAATTCTTTGTTATTCGTTAGTTAACCGCAGAAAGTAGCACACTACCAGACAGATCTGCAGAGGATGATGGCTACAGTATGTAACTGTAAAAGCTTTAAAAGCGCCCCACGAAGTTCGTGGTTTTGATCGTGTGTTACGGCGCGATTTCAGTATACTTGCAAGTAACAATCAAAATACGACCGACTGGCGGAGAACAACAAGGAATGAAACGTCTCGCAACATTGGACGCATCCTGGCTTGCTGTGGAATCTGAAGACACCCCCATGCACGTGGGTACCCTGCAGATTTTTTCGTTGCCGGATGGCGCACCAGAAACCTTTCTGCGGGACATGGTGCTCCGCATGAAAGAAGCAGGTGATGTCGCAGCCCCCTGGGGTTACAAGCTGGCCTGGTCTGGCTTCCTCGGGCGACTGGTTGCACCAGCCTGGAAACTCGATAAGGACATCGATCTCGATTATCACGTCAGGCATTCCGCCCTGCCCCGCCCGGGTGGCGAGCGGGAACTGGGCATCCTGGTGTCGCGACTGCACTCCAATCCACTGGATTTTGCTCGCCCCCTGTGGGAGTGCCATGTGATTGAAGGGCTCGAGAACAACCGGTTTGCCCTGTACACCAAAATGCACCACTCAATGATCGATGGCATCAGCGGCGTACGTTTAATGCAGCGGGTGCTGACCACAGATCCCGAGCGCAGAAACATGCTGCCACCGTGGACTGTGCGTCCGGAGCGCCGCCGTGGCAGCAAAACCGACAAAGAAGCCAGCGTTCCTGCCGCAGTGTCTCAAGCGATGGACGCCCTCAAGCTGCAGGCGGATATGGCGCCCCGGCTCTGGCAAGCCGGCAATCGCCTGCTGCACTCGGTCCGTCACCCGGAAGACGGCCTGACCGCGCCCTTCACAGGCCCGGTGTCCATTCTTAACCACCGGGTGACCGGGCAACGCCGGTTTGCTACCCAGCATTACCAGCTCGACCGGTTGAAAAACCTGGCCCATGCTTCCGGCGGGTCGTTGAATGACATTGTGCTGTATCTTTGCGGTACCGCCTTGCGGCGTTTTCTACAGGAACAGGACAGCGTGCCTGAGACCCCTCTGACGGCGGGCATTCCTGTGAATATCCGCCCGGCCGACGACGAAGGCACCGGCACTCAGATCAGCTTTATGATTGCCTCGCTGGCCACCGACGAAGCCGATCCACTGAACCGATTGCAACAGATCAAGTCGTCTACCCGGCGCGCCAAAGAGCACCTGTCCAAACTGCCCCGCAGCGCACTGACCCAGTACACCATGTTGCTGATGTCGCCTTACATCCTGCAGTTGATGTCTGGCCTTGGCGGCCGCATGCGGCCGGTATTCAACGTCACCATCTCTAACGTGCCGGGACCAGAAAGAACCCTCTACTATGAAGGCGCCAGACTGGAAGCCACCTACCCGGTGTCGCTGATTGCTCATGGCGGCGCGCTGAACATCACCTGCTTGAGCTATGACGGCTCCCTTAACTTCGGCTTTACCGGTTGTCGGGACACCCTGCCGAGCATGCAGAGACTTGCGGTTTATACCGGCGAGGCTTTGGATGAGCTTGAGCAGCTGATCCTGCCACCGGCCGCTCAAACCGGAACGGCCACTGCAAAGCCAACGCGACGCAAGAAAACACAGACTGACCCAGGCAGCAAAAGCAGAAATTAATAAGCCATGCGTCAATCGAGGGTGTCCACGTAGTGCTGCAATGTTGCCGGGTTGGTCAGTTCGATCCGGCCGTACGTCAGCTTCAGTAGACCACGACGCTCAAAGTCCTTGATCCACTTATGCACGCCCTGGCGGGTCATGCCCATCATATTCGCTATGTGTTCACGAGTAATGCGGATAATGACCGGTTCAGTGCGAGCATCGCCATTACCCTGAATCTGAGCCAGGAACAGCAACCGGCGGCCAACCCTTGCAGCAATGCCGCGCAGTGCATCGTCCTCGATAATCGACATCGCCGCCCATAGGCGGCGGCTCACCATGTCCAGTATCACCGGGTAGCACTCCGGATACTTTGCCATCACGCCCCGGAAAGCGTCGCCGGGCAGCTCGATCACGGTGGCCGCCTCATGAGCCGTTGCTCCATATACTCTCTTCATGCCAGGCGAAAAAAGCGAATCTCCGAACCAGACTCCGGCATTGAACATGATCAGAGTTGCCTCCCGCCCCGCTGAGTTGACTGAACTTATTCGAACCACACCCGAAGCAATCACGTTCAACGTGGATGTGGCGGAGCCTTTGTCATAGATCGGGTCATCCGTCTCAAACTTCCGGATGCGGGCAATGTCGGCAAGGTCGTCAAACGCATGCGGCGGGAAGCCAGCAAACAATGGGCAATCTGCGAGGATCGTCTTGATATCGGTCATACACTGAAGTGTAAACGATTTGACAGTCTTGGCCGATCACTTATCCCTAAACTCGGCGCTAGATAGAATGAGTACTACAAAAACAACACGCACAGAGAGAAACGAATCATGTCAGGACAGCTCTCCATTCCGTCAAAGAAAGACAATGTCAGTGAACAGGAATGGCAACTTCGGATTGACCTTGCGGCGGCCTATCGACTGGTTGCACTGCACGGTTGGGACGACCTTGTTTTTACTCACATCTCCGCGCGAATACCCGGCGATGAACACCACTTCCTGATTAATCCCTACGGAATGATGTTCGAAGAAATCACCGCATCAAGCCTCGTGCGAATTGATCAGAACGGGAACAAGATCAACACTGGCGATTTCGACATCAATCCCGCCGGTTTTACTATCCACAGCGCTATTCACGCAGTGAGAGACGATGCGGCCTGTGTAATGCACCTGCACACAGCCGATGGTATTGCGGTATCAGCCCAGCAGGATGGTTTGTTACCGCTGTCGCAGCAAAGCCTCTTTGCGCTGGCGAGTTTGTCATATCACGATTATGAAGGGGTCGCCCTGCGTGAAGACGAAAAGACCCGCCTGCAGAAAGATCTGGGCAAGGCAAACTTCATGATCCTGCGCAATCATGGTTTATTGACCACCGGCACCAGTATTGCTGATGCATTTCTTGCCATGTATATCCTGCAGACGTCGTGTCAGATTCAAATCAAAGCACTCGCGGGCAACCGACCACTGACTCCCATACCCGCGGGCATCGTCGACACCATCAAACAGCAAGCCGATCAAGTGACCAAGGGCCTCGGTGGAAAGCTGGCCTGGCCCGGGTTACTCCGCAAGCTCGATAGAATTGATCCAGGTTTCCGGAACTGACAGGAGCTCACATGCTTGCAAACCTTGGCCTTCTGGCGGGCCTGATTCTGCTGATTTTTATGGCGTTGCGCGGTGTCAACATTCTGGTCGCCGCTCTGGCATCCAGCCTGATCGTCGCAGTGACCAACGGGCTGGGCCTGTCTCCGACTCTGCTTGAGCACTTCCCATTCGGACCACTGGGGGCTTTCAGTTTTGCGGGCAAGTTTTTTATCTTGTTCCTGGCCGGTGCCATCTTCGGGAAAATGATGGCCTCAAGTGGCGCCGCTGGCTCCATCGCCAACGCCATTACTCGAGGCTTGGGGGCAAAACGCACGATACTGGTCACCATACTGGTGTGCGCACTGCTAACCTACGGCGGTGTCGTTGTCTTCGTAGTGATTTTCACTATGTACCCGCTGGGCGTCGCGCTTATGCGCGAAGCCAACCTGCCGAAGCGCCTTTTCTGCGGCGCTACAGCATTGGGCTCCGGCACCTTCACGATGACTGCACTCCCGGGCACGCCCTCAATTCATAATGTTATCGGGGCTTCCGCTCTGGGCACAGACCTGTTCGCTGGCGCTCTGATCGGACTTACCGCCGGTGCGGTCATGTTTGTTTTGGGCATGATGTACCTGGAACGGCAATGGACCCGGGCTCGTGCAGCCGGAGAGGGCTATCAGGTGAACGCCCAGGACGAATATATGGAAAACATGGCGCCCGCACTCAAGCACGGCCCCAAATGGCAGACCAGCATTGTTCCGCTGGCACTGGTGTTGGGCACGATCATTATTCCGAGGCTTTTGACGGCTCTTGGAATAGCGGATGGCGAGACACCATGGTTGGGCACACTGATAACGTTTGCCAGTGGCGAACCGATAGTCTGGCCAAGCTTTGCCTTGATGGTCGGTGCTGGCAGCTGCGCGTTACTTTTCCCCGATTTTCGCAATAAAGCCATGGAGAGCCTCGGCGTCGGTGCAAACGACGCTATCATGCCGCTGCTCAACACCGCAGCCGTGATAGGTTTCGGCAGTGTCGTCACGCAAACCACGGGCTTTGAGAGCTTTGCGCAGTGGGTTCTGGAACTGCCACTACCTCCGCTGTTATCTGCATTTGCCTCTGTCAGCGTAGTGTCAGCAATTGTGGGGTCGGGGTCTGGCGGGTTGCAGATCTTTATGCAAACGTTTGCTGAAAAATATCTGTCGATGGGCATTGAGCCTGAAACTCTGCACCGAATTGCCACACTCGGCTCCGGCGGTATCGACTCGCTCCCTCATTGCGGCGCCGTGATTGCCATGCTGACCATTATGGGTCTCAAACACAAAGAAGCTTACAAGGACATCTTTGTGGTGACGGTCGCGATTCCCGTGATCGCCACACTGGTCGCAATTGGCGTGGCATCTATTATCTAGCCGTGGCCGGTTCAGGCGCTGCTGCTGTTCCAGTGAGCAGCGCCGACAAACACCATCTGCAGGAAGCGCGTCGTACGTTTCCGTACCTGCCCCACCTGATAGTCGTCATCTTCTGAAACGCTGAGCAAGTCGGTCAGACTGAACGCCACCGTGCGCACGACCAGATCACAGGTCAGATCCAGATCCGCATCGCTAAGATGATCCGCCAACCGAAGCCGCCGTAAATCGTTGGCCAGTTCACTGGCAAAGAATCGCATCTCACTGCGAATCCCCTCCTGCACTGCCCGGCTCTCGCCGGCCAAGCCCTGTGCCATAAACAGAAAGAAACTGCGATTGGCTTGAGCGTGAGCCACGAAAATACCTACCGATTCTTCAATCAGCTTGTCTGCCTGCAGCACATTCGCTCGAGCCTCGCGCATCATCCGCCGCAACACCAGCCCAAGCTCATCGACTAACTGCAGGCCGAGATCATCTACGCTGCGGAAGTGTCGATAAAACGAGGTAGGCACCACGCCGGCCTGTCGGGTGATTTCCCGAATCCCCAAACTGGCGAAATGTCGTCCTTTGCCCACCAGGGCCAGGGCTGCATTCATCAGCTTCTCGCGGGTTTCACCCGGTCTGCGTCTTTGTTGTTCTGCCATTGATTTGTCCGTACCACGTTTATCCGGTTCACAAGTGTACACATTAGACCGAAGAAAAGTCCTGCCGGCTTGTCATTTTGAGCCAACACAAAAACAAAGATTGTTGGAATCACGATTGCTGTGTACAGTCGTACACATAGGTGAACACTTGTACACATCACGACAGAAAAGTACCAACAGATTCGGAGAACATATCATGCTGGCACGCATTTCAAATACCAAAGCATTCCACTGGCTGGGCCGGCAGTTAATGAATCGCGACAACCCGGCCGCCTGGCTCGATCCGTTGACTGAAACCCTAAACCCTATGTGGGTACAAGAGTACACACCGGCCCGGGTTGAACGCATTATTGCGGAAACCGGCGACACCAAAACCTTTGTACTGACACCGGCCAAGCGCTGGACCGGCTTTCAGGCGGGGCAGCATGTGAACATCTGTACTGATGTGAACGGCGTTCGCCGTACCCGCACCTTCAGTTTGTCCAGCTCACCCTTGCTTTGGGAGCTTCAGGGGCAGATCACGCTGACCATAAAGCGCCTGCCCGGCGGTCTGGTAACCAACTGGATGCACGACTCGCTGGAAGAAGGCGATGTGATCGGCCTGACCGAAGCCTTCGGTGACTTCCAGATTCCGCAGCCTGCCAAACCCGCGCTTTATATTGCGGGCGGCAGTGGCATCACGCCGATTTTGAGCCAACTCGAGACTATGGCCGCCGAAAACTATCGCGCATCCGTTGCCCTGCTCTACTTCGTGCGGACTCAGGATGACGTGATTGCCCGGGAAGCTCTGACCGCCCTGGCCGCCCGTTGGCCCGCGCTGTCACTGACGATCATCGCAACCCATGAGGGCAAAGAACCTCGCTACCTGAAAGACAGCGACCTGACACCGGTAACCGGTCTGCAAGTACGGGAAGTGTATCTTTGCGGCCCGAAAGGTCTGATGGATCTGGCCAGTGATCTGCTGAACCAGCGCGGTGTGAAAGAGCAACAGATCCACAGCACTTTTTTTGCACCACCGGCACAGGCTCAGCTGGACGGCGCCCAACTTGGTGGCGAAGTCACTTTTACCACCAGCAACCTGATGGTGGGTTCCGAGGGCGATGCCAACCTGCTGGACATCGCCGAGGCCGCCGGCCTCAAGCCACAGCACGGCTGCCGCATGGGCATTTGTCATCAGTGCAGCTGCCGCAAAACCAGTGGCACCGTGGTTAACCGCCTTACCGGCAAAGTATCCGGGCCCGGTGAAGAGACCGTGCAACTGTGTGTTTCAGTTCCTCAGGGCCCTGTCGTACTGGACGTATAAACCAAAATTCAATGCTGCGACCAAACGGGTCGCAAGGAGCAAGCCATGAAAAAACTTAACGATGATCAGCTGAACGAACTGCAGAAAGATCTGGACGCCATCCGTGATGAAGTGTTGGCCGACCTGGGTGAACGTGATGCCAACTACATCCGCAAAATTATTCGCCTGCACCGCACGCTGGAAATTGGTGGCCGGGTGATGATGCCCTTTGGCTTTATTCCCCCGGTTTTTGTGGCCGCCACTGCCAGTCTGGGCATTGCCAAGATTCTGGAGAACATGGAGATTGGCCACAATGTAATGCATGGCCAGTACGACTGGATGAACGACCCCAGCCTGAACTCACAAACCTACGAATGGGATACCGCCTGCTCCAGCGAATCCTGGCGCCGAACCCACAACTATGAACACCACACCTATACCAACATCATCGGCAAAGACCGGGATTACGGTTATGCGGTGTTGCGTCTGAGTGACGACGAGCGCTGGAAGCCCTGGCATTCCCTGCAGTTTATTAACTACGTTCTGCTCAGCACCCTGTTCCAGTGGGGTGTCGGCCTGCACGAACTGGAAACGGAGAAGCTAACTCGTCGTGAGATCCGTTTGCGCGACAAAATCCCCTTCCTGAAAGACTTTGCCCGAAAGGGCGGTCGTCAGGCGTTCAAGGATTACGTGTTCTTCCCTTTGCTGACATTGCCGGTGGCACCGATTGTGCTGGCAGGTAACGTGGGCGCCAACCTGATCAGGAACCTGTGGGCGTCAACTGTGATTTTCTGCGGGCATTTTACTCAGGACGCGGAAACGTTCAGCGAAGAAGAGTGCGAAGGCGAGAGTAAAGGCCACTGGTACTTGCGCCAGTTGACGGGCTCATCCAACTTTACTGGCGGCAAGTGGCTGCACGTGCTGAGCGGACACCTGAGCTATCAGGTTGAACACCACGTATTCCCGGACCTGCCAGCACACCGTTACCCGGAAATCTCGGAGAAGGTGCAGGCCGTTTGTAAAAAACACGATATTCCCTACAACACCGGAACATTCGCAAAGCAGTACGGCACCGTGCTCAGCCGCATTGCCCGCTACTCCCTGCCAGATGCCTTGAGAACCCGCCTGGAGGGCAAGCGCGAACTTCAGGCGATCTGAAGCAAGCGCACTAACTGCGGCCGATGATGATCCTGGATCACATCGGCCAACGTATAGTTGTCGAGAGTATCCAAAAAGGCCTTCAGTGCCAGGTTAAACATGCCTTTCAGGCCGCACACCGACGTGATCTTGCAGGCATTTTTCGTTGAGAAACATTCAACGATGCTGAGATCCTGTTCGGTTTCACGAACCAGCACACCGATGTTGATCTCATTCGGGGCCATGTGCAGCCGCATTCCGCCTTTCTTGCCACGAACCGTCTCGATGTAACCTTTTTTGTTCAGCTGATGCACCACCTTCATCAGGTGGTTCTTCGAGATTTCATAGCTGTCAGCAATTTCCTGGATAGTGGCCAGCCGATCACCCTGTTCAGCCAGATAAATCAGAACCCTGAGCGAATAGTCGGTATAGCGGGTGATGTGCATTCAATACTCCAAAAATGTAAGAAATCGTCAGCGGGACGGCCGTGTGAGTAAATATCCGGCAACACTCAGCATAAACAGCCCCGATACAGTCAACACAAACGCTGGCGAGCCCAGCCAGACCAGCATGGTCCAGCTCAGAACCATCATGCTGCAAGCCAGCACCTTAGCCGTTACGGGTATCGCCCTTCTGTGCCGCCACTGCACAATGGCAGGGCCGAATTTAGGGTGATCTTCCAGCCATAACGCGAACGCTGGAGAACCTTTACTGGCAAAATAAGCGGCAAGCAGAACAAACGGCGTGGTCGGCAACAATGGAAGTATTAATCCCACTGCGGCAATACCGATCGAAATATACGCAAGAATTCGGAAACCGGTTTTACCGGTTTGTGCTCCTATGATGCGGGCTTGGCGACTGTTCATAACTGCATCTATTCTACCTTGTTTTCGCGATTCAAATCACACCACAATTACATTCATTGAAAATACATCTTACAAGAAAAAGAATCCATCTCTTTAGAGAAGTCGCTGGAGAGATTACCGCCCGATGGGTATCGGAATACCACGCAAGTTTTGCCATACTTGGTCTACACTTACGCTATTGCGTTGAGACAGGACCGCGTCCCCATGCCACAGACCAGACTGACAGACCGATTTGGCCGCACCGTAAACTATGTGCGCCTATCGGTGACTGACCGCTGCGATTTCCGTTGCGTTTACTGCATGGCCGAGGAAATGACCTTTCTGCCCCGCCAGCAGGTGTTGACTCTGGAGGAAATCGCCAGGATCGCCCGCAACTTTGTCAATCTCGGCACCGAGAAGATCCGGCTGACCGGCGGCGAGCCGCTGGTCCGCAAAGATATTCTGGATCTGGTCACGGAAATTGGCACCTACGGTTTACGGGATTTCGCCATGACCACCAATGGCAGTCAGCTGCCAGTAATGGCCGAGAAACTGCGCAAGGCAGGGCTGCATCGCCTTAACATCAGTCTGGACTCACTGGACCGGGACAAGTTCCGCAACATTACCCGTACCGGCAATCTGGATCAGGTGCTTGAGGGCATAGACGCAGCGAGGGACGCTGGCTTTCGAGGCATCAAGTTGAATACGGTGGTGATGAAAGGCCGTAACGATGAGGAAGTCTCCGAGTTAGTCGAGTTTGCCCGGGCCAAGCAGGTGGATATCACCTTTATTGAGGAAATGCCGCTGGGCGAGATTTCGGAGCATGATCGTGGTTTAGCGTTGTGCACCAGCGATGAGGTGCGTGAGCTGATTAGCCAGGATCATGAGTTGATGGAGGCTACAGAAAATTCCGGTGGGCCTGCTCGTTATTACCGGATGCCGGACAGTTCAATTCGTGTCGGGTTTATTTCGCCACATTCCCATAATTTTTGTTCTACCTGTAACCGGGTTCGGGTGACGGTGGAGGGGCGGTTGTTGCTGTGTCTGGGCAATGAGCATTCGGTAAATTTGATGCGGGTGCTTCGGGGCCATCCGGTGACGGACGACAAGCTGCGGCAAACCATTATCGATGCGATGGATCTGAAGCCGGAGCGGCATCATTTTTCTGCCGACGGGGATGTCGAGATTCTTCGCTTTATGAATATGACGGGCGGTTGATTCTTTTTTTACTCCTAGCCTTCTGGTTTTGGGATTGGAGCCGGTGATGGCCATGGCGCAATATCCCGGAACCCCCAACTATGACCATGGCCGAAAAGCTCTGCCTGAGTGCCGCTTTCCTTTTCTTTATGACCGGATTACTGACTGGGATCTGGAAATACTGGTGCATGGCTACCAGCGCGAAAGCAGTGGCCCCCAAGTATGTTGATGTCGCCCACCGCAGCTCATTGATGTACAGCTTTGCCGCCGTATTGCTGGGCTGGTTTGCCGGCTACAGCGTTTATCCCAGCTGGCTGAACACCCTGGCGGCAGCCGCGGCCCTGGGCTTCTTTGCCCTGGCCATCAGAACCTACATCATCCATGGTCTGCTTCGGGACACCAGCAACCAGCTTCGCAAACCGCACAAGTTGGGTAGCACCACACTACCGCCCTGGTTAATTCATGGCTTTATGGTGCTAATGATTGTTGCAGAAGTGGGAGGTTCACTGGTGCTGGGGTCGGGTGCACTGATGGGCGCGTGGCAATCGTAAGCCAACGGATCACGAAGCAACCAAATCCATCCCTGGCCTGCTATACCAATAACCATTACACGGCGGCGCTTCCACCAGCTGCAGCGGGTCGGTGGCTGGCACTTCACCCCGGCGTACCTGATCAAAGCGTTTGACCACCTCGTCCATACCCTGATGTTCCGGGCTCAGGCGTAACGTGCTCACCCCCATTCGTTCCATGTCCGGCAACTCCCGCATCAAGTCGCAGCGGGAGCCAGACAGGGTGGAGATGCCGTTCAGGCGGAACAGCTCCTGGCTTTCACGGGAACGCAGTTCCATGCCATCCGGATGCTCCAGGCAGCGGAACTCGCAGTTGTCTTTGGGCAGGTTGTAATGGCGGGCGGTAAAGCAACGGGACGACCAGGCCAGCGGTAAAAAGCCCCAGGAGAAGACTTCTGCGGGTAAATCCAGCCCTTCGGCTTTCAGCTCGTTGATCAGTTGTTCCAGAGTTTCCTTGCCCAGCTCCACCGGCAGGTTCCAGCCCTGCAGGCCCTGTCTGGTCAGGATTTTCAGAGTGGCGGTATTGTAGATATTCATGGAGGGACCGGTCACAAACGGGATCTTGTTGCGGATGGCCACCTGCAGGGCGCTCTGATCGTTGGCTTCAACCAGGAATTCATCCTGCTCGCAGAATCTGCGTAAACGGCGCAGGTCCGCTTCGGATTCGATCAGCGTGAGGGTCGACAACACCACGTTCTTGCCACAGGCCTTCAAATCCCGGGCCAAGAGATAATTTCATCATAGACCGTTGAACCTCATTTCCACTTTCGGTGATAAGCGCCAATGGTGGTCAGGCCACCCTCGGAGAGCCCGGCCAGCGTATTGTTCCACTGGCTCTCTACGGAGAACATGCCGGGCGTTGCGTCCAGCCGGTCCAGCGCCTGACGCCAGGTGCGGGCAACGTCGGCAATGTAGGCGGGGCTGCGTTGGCGGGATTCGAGGCCTTGAGGGGTTTCCTGCCAGCGCACAGCTTTGGCGGGTGAGCAGGCACCCCGGGTATTCGGGGACTCATCGGTGAGGTAGGACGATAAATAGCAACGACCCTCAGCCATGATGCACAGGCTGCCGAAGGCCAAGACTTCCAGCTCCACCGGACTTTGTTTGGCGACGCTCCTCACCTGATCAATGGAGAGCACCCGGGGCAATACGGCCCGGCGAATATCAAAATTGTCCTTGTAAAAAGAAAGGGCTTCGTGACTGGTGGCAGAACCCTGCACAGACAAATGGCGAGGAGTTTCCGGATACTTGTTGGCCGCATAGTCCAGCAAGCCCATGTCGGCCAGGATGATGGCATCCACACCCAGATTGGCGGCGCGGTCGACAGCTCCCTTCCACTGCTCCCAGCCATCCGATTGTGGGTAGGTGTTGATTGCGCAAATACCCGGCTGCCTTTGGCGTGGGCGTATTCAATGCCCGCATCGGCGCCGTTATCGACAGCGGTTTTCAGAGCGGGAAGACTACCCGCGGGGCAGACGAGTTCCATGGCATTCTCCACTGCAAGGGTGGCGCTACCATAACGCCACTTTCACAGGGCATGCCTTGACCTTTGTCACCATGCGAATCAGAAGCTTACAAACTTCGACCACGAATCACCCGCAGCAGTATGACGACAATCGCGACCACCAACAGAATGTGAATAAAGCCTCCCATGGAATAGGAGGTAACCAGCCCCAGGGCCCAAAGTATCAACAGTATGACGGCAATTGTTTCCAGCATGACAGCATGCTCCTGTTAGGCCCAACGCCAAACCGCGAGATCTGGACTCGTGGTCTGGGTGGGCTGACCAACCTTAACTTTTACCGAAAAACTCTTTCACCTGCTTCTCGGCTTCTTCCCGGGTAACGGCATAACGTTCCTGAACCAGACCCGCCAGTTTTTCCTGGCGGCCTTCTGCTTCCAGAAGCTCATCCTCCGTCAGCTTGCCCCAGGTCATTTTTGCTTTTCCGACCTGTTGCTTCCATTTGCCTTTCATTTCATCCGCATTGAACATACTCATGAGCATTCCCTCCTTTGGTTATGGGTACAGCGCCAGACTAGCCCCAAGCCATGATCTGGTCTGTTCGCTGGCACACCAAAGGCTGGCTATATCACTGAAGAAGTATTCATCGCACTACTACCTACACCTGAGATTAATTCATCAAAGTCAGACAACTAACATTCCTTTACAGCAACTTACAGAGCTGAAACTACCTCTACGCCTACCCCAGCTTGTGAATACCCCCAACTGCTACACTTGCCCACAATGGACAAATAAATTCAGTGAAGGGGACCTTCCATGTCATTCATCAACAACCTCTCCATGCGCGGAAAACTCATCACCCTGGTGTTGCCGGCATTATTGGTTATCGTTTTCTTTGCCACTTTCAGCATCAGTCGTAACGCGGACGACCTCAACAACATGCGCCAATCACAGGCCATGGTGAATTTGCAGAGCTTGGAGATCCGCTGATCGAGTCTTTGCAAAAGGAACGGGGCCGCTCCGCTGTTGTGCTGTCGAGCGCAGTAGGCTCCAGTGGCGAGCAACAGACAAAGCGGGAACTGGCTGCCCAACGACAGGACACAGACCAAAGCCTTCGGACCTACCGCAACGGGCTTCAGGCACTAGTGTCTGACACTGATTTTGACCGCGCGATCAGGGCCAGCATTGAGCGCCTTGAGCAACAGCTGTCTGGCCTAGGGGGCCAGAATACCGGTCAGATCAAAGGTCAGCAGCAGCAGATTGAGCAGGTTGCTGCGGCCACCGAGGAGATGTCAGCCACCTCAGAGGAAATCTCACAGAATACCCAGCAGGTCGCTGACGCCTCCAACAGTGCCATGGAAAAACGCCGAGCCGGCGAACAGGCTTCCGAGATGGAGAAGACCTTTGCCGACATCCTGACCGATGTAAACAGCATCTCTGACATGGCCACCCAGATTGCCACCGTCTCTGAAGAGCCGGTTGCCGTCACCCGGGAATTGGCCGGCAGCATGGAATCGGTCAGTGGGGCCGCAATTCTGACCCTGACCGGATCGCAGGAGATTAGCCAGATGACTCAGGAACAGGCCAGGCTTGCCCGCAGGCTTCAGGATCTGGCCAACGAGTTCAAAATGGCCGGTTAATCACCCCACCTTAAACGAACAAGGGCTGCCATCTGGCAGCCCTTGTTCGTTCAGCTCTCGCGAATAATGATCAGATAATTCGAGAGAACCGCTGGCTAGCGCCTTCCTTCCGATACATATCAAAGATCTGGCAAATCGCCCGGATCAGCAACCGACCGGCCGGCTGCACCTGCAACACAGCGCCGGTGTCGCCGATCAACTCGTCCTGAATCATCGGCTTCAAGCGGTTCAGCTCATCGGTAAAGTAGCGATCAAAGTCCTCACCCCACTGATCGGTAAACTGCTTGCGATCCAGGCGGAACTGACAGATCAGCTGACCAATCACCCAGCGGCGGATGCGGTCATCCCGGCTCAGGCCGACGCCCCGGATGATCGCCAGTTGGCCCGCATCAATGGACGCCTCCCAGGACGGCAGTTCGTGGTTGTTCTGGAAATAGGCATCGTCGGTCTGGCCAATGGCGGATACACCCAGCGATACCAGGTCGCAATCCGAATGGGTGGTGTAGCCCTGGAAATTCCGGTGCAGGCGGCCTTCACGCTGGGCCACGGCCAGGCTGTCGTCCGGCTTGGCGAAGTGGTCCATGCCGATGTATTCGTAGCCGGCTTCCAGTAAACGGTTGATGGTGTTGTGCAGGATGGTCAACTTCTGCTGCGGGCTGGGCAAGGTGTCTTGCTGAATCCGGGTTTGCGGGTAGAACCGGTCCGGCAGATGGGCGTAGCTGAACACCGAGAGTCGGTCCGGCGACATCTCGATCACCGACTCGAGGGTTTCAGCGAAGCTGTCCGGGGTCTGGTACGGCAAGCCGTAGATCAGATCCAGATTGATGGAGCGGAAGCCCAGCTGGCGCGCTTCATTGAGCACCGCTTCGGTCATTTCGCGGGGCTGAACGCGATTAACCGCCTTCTGCACCTGCGGGTTCACATCCTGAACCCCCAGACTGATGCGGTTAAAGCCCAGCTCCCAGAGCGTCGACAGGGTGTCCTGGTCCACTTCCCGTGGGTCTATTTCAACACTGTAATCGCGGTCTTCGCCGGTCTGCAGGTTGAACAATTCCCCGTAGCCCGCAATCAGGTGTTGCATCACATCCTTCGGCAGGAAAGTCGGTGTGCCGCCGCCCCAGTGCAACTGCTGCACCGGCCGGTCGGCACCAAACAGCCTGGACTGGATAGCCGCCTCCTTCAGTACCCGCTCGACATAGGGCATCGCCTTGTCGCGCTTTTTGGTGATCACCTTGTTGCAGGCGCAGTAGTAGCAGAGATGCGCGCAGAACGGCAGGTGCGTGTACAGGGAAATCGGGCCGCCGGCTGCCTTGCTGCGGCCTGCGGCTTTGACCATGTCGTCAATGCCGTAGGTTTGGGTAAATTCCACCGCCGTCGGGTACGAGGTGTAACGGGGGCCGCTCAGATCATAGCGGCGGATCAGCGCCTCATCCCAGATAAAGGCGGGCAGGTTGTTATCTGCTGCGGTGTTGGAAGCCATAGTAGAAACTCTAACGTCAGAAATGATCGGCAAGCCGGAAAGTGGCCATTATGCCCCACCGGGGCCAGCCACCAATTGACACGTATCATCTGAAGTCTATCAACCGAGACACTGAACCACCCTTGCGCTGATGGCGTATTGTGCCTACCCCTTTAGGATAATCCTTGCGACCGGAGTGGACCGAATGGCCAACCTGATTCTGATACTTGGCGACCAGCTGAGCCCCCAGCTGTCTGCCCTAGCGAAGGCAGACAAACACCAGGACCAGGTGGTGATGGCCGAGGTGTACGACGAGGCCAGCTACACCAATCACCACAAGAAGAAGCTGGCCTTCATCTTCAGCGCCATGCGCCACTTTGCCCGGGAGCTGGAGCAGGACGGCTGGCGGGTGCATTACCAGACCTACCACCCGGACAATCCCGACAAATCCCTCGAAGCCGTCGTCGCACGACTGACCAAAGAGCTCAACCCCGATGCGCTGATGACCACCGAGTGCGGTGAGTGGCGACTGCATTCGCAGATCTGCCAATGGCATGAGTCGCTGGGCATTCCGGTTGTGATTCACCCAGACACCCGGTTTGTTTGCCACAAAGAGGAGTTTGCCAAGTGGGCCAAAGGGCGCAAACAGCTGCGCATGGAGTTCTTCTACCGCGAGATGCGTAAAAAAACCGGGCTGTTGATGACGCCGGATGGCAAGCCGGAAGGCGAGCAATGGAACTTCGACGCCAATAACCGGAAAAAGTGGTCCGGCAAGCCACCTGCGCCAGCGCCCTTCAGAGTGGAACCCGATGCGATTACCCGCGACGTTCTGCAACTGGTGAATGACCACTTTGCCGATCATTTCGGCTCCAGCGACGACTTTCACTTCGCCGTCACTCACGAGCAAGCGCAACAGGCGCTGGAACACTTTATTGACTTCGCTCTGCCCTGCTTCGGGGACTATCAGGATGCCATGTCTGACCACGAAGACTGGCTGTTCCACTCCATTCTGTCGCCCTACCTGAACACCGGTTTGCTGGACCCGGTCACCACCTGTGAGGCGGTCGTTCAAGCCTGGTATTCCGGCCGGGCACCCCTGAATGCGGTAGAGGGCTTTGTGCGCCAGATCATTGGCTGGCGCGAATTTGTGCGCGGTATCTACTGGCTGCTGATGCCCGGTTACGCGCAGGAAAACCGACTTGGCAACACCCGTGCCCTGCCCTGGTTTTACTGGACCGGTGACACCAAAATGCGCTGTCTGCACAAAGCCATCGATGCCAGCGCCCGCAACGCCTATGCCCACCACATTCAGCGTTTGATGGTGACCGGCAATTTTGCCCTGCTGACTGGCATAAAGCCGGAAGACATCTGCGACTGGTACCTGGCGGTGTATATCGACGCCTTTGACTGGGTAGAGTTACCAAACACGCTGGGTATGGTTATGCATGCCGATGGCGGCTATCTGGGCTCCAAGCCCTACGCCGCCAGTGGCAAATATATCCAGCGGATGTCTGACCACTGCCAGAATTGCCACTACCGGGTGCAGGATGCCACCGGCGATCGTGCCTGCCCGTTTAACGCCCTGTACTGGCACTTCATTGATCGCCACCGGGACGATTTTGCCAACAATCCACGGATGACCATGATGTACCGGAACTGGGACAAACAACCTGAGCAGCGTCGACAGGCGATTATCAGCCGGGGTGAATGGTTGCTGGAGCACATTGAAGAGCTTTAACATGCATTGAAGAAAAGGCTTACGGAAAAGCACCGGAATGACTGCTATGCTTCGAGCATCGATTCTTTGTCAGCAATACGGATGCTGGAGCAAGGCATGTCTGTCAGGGTGTTTACCGTCGTCATACTGCTTGCCGTGATTTCCCCGATCGCTACCGCTGGCCATGAGGTGTACAGCCTGTATACCTTTAAGTCGCCCCCTTACCAGTACGCCAATCCGTCACCGGACGGGCCTCAGGTCATCGGTGAAACCGTCGCGACCATCCGCTGTGCCATGGATCTGGCCGGTGCCAGCACTCACATTCGCCTGATGCCCCAGAGCCGGGCCCGCTTCGCCCTCCAGCGTAACCTGGTAGATGGTTACTTTGCCGTTGACCCATCGCCGGCTATGGATGAAACCGCCGTGATCAGCCACCCGGTAGCCCTCGAAAAATGGTACTGGTTTTACCGGGATGTCTGGCCAGAGGTGGGAGCCGCCAGAATCGGTGTTATCGGTGGCAGCAATGAAGAGGCCTGGCTTGTTAACCAAGGTGTACAACCGTCTATGTCGGTGAGCTCGCCGGAGCAACTACCAGCGCTGCTGAACCGACATCGAATCGATCTGGCCTTGATGGACCAAAGAGTGATGGCAGCACTCCAGGCAGAGCAGCCATCATTGGGCCAGACCCTGGAGCACCGATTTTTACGATACGCCCCATTGCACCTGTACCTGAATACAAGCTTCGCTACGGAACACCCTGGCTTTATGACTCAGTTCAACCGACAGCTTGCGAGCTGTATGGGCCAGCACATGCAACTCACTGAAGAAGAGCATCTGCATGTTGCCAGTGTGGCCAATCAGTTGATCCGGGACCTGGTCAGCCAGATCAACTTACCCCAGGCAATCCACCAGGGCCCAAGGTTTGATACCTTTACCGACATTCTCATCCAAGACACCATCTGGCAGGCACTGGCACCAGAGCAACCAACACCATTGGCCAGCGAGATCCTGGCGTTGCCAGCTTCGCAAAACCTGAGCCGTTGGCAGGCCAATCATCCCGACCTGATCACCGAGATTTTGCTCACCGACAACAAAGGCGCGCTGGTGGCCATGAGCCAGCTTTCGTCTGACTACTGGCAGGGCGATGAACCCAAATTTCAGGAAATTGTGACGGAAGTCGGGCTTCGAGCGGAACACAAAGCCGATCTCTGGATATCCCCGATTCGCTACGACGCTTCAACCCGTCAGTTCCAGATTACCGTCAGTGTGCCGGTGCCATTGCAGGAGCCTAACAACGGTGTTGAGGGCGTGCTCTCTCTGGGTCTTGCGATCGAAGAAACACTGCAAAATTTCGAGCAGTCCAACGGTAACAAAAGGCCAGCACCTGACGGGCAGTAACATTCAGGGCGGCCCCACCTCGCACGCCAGCACCAGCGCCCAGAATTCCGAGAAGTCGTTGACTACCACATCCGGCTTGTCCGGGTGCTTGTGGGTGCCGGGAAATATCCGGTTCAACCAGGGCTGGTCCCACTGCGCGCCGTTAAAGAACACCGACGTCATGCCAGCGCGCTTGGCAGCAATCACATCGGTGGTGGAGTCACCCACGTACCACACGCTCGGGCCTGGCGGGTAATCCAGCTTTTGCGCCGCCAGCAGCAACTGGTCCGGGTGTGGTTTGCGCAACGGGGTATCGTCACCGCACACATCCACTTCAAACAGATAGGTCCAGCCGGTGTCTTCCACCGCCGCCAACTCGTGCTCAAAAAACTCACGATCCCGGTTGGTGATCACCCCCACCTGAATGCCCAGCCGTTGCAGCCCCTCAAGAACATGCCTGACTCTGGGCTCGAATGCCTTAACGGTGCCGTAGTGATTGCGATAATGATGATTGAAGGCTTTGTGGGCCTCTTGCTTGGCCTCCTGGTCCTCCCCGAACAACACTTCAAAAATATCCGTGCGGGAGATCTTCCGGTCAGCCTTCACGCGCGGGTGCAGTCTGGCAAATTCTCGAACGTAGGCCACCAGGCGAGCATCTTCCGGGGTTTTGCTGTCTTCCGGGACAACCATGCGGCCCATCAATCCGAGCGCATGAAAATCCGGAAGCATGTCATCCACCGCGTGATACATGGCGTCCAGGGTGTCGACCAGGGTCGCGTGCCAGTCGAACAACACCACGGCCGGGCGGATCAACTTCACCACCGCCGGGTGCCAGTCCGGCTCTATGCGTGGCTCTGGTCGCTCGGGCGGCGGGAAGGGCTTTGGCCGCACCTCCGCCGGTCGCGCACTGAAGCCGGCCGGATGCGACCGCTCCAGCAGCCCGAGCAGATCCATCAACTCCTCAAAACTGTCCAGAATGGCGGCCGGAGCGTCCCGCCTGGTAAACCAGCTGGCGATCCGCTCAGGCTCCCAACCCGCACCGTTGTAGAACACGCCAGACACCCCGGCATGATGAGCAGTCAGCATATCCACGTAGCTGTCACCCACGTACCAGGCCCTGTGATCCGGCGGCAAGCCGAGCTGTTCCAGCACCTTCACGATCACTTGCGGGTCGGGTTTGTACTCGGTGACATCATCGGCGCACACGGTCGCGTCAAACAGATGATGCCAGCGCCCTTCATCCACCATCGCCAGCTCTTTATCCAGAAACTCCCGATTGCGATTGGTAGACACTGCCAGCTTGATGCCCATCGCCTTCAGGGCTGACAGATACTCATAGGCGCCTGGCGGAAATGGCTTCACCTGCCCGAAGTATTTTCGGTAAGCGGTGTTATAGGCTTGATGCGCAACCAACTTGGCAGCTTTGTTATCACCGAAAATGGCATTAAAGATGTCGGTACGCGATACCCGACGCTCTGTCAGAATACGGGGATGCAGGCGCCGGAAAATCCTGATGTAGCGAACCAGCCGGGCATCGTCTTGCGTACGGCATTGCTCCTCCGGCAACAACTGGTCCACCAGATCCAGATCTTCCAGCTGCGGCAACATGTCTTCCATCGCGCTGAACATCGCGTCATGGGTGTCCACCAGAGTGCCGTGCCAGTCGAAAATCAGTACAGATGGAGGCTGGATACTTTCATCAAATTGAGACATAAGAAAACCCGTGACACATCAGAGACGTATAAAAGTAAAACCCACTCTTTCAGTTAAACCCATAAAACGTCGATGCACAAAAAACCGAACCTGCCTGAAAAAACCTGCCCGATCTGCCATCGCACCTTCACCTGGCGCAAGAAATGGGCAAAGGACTGGGACCATGTTCGCTACTGCAGCGAACGGTGCCGGCGTGCCCGGAGTGAAGCTGGAGGCGCCTCAGCATGACCACGGTGGTGTGGTACAAGCGCGACTTGCGCACCCGCGATCACGCACCCCTGGTAGCTGCAGCAACCTTGGGCGAGCCGGTGATCCCGTTATACGTGATCGAAGACGAGTACTGGCAACAACCCGATACCAGCGGTCGCCAATGGGATTTCATTCAGGAGTCGCTGAACGACCTGCAACAGCAGTTACGCACAGCGGGTAGCCAACTGTTAGTCATGCGCGGGTCGGTTGTCAGCGCGCTCAAGCAGCTACAGGCCAGCCATTCGATCCAGCGGGTCTTCTGCCATCAGGAAACCGGTGGTTTGTGGACGTTTGAGCGAGACAAATCGGTGATCGAGTGGTGTTCGGAAACCGGGATTGAGTTCCGGGAATGGCACCAGTTTGGCGTGGTACGGCGATTGAAAGACCGAGATGTCTGGGACAAGGCCTGGAGCCAACTGATGCGACAACCGGTCCTGGACGCGCCAGCGGCCATTCCTGCCGTCGACCCCGCACACCTTCCCCATCACGACACCACTGCACCGGCGTTTGCGCGACCCGATCGCTGCCCGGACCGTCAGGCCGGAGGCAGCCTGCGGGGAGGCAAGCTGCTGGCGTCTTTCCTTGACCGTCGCTGCGTAGGCTACCAGTTCAACATTTCCAGCCCGCTGACGGCTGTCCGCGCCTGTTCCCGCCTCAGCCCGCACCTGGCCTACGGTACCGTCAGCCTGCGCGAGGTGTATCAAAGTGCCAAAAGCACCGGGGAACACCGCAACAGTTTACCGCGCAAGAAGAAAAGCCTGACCAGCTTTCGCTCACGCCTGCACTGGCATTGCCACTTTATCCAGAAGCTGGAAGACGAGCCGGAGCTGGAATTCCGCGCCATGCATCGGGAACTGGAGAGTATGAAAACCGGGCCCAACGATTCAGAGCGATTGCAGCGCTGGCAGGAAGGCCTGACAGGCTGGCCTCTTGTAGACGCCTGCATGCGCGCATTGCAACACACCGGCTGGATCAACTTCCGGATGCGGGCCATGTTGATGGCGGTGGCCAGCTATCAGTTATGGCTGCACTGGCGTGATCCGGCCCTGCACCTGGCCCGCCTGTTCACCGATTTTGAACCGGGCATTCATTACTCCCAGACCCAGATGCAATCCGGCCTGACCGGCATCAATGCCCTGCGAATCTACAACCCGGTGCTGCAAAGCCAGAAACTGGACCCGGAAGGTGAATTCATTCGCCGCTGGATTCCGGAGCTGGCCGGGGTGCCCACCGAGATGATCCATACCCCCTGGCTGATGACGCCGGCCCAGAAGGCCCGGTTCGGCGGCAACACCTACATTGCCCCGGTGTGCGACCATGAGCAGGCTGCACGGGCTGCGCGCAAGGCGGTGGGGGACTTTCGCAAGCAACACGTCAGCCGGGAAGAAACCGGCCGTGTTCTGGACCGCCATGGCAGCCGCAAAGGACCGCATCAGGCACGGCCCAAGGCCGCCAGCAGCCAACGTCCTGACAATCAGCTATCGCTGTTTGACTAAACGCAACGCAACGGCAGCTAACAGCGTGGCCACCAGAATGGGCCAGAAGAGACTCCAGGCGTCCTGCACCATGGCGCTCAACCAGGCTTTTTGCGGAACGTCGGCATGCCAGGGCAACAACCAGAACAGGACAACACTGGCGACCGTCGCCAAGCCCCAGCCAAGCCATAGAAACGGAGGATTGCTACCGGTGCTGGCATCCGCACGCTGCACCCAGAGAAACCGCCAGACCAGCAACATGGTAGCCACAGCACCGGCACTCATCAGCACGGGTAAATAAGCGGCCATAGCGAAATCAAAGCGGTCCGGTTTGAGAAGCTCTTTCATCGCCAGTTTACTGGCAGCGCCACTGGTAAACGGCAAACCGGCCAGAGACAGCCCCGGCAGCGCAATCAGCAACCACATCAGCCACTGGCCGCCACGGCTGGCCGGCAACGCCATCGCTGTAGACAAAAACAAGCTGCCCTTGGCCAGGCCATGATGCAACACGTACAGCGCCATCACCGCAAACAACGGTGCCGCAGCCTCTGCATTGGCCAGTGCCGCGCCCACCATCAACGTGATCAGCCCCATCTGGCTGATACTGGAATAGGCCAGTACCGCTTTCGGGCGCTGCTGGCACAGGCCCAATGCGGCGCCACCCAGCGAACCCACTGCTCCGAGCAGCACCAACCCGTTGCCCCAATCCGGCAGAGACACCTCTCCGAAGGGCAGGGTCACCAGCCAGCCCAGCAGGCCGGCTTTGATCATGGCGCCACTGAGCACGGCACTGGCCGGTGTCGGGGCTACCGGATGCGCCAGCGGAAGCCAGAAGTGCAACAACGGCAAACCGGCCTTCACCCCGAAACCTGCCAGCAACAACAGCATGATCAACCAGCGTCGATCCGCATCGGCGATGGCTGCGGGCAAGTCCGCCAGCAAGCCACTGCCCGCCAGTTGAGCCGCCATCAGCAGGCCAGACAGTATCGCCATCTCCCCCACCACGGCCATGGCCAGATACACCCGGCCCGCGCGGTTGGCTTCATCGGTGCCCTCGTGCACCACCAGGCCATAACCGGCGAACGTCATCAGGGCAAAAAAGCTGTAAAAACTGGCTACGTCCAGAGCAACCACAAGGCCCAGATTACCGACCAGTGTCAGTGCCCAGAACACACAAAACCGGCGTAATTTGTGGTCTTTCAGGTAGCCGATGGCGAACACGCCACCGATCAGCCAGAGTGCCGCGGTCAACAACAGGAAAACCCGCCGGAGGTCATCCGCCCCCCACAAACCACCGATCAGCAACCCGGGCAATTCCAACCACCAGTCAGGCTCCGCCAACAAACCCATCAACAAGGCCGGCAGCGGCAGCACTGGCAGGCAGTAACGATAGATCTGTTGCCAATCGGCACGCAGCGCCAACAACACCGAAACAAGCGGCAACATAACACTGAGCAGAACAAACGGCGCAGAGGCGAAGATCACAGCGCCACCTCCCGCAACACAATCAGTTCAGCCCAGCTAAGTGGGCTGAAGGGCACATTGGCAAGAATACCCGCCAACACCAGCAGCACCGCCGTCACCAGGGGCGGCCATAGCAACCAGGGACTGGTTTCAAGTCGGCCCCAACGGCGCTCATGGGGCCAGGCCTGTTGCTGTTCGGCAAACCAGAGTCGATGCAGAATCGGTAGAAAATACGCGGCATTCAGCAAGCTACTGACCACCAGAACCGCCACCACCCAGTCCATACCCACCTCGAGCGCACCCGCGCCCATGGTCCACTTGGTGATAAAGCCCGCCAACGGCGGCGCACCAATCATGCCGAACGCCCCAAGGGTAAACGCCACCGATGTGCCCGGCATGCGCTTACCCGCGCCATCCAGTTCGTCGATTCGGTGCACGCCCAGGGTTTCGGCGTAGTTACCGGCACAGAAGAACAAGGTGATCTTCATAATGCCCTGATGCACCAGATGCACCAGACCACCCATCACACCCAGTGGTCCGAACAGGCACAGACCCAACACAATGTAAGACACCTGGCTGATTGTCGAGAATGCCAGTCGTCGTTTCAGGTCAATCTGATACAACGCCCGGGTCGAGCCATAGATAATGGTAAAGGCCGCAACCAGTGCCAGCCCTGCCAGCAGTCCCATGGCCTCCGCGGCTTCGAGGCCATACACTTCGAAGACCACCCGGATGATGCCAAAGGCGCCGGCTTTAACCACCGCTACTGCGTGCAGCAGGGCACTGACCGGCGCCGGTGCCACCATCGCCTGGGGCAACCAGCCATGGAGCGGCACCAACGCCGCCTTCACGCCCAAACCGGTCATCAAAAGCACAAAGATAATGGTCAGGGGCACCTGTAACGACGGGTCCACACCGGCGAAGTGCCCGCCCTCCTGAAAGCGCAGGTCGCCCACCAGACCATGCAACCAGGCAATGGCCAGCAACAACACTGCACCACCGGTCAGGGTGTAAATAATGTAGTTACGTCCCGCCCGCAGGGATTTGCGCGTGCCGCGATGCACCACCAAAGGATAGGTAGACAGGGTGAGCATTTCGTAGAACAGAAAGAAGGTGAACAGGTTGCCGGCCAGCGCAATCCCCATGGTACTGGCCACACACAAGCTGAAAAAACCGAAGAAACGACTGCGGTTAGGGGAGTCTTCCAGATAACCCACGGCATAGATGGTGGTGAGCAACCACAACAGGGCCGACAGCCCGGCAAACAGCATGGACAGGGCATCGGCCCGCAGCACGAATTCGACACCCGGCAGCATGGTGAAGGCGGCTTCATATTCCCTGCCCCGGGCAATGCCCCAGATCATGACCGCCACAAGGGCAATTTTCACCACCGCGGCCACCAGGTTAATGGTTGTCCTGAGCCGGTAGCCCTTTTCCGGCAACGCAAACAGAACTACCGAGGCCAGCAGGGAGGTCATCAGAGCAAACACCGGCATCAGCACACTCAGGCTCATCGACTACTCCCTTCAAACGGCAAGGCCATTACCGACAATACGGGCTCAGCCACCAGGCCAAGGCCCAGTGACAGCAGGGCCAGAATTAGCGGAATCACCTCCAGGCTTTTGGGCGGATGAAAAAAATGATCAGTGTCGGTATTGTCGATGAACGAGGCCTGATACACCCGGAACACGTAAGCCGCAGACAGCAAACCACCCGCCAGCAGAACCCCCAGCCACCACCATTGACCACTGGCCAGACTGGCCTGCAGCAACAACCATTTGGCAGCAAAACCACCGGTCGGCGGCAAGCCCATCAGCGACACCCCGGCCAACCCGAAGGAGAACAGCGAGAACGGCAGAAACCGGCTGACACCGGCCAGAGCATCCACCCGGTTACTGCCCACTGACATGATCAGATTACCGGCCGCCAGGAACATCGCGGCCTTGGCCAGGGCGTGGCTGATGACCTGCAGGGTAATCCCTTGTTGGGCCTGCAGGGAGATGGCGTCGGTCACGCCCCAGGTCAGTGGAAACAGCAAGAACAGATAACCAATCTGCGCTACCGACGAGTAGGCCACCACCTGTTTCAGCTTAGTCTGCCGGAAGGCCAGCCAACTGCCCCAGATCACTGCCAAGCCGCCCAGCACACCTATCAACTGAGCCAGCTCATAACCACCAAGGTGCCCACCCAGATCCAGCCAGAGCCGGGCAGCAATGTAGAACGACGCTTTCACCACCAGCGCCGACAACAGGGCACTGACCGGCGACTTGGCGATACCATGGGCCGGCGGCAACCAGCCATGCATGGGGAACAACGCGGTTTTAAGGGCCAGCCCGAACAGCATCAACACCAGTGGAAAAGTCTGACCGGCCGCAACCGTGCCATCGCTCAGCAAGGCGGTAACGTCCGCGAGGGAAAGCGTGCCAAACTGGCCATAGATCAGCGCCACCCCCAGCAGATACGCCAGAGAGCCCAGCAAGGCGGCCATCAGGTAACGAATCGCCGCCCGCAACGCCGCAGCCTGCCCCCCGAGGGCAACCAGGCCAACGGCCGCCAGGCTGATCAGCTCCAGCCCGACATACAGATTGAACAGATCGCCACCGAGCCAGACCACATTCAGGCCCGCCCAAAGAAACCAGAACAGAGGCCAGAAATAGCGATGCCAGCTTTTTCCGGGATCAAGATAGACGCTTGCATGCCAGCCGCAGGCTGCTGCCACCAAGGCGGTCAGCAAGACAAAGGTCACCGCCAGACCATCAACACGCAGCTCTATGCCCAGAGGTGCCTGCCAGCCACCGAGAAAGTAGTAAAAGCCGCCATCGCTGGCGACAGCTGCCCACAAAGCCAGCGACACCAGCACCTGCACCAGAATGCCCAGCCAGGTCACCACTCGGCCCTTGCGGAAATCCACCAAGAGCGTCAGCACAGCCCAGGCCAAGGGCGTAAACAGTAGGCCAGCCATTAACCACAGGGTCATTCAGTCGGGCCCTCACGGTGCGCGTCGGCAGCGGGCTTTTTTACAGGTTCTCGCCCCGGCTCGGCCAACGTGATCTGGCCAGACAAATGGTAGTAACGGCGAATCAGCACTACGGCCAGTGCCGTAGCTGCGACCGCCACCACAATGCCAGTTAGTACCAAAGCCTGAGGTACAGGATCTGGCTGACCGACTCGCTGGGCGAGGCCAACCAAAACCAGAAACACCCCGGAGCCCATCAGATTGAAGGCCATCAGCTTCCTCAGCAGGTGGTCCAGCCGGATAAATCCGAACAATCCGATGCCACACAGCGCCACACCAGCGAAGGCATACAGCAGGTGAATGGTCATTCGTGTTCGCCCTCCTCCGGTTCCTGCGCCCGGTTAACCGGCGCCGAGACAAACAGTGCCAGCAGCACCATGGCAATGGAGAAAGTGAGCACCGTTTCAATCACCAGAATCAGCGGCTTGGCAAAGCCTGCCGGGTAGGCCAGGAATACTTCTCCGGCCAGGGCACTGGCCACTGCCACCAGCAGAAACACGGTAAAGCCAAGGGCCAGGCCAAGGCGTAACAACACCCCGGGGCGCAGGAAATCCATGGGGATGCCGCCCAGGCGCATCATTACACCAGAGGCGGCGAGCACGGCCCCCGCCTGAAACGCCCCACCCGGGCGGTCAGAGCCGGCCCAGAGCAGGTAGCCAGCCAGCACCAGCATCAGTGGCACAAACCAGCGCTGAAGGGCATAGAGCAGGGAGTCGGAGGTGCGCAGGTCCGGGTCTTCCAGAGACGTGGTTTTGGCCATGGATATCCCGGCAATACCGGCAATCACCAGAACGCCAATTTCCAGCAGGGTGTCGTAGCTGCGAAAGTTCAGCAGCACAGCGGTAATGGGATGCTCAACACCGCTGGCATCGAGGTTCTCCGCCAGCAGGCCCGGCAGGTTCACCGGTGCCGGCGAGCCCGCAATGTGCCATACGGCCAGCCCGAGCAAGCCGGCAAAGGCGAGGCAAACGGCGGTCATGGTAACGACGCTCAACACACGCATCACTCCGACCGCCCTCCCCGGCTGTACCCCAGATGACGGGCGGCATCGAGCAGCAACACCCCGGTCAAACCGGCACCTATGGCCGCTTCTGCCAACGCGATGTCCGGGGCCTGCAAGCGCACCCAGGCCAGGGCCATCAGCAAGCCGAAGGCAATAAACATGACCACTGCCCGGAACAGGTTCCGGGACGCCAGCACCGCCACGGCGGTGGTCAGCAAAGCCAGCACCAGCATGCCATCCAGCAACCACTCAATCATGGTCGGCCTCCCCGGTTTCAGGGGGTTCCGGGCGAACGTGCACGGCGCGGGCAATCAGATGGGCTGAGGTGGCACTGGCGGCCAGCGCCGCCGCCCAGATCAACAGGGTTTTCAGGCCGCCCGCCAGCGAAGGTGCCAGCGGTAACAGCGCCAGCACAATGAAACCAAGCCCCAGATTGTCCACTTTGGTGAGGGCGTGGATTCGGGTCAGGGTGTCGGAGAAGCGGAACAACCCAAGAGTGCCCACCGCAAAGAACAGGCAGCCCAAAACCAGCAGCACCGACTGCATCACAAACATCAGGGGATCAGTCATGGCGCACCTCTGAACCTGAATCCGAACCTGAACCCGAATCCGGCCGCTGCGGTGAATGATCGATCCGCACCACCCGGGTGACAAAAGCCACAATCGCCAGCACGGACAGCACCGCCAGAATCAACGCCACATCCATCAGCGCCGGCATGGACTGGGCATGGGCCAGCACCATCAACAACGCCACCCCGGTGGTGCCGAACAGCTGCGATGCCAGCATCCGGTCTGCCGGTGCCGGGCCACGCCAGATCCGCACCAGCGCAATCAGCAGCGTCAACAACAGGAAAGCGGCAACGGCCTGGAGCATCAGAGTCACCGGGCTGCCTCCGCAGAGTCATCAACCGCCAGCCCGAACACCCGGCCAACCTGCCGTTCGGTTTCACGCACATCGCGCTCCACCCGGTCGCGGATATCCAGACAATGCAAGGTCAGCCGATTTCCTTCAAGCAGGATGCTCAGGGTGCCGGGCATCAAAGACAGGGTGTTCGCCAGCAACCAGCGGGGGCTGCCTTCCGGCAAATTCAGCGTCAGGGTGATTTCACCGGGCTGCACCGGCAAGGCAGGCGACAACAGCCGCCGGGCCACATCGACACCAGCCACGACCGACCGGGACAGGAAATAACCAAGGAACAGCATCAGCCCCGCTGGCCGGACCGAAAAGCCTGAGGCCGGGAACAGGCGCAGGGATACGACAGCCACCAGAGCCGACACCACTGCACCAAAGGCCAGGCCGGAAGACTCCCCCAGCGTCAGCGCCCACCACGCCACAAACAGAACCGTGCCACGGAACACAACGGTGATCAAAGGTGATACTGGCGCTGGCGGCATAGGCTCTCCTTTTCCATGGCGGTAACAGGGAGTTGGTTCGCTAACCCCCTGTTAAAGTTCCCAAAAGCCTAACACAGTCTATAACGTGTACTGAAAGGTCACATCAGTACAATTCCAAAGCGCCGCACAACCGTTGCTAAAAGAATAAAACTGACAACAGTCACCAGAGCGCCCATCCCCAGCGAAATCCAGAATCCTAACCGAGGCAGCAGGAACGGAAACAACAAAAACATCGGCAAGGTAGGCAGCACATACCAGAAGGTGTACCAGGCATGATTGGCGATCTTGTCTGCCGGCTGCTGTTCAACATACATCCAGACCATCGCCAGCACGGTGACCATGGGCAGCGCTGCAATCAGTGCGCCGAGCTTGTCGCTACGCTTGGCCACTTCCGAAATCAGTACCACCAGGGCGGCGGTGATGGCGTATTTGGTGATGAGCCATGTCATTGTTTTGCTCTCCCTGAAGCCCCGGCAGGCGCGAACCCTTCGGAACATTTTTAACATTTAATTGTTATGCTGTTGGCGAGAAAGGTAGCTTCGCCCCCCGAACTCTCGTTGCCGCCTGGTGCGCCCTCCGTTCGTTTTTTGCTGACACCGGGCCAGTTCATGGCAGAGTCAAAACGCCAGCCGCGCTCCGACCACCGCAAACCAGTCCTCAGTACCACCGCCGCTAGCACGGGCAAGATCCGCGGTGTCACCGTATTTACGCTCATGGACCACGCCCACATAAGGCGAAAAGGAGCGGTCGATCAGATCGTAACTCAGCCGCAAGCCAACCTCTGTGGAGTTGATGCCCTTACCCACGCCGATCTCTCTGTCTTCTGAGAACGCCAACAAGGTTTCAAACGTAGCAGAGACGATCCAGTAATTGGTGATCAAGAGCTCGTACTCGGCTTCAAAATCCACCGAGGTGTCGCCTTCGTCGCTGACATACAGGTTGGTGTCGACTTCAAACCAGTATGGGGCAAGACCGGTCAGGCCTAATACGCCGTACACCCGGTCCGGGCCCTCCGGCGTATCTATTCGGATGCCCGCCTTGGCGTCCCAGAATTCACTGACGGGAATCTGGGCCAGGAACTGGTTTTCCAGGGTTTCCCAGGCGTTATGGGCTTCTTCCCATTCACCTTCAAACTGCCACCGAAACTTCAGTTCGTCGCTGCCATACCAGGCACCGGATTCAATCACCGCCAGCTTTTCATCAGAATCGCTGTAGCGATACTCAAACTTTTCGGCGCTCACCCCCCAGAAAGCAGTGGCGCTGTGAGCATTTACCGCCATATCAGCAGCAGCCTGCGCTGGTAACAGACCCAGCCCCAGCGCAGCAGACAGTGTGGCAACCAGATGCTTGCGAGTGCTCATACGTCACCTCCTTGCGTCTCCGCTTGCCCGGTCACCACCTCTTCCTCAGGGCCGCCCTCTACGATGACCTTTCGGAACATGCCCGCTGCGGCGTGATAAGACAGATGACAGTGAAATACCCATTCACCCGGCGCATCTACTTCGGTTTCCATATACACCGTGGTAGCAGGTGCCACGCTGATCACGTGTTTGATCGGGTTCCACTGGCCAGCATCCACATCCAGAATCGACCACATGCCGTGCAAGTGCATCGGGTGGGTCATCATGGTTTCATTGACGAATTTGAAGCGCACCCGCTCACCGTACTGCAGCACAATCGGGTCCGAATCCTCATACTTGATGCCGTCAATACTCCACTCATAGCGCTCCATATTGCCGGTCAGCCGCATCTCGATTTCGCGGGTCGGCTCACGCTCCTCAAACACCGGGCTCTGGGCTCTAAGGTCAGCGTAGGAAAGAAACTTGCCGCCGTTGCTGGCCTTTGGCAGCAGGCCGCTTCCGCTCGCATAGAACGGGTCTTCCGGTGTGCCCCCCATATGCGCCGAGTGATCCATGTCGCCTTGGTTCATGCTGCCGTGATCCATACCACCATGCCCCATTGCACCATGGTCCATATCACCATGATTCATGTGACCCGCCATGTCTGCCATAGTCAGCATCGGCGCGTCCCGAAGTTCCGGCACGTCGGCAACCATGCCTTCCCGGGGCGCCAACGTCCCTCTGGCATAGCCCGAACGGCCCATGGATTCAGCAAAAATGGTGTAGGCCTCTTCGTCCCGGATATGAACGATAACGTCGTAGGTTTCCGCTACCCCAATTCGGAATTCATCCACGTTGACTGGCCTCACATTGTTGCCGTCGGCCTGCACCACGGTCATTTTCAGGCCGGGGATACGCACATCAAAATAAGTCATGGCGGAGGAGTTAATGAAACGCAGGCGTATCCGCTCACCGGGTTTGAACAATCCGGTCCAGTTCTGCTCCGGGCCCTTGCCATTAATCAGCCCGGTGAAGCCCTGCACATCTTCGACGTCAGCTTTCATCATGCGCATCTGACCCCACATCATGCGGTCGCGCAAAGTCGCCATAAAACCCTGCTCACGGGACTCGGAAATAAAGTCGCCCACCGTTTGCTGCTGGCGATTGTAGTAATCCGGGGACGACTTGAGGTTGCGCATGACGCGATCGCCAGAGTGCGGATGCTTATCCGCAAGCTGAACCACGTAATCACGGTCATACCGAAATGGCTCCCGGCCCTCGGGTTCGATCACGATGGCCCCATAGGCCCCATCAGGCTCCTGAAACCCGGAATGACTGTGATACCAGTAGGTGCCTGCCTGCGCAACCGGGAACCGGTAGGTAAAGGTCTCCCCGGGCGGGATACCCGGAAAGCTGACGCCCGGCACGCCGTCCTGATCAAACGGCAGGATCAGCCCGTGCCAATGTACCGACGTTGTCTCATCAAGGTTATTGGTGACGTTGATGACCGCCTCTTCGCCTTCTTTGAACCGGAGCACCGGCCCGGGCGATGAGCCGTTGTAGCCAATGCCCTGCTTCTTGAAATCACCGGTGTCTATGGTGACCCGGTCGACCGTCAGATCGTACTCACCGGCCCATGCCATTATCGGCAGCAGCATCGCAAATGCTCCTGCAATCAGACGCTTGGTCATAATGCTGACTCCCGTTTACTGTTGAAACCTGACATCACCGTACATACCGGCCTGATAGTGCCCGGGCACGTTACAGGCGAACTCCAGAGTGGTGTCACCGGAAAAACGCCAGATCAACTCTCCGCTTTGACCGGGTTCCAGCAGGACGCTGTTCGGGTCGTCATGTTTCATGGAATGGCCGTCACCCATGTCCATTTCCATCATCTCGTGGTTGATGCGACCACCGTTGATCACACCATGCTCCACCATCATGGTCATTTCTGCCTGATGGGCTTCGTGCATGTCGGGTGTTCCGAGGTTGAACTCGTGTACCAGCTGGCCATGATTCTCCACCACAAAGCGCACCACTTCGCCTTTCTGCACGTCGATGGTTTCCGGCTCGTAGTAGTTGTCGTACATGGCGACCGTGACGGTGCGGGTAGCGTCAGAGGCGGCAGCAGGTTCACCGATGGCAGCATTTTGTCCGTGTCCGTGGGTGCCGGCGCCAAAGGCGGTGGCAGATAACGACAGTGCGGCGGCTGCAGCGATAAACTTTGTTATTGTCATCAGAAAGTCTCCTGTATTGTGGCTGATGTGGAATGCGTGCCGGGAGCGCACAACATTCGAGTGCAGAGTGACCAGCCAACACCATGACCCACCAACCTGAATTCTTGCTGAAAAAGCCGATTAATTGCTGTTCAGGATGAATTCAGACTACTGCGGCATAGTGCGTCGGGGGACAACCGGTAACCGCTGCAAACGGGGCAATTCAGATGAGATTACTGCTGGTAGAGGATGACCGACTGTTGGCTGACGGCCTTTCACGTCAGCTTGAAAAAGCAGGTTTCAGTGTCGATATCGCACACACGTTGAAAGAAGCTGGCATTCTGGGCTCACAGGAAAGCTATCGTGTGTGTGTACTGGACCTGGGCCTGCCAGACGGCAATGGTTTGACAGCACTAAAACAATGGCGCGCTCATCACATCGATTTTCCCGTTCTTATTCTGACCGCCCGGGGCGATTGGCAAGACAAGGTCGACGGTCTGAAAGCGGGCGCCGATGACTACCTGGCCAAACCCTTTCAGACCGAAGAGCTGGTAGCCCGCCTCAATGCGATCATCCGGCGCAGCGATGGGCGGGTCTCTTCATCTGTTAAAGCCGGGCGTTTCGAGCTGGACGAAAACCGGCAAAGCCTGAAAATGCTGGATGGCATCGAACACACCCTGACGGGCACCGAATTCCGCCTGCTCAGATGCCTGATGAACCGCCCAGGGCACGTATTCTCCAAAGACCAGCTCATGGAACAACTCTACAGCCTCAACGACAACCCGAGTGACAACGTCATCGAAGCCTACATCCGCCGGTTAAGAAAGCTGGTCGGTACCGAAACCATTGCGACCCGGCGGGGGCAGGGATACCTGTTCAATGATGCCGATCACTAAGCCCCTCTCCGTCAGAACCACCCTGCTTACGCTCCTGTTACCCTCGGGCATTGTGTTAATGGCGCTGGCGTGGGTAGTCCACGGTTTACTGTTGGACCGCATGTCGCGGGACTTCGTAGAGGGGAGGTTGCACGACGAGGTGGCCTTTCTGGAACTGCAGGTGCGCCAGTCCGGAGGACAGCTGGATGCCCTTCAGACCGGGGACTATTTCGAAGAGGTGTTCCACCATGCATTCGTGCTCCATTCCCCTGACGCCACCACCATCTCTCCGGACTCCTGGCGCCCCTTGCTCGAACCACTGTTGGAGACCAGTCAACAGGGAAGCATTCGGGTGCAGGGCTTGGGCGCAGCGGGCGCTCCATCCGATATCCTGGCCTACCGCCGCGAAATCAATATTGGGGATGCCCCCATGGTCATTATCGTAGCCGAGGACATGGACGCGCTCAGAGCAAGCCAGGCGGAGTTACATGCATGGACAGCCATCGTATCGATTCTGCTGATCCTGCTACTGGTTGCTGTTATCTGGGTGGGCATCGCGCTCGCGCTGCGGCCAGTAGCCTCACTGCAATCTGCCCTGACCAAACTTCAAGGTGGCTCCATTTCACGAATTGATGTCCGGGCACCAGAAGAATTCCGCCCCCTGGTAAACCAACTGAACCAGCTTCTGGATTCGCTGGATCAGCGACTTGAGCGCTCCCGGGATGCCCTGGCCAACCTCTCCCACAGTGTCAAAACCCCCATTGCTGCGATCCGTCAGATACTTGAGGACGACAGCCGGCCACTGGATACAGCCTTGAGGGACGAAATGGCGCGCCGGCTCAGCCACATCGACAGACAGCTTGAAACCGAGATGCGCCGAAGTCGGTTTGCAGGGCCGCAGATCGGAAAAAGCGCGTTACCCGTCAAGCAGGCCAGGGATTTGTTGTGGATGCTGGGCCGTCTGTACCCGGATAAATCGTTTGAGCTGGCCACAGATCTGACGGACGAACACCGCTGGCCCGTTGAGGAGCATGACTTGAACGAAGTTTTCGGCAACCTGCTCGATAATGCCGGTAAATGGACTACCCACAACATAGAGCTGTCACTCAGCGAGTCAGAGAGCAATGTGCGGATTGTCGTGACGGATGATGGCCCAGGGGTCGCTGTTGAACACCTGGATCACCTTGGCAGCCGCGGGCTCAGGCTGGATGAGCAAACGCCCGGCCATGGACTGGGACTGGCCATTGTCCAGGATATCGTGCAGCGCTATGGTGGCAGGGTAATCTTCAGCCATGGCGAAAACGGTGGCCTGAGCGTTGAAGTGAAGCTACCGCGAAAATCATAGAGGGGCCTGAGTGTGAAAATCGGCGAACTGTCAAAGACAACGGGCCTTCCGGTTGAAACGATTCGCTACTACGAAAAGATCGGCCTGATGCCGGAACCTGGTCGCAATGCCAGTGGCTACCGCCAGTACCGACATGATCATCTTGATCGATTGCTGTTCATCAAACGCTGTCGCAACCTCGACATGACCCAGGATGAGATACGGGAGTTGATCCGGCTAGCCGACAATCCGGAGGCAGACTGCAGTGAAGTGGACGCCCTGCTTGCCCGGCACCTGAGTCATGTGCGCGAACGTCTAACCGAGCTGGCCGGTCTGGAACAGACCCTGGAACGGCTCCAGAGGGCATGCTCCCAAGGGCGCACCGTTAGCGAATGCGGCATTCTTGGTGGCCTCACCAAAGAGCTGGACCGGGTGGACGATCACCGGGCACCAAACCATGTTCCCGGCACTCATGGAAAATAATCATCCCAGGCCTTGACCCTGTAGCAACTTCAGGGTTTTCAATAGAGACAACTCCTATAAAACGAGGTCTCTGATGGCTTGCAACTGTTCTGCTCCGACACCCAAAACCCCTGCTCCAGGTTTCCGCAAGGCGCTCTGGATCGCACTATGGGTCAACCTGACCATGTTCTTCGTGGAAGGATTGGCCAGCCTCCATTCTGGCTCGGTATCACTCATGGCGGATGCCATCGATTTCTTTGGTGACAGCGCCAACTATTTACTGTCTTTGACGGTGTTAAGCATGGGGATGCTGTGGCGTGGCCGCGCGGCGCTGGTCAAAGGGCTGACGATGGCGGCATTTGGCCTGGTGGTCTGGGGCCGGGGGCTGTACGTTATGCAAGCGGGTATAACTCCCGAACCACTGACCATGGGCACCGTGGGCACTCTTGCCCTGATCGCCAACTTTTCAGTGGCCGTGATGCTGTTCCGGTTTCGGGAGGGCGATTCAGACATGCGCTCTGTCTGGCTGTGCAGCCGCAACGATGCGGTTGGTAATGTTGCCGTCATGATCGCAGCACTCGGGGTATTTGGCACTGGCACAGCCTGGCCGGATCTTCTCGTGGCGGGCATTATGGGCACCTTGGCGTTCACCGCAGGCATCAGTGTGGTTCGGCATGCCCGGTCTGATATTGCCAATGCCCGAGCCGCGCATCCTGTTGTCGTTCAGGAGAGCTGAGACAATCAATAAGCCTGGAAATCGCTCAGCCGATAGGAGAATTCGTCATCGGCAATGAATGGGCTACCATCAATTTCCAGTGTCACCGGAAAGCCGTACTGCTGATCGTATTGCACCACCAGCTTGCTCGCTGATTCGCTGGAATCTGCGATCAAGCTGAACAGGCCCTCAACGGTGAGCCGTCGCTCATCCAGCACTTCCGGGTGGTTCAGGGGTTGCTCGAGCCCTTCGATGTCGATCACCTTGCCCTCCCTGACCGTTACTCGCATGGGCTGCAGCAGATCCGGCGGGCAGAAACAGGTTTGTTTGATGGTAACTTCATAGCCGGCAACCGCCTGTGACTGCCAGACCGACAAGGCTTCCGCGAGGCTGCTCACGGGTTCGGCATCTTTACCCGTGCCTGCGCAGGCGGTCAGCAACAATCCGAGCGCCAGCATGCCACTAGTGTTTTTTCCGATCACGCTGACCTCCTGCGCCCAATCCATTTCAGTAGGCCCGCCGTCAGCATCAGCAGAAGCCAACTGACGCCAGCACTGCCACCGCCACTACCCCCGGAGCTGCCGCTGCTGTCACCGCTTTCCGGAGGCATCCGGCCTACCAGCGGCTCATCCGCACCGGGTTCACCAGTCTCGGTTCCACCGCTGTCAGAAAGGCTGATCTGCACCAATGCGCTGGTGTCGGTTCTTTCTGCGTTAATTGCAACAACACGGTATTGGTAAACCATACCCGCAACGGCTGTTGTATCGAGGAACATTGCCTCGGTGGCCGCTAAACTCGCTAACACCTTCCAGAGGTGAATCGTATCGTCGATACGACGACGCTCGATGCCATAGTCTGTCTGGGGCCCGGGCTGTCTTTGCCAGGCCAGCACGACATCGACGTCCGATTCCGAGATCTCAAGATTGGTCGGCGCCACCGGGGGCTCAACCCAGGATGCTGTCACGGTGTTACTTGGCACCGAACGCAGGCCGTCCTGTAACGCTACAATCCGGTACTGATACTCGCCTGCATCCACCATGGCAAGATCCTGGTAGCTGGTTGACCCAGACGCCAGCCTGCCCGATACGTTTGCAAATCCAGAATCCGATGGTCCTCGTCGTTCCACCCGATAGTCAGCGCCAGCGCTTGCACTGGTCGCCCACTCGAGGGCGAAACCTTGATCCAGCGTTGCAATGCGGAGATTGGTGGGCGCTGCGATGGCTCTTGGCGTAACGGCATATCGGCTCTCAATCCGGTTGTTCTCAGGCACGATGTCTTTTACTTCGCCGTTCAGGCTCACCAGGATAACTTCCTGAGTAATGACCACTTCCGAACTGGTTCCAGAATATCCCTGAACGGTCAATTGCTGCCCGCCATTGCCCGGTAGCACATCACCGCAATGGTAGCGGTCACCGTCGATATCACAGGGCACCCCATCAACCGTCACCAGATCCAGGCGACTTTGCGCACCGGAAATCCTTCCCGTGATGTCTAGCCAGTTGGCGGTTTCAGACGCTTTCTGATAGCCAACTTCATAAGTTGCCTGGAAGCTGTCGGCGTAAGGCACTTCTGACGGGTTAGACGCCAGGGCGCGAAGTGACGCATCCGCAGGAAAGTTGAAGCACTGTTCAAGGCCAAACCGACTGTTGATCGTTTCAATAAAACTGGTCTCAGAGCATGATGAAAAACGGGTGGCATCCGGATTGGCCCAGGGGCTCATGACAAACCCCGAAGGGCAACTGTTGTCATCAACGTCATGGCCTGAACCAAAGTTATGGCCCAGTTCGTGAGCCACCACCACCGCGGTCAATACATTGCTGGAGAAGGCATTAGTCACACCAGTACCGTAACCGCTGGTGTTGCAGAGCGAGCCTACATAGGCCAACCCGGCCGTACTGCCGTCGAAATCCCGGCCGCTTATCAGATGAAACAGTGCCCGGCGGTTCTCCTGAAAAGGCAAGCTGCCCGCCAACACTTTGGCACGGACATCACCCAATAATTCATTAGCCGAGGTGGAGGTGGTAAACACATCACTTTTCAGAAAGGTCAGGCTCAGCGTATCAAAACCGATACCGAACTGCTCAAAGTAGAAACCCTCAACCATATTCAGAATGCTGACAGCGCGATCCTGAAAGTCATCGGGAAATTTTTGTTGGAACTGCAGATCAAATGCTACCTCCAGCTCCAGCAACAAACAGGCACCTGCCACCCGATCCTCGCACAAGCTGTCGTAACTGGCGGACACGGCCTGGGCCATCATGGGCGACATCATGGCATCCGGAGAGAGCTCTGCCTCGCTGTGGGCATGGTCCAGTCCGCAGCGGGGCGGATTCTGGAAGCTGAAGCTCATGGGCGCAACCTCATTCCCGGAGTTATCGCCACCGATCACATGCACACGGCCAAACAGGTAAGCGAGACCCTCCCACTTACCAGACATTCTGGACACCCGAACCCAACTCTCGGGGTCTTCCGCAACCTGACCCTGAAAATGGCGGCCTTCCAGTAATGCCTGATGCGGCCCCAGTGCGGATGCCAGCCGGTCATTGCCAGTCAGATTAACCTGGTAACTAGTGCCATCGACCCACAAGCTCAATGAATCGATAGTATCTGCATGCAATGGCGCGGACAATGCCCACAACCAGGTTGCAACGATCACCAGAAAACGGCATGAGTTTCTCACTAACGAATCCCTTTCTGTTCAGTCCCATCGGTTTCGCGCAAACTAAAGCGTGTCGGCCTTACCAGCCAGACACTTAACGTAACAATCTGTATTAATGAGGCATGGGTCCCGGATGGGGTATCGAGTGGTTAACAGCCCGGCACCTGGGTTGATGATTTTATTGGCACTGCTTTATTTGGTACCTGCTGCCGCACTGGAGTGGCAGCCGAATCTTTTCCAGAACGAGGAATGGTGGCGCCTGCTGACCGGGCATGTGGTTCATCTGAACGGCTGGCATCTGCTGCTGAATCTGACCGGGCTGGCTATCCTCTGGCTGCTCTACCCTCATTTTCTATCTCTGGGTCACACGGTGTTGGCTGTGCTGTTCAGCTCGTTGGTCATTTCTCTGGGGTTGATGTTGCTTCAACCAGAACTGCCCGGCTATCGGGGCTTTTCCGGCTGCCTGCATGGACTCGCGGCGATACTTGCTGTGCGGGGATGGAAGGGTGAGCGCGTGTTGTCTGCCAGTGTCCTCACCCTGCTGATCGGAAAATTACTGATGGAAGCAACCGGGGCAGGTTTAACTGATGCCACTCAGCTGATCGGCGGCCCGGTGATCTGGCAAGCGCACTGGCTGGGTTTTTCTGCCGGCCTGCTATTGGCAGGACTGTTCTGGCTTAAGCCCCAAACACCCAGGCAATCATCACCGGAATAAAACCCAGCGCAAACAGCGTACTGAGCAAAGTGGTGCCTGCCGCCTGCCGGGGTGCGGCATCCAGCAAGGTGGCGATCACTACCGTGTTGGCGGCAATGGGGGTAATAGAAATAAGGAAAATCGCCTGATGCACCGCCAGGTCATATATGCCCAGCAGGTGCGCATCCAGCCACCAGAAAGCCAGCGCCAGTAACGGCCAACTGACAAACTTGCCGAAAAAGGCAAGGCCGGTGAACATCGGATTACCGGCCAAACCCCGAAAGCTCAGTATGCCCATGCCGATGATCATCATGCCCAGAATGCTGTAGGCGCCGCGCAGATTATCGAACAACGGCACAAATGCCCCCGGAATGGACACCCCTGACAGATTCAGCGCCACCGCCGCTGCAAACGCATACACCGATGGCAGTCGTGCCACCCTCACCAGTGCATCACGAATGCTGTATCTCCCTCTGGCAGCCAGATAAAAACCGACCGAGTTCTCGAACAAAGTGGTGCCAAGCATGCAGACGATGTAGATCGCCAAACCCTGCTCACCGAACAACAGCAACGCCACGGGTATACCAAAATAACCGGTGTTTCCGGTCCCGACTGAAAGCGGAATGACAGACGCACTGCCATCGGTCAGCACCCGGCGGGCAACGGCCAGATGCAACAACGCAATCACGGTACAGAATCCGAACACCAGGGCTGGCAACAGGATGACCTGGGGCGTCAGCGGCGCAGCCATAACTCCCGAGAACACCACCGAGGGCGTCACGATGTAAAGCATGATGCCAGCGATATGTTTGCCGCTGGCCTCCAGATAACGCCCGGCAATCCAGCCAAGGGCGACCGTGACATAAAGGGGAAGAAGTTTAATAAGCAGAGCCAGCGCAGCCGCCATAGGTTCTCCGGAAAACCTGCAACAGGTGTTTTAGAGCCAGCAGTCTAACATTTGCTGTCAAGATCGCAGCCATACAACCCGGTTGCCCATCCCTCGGGTTACTTAAGCTGGCCGGCACGTAAACCAGCTTGGGCCTCAGCGTCATTCACTAACACGTGCCGATTCAGTACACGCAGACCATACTCTAAAAAACAACAAGGGCAGAGGTTACCCCCTGCCCTTGTTTGCATTCGACGGATAAGTAACCCTCTGATCAGCCGCGCAGTTTCACCGCCAGCTCTGCCACATGCTTGCCCTGATAACGGGCAATGTTCAGCTCTTTCTCGCTGGGTTGGCGTGAACCGTCGCCACCGGCGATGGTGGAGGCACCATAAGGCGTTCCACCGTTCATTTCAGAGATGTCAAAGAAATCGGGAATGCCATATCCCAGTGGCACAATCACCATGCCGTGGTGGGCCAGCGTGGTCCAGAAGGAGCTGATGGTATGCTCTTGACCGCCGCCTGTGCCGGTTGAGGTGAACACGCTACCCACTTTTCCATGTAGCTTACCCTCGGCCCACAGCCCGCCGGTCTGATCCAGAAATGTGCGCATCTGGCCAGACATGTTGCCAAAACGGGTCGGGGTGCCAAAGATGATGGCGTCGTAGTCTGCCAGCTCAGACGGGCTCGCCACCGGCGCGCTCTGATCCGCCTTGCCGCCAGCATTCCGGAACGCTTCATCGGGCATCGTCTCAGGCACACGCTTGACCACCACATCCGCGCCCGCTACGCCTTTTGCACCCTCGGCAACCGTATTTGCCATGGTTTCCATGTGGCCATACATGGAGTAATAAAGAACCAGTACTTTTGCCATCGAACGATCTCCTGTGTTTGTTTTCGGTAACCTAGAGCCTAACCGGCAGCGCCAAATCCGCAAAACGGAAGATTTGCAGCAGGTCATTCAGTTTTTCTGAATATAGTCACAGCGCGGCCATGTCAAATGCCGGTGCACATGTGTACGCTGAAAAACATTATACTTTTGGCCAATACAGGCAACCATATATGACCGCTCCCATGAACCACAGCCAAACCACCTCGGAATCTGGACATCATCGCATTGAAGAATGGATCAACAGCGCGACCCACGGCCTCGGCGCCATCCTCAGCGTGATCGGCACGGTGGCGCTGATTGTCGGTGCCAGCCAGTTGGGTGACGTCTGGAAAATCGTCAGCTTCAGCGTCTTTGGCGCCTCACTGATCCTGCTCTATATGGCCTCAGCGCTTTACCACGGCGCTCGCAGTCCGGCGCTGAAAACGGCGCTCAAGACTCTGGATCACTGCGCCATCTTCCTTTTGATCGCCGGCACCTACACACCGTTCCTGCTTGTGAACATGCGCGGCACCACCGGCTGGACACTGTTTGCCATCATCTGGTCGCTGGCCCTGACCGGCGTGGTGCTCAAGGTGATATTCAAGAACCGGTTCAAACTGGCACGGGTTGGCATTTACGTCGCGATGGGATGGCTGATTATTTTTGCCTCATCCGACCTGGTTGCTAACCTGAATGAAGTATCCCTTTACCTGATGATTGCTGGCGGCGTCATCTATACCGCGGGGGTGGCGTTTTACCTGGCGGATCGCATCCCTTACATGCACGCCGTCTGGCATCTGTTCGTGATTGGCGGCAGCGCGTGTCATTTCAGTGCCGTCTATTTTGGTGTACTGCCCCATCCGGCATAGCCTTTACCTGTATACTCGGGGCAACCTCATCACATGGAGACAGACCCCCATGGCCAGATGGCTGGTCAAAACCGAACCCTCGGAATGCAGCATCGACGACTTTGCCGCCAAATCGGGCGCCAGCATTCCGTGGGATGGCGTCAGGAACTATCAGGCCCGGAACTTTCTGTCACAGATGGTAGAGGGCGACGAAGTCTTTGTTTACCATTCCAGCTGCAAACACATCGGCATCGCCGGCGTAGTGACGGTCACCCGAAGCGCCTACCCGGACCCAAGCCAGTTTGATCCAGCATCGCCCTACCACGACCGCAAAAGCACCCCGGAGAAACCCCGCTGGCAAGCGGTGGATATGAGTTTTGTCTGCAAACTTCCGCGGCTGATCACTCTGGATGAACTGAAATCCCTCCCCGGCCTGGGTGACCTGGCACTGATCAGGAAGGGCAACCGACTCTCAGTGATGCCGGTCAGTGATGAAGCGTGGCAGGTCATTCTACAACAGGTCGGATAGCCAGAAGCTGATCCGACCTGTGCTTCTCTCATTCGTCGTGAGGGATCGGGTCAGGGCTCCTGTCCCAGCCTACCAGTGCCAAGGTGGCCACAACGCCGATCAACAGTCCCTGCCAGGGTTCAAAGAACGCCAGTGAAGCACCAATCAATACCACGGTACCCCGGGAGGCATTGCTGCGCGGAATCGACATGGCTATGTAGGCACAGGCAAACCCTGTAAGCACCAGCGTAAGTGACAGCGCCACGCCCAGCAAAGGCTTGAGCCCCGTCAGCAACGGCAACAGGAAGTAGATAAACGGTATGCCCATCAGATAGTAGGAAGCCAGCCCGCTGTGCAGACTGTTCATCGCCTTGGGGCCCTGCTTCCAGCGCTGCACCACAATGACGTGCACGCCGGTCCAGACCGCCCCCTGAGTCGGGAAGAACGGGGCGACAATGCCCATAATGGCGTTACGAATCGACAGGGAAAAGTGAGTGCGGTTGAGGTTAATGTCGATGTGCTCGTCCTTACGGGCCTTCAACCCTTCCCGCAGCACTTCGTTACCAGTGACCAGATCCCCGAATAGAATAATGTAGGCTATCAACGCCAGAGGAATACTCTGGAGAATCATTTCTTGCGACGGCCAGCCATTGACCAGCGGCGATGCCTTCGCCAAGGCCTCACCCAGCGGCGGCACCACAATTCCCCACTGAATATCGAAATTCACTTCTCCCACCAGCGGTCCGATGAGCGCCGCGGCCAGAAAGCCCGGCAACAAGCCCAGCGCCCCCAGCAAAAAGAAGAACCGGTTTCGCTCCTTGAGCTTCTGCATCGGTACCGAGAAGGTGAAGATCAGGCAGATGGCGCAAGCCAACCCTGTGGCAATGGGCTGCTCCAGCAGGAATCGCTCGGCATCATCCACAAATACCCGTTTAAGCGCGGCAATCGAAGCTCCAAGAATGATGCCGGCTTTGAGCGTGTCTGGCAGCCAGATGATAAAGCGCCGGCCCAACCCGGTAATGCCAAGCATCAGAACAAGCCCGGCAAACACCAGGCTCAGGGCAGTCATGGCCTGAAAGCGGCTGACCGGGTCTTCATAACCTCCGATGACAAATGCCAGAATCAGCGGCAAAGCCGGCGTTATCCACCCCCCCGCATACGGCTCGCCGAAAACGATAACCGCCGAGGCGATTAACGATGCATGAATCATGGACAGCGCAACGGCTTCCTCAAAGCTCAAACCAAAAAAGGCGGTCATTACCGGAATCAAAGCCAGGCCCGTTGCCGCAGAGACAAAAAGTCCTTGCAAAAACTCGGACCAACACAAGCGGGTATGATAAAAGGGCACGCGAAAAGTAAACGGCCCCCAGCGCCAACCGGCTAACTCGGGTCTATCTGCCATGGGAAGTCACTCTTTTGGATATTGTTGTTTGTCATCTGATTATGGAAATGCAAAGCCCATAGCACGAATGAATAATTCTGATTATGAGAAATAAGCACGGCTTATTACTCACAACTACAATCACCCTCGCCACCCTTGAGCAAAATTCACGCTACCCAATTTGCCGCTGGCACTTTAAAATTCTGCCCCCTTCACGCGAACCTTCTGGAGCCATTGTCTGCCATGTCGTCCGAATTAAGCCCCACATCCGGTTTCGAACAACTGCGCCGCGTTGAGTCCAGCAAGCTGTTTCAGGGCGCTGTCATTACCATCATCATCCTGTCAGCACTGACCATTGGCGCGAAAACCTACGACGTTCCGCCGCTGGTATCCCAGAGCCTCGGTATTCTGGACAACGCCATTACCCTGTTTTTCCTGATTGAAATCCTGTTCCGTTTTGGCGTGTGCCAGAACAAAAAACGCTTTCTGCTCGATGGCTGGAACCTGTTTGATACCCTGGTGGTCGTTGGCAGCCTGATCCCCCTGGATAACGCCGAGGCCGTGCTGCTGGGTCGACTGTTGCGGGTGTTCCGGGTACTGCGACTGGTTTCAGTGGTGCCGGAGCTGCGCTTTCTGATCAACTCGCTGCTTAAAGCCATTCCGCGCATGGGTTACATCGCCCTGCTGATGTTCATTATCTTTTATATCTACGCAGCCATGGGCTCCATGTTCTTTGCGGATATTGACGAGTTCCTGTGGGGAGATGTCTCCATCGCCATGCTGACGCTGTTCCGGGTAGCCACCTTTGAAGACTGGACGGATGTGATGTACGACACCATGGCGGTATACCCGCTGAGCTGGGTCTATTACCTGACCTTTATCTTCCTGACAGCGTTCGTATTTCTGAACATGATGATCGGAGCAATACTGGAAGTGATGGGTGAAGAGCAGAATGCTAAAGAGGCCGAAAAAGCCCATGACGAGCGGGACGAAATCGCCCGTCAGCTCCAGGCCGTACAGCAACAGCTAAAGGAGCTGACCAGGCAGATCAGCGAAAACAAGTAAGGCGTTTCAGCCAAAGAACGGTTTAGCCATGGCAAGGTGAAGAATACCGAGCACCTGCGCCAGGGCGAGGACTGCAGCAATAATCCGCACAGGCTTGGCCACCGTGGTTTTCAGGGCAAACACACCGGCAACAATATAGCCAACCAGCAGTACGATTTTGGCGATAATCCAACCCGGCATGGCGGAGATGTAACCGACAACAAACAACAGAGAGATGGCCGACACCAGTAGGATGGTGTCGTTGATGTGGGGAATAAACCGCAACGGGGTTTGCCGCCAGCCAGGACGGCCTGCCGCATCCAGCACCAGCCGCAGAGCGAACAGGATAATCGTCAGGTAGGCGGTGGCCATGTGCAGCATCTTCAGCAATACGTAGGCACTCATAGAGCATTCCTTTGTGGATCAAAATGATGCTCGCATTGTACGCAAAATACCCCCAAGCAGGTACGGTTGATCCCACCCCACCCGCAGGCGCGCTGCTCTATCGCTGGCGCGACTGCATGCAAAACCGGAAATCCTGCCAAAGTTCGCCGCATCATCGTGTACACTGAACTCATTTTCAGGTTCCGGGTCACATCAAAAGTGCAATTATCCACTAAAGGTCAATAGCTCTTCTTGTGACACGAGCTAAAGTAGTAAGACATCATTTTGCAACAGAGACACAGGCAACATGTATCCTGATCACTTTGACAAAGAAGACCTGATCCGCTGCGGGCACGGCGAACTTTTCCCAGGCGCCATGCGCCTGCCCATCGATGAAATGCTGATGGTAGATCGCATTACGCACGTTGGCGCAGATGACGGACTGTATGGTAAAGGCAGCCTGGTGGCAGAACTCGACATCAATCCGGACCTGTGGTTCTTCAAAGTCCATTTTCAGGGCGATCCGGTCATGCCTGGCTGCCTGGGCCTTGATGCCATGTGGCAACTGGTCGGCTTTTTCCTGGCCTGGGGTGGTGGCGAAGGCAAAGGCCGCGCATTGGGTGCGGGCGAAGTGAAATTCTTTGGTCAGGTACTGCCGACCAACAAGAAGGTCACCTACCATCTGGACATCAAGCGTCTGATTCGCCGTAAGCTGACCATGGCCATTGCAGATGCCCGAATGGAAGTGGATGGCAAAGAAATTTACACCGCCAAAGACCTGCGAGTTGGCCTGTTTACGTCTACAGATGACTTTTAGGAGTTAGCAAGATGCGTCGTGTTGTAATCACCGGTATGGGGATTGTCTCCAGCCTTGGCACCAACCAGAAAGAAGTAGCCCAGTCCCTTCGGGAATCCCGCTCCGGCATTGCTTTCAGCGAGGAAGCACGGGACAGCGGCCTGCGCAGCCATGTTGCGGGCAAAATCGATCTGAACCTGTCGGAACTGATTGACCGTAAGATCTGGCGCTTCATGTCTCCTGCTGCGGGCTATTGTTACCTATCTGCGAAAGAAGCCATCGAACAGGCCGGCCTGACCGACGAACAGATTCGCGCCAACACCACCGGTGCAGTATTTGGAACCGGCGGCGCCTCTACGGTAGAACTTCTGGACGCCATCGACACCCACCGCGACAAAGGCATTCGCCGGGTTGGCCCCTACCGGGTACCCCGCACCATGGGTAGCGCCATTAACGCATCCATTACTACCGCTTTTGGCATTACCGGCATTAACTACGGCATCACCTCAGCCTGCGCAACCAGCGCTCACTGCATTGGCCACGCGGCTGACCAGATCGCCCTGGGCCGTCAGGATGTGATGCTTGCCGGCGGCGGTGAAGACATTCACTGGACCCTGAGCCTGATGTTTGACGCCATGGGTGCGCTTTCTACCAAGTACAACGACACGCCGGAACTGGCCTCACGTACCTACGATGCAGACCGCGACGGCTTTGTTATCTCAGGTGGCGGTGGCGCACTGGTACTGGAATCCCTGGAGCACGCGGAGGCTCGCGGCGCGACGATCCTGGCTGAACTGGTCGGTTTTGGTGCCACTTCTGACGGCGCCGACATGGTAGCCCCAAGCGGTGAGGGCGCCATTCGCTGCATGAAGCAGGCCATGGCCCAGGTGGACGGTGAGATCAGTTACATCAACACCCACGGCACCAGCACCCCGGCCGGCGACATCACCGAACTGAAAGCACTCAAAGAAACCTTTGGCGACAAGATACCGCCATTAAGCTCCACCAAACCCCTGTGCGGTCACGCTCTGGGTGCAGCAGGCGTGCATGAGGCCATCTACTCGCTGATCATGCAAAGAGAAGGTTTCATCGCGCCATCTGCCAATATCCAGAACCTGGACGAAGGCGCTGAGGGCTATCCCATCGTTCGCGAGCGCTTGGATAACCAGAACCTGGACCTGGTGATGAGCAACAGCTTCGGCTTCGGCGGCACCAACGCCACCCTGATCTTCAAGAAAGTCTGATCAGGACAGCCTGAGTGAACGGTATTCAGCCGGCGGAGCGCCCATCCAGCGCTTGAACGCCCGGCTGAATGCGCTCAGTTCCGAAAACCCAAGCTGTTCGGCAATCTCTACCAGCGGCTTGGTTTTATCCTTCATGTAGGTGATCGCCTGGTCACGACGAACCTGCTCCAGTAAAGCAGCAAACGTCAGCCCTTCCTGCTTTAGCTTCTTGTGAAGGGTGTAGCGGCTCATATGCAACTGCGCCGCCACCGTCTCCACACCCACCTTGCCGCGCGCCAATTGAACCCGAATCAAAAAACTGACCCGCATACTCAGTGAACGCTTCGAAATCCCGGGCTTCAGAGACTCTGATGCCATGCCAACTCCTCCCGTCATTCTATTACCACTCATCCTGAAAACTGCGCCAGCGTACACGCGTTAGCCGAATGCAATCAATACGACCTTTGAGCAAGATCAATGGAACTGTGATCGACTTCGGGCAAAATTCAAACATTCACACACCCCACCCGCAAACATCGACCGCCTGAACCACCCGGAGCCCCCATGACCACCCCGGAACTGCTCGCGCCCGCCGGCACCCCAGAACACCTTGAAACCGCCTTTGCCTATGGCGCCGATGCTGTCTACGCAGGCCAGCCCCGCTACTCGCTGAGAGTAAGGAACAACAGTTTCAAAGACGTTGCAGCCCTCGGCGCTGGCATAGAACGCGCCCATCAACTGGGCAAACAGTTCTATCTTGTATCAAACATAGCACCTCACAACGATAAAGTGCGCAGCTACCTGCGAGATCTGGCACCGGTCATCGAACAAAAACCCGACGCCCTGATCATGTCTGATCCTGGCCTGATCATGCTGGTGAGGGAAACCTGGCCCGACCAACCCATCCACCTGTCGGTACAAGCCAACGCCGTCAACTGGGCCACCGTCGAATTCTGGCGCCGCCAGGGCATCAACCGCGTCATCCTGTCCCGGGAACTGGCCCTCAACGAAATCCGCGAAATCCGCGAAAAAGTCCCCGCCATGGAACTGGAAGTCTTCGTCCACGGCGCCCTGTGCATGGCCTACTCCGGCCGCTGCCTGCTGTCTGGCTACATGAACCACCGCGACGCCAACCAGGGCGCCTGCACCAACGCCTGCCGCTGGGACTACAAAGAAGTGGCACACAGCACAGACCAGATCGGCGACCTCATCGCCACATCAGCAAACAATGCCGTACAGGCACTCGAACCCAAGGAAATCCTGCTCGAAGAACCCAACCGCCCCGGCGGCTACATCCCCGCCTACGAAGACGAGCATGGCACCTACATCATGAACTCCAAAGACCTGCGCGCCGTCCAGCATGTCGCGGAGCTCATCAACATGGGCGTGCACTCCCTCAAAATCGAAGGCCGCACCAAAAGCACCTACTACGTCGCCCGCACCACTCAAGTCTACCGCCAGGCCGTCAACGACGCCCTCGCCGGCAAACCCTTTGACATGCACATGATGAACGACCTCGAAGCCCTCTCAAACCGCGGCTATACCGAAGGCTTCCTGCGCCGCCACGTACCCCAGGAATACCAGACCTACGAACAAGGCTCCTCCTTCCTCGGCACCCAGCAGGTGGTCGGCACCATTACCGATGCGGATGACCGATGGCTCACCATCGACGTCAAAAACAAATTCGCCCCCGGCGACCAACTGGAACTGATCACCCCGAATGGCAACCTGCGCTTCAGCGCCAACACCATGGAAAGCCGCCACGGCGACCCCATGGACTATGCGCCGGGTAGCGGTCACATCGTTAAGATCCCGAAGCCGGAAAATTTGCCGGAGCACCTGGACTTCACCTATCTGACAAAGATTTTCCCTGATAGCCCAGCGAGTTAAAGGCAAGCTAAGTGGCGGTCCGCGCAATGTCGCCGGAGCTGGGCGGGGCGCCTTCCCAAAACCTTGCGGAGCCATGGATGGCGGAGCAGAGCGTACACGGACGTATTCACAGCGTGTTTTGGGAAGGCGTGCCCGCCCGGCGACCGCACCAACCCTGAAGGCTACAAAGGCCCTGACTCCAAGCCATAAAACACACCAAAGTCTATCAAAGCAATAACCCGCGCCTTAGTGCCCCGAGGGCCGATTAAGGTATAATCCCTACACAACCGATTTAATACCTGACTAAATTACTCTGGTATTGTATAATCGCTCTCCAGACGCATCGGGACAGACCAAAAAAACGGCCCTCCCCGTCATCCAAAAACCGATTGCAAGGCGTACTCAAGGACACGAGCGACCATTGCAACACCAGCAAATCGAAGACATCCGCCGACACCACCCAGCCAAGGGCATGCTCGGCGAAACACAGGGCACCAAGCCCCAGATGAGAGAATTACGGAGCGACGATCATGGCGACCACCGACAAAGAGGTGAAAGAGCTGATCAAACGGGAATACGAGCACGGATTTGTCACTGAAATCGAATCCGACACCTTCGAGCCCGGCCTCAATGAAGACGTAATCCGCCGCCTGTCTGAACTCAAGCAGGAACCCGAGTTCATGCTCGAGTGGCGCCTGAAAGCCTATCGTCGCTGGCTGGAAATGGACGAACCCGAGTGGGCCCACGTCGATTTCCCCAAGGTGGACTATAACTCCATCTCTTACTACTCCGCGCCCAAGCGCCCGGAAGACATGCCCCAGAGCCTGGACGAAGTCGATCCGGAGCTGCTGCGCACCTACGAAAAACTCGGCATCCCCCTGCACGAGCGCGCCAAACTGGCCGGCGTGGCAGTAGATGCAGTTTTTGACTCTGTCTCCGTGGCCACCACCTTCAAAGAACCGCTGGAAAAAGCCGGCGTGATCTTCTGCCCCATCTCCGAAGCGGTGCAAAAGTACCCGGAGCTGGTGAAAAAATACCTGGGCAGCGTGGTGCCGGCTGGCGACAACTACTTCGCCGCCCTGAACTCCGCGGTCTTCTCCGACGGCTCTTTCGTTTACATCCCGAAAGGCGTCCGCTGCCCCATGGAGCTGTCTACCTACTTCCGCATCAACGCGGCTAACACCGGCCAGTTCGAGCGCACGCTGATCGTCGCCGAAGAAGGCAGTTACGTCAGCTACCTCGAGGGCTGTACAGCGCCCATGCGGGATGAAAACCAGCTGCACGCAGCGGTGGTAGAACTGGTTATCCTGGACGACGCCCAGATCAAGTACTCCACGGTGCAAAACTGGTATCCGGGCGACGAAAACGGCAAAGGTGGCATCTACAACTTCGTCACCAAACGTGCGGCCTGCATCGGCAAGAACGCCAAGGTGTCCTGGACCCAGGTCGAAACCGGCTCCGCCATTACCTGGAAATATCCCAGCTGCGTATTGCGTGGTGACAACAGCGTCGGCGAATTCTATTCCGTCGCGCTCACCCACAATTACCAGCAGGCCGACACTGGCACCAAGATGATCCACCTTGGAAAGAACACCAAGAGCACCATCATCTCCAAAGGTATCTCGGCTGGCCGAAGCTCCAACGCCTACCGCGGCCTGGTGAAATTCGGCCCAGGTGCAGACGGTGCGCGTAACTTTACCCAGTGCGACTCGCTACTGATTGGCGACCGCTGTGGCGCGCACACCTTCCCGTACATCGAAAGCAAGAACAAATCGGCCATCGTGGAACACGAAGCCACCACCTCCAAGGTCAGCGACGAGCAGATGTTCCTCTGCCGTCAGCGCGGCATCGACCCGGAACAAGCCGTTTCAATGATCGTGAATGGCTTCTGTAAGGAGGTGTTCAAAGAGCTGCCCATGGAGTTTGCGGTGGAAGCCGGCAAACTGCTTGAAGTCAGCCTTGAAGGGTCAGTCGGTTAATTTCTTCACTATCGAATTCGCGAATACAGAGAGACGCTACACATGCTGAGCATCAAAAACCTGCACGCCTCCGTTGAGGGCAAAGAAATCCTCAAGGGCATCAACCTGGAGATCAAAGCCGGGGAAGTTCACGCCATCATGGGCCCGAACGGTTCCGGTAAGAGCACCCTGTCACAGGTCCTGGCAGGTAACGAGGCATTTGAAATCACCGGCGGTGAAGTTACCCTCAATGGCGACAACCTGCTGGACCTGGCCACCGAAGAGCGTGCCCGCGAAGGCATCTTCCTGGCGTTCCAGTATCCCGTTGAAATTCCCGGCGTCAGCAATTTGCAGTTCCTGCGCACCGCCGTCAACGCCATGCGCAAGCACCGTGGCGAAGAAGAAATGAACGCAGCCGAGTTTATGAAGCTCGCCAAGGAAGTGTCCAAACAGGTCGATCTGGACCCGGCCTTCCTCAAGCGCGGCGTTAACGAAGGCTTCTCCGGCGGCGAGAAAAAGCGTAACGAAATCATGCAGGCCCTGTTGCTGCAGCCCAAGCTGGCGATCCTCGACGAGACCGACTCAGGCCTCGACATCGACGCACTGCAAGTGGTCTCTAACGGCGTCAACGCCCTGCGGGCTGAAGACCGCGCCATCCTGATGGTGACTCACTACCAGCGCCTGCTGAACCACATCGTGCCGGATTATGTGCATGTACTGGCCGGCGGCAAGATCGTTAAGTCCGGCGGCCGTGAACTGGCCCTTGAGCTCGAAGAGCGCGGTTACGGTTGGTTGGGCATCAAAGACGAAGACACCAGCAACTAATCAGGAGGTCGCGGAATGAAACCAGCACCAACGCTTTCCAGCGCCTTCCTGCATCCGGCCGGGCAAACCCTGCCCGAGCCCTTGCTGGCGCTGCGCAAACAACGGGCTAGCGCCTTGGTTGATATGCCTTTGCCTACTCGGAAAACCGAGAACTGGAAGTACTCCAGCAAGTACCTCAATCTGTCGGACGACATGGCGATTTCCCTGCCGGCAGAAGGTAAAGCCGGCACCAGTCTGGCGATACCCGGCTACAAGGTCGTGTTCACCAACGGCGTCATGATCCCGGAAGCCAGCGAATATCCGGATATGGAAGGTATTTTTATCCAGAGCTTTAGCGATCTCAATGACGCAGAAGCACAGGCGCTGTCTCAAAAATTAGGTGGCACACTGAACCACGAGCAGGCGCAGTTTGCCCGCGTGAACGGCGCACGTTTCGAAGACGGCCTGTTGATTCACCTCAAGCCTGGCGCAGTGCTGGACCAGCCTTTGTTTATTATCCACAACACGGCTGCCGACAGCAGTGGTTCTGCTTACCCACGTATCTATGTGGATGCCGGCGCCAACAGCCAGATGACCCTGGTGGAAGAGTACACGTCCAACGGCGAAGCCTCCGTGCTGGTCAATACGGTGACCGAATTCAACCTGGCTGACGGCGCCAGGATCACCAGTGTCCGCCTGAACATGGAAGGCGAACAGGTTCAGCACATTGGCGCCACCGGCGTACTGCAAGCCCAAAGTTCACGGTTCGAGAGCCACTGCGTGGGCTTCGGCGGCCAGCTGCGCCGGCACGACCTGCAGGTCCGCCTCGAAGGCGAAGGCGCGGAAACCAAGCTCAATGGCGTGGTGGTTACCCAGGGCAAACAGCACTACGACAACCACACCTCCATTGACCATGTGGCCGCTAACTGCAACAGCGAAGAAACCTATCGCAACATCGCTGCGGACCAGTCCCACGCGATTTTTAATGGTCGGATTCATATCCACCAGGATGCTCAAAAATCCAACGCCGATATGAACAACAAAAACCTGTTGCTCAACAATGGCGCGGAAATTGACACCAAACCCGAGCTCGAAATCTACGCAGACGATGTGAAATGCGCCCACGGCGCCACCATCGGCCAGCTGGACGAGACCTCACTATTCTATCTGGTGTCTCGTGGCATTGGCCGGCGTGAAGCAAACGTGCTTTTGACCATGGCCTTTATCAACGAGCTGGTCAGCCAGATTCCGGTCCAGGCCGTGCGCGAAACCGCTCAGCTGCGACTGAACGATTTCTTCGAGCAAACCTTTCAGGAGATCTGAAGGCATGAGCGATCTGTCCGTGGCAAACAACACCGTAACCAAGGCGTTTGACGTAGAAGCCATTCGCCGCGACTTCCCGATACTGAGTCAGGAAATTAACGGCAAGCCACTGGTGTACCTGGACAACGGCGCCTCGGCTCAAAAGCCCCAGGTCGTGCTCGATGCCATGGACAGCTATTATTGCGAGATGCATTCCAACGTGCACCGGGGCGCCCACACACTGGGCGACCGGGCGACCGCCGCCTTTGAGGGCGCGCGCGAAGTGGTACGTGGCTTTTTGAACGCACCCAGCACCCAGGAAATCATCTGGACCCGTGGCACCACCGAAGCCATCAACCTGGTCGCCAATGGCCTGGCTCCGCGCCTGAAAGCCGGCGACGAGATTCTTGTCAGCCATATGGAGCACCACGCCAACATTGTCCCCTGGCAGATGCTGGCCGAGCGCACCGGCGCCAAAGTGGTGCCAGTGCAGGTAACCCCCGAGGGTGAACTGGATCTCGACTCGTTCAACAGCTTGCTCACAGAGCGCACTCGTATCCTGGCCATCACCCACGTTTCCAACGTGCTCGGCACGGTTAACCCGATCGCGCCGCTGATCGAGCAAGCCAAGAAACGGGGCGTGATCACGCTGATTGACGGCGCCCAGGCGGTGCCGCACTTCAAGCCGGATGTTCAGGCTCTGGACTGCGACTTTTACGTGTTCTCAGCTCATAAGCTGTTCGGCCCCACCGGTATCGGTGTGCTCTATGGCCGTTCGCAACTGCTCGAAGAGATGCCTCCCTACCAGGGCGGTGGCGAGATGATTGAGCGGGTGTCCTTCGAGCGCACCACCTGGAATGTGTTGCCCTACAAATTTGAAGCCGGCACCCCGGCGATTGCCGAGGCCGTTGGCCTGGCCGCTGCCATCAATTATATGGACGGCCTGGACCGCAAGGCCATGGAAGCCGCCGAAAATGCTCTGCTTGTGCGCGCTAACGAGCTGGTCGAAACCGTACCCGGCATGGAAGTGATCGGTACCGCAAAGCACAAGGTCCCGGTGATGTCGTTCAAGATCGCGGGCTTGCACCCCAGTGACATTGGCACCCTGCTGGACCAGCAAGGCATCGCCATCCGTACCGGCCATCACTGCGCCATGCCACTGATGGACTTCTACGGAGTACCCGGTACAGCCCGGGCTTCATTCGCGTTCTACAATACGCTGGAGGAGGTCGAGAAACTGTTCACCGGCCTGCAAAAAATCCAGCGTCTGTTTACCTGAGGAGGTGGACACATGACAACCGAAGTCTTCACCCCGAGCGATGTGAATGTGACCATGACGCCAACCGCCGTCAAACACGTCCGCAAGCAACTGGACAAAAGACCCGAAGCCAAAGGCATCCGCCTGGCCATCAGAAAAAGTGGCTGCTCCGGCTTCAAGTATGAAACCCAGTGGGTAGAAGAAAGCACATCCGAGGATCGAATTTTCGCGATCGACGGCGTAGATGTGTACGTGAAGCAGGAACACCTGCCCCTGGTGAACGGCATTGAAATCGACTTTGTTACCGAGGGGGTTAACTCCCTGTTTCGCTTCCGCAATCCCAACGCCACGGCGGAGTGTGGCTGCGGCGAAAGCTTTACGGTGACATAAAAAGAGGCTTTTTTGAGCATGCAAGAACGGGAAGTCGTCCTGACCAAGCGCGAGGTGGAAGCCCGCCTGGTACCCTCCGGAACCGAAATCATGATTCCGTCGGACACCTTTGTGACTATCACCCAGTCGCTCGGTGGCACCTTTACCGTAGCGGTAAACGGTAATCTGGCCCGCATTGAAGGCCATGACGCCGACGCCCTGGGCAAGCAGCCCCTGGAAAGCAGTTTCGAAACGCCCGAAGACGGCACAATTAACGAGAATCAGGTGTGGGAAGCGCTGCGTAACTGCTACGACCCGGAAATTCCGGTCAACGTGGTGGACCTGGGCCTGATCTACAACTGCAAGATCGAGAATGGCACCGAGAACGGCAACCACATCCAGATTACCATGACCCTGACCGCCGCAGGCTGTGGCATGGGCCCGGTGATTACCGAGGATGTGAAACGCAAGGTGGAGCACGTGCCTAACGTGGACAAAGTGACGGTAGAGCTCACCTTTGATCCGCCCTGGAACAACGACATGCTTACCGACGAAGCCAAACTGGAACTGGGGATGCTATGAGCGCCAGCAAACAGCAATTTCTCGACAACCCCCTGGGTACCAAAACCACACTGGAAGACGTTCTGGACGCCTTCGAATTCCTGGATGACTGGGAAGACCGCTATGCCTACATCATCGATCTGGGCAAGCAACTGCCAGGGTTTCCTGATGACGAGCGGGTTGAAGAAAACTACGTGCATGGCTGCCAGAGCCAGGTCTGGCTGATTCACCACCACGACGCAGACAGCGGCAAACTGTTCCTGTTGATCGATTCAGACGCCATGATCGTTCGCGGCCTGGCCGCCATAATTCTGGTCGCACTGAACGGCAAGCCGGCCAGAGATCTGTTGGCTACCGACATTGATGAACTGTTCGAGCAACTCGACCTGTTCCGTCACATCTCTCCGACTCGGGGTAACGGCCTGCGGGCGATGGTCGGCAAGATCCGGGACATTGCGGCAGCCGACGCCGCCGCCTGAGTTCACCAGATAATGGCAATATCATCCCGCTGAACGTTTATCTGGCCGCCAGTCACCGGCAGGCGGCCGGTACTGAAATCCGGGTGAACATTATCCAGAGTAATAGACACCCCGGCATCCGATAATTCCGGCGTTCCCTCTAGCGAATCAAAGTAGCGCTGACTGCGGTAGATATTCAGCTCGTCCCCCGGTCGCAAACCGGCAGTAGCGCCAGAAGCGAGGGTCACGCGATCACTGTCCACCCGTGTTACCCGAGCCATAAACGGCTGACAGGCGAGCGCCGAGTTGACCGCAGCGGTCATGTCATTGATCACACCAGTAACAGCCTGCCCCCACTCCGACTTCTCAAAACCCGCCGAGGCAAAGCCACCGCTGCCACTGCCTTTCGGATCCCAGCGCGCCGAAGTTGCAAACCGTTGCCGAAACACCGGTGAGCCGCTGAAACCGTCAAACACCATCACTTCCGCCTCAAATCGGCGAGTGGTATCGACCAGCCCGATGCTGCGCTGCATACGATTGGTGATCGAGCTGCCCCAGGCGTTGGGGTCAGACAAACCGATATCACGAATCACACCAGACACCACAAACTGAGCACCCAGCTCACGGGCCAGCTGTACAACGTTGGTGAGATGATTCGCAGTCAGGTTTTGTTGAGACGTAGGGGCATCCGGCAAGTTGCTGAACAGCTGCAGAGACGTTGATCCCAGCACCTGCATCCTGCCCTGCGCCTGCAGGCGAGACACCAGTGCCTGCGGCAACTTCTCGCCGGCGTCATCCAATGCCGGACTGCCGCCCTGTTGAGGCATCACGATCGGAAAGCCGGTAACCGCAACCCGCTTACGCAAGCCGGAGGCATCGCCAGCTTTGCAACTGTCACTGCCCGAGGCAGCAGCTAGTTCGGCCCGCACAATGACCCGCAACAGGTTACCGCTACGGTATTCATCCACGATGGTGGCATTGTGCAGCTGAGCCCTGGATGACAACCGCGTTTGTGACTGGGTGAGTTCACCATTTTCCAGGGTATCCTGAGTGCTGATGCTGGCTTCAAACTGCAGGGCGAGATCGCGCATGGCCGCCTGCCGAGCCTCCGCGCGGGCCTGATCCAGATTGTTTTCCCGGATATTGGCATGGCCCACGCCTTCAAACGTAGCCGCATTGACCACGCCGGCGCATAACCACAACATCAATAAAACGATAGGCTTCATAGGTCTCCCGCAACGCGCCAAGGCAACGGCGGCTTAGTCCAGATAATACAGTGAGTTGGTGCGACGGGCTTCGACGTCGCCCACCCGGTCATTGTGCCTGGGCATGGGAATCGCACAGACATCCCGAACCTGATCTTCTGACACACGGGCCACGCATTGACGGAACCGGGGTTCCAGCCTCAACTCCATAACCGTCTCCACCACGCCATCACTGTGCTCATTCACCGCGACCATACGCGCACCGCGGATGTAACTGTCTACGTAGGTGCGGAAGGTGTCATTGTGGACCACAAAATCGTTCACGGTAGAACTGCCATAGATCACGGTGCCATACACCCGCTCCGCCAGATTACGGTAGGCATCCAACTGGGAGGCACGCCGGGCCATTAACCGCTTGCGCGTGTTAAGACGATCCTCGCGAACATCCTCATAGGTTCCAAAGCCACTGACCCGAACGGTAATCGGCTCGAACTCTCTGGCATTGTCCTGCTGGCTTTGACGGTGACCGCCAACGGGCGCACAAGCGCTCAGGGCAAAAGCCAAAACAGGAATAAGGGTCCATCGCAGTGTCATTATCTTGTCTCCGGAAAACACTTTAAGACCAACCATGAAATAATCACGCCAGCATCAGTAACAAACTGATATTAATTGCTTATTTAAAAAATCAGCATTCTACGTGACGATTCAGCGGCAAAAACCTGCCTGCCTGCCTGCCTGCCTGCCTGCCTGCCTGCCTGCCTTTACAGTTAAGAACAAACCGTTACGGGTTGTGCGGTGAGTCTCAGAAAAAACTGGTTTAACCTTTCAACAGCTTAATTATTTGCATCTGCATCAAAACAACATCAGGATTTCTCATGAAAACAGCTCGCCTCTGCAAACTGTCCCTGGCCATCAGCTTATCTGTTGCCACTACTTCGGCCTTGGCTAGTCCACAGGGCGCGATGTCTGCGCGCTCCTTCGCCATGGGCGGCACCGGCGTTGCCGTTGCTCATCCATCTGCCGCACCACTGGCAAACCCGGCCTTGATGGCGGCACCGCAGCACGACTGGGCGGATGACTTCGGGCTGATGCTTCCCTCGGTCAATGCGCGGTTAGCCGACGAAGAAGAAGTGGTAGATCAGGTGGATGACATTCAAGACCTGATCGACGGTTTCGAAGACTTCAAATCCAGCAATCCCGCAGAAGCACAAGCCAATGCCCGCGACCTGATCACCCGGCTCGAAGCATTTGACCGCGACACCATGCGCGCTAACGTTGGGCTCGGCCTCGGTTTTGCGGTTCCTGGCCCCAGCTTTGCCGTTGGTTTTTTTGCCACCGGCAACCTCACGGCCACCGTGCGAGGTGAACTGGACGATAACGACCTTGCGATTTTAGAGGGCATAGCCGCGCTCGATCCATCACTGGTCGATTCGGTAAATCTTGAAGAGAGCCTTAATTCCCGCGGTCGGCTTCTGGCATCCGCCGTAGTTGAAGCCGGAGTGAGCTTTGCCTCTACCTTCCAGCTGAACAACGGGAACGCCTTACAAGTGGGCATTTCTCCAAAGTATGTTGAACTTCGCACGTTTCAATACACCGAAAGCGTCTCTGACTTCGAAGATGACGACTTCGATGCCGACGAATACCAGACTGACAAAAGTGGCTTTAACCTGGACATCGGCGCCGCCTACGCCTTCGGTGAAAACCGCGAATGGAATGCCGGTGTTGTGGTAAAAAACCTGATTCCGATGGAGCTGGATTCAGCACAAACTCGCATTGACGAAGACAAGTACACCCTCGAACTCAACCCCATGATCACCGCCGGCATCGCCCACAAGAGCGACTACCACGTGGTCACCGCTGAGCTCGATCTGACCAAGAAAAAAGCGTTCGGGTATGAGGACGATACCCAGTGGCTGGCGCTGGGCGCCGAATTCGACGCCTGGCGTTATGCCCAGTTGCGCGTTGGTGTACGCCACAACCTGGCCAGCAACGACGACAACGATGGCATTGAAGAAGACACACAGTTCACCGCCGGTCTTGGCCTGAACATCCTCGGCGCCCGCGTTGATCTGGGTGCGCTCTATAGCAGTGCAGATGTTGGCGCAGCCATCGAGTTCGGTACGTCTTTCTAAGCAACCCTGCATTCAAGGCCCGGCCTGCACTCTGCAGTCCGGGCTTTTTTGTACCTGCATGGAAAACCGGGAGCCTTTCTCTGCATTTGCCTCTGGCCGCCGCCGACCGGATAATCCATGGCATATCTCTTCATCAGCCACACAGGAAGCCCCGGTTTCATGCAAATCTATCTGGTAGGCGGCGCCGTCCGGGACAAGTTACTCGGGCTTCAAGTCAAAGACCGGGACTGGGTAGTGGTCGGCGCCACGCCGGATCAAATGCGCAGCAAAGGATTCAAACAGGTTGGCGCTGACTTCCCGGTGTTTCTGCACCCGAAAACCGGCGAGGAATACGCCCTGGCCCGCACCGAGCGCAAACAGGGGCGTGGGTATCATGGTTTTACCGTCTACAGCGCGCCGGATGTCACGCTTGACGAAGACCTCAAACGCCGCGACCTGACCATCAACGCCATGGCAGAAACCGAAGGTGGCCAGCTGGTTGACCCTTTCCACGGCCACGCCGATCTTGAACAGAAAACGCTCCGGCATGTGTCGGAAGCCTTTGCTGAAGACCCCCTGCGCATCCTCAGAACAGCACGGTTTGCCGCCCGTCTGCAACCTCTGGGCTTTACGGTTTGCCAACAAACCATGGCCATGATGCACGCCATGGTCAGTGGTAATGAGCTGGCCGATCTGGCCCCTGAAAGGGTTTGGCAGGAGGTGCAACGGGCTCTGCATGAACAGGCGCCGGGCGTATTTTTTGATGTGCTCAGGGAGCTCGGTGCTCTGGACCAGTTGATTCCGGAGCTCACAGACACAGACACCTTTCGCAAAGGTCTGCAGGGCCTGCACTGCGTTCATCGCCGGGGCGGCAGCACTGCCCAGCGATTTGCCGCCCTGCTCTGCACAGTGCCCGAGCCTGCGGCGCTAAACCGCGCAAAAGCCATGAAAAGCCCCAATGACTGCCGGGACATGGTTCATCTTGTTTGCCTGTTCATGCAGAGCCTGCCCGACCATGAGGCCGGCGCAATCACTCCGGAAGCAGCCATGGCACTATTCGACCAAGCCGACATCTGGCGCCGGGCCGAACGCTTTGAGCATCTGGTCGACACATTGCTCTGCACCACGGGCACTGACCGGGCGGAGTTCATCGACCAGCTGCGCACCGCTGCCAGGGCGGCGCTGGAAGTCAGCCCGCAGGCCTTTATCAAGCAAGGTTTATCGGGCCAGGAGCTGGGCGCTGCAATCCGTAACGAGCGTCTGCAACGTATCAGGCAGATACTGACCCAATAACCCTGAGGAAATCTCCATGGCTGCCCCTGTTGCTCTGATCACCGGCGCCGCTCACCGGCTTGGCGCCCGCACCGCCGAAACCCTGCATGCTCGCGGCTGGAATGTGGTTATTCACTATCGCTCCCGGGCAGAGCAGGCCAGGCAGCTCGTCGATAAGCTCAACCGGGAACGTGCTGATTCCGCAACGTCGGTACAGGCAGATCTCACCAACGCTGACGAGCTTGCTCACCTGGCCAGGGCAGCGGGTCAGCAATGGCAACGTCTTGATGGACTGGTCAATAACGCCTCAGTGTTCTACCCCAGAGCGACAGAACATTCCACGGAAGAAGACTGGGACAAGATCCTGGGCGCCAACCTGAAAGCACCCTTTTTTTTGCTAAAGCATTGCCTGCCAGAGCTGGCCAAATCCGCCGGCGGCGTGGTGAATCTGATCGATATCTACAGCGAAAAACCGCTTAGCGACCACCCCCTGTACTGCGCCAGCAAAGCGGGACTGGCAGCGCTGACCCGTTCCTGGGCAAAGGATCTTGCTCCGCAGATCCGGGTGAACGGGGTGTCGCCGGGTGCGATTCTCTGGCCCGAGGGCGATGCCGAGGTTGACCCAGCCCATCAACAGGCCATTCTCGACAAAACACCGCTGGCTCGTACCGGCAACCCGGATGACATAGCCGGCGCCATCGCCTATCTGTTGTGCGACGCGCCCTTTGTTACCGGGCAAGTTTTGTCTGTTGATGGCGGCCGCAGCCTCAACATGTAACCCCCGTGCCATCACAACCCCGACCTTGGTGGTTTTGGCGCGCCCCCGCTTTCCCGCTACAATGCCCGCCATTATGAAAAATGCCGGCGGGCCACCTTCAGAGCCTGCCCTTAGCGACGGAGATTTCCCATGCGTGATGTTGTCATTGTTGCCGCAAAACGTACCGCCATTGGCAGCTTTGGTGGTGGCCTGTCCAGCCTGCGGGCAGACCAGCTTGGCGCTGCCGTCATCAAGGCTCTGATGGAAGAAACCGGCGTTGCCGGGGATCAAATTGGCGAGGTTATCCTGGGCCAGGTACTCACGGCTGGCTGCGGCCAGAATCCGGCCCGCCAGGCGTCTATTCATGCCGGCCTGCCCGCATCCGTGCCCGCCATCACCATCAACAAGGTGTGTGGCTCCGGCCTGAAAGCGGTGCACATGGCGGTACAGTCCATCCAGTGCGGCGATGCTGAAATGATCATCGCCGGTGGCCAGGAAAGCATGAGCCAGGCCCCACATGTGCTGCCCAACAGCCGCAACGGCCAGCGTATGGGTAACTGGAGCATGATCGACACCATGGTCAACGATGGCCTGTGGGACGCTTTCAATGATTACCACATGGGCATCACCGCCGAGAACATTGTTGAGAAGTACGACATCAGCCGGGAAGAGCAGGATGAATTTGCCGCTGCGTCTCAGCAAAAAGCCGTTGCTGCTCGGAACGCCGGTCACTTTGATGGCCAGATTGTTCCGGTCAGCATTCCCCAGCGCAAAGGCGATCCGCTGATCGTCAACAAAGACGAATGCCCCCGTGATGGCGTCAGCGCCGAGGGTCTTGGCAAGCTTCGTCCAGCCTTCAAAAAAGACGGCTCGGTCACCGCCGGCAATGCCTCGTCACTGAATGATGGCGCCGCTGCGGTCATGGTATGCAGTGCCGACAAAGCCAAAGAGCTGGGCCTGACTCCGCTGGTTACTATCAAGGCCCACGCCAACGCCGGCGTAGACCCCACCATCATGGGTACTGGTCCGATCCCTGCCAGCACGCGTTGCCTGGAACGGGCCGGCTGGTCCGCTGCTGACCTGGATCTGATCGAAGCCAACGAAGCCTTTGCCGCTCAGGCCATTTCGGTCAACCGCGACATGGGCTGGGACACCAGTAAAGTGAACGTAAACGGCGGCGCCATTGCCCTGGGCCACCCGATCGGCGCCTCCGGCTGCCGCATCCTGGTCAGCCTGCTGCATGAGATGGTGCGCCGTGATGCCAAAAAAGGCCTGGCCACGCTTTGCATTGGCGGCGGCATGGGTGTCGCCCTGGCCGTGGAACGCTAAGCCCGGTGCTCCACGTTGTCCTGTACGAGCCGGAGATACCGCCGAACACCGGCAATATCATCCGGCTATGCGCCAACACCGGCTGCCAGCTGCATCTGATCGAACCGCTGGGGTTTTCCCTCGAAGACAAGCAGATGCGGCGGGCCGGGCTGGATTACAGCGAGTACGCCACGGTCAGGATCCACAAGAACTACCAGGAATTTCTGGCCAGCGAGCAACCCGCACGCCTGTTCGGGCTGACCACCAAAGGCAGTACTCACTACCACCAGGTGAGCTATCAGGACGGAGACTACCTGATGTTCGGCCCGGAAACCCGGGGCCTGCCCGCCGACATCCGTGAAGGCCTTCTGCCTGACCATCGCCTGCGGGTTCCAATGCAGCCGGAAAGCCGAAGCCTGAATCTCTCCAACACAGCAGCCCTGGTGGTTTACGAGGCCTGGCGGCAGCTAGGATTCCCGGGTGCCAGATAAGCATTCGGGAGCCCCCCACGCCGGGGCACCACCATAGGGTAACCTTCATCCAACTCAATCACCCTGGCCGTAAACCCGTAGACGGCTTCGAGCAGGTAAGGCGTAAGCACCTCCCTGGCTGAGCCTTCGTGAACAAGACATCCGGCCTTCATCACCAGCAGGCGATCCGCAAATTGGGCGGCAAGGTTCAGGTCGTGTACAACCGCCAGTACGGCTATGCCCTGGTTCTTCGCCAGGCGATGAACAAGCTCCAGCACCATTTGCTGATGCGCCGGGTCAAGGGCGGATGTGCATTCATCCAGCAACAGCAGCCTGTCTCCTGGACTGTCCATGATCTGGGCCAGAACCCGTGCCAGTTGCAGTCGCTGCTGCTCCCCCCCTGACAGAGCGGGAACCAGCCGATGCCTCAGGTGACCAATATCCAGTTCGCTCATCAGCTGATCGACCACGGGGTCACTGCCAACAGACGCTGTTTTGGGTCGGCCAAGGCGTACGACCTCCTCCACCGTCAACGGAAAATTCACCTCCACCCTCTGGGGCATCACGGCACGCTGCCGTGCCAGCCATTCCGGGCGCCATTGTCCAAGCTCCCGGCCTGCAAGACGGACACTCCCAACGTAGGGAAGATCGCCACTGATCGCCTTCAGCAACGTTGATTTACCAGCGCCATTCGGACCCAGGAGCATCAACAGCTCTCCTGCCCGCAGGTAACAATCGATGTCATTCACGATCCGGGAACGCCCCAGTGAGACGCTGACGCTGTTAACGGAAAGAACCATCAGATCACCTTTGTCCTCAACAGAAGTGCCAGGAAGAAGGGCCCACCGATCAGCGCCATCATCAGGCCAATGGGCAACTCCGCCGGCGCTACCACCACCCTTGCCAGGGAATCGGCGGCCACCAGAAGGGTCCCCCCCACCAGGGCACTGAGCGGCAACACCACCCGGTGACTGGCCCCGAGCAACTGACGAACCAGGTGGGGCACCACCAACCCGACAAACCCGATCAGCCCACTTACAGCAACAGCCGCTCCGACCCCCAGGCCGACCACCAGGATAGCGGCCTTCTTGACGGTATCAGTGCGGTAACCCAGATGCCCGACCACCGACTCTCCCAGTAAAAAAGCATCCAGTGGGCGGGCCAGCCAGGGAGCGACAAACAATGCCAACAGCATGAATGGAGCGCCCACCAAAAGATCGTCCCAGCCGGCGTGGCCGAGGCTGCCCATGGTCCAGAAGGTCAGCGAACGCAGCTCTTCATCGTTGGCGTAAAACGTCAGAAGGCCAGTGGCGGCACCTGCCACGGCGTTAATCGCGATACCGGCCAGTAGCAGGGTTGCCACCGAGGTCTGCCCGAACCGATTGGCAATGCGCCAGGCCAGCAGCACAGTACAGCTGCCTCCGAAAAAAGCCGCAATGGGCAGAGCCCATTCGCCAGCCATGGCCAGCCAGCCACCAAGCCAGGTATTGCCCAGCACGATCACCGCAATAGCGGCCAGGGACGCACCGGCGGAGACCCCGATCAGCCCCGGGTCGGCCAATGGATTACGAAACAGGCCCTGCAGAAGGGCCCCCGAGACCGCCAGCACCGCTCCGACCAGAAAGCCCAGCAAGAGTCTCGGCATGCGCACTTCCAGCAGGACCATTGACGCTACCGGATCGCTGGCTTCACGGCTGGTGATCACGCTCAGGATATCAGCGACCGCCAGCGGATAGGCTCCGCTAGTGATGGACACCAGGGCCACAATAACCGCAGCTGAGATCACAATCGCGAGGGATGGCGCAAAACCGAGTCGGCCTGCGGCGTCACGAATCATTGGCTGCCACACTCGATGGCGCAGGCAATACTTCGTTCACCGCAGCCATCGCATCGGGCAGGCGCGGGCCGAAACCCAACAGCATCATGCTGTCTGCCACCAGCCGGCGCCCGTTTTGCCAGGCGTCAAGACGCTCCACCTCCGGCCAGGATCGGATCTCGAACTGGCCCGATGTGGATTCCGCAATCACAATGGCATCCGGCTGCGAGGCCAGGATCGCTTCCCGATTTGCCGGCTTATAGCCCTGGATTCCGGACACCGCATTTACCGCGTCGATAGAGTCCAGCAGTGCTGCAGCAGCCGTGCCCTCCCCCGCCAGCATCACCGAGTGATTACCTGCTGCAAGAATAAAGAGCACCTTTGGCTCGCTTCCCCTGGCCGACGATGCCTGCTGAATCCGGTTGACCTTTGACCGCAGGTCAGAAGCCAGCCGCACAGCCCTTTCTTCGCTTCCCAGCAAGCGGCCCACAGACTCGATCCGCTCCAGTGCTGCTTTTGGCGTCCATGCCGAAGGCAGCTTCTCCACTTGAACACCGGCCCTTGCCAGGCGGTCCAGATTCTCTTCCGGAGCGGCCTGCTCGGAGGTAATCAACAAATCCGGCTTCAGGGCCAGCACTCCTTCAAAGGGCAGCGCCCTCAGGTAACCGACCTTCGGAAGAGACTCGGTCTGTTCCGGATATCCGCTGGTGGTGTCCACCCCCACCAACAGTGACTCCAGACCCAGCCGATAGACGATCTCGGTAATGGCGCCGTCAGCGGTCACAACCCGGGGCGGATCTCCCGCTTGAGCGGAAGACACGAATACTGTCGCCAACAGGAACCACGCAACAACCCGAAAGATCATGACAACGTCTCCAGCGCGGCCGCCTGTTCCCGCCAGAACCCGGATTCCGGGGTACCCGGCTTACGCTCCCCGAACACCGTCAACACCAGTTCGCCGTCGGCATTGAACGCTTCCACAGAGGTAATGATGCCGTCTGCGGAGGGGCGCCGGACCAGCCACCAGTGCCGGATTGATTCGGTGTTGGCGTGCAAGTTAAAGCCGGTGTCCAGAACGTTCATCCAGGGACCGGTGCGGCGCAAATTGGCCACCTTGCCCGTGAAAATCTGCACGATCCCGGGATTGCCGACGAAGAACATAGCTGGGCACTGAGCATCCCGAAGCCGCTCCAGTAGCCGGTCCAGCACGTCGCCATCGGTTCGCTCAAGCTCGGTAGCCCATTCGCCACTCAACAGTTCCAGCGCCGTCAGCCGATCAGTACCGGCCCGCTTCAGAAGCGCACCGAAATGATGGACATCCTTGAGCTCCCGCCAGCCCTCGCGAAGAACCTCCGCGTTAACCGCTTCTGGCGCGACCCGTTGAGGAACCGGGCGGGTGCCCTGAGGCTTGAACGGCCGCAGCTCTTGATCTGCGAAGGAATGGACCAGGCGCTCCCATGCCTCGCCATCGGTATCGCCAACCCGGTAGATTTTGTGGACCGCAGCCCCGTACTGGTCGAAGAACTGCAGACTCTCCCTCAAACCGGAGCGAACCTTTTCCTGCACCCGGTAGCCATAGGCCCAGTGTTTGAAAAACACGCGGATGTCGATCTCACCAACGGCCAGCCCCATGGCCCCGGACCTTCCGCTGGTGAAATCCTTGAAGGTGCCGGTCACTTCATGGACCACTTCGTTGTTGCGGCTCAGAATCATGACCGGACCGACGTTCTCAAGGGCCTTGAGAAGATCCCCGAAATTGTCCTTGAGAGGAATCAGTGCGTCGCCGCCACGCAGCCGAACCAATTCCATCTCGCTCACCCCCAACTTATCCGCCATCTGACGGACCCTCATATTTGGCTCTGCTTCCTCCAGTGTCCGCCAGCGCGCTGCGAGCGAATCGGTTGCCGTGCCTGTTGCCATCGCTGTCTGTAGCATGGGATTACTCCTGCGCCTGCTGAAGTTCAACGGGCAACCAACGCACCGTGGGCTGGCCACTTGTTCCGTTCTGGTCGTAGTAGCCGACAATCTGCAGCGCCCAGACCGTCGACTCAGGATCATCGGCATCGGCCTTAATCAGGAAGGTCCGGAAATTCGGCCAGATCTTATGCTGATTGGTCAGGTTGTAGGCGTACCAGGTGTTATCCGTGAATACCCCGCCGGTTGAGTCCGTGTTATAGAGCTGTGGAACACCCGGATCGCTGTCATTGGCAGCAAGTTCGGCCCAGGTCATCGGGTCGGAGGCGCCGCCACTGCCGTTGCCGGATACCCCGCTGTTGGATTTCAGATACCAGTCGCGACCGGAGAAGCCGACCTGGACATCCCAGACCTCGCTGGTTTCACAATCGACAACGGAAGCAGAGTCAAAATCGAAGCAAACATCCCCTCCGTCGTTCTCGGCGTACCCTGTTGGCGCAGTGAACGATACCGGGGAACTACCAAATTGGGTGGCGCCCGCTGCCTGCACATCAAACTCGAAAGTGAAATCTCGAATACCAGGTATACTTGTATCCCGAGTCGGAAAGTCGAAGTCGACAACCCGCATTCGGGCATAGCTGTTTCCCTCAGCAGAGCGCACCAGATAGCCAACATCTTCGGCCTCGCTGATCACGCCCGTGGCAAAGTCGTATTGAGACCAGCTATCTGAAGACCCAAACGCACTGGCGAAGGCATCCTCCTGCCAGCTCCCCGGTGCTTCGAGAATGCCCAGCAGATGTTCCTCCTCGGAGTTGGCGGTCGCGTTGGTGAACACGTTCGCATCGGGATCACCGCTACCGTCATAGAAATCGTCCTGGGCAATTGCCAGGGCGCCAACAACGCTGCCATTTCCGGAAGCACCACTGTTCACCTTGAAGTTCAAACGGTTCGCCGCGATCTGCCAATCGTCGCCTTCCTCCACCATCTCTCCGGTTTCCAGATTCAGGTAGACGGTCTCAGTTGCCGCAGGCATCAACTGCTCGGAAAAACGGCTGACATTATCTGCATCGTTCTCCGCGATGGAGTTGTCGCTGCCCCCGCCACAAGCCGTTAGAGCCAGGGCAGCCAGCACAATGGCTGGGGGTCTGGTATCAAAAAGATCCATGGATATCTCCTTCCTATCGTTTTTTTGGTGGTCAGGCATCATTCGCCAAAGGAAACCGTCAGCCCGGCGTAGAGAAAACGCCCGGCAACCGGTCTGAAATCTTCGCTGGCATTGGAAAAATCGCGCTGTTCGTCGGTGATGTTGTCAGCCCCGGCAAACAGCCGGAGTTGGTCTGAAAACCGGTAATTCAGTTTAAGGTCGGCTGTTGTATACCCCGGGGATTCGGTTCCGGCGGCAGCATCCACGAACTCTTTACTCTGGTAGCGAAGCCGGGCGCTCCAGGACAGGCCTTGCAGTCCAAGCGGACCATCCAGTCCGAGGCGGGCCTGATGCCTCGGTCGGCGATTGAGTTCATCGCCGGTCGCTACGTCTTCGGTTCGGGTCAGGGTATAGCCGGCGGTAAGCCGCCAGTTCCCGGAGGGTTCCCAGCCAGCGGTGGTCTCGACCCCCCAGGTCCTTGCCTCGGCAAGATTTTCATAACTGAAAACCTGAACACCGTCGTTCCGTGCCTGCGTGGCCTCAGCATCGGGTGAAGTCTGAATCAACTGCTTGATGTCGTTAACGAAGGCGTTCGCTTCCAGCCACATCGTCCGGTTCCAGGACAGCCCCCCGCCAAACTGATAGCTGACGGACTCCTCCGGCTGCAAATCGGGAGTCCCCTGCACGATGTAGCCAAGCTGGCTGTGGTCAAAGGTAAAATGCCGTTCCTTCAGATTCGGAACCCGGTATCCGGCGCCAACACCACCACGAAGAAAGCCGGTCAGGGAATCGCTCCGGATCAGGTCGTAACGCGCATTGATCTTCGGTGCCGAGTGGGTTCCGAAATCGGAGTCATTCTGGAGCCGGACGCCGGGTACCAACTCAAGATTCGCGGTGGGCATCCAGGTGTCCTGAACCCAGACTTCCTGGCTCTCACGTTGTCGGCGAGGTTCGGCGCCCAGCTCGGAAGCGCCGTCCTTGGTCTGATTGAGCGTTTCGCGATTGAAATCGACACCACCCTGCAGGTGGTGACTGAGCCCTACCGGCTTGCCCAGATGGGCCGAGAAACGGGACAACCTGGATTCGGCACGACGGTCATCAAAGACCCCGCCGCCGGTATACTTCAAGGTATCGTCGTTCAGGATCTCATGAACGGCGGACCAACCGGCACGCAAATCGGAATTGCGACCATGATCGCCAGAGAGGGTATAGCGGGTGCGAGTGACCGCTTCATCCTTACCCTGATTGACGAAAAAAGGCGGGTTGCGTTCGGTGAACCGTGACCCGGACTCCTCCTCGAACCGGGCGACCGCGGCGCTCAGTCGGTGGTTGCCGCTCGGAGACCAGTCGGTGCGGAAGCTGATATCGGTGCGATCATATTCATCACCCGGGCGGGCCCAGGTCTCCGGTTCCGGATCAATGCCATCGGAATGCTGGTGTGACGCAGATAAACGCAGGGCCAGCTGTTCATTGCCTCCCTGGATAGTGGCCCGGGCCGAATATCGCGCAGGGTCGGCTTTTTCGCCGGAGGGGTTCTGATCGCCATAGCTACCGATATCGGTGGTGAACTGACCGGAGAGCCCGGAGGCCGGTGGACGGGTAATAATGTTAACGACCCCACCAATACCGGCACTACCGTATTGAGCCGACACCGCCCCTTTGACCAATTCAACACGCTCGATATCAAGAACAGCCAACTGGCTGACATCGACCGATGAACCAGTCGTAGCAGTAATTGGCATACCATCGATCAGCACTAGAACCCGGTCGGCCTCAACGCCCTGCAACCAAACCTCATACCCGGGCTTTCCGTGAATTTCCCTCAACTGAAGCCCAGGCACGTTCTCCAGCGCCTCTTTCACACTTCGCGCATGGGTTTTCTCAAGTTCTTGAGCGGTGACGACCTCGGTGCGTACAGGAGCATCCAACAACTTACGCTCCGTTCTCGTTCCAGTGACAACCAGCTCATCCAGATAGAAGGCCTCAGCAACCAGATTGCCGGAGCCTCCTAAAAGCAAAAAGAACAGCGACCACCGCCGGAGACCGTCTTTTGAATTCATCATGACCACTCACCAATAAACGTAATGCGAACGATTATTGTTTAGTTTTTGTTATAGATCAAGTGCCATCGACGAATATCAAGCGAACACAAAAAAACCGGCCTTGGCCGGTTTTTCAAATTTCCAGAAAGCTAAACGTTTAATGGGTCTGCTCTTCTTTTGCTTCGCCTGCGGCTTCTTCCTGCTTACGTTTGAGCGCCTGGGCGTAGATGGCGTCAAAGTTCACCGGCGCCAGCATCAAGGCCGGGAAGCTGCCTTTGTTGACGATACCGTCAATGGCTTCACGAGCATAAGGGAACAGAATGGTCGGGCAGTAAGCGCCCAGCATCTGGCCCAGCTGCGGACCTTCAATACCGGAAACCATAAACACGCCCGCCTGCTGGATCTCAACGATGTAAGCGACTTTCTCGCCCATTTTCGCAGTCACGGTCAGAGACAGCACCACTTCATACTGATTGTCGCTGATTTTGTTGTGTGACGTGTTCAGATCCAGATTTACCTGTGGTTTCCACTGCTCCTGAAAAACCGTCGGAGAGTTCGGGGATTCAAAAGACAGGTCCTTCACATAAATACGCTGAAGGGCAAACTGGGGTTGGTTCTGGTTTTCGTTGCCTGCGGCTTGCTGATTCTCAGCCATGATCAGTCCTTTCGTTCTCGTAGTAAGGGCGAGGCCCGTTGTTATAGTCGGGTGTGCCGGAACAGTCTACTTCGAGGCCCCGGCCGGTAATGTGAAACAGTGCGTCAGATCGCCAATCAGATCAAGCCCTGTTATTTCTTGACCAGTGGCAGGTTGCTGGCTTTCCAGTCCGCGATGCCGCCATTCAGACGAAGCACATTCGCATAACCTTCTGCGTTCAGTTGCTTTACCGCCATGGCAGAGTGCTGGCCCATCTTGTCGGCCACAATAATCTGCTTTTCCTTGAACTTGCTCAGCTCGTTAGCGCGACTTTTCAGGCTGTTCAGCGGAATGTTGACGGAGCCGGTAATGCGACCTTCTCCAAATTCCTTGCGGTCGCGAATATCCACCACCACGGCTTCATCCTTGTTGATCAGTGATACCGCGCCCTGAGCCGAAATCTTGGCGCCGCCACGGCGCGACTCCAGCACCAGAATAGCCAGCAGAAAGGCCACGAACAGCGATACCAGAATGTAATGATTAACAACGAATTCGAACAAACGGTCCATGAAACTACCCTGAAGATTGGTTTGGCCGGATTATACACACCCACGCGCGGTCACAGAAGGCGGGGTAGATGTGGTGGTGATGATAGCCGAGTTGCATCAGCTTCATTTATCGTCTTGAGCTATACCGCGTGGCCTGCGCAAATGAAAACGGTTACAATCTGGCACTCTTTAATTCTGTTACTTTCGCAACCAACCGGACGAAATAATGACCGAGACGCGCAAGCCCACTGCACTGATCATTCTCGACGGCTGGGGCCACCGTGACCCGGCTGACGACAACGCCATCTCCAACGCCCAGACCCCGTTCTGGGACAAGCTCTGGCAGAATCAGCCCAAAACCCTGATCAATACCTCAGGCATGTTTGTGGGGCTGCCCCAGGGCCAGATGGGGAACTCGGAAGTAGGCCACATGAACCTGGGCGCCGGCCGGGTGGTCTACCAGAGCCTGACGCGCATCGACAAAGATCTGGAAGACGGTGAATTTCAGAACAACAAGGCCTTGTGTAACGCCATCGACAAAGCCGTCGCCAATGGCAAAGCCATTCACATTATGGGCCTGCTCTCGCCCGGCGGTGTTCATAGCCATGAAGATCATATGCTGGCAGCCGCTGAGGTTGCCGCCGCCCATGGCGCCAAGGAAGTCTATATTCATGCCTTCCTCGATGGCCGCGACATGCCGCCACGCAGCGCTCGCCCATCACTGGAAAAAGCCGCTGCAAAAATGAAACACCTGGGCGTTGGCCGGGTAGCGACCATCGTTGGCCGTTATTTCGCCATGGACCGCGACAACCGCTGGGATCGCGTAGAATCCGCCTATAACGCCATGACTCTGGGCGACACAGAGTTCACTTTCGAAGATCCTATCACCGCCTTGGAGCATGCCTATGAGCGCGGTGAAAACGACGAGTTTGTAAAAGCTACCCATATTCGCGCTGAAGGCCAGCCCGCCGGTACCATCAATGACGGTGACGCAGTGCTGTTCATGAACTTCCGCGCTGACCGCGCCCGGGAAATGACACGCACCTTTGTCGACAAGGATTTTGACGGCTTCGATCGTCGCAAGCACCCGGAACTGGCCGATTTCGTGATGCTCACCGAATACGCCGCCGACATCAAAACGACCTGCGCCTACCCGCCCGAGCAACTGACCAATGGTCTGGGCGAGTACATGGCGGCACTGGGCAAAACCCAGTTGCGCATTTCCGAGACTGAAAAGTACGCCCACGTCACCTTCTTCTTTAACGGCGGCATGGAAACCCCGTTTGCCGGTGAAGACCGCATTCTTGTGCCATCACCGAAGGTAGCCACGTACGATCTGCAGCCAGAAATGAGCGCACCTGAGGTCACTGACAAGCTGGTGGAAGCCATCAAAAGCGGCAAGTACGACCTGATCGTGTGCAACTACGCCAACGGCGACATGGTCGGCCATACCGGAAAGCTCGATGCTGCCATCAAGGCCGCAGAATGCCTGGATCACTGTGTTCAGCGCGTTGTCGAAGCCCTGGATGAAGTTGGTGGAGAAGCCCTGATCACCGCCGATCACGGCAACTGCGAGCAGATGACCGACCCGAACTCCGGGCAAGTACACACCTCCCACACCATCGGTCCGGTGCCACTGGTTTACACTGGCCCCCGCACAGTCACCCTGAAAGACGGCGGCAGCCTGTCTGATATCGCGCCCACACTGCTGGCCCTGATGGGAGACACTCCGCCGAAGGAAATGACCGGGCACAGCCTGGCCGTTCTGGCCTGATCGGGCTGCGCGCGCAGGTGTTGCTTCGCTCCGCGATATTAACGCTGGCCCTCATGATGGGGGCCTCGTTGGTTTATGCCGAACAGGAAGTGACGCCTGCCCAGGTAGAGGCGCTGAAAAAACGCATTGCCAGCATCGACAAATGGCTGGTCAGTGCCGAAAAAAACCGCAGTGACCTCGAAAAACAGCTGGTGGCGAACGAACGCAGGATCAGCGAACTGACCCGCGAACGCCGCAGCCTGCGCGTTCAGGCCGACGTACAGCAGCGGCGGCTGACTGAACTGCAAAAACAGGAAAACGAACTGGCGACTACCCTGGAAAAGCAGCGCGAAGGCCTGAAAAAACAGATTCGCGCCGCCTGGATGGAGGGGGACGCTCCCGCCCTGAAGATCCTGCTCAACGAAATCGAGCCGGGCATGATTGCCCGCACCATGACCTACTACGAATACCTGAGCCGGGATACCGTTACGCGCCTTGAAGCCTTTCAGGCCAGCCTCAGGGAGCTGAAGGCAGCCCGAGCGGAAGTTCAGGCCAGCCGGATTGAACTGGCTCAAACCGAAGCGAACCTGGAACAGCGTCAGCAACAGCTGGCCGACAGCAGAAAAGAGCGCGAACAGACGCTGGCCGCACTGAACACTGATATACGTAACCGCCGCGGCGAACGTGAGGATCTTGAGGCCAACCGGGAACGTCTGGAGCGGCTGCTTGAGGAAGTTCAGCAAGCCATCGCCAGCATACCGGCGCCCAATGAATCCAGGCCATTCAAATCTCTTCGCAACAGCCTGCCCTGGCCCGCCAAAGGCCGCGTCGTGAGCAACTACGGCGCTGCCTATGCCGATGGCAAGCTGCGCCGCAACGGCATCATCATGAACACCCGGGAAGACGCCGAAGTCAAAGCCGTGCACTATGGCCGCGTGGTCTTTGCCAACTGGCTTCGCGGCTTTGGACTAATGACCATCATTGATCATGGCGATGGCTACCTCACACTTTATGGCCACAGCAGCAGTCTGTTTACCGAGCCCGGCGACTGGGTGGCAGCCGGCGAAACCGTGGCTCTGGCCGGTCGCACCGGCGGCACCGAAGACCCGGCCATCTATTTTGAGGTGCGCCAGAACGGCAAACCAGTCAATCCCCGCAACTGGCTTGGCAAACCCTGAAGCAAAGGGCTGACAAACGCTCTGTCGAGCGCCATACTGTCTCAAGCACCGGTCAGTCCAACTTGCGGAAACACAACAGGATATGTGAATGAAACGGGTCAGAAGTACACTCCAGATCTCGCCACTGCGCTGCATTACTCTAGCCACCTGTTTCTTTGCCGCGTCGGGACTGGCACTGGCGCAAGACCAGGACGCCCAGACTCAACAGATTCTGGATGGCATCCAGAATGGCGAGCGCGTTCAGATCCAACTCCCTGACCCGGAAGAACAATTACCGCTGGACGAACTGAGAAAGTTCACCGAGGTCTTCAGTCGCATCAAAGCGGCCTACGTCGAAGAAGTATCGGACCGCAAACTGCTGGAGAGCGCCATCAAAGGCATGCTCTCGGATCTTGATCCCCACTCCACGTACCTGGCCCCAAAGGATTACGAGCAGCTTGAGGAAAGCACGTCTGGTGAATTTGGCGGCCTGGGCATCGAAGTCGGCATGGAAAATGGCTTCGTAAAGGTGATTGCACCGATTGATGACACTCCGGCCCAGAAAGCAGGCGTTCAGGCTGGCGACCTGATCATTAAACTGGGCGAAAAACCGGTCAAAGGAATGTCTCTTGAGGAAGCCGTCAAGCTCATGCGAGGCAAACCCGGTACGGTGCTTACACTCACGATCATGCGTGACGGCGAAAACGGCCCCATCGAGATTGACGTAACCCGGGACGTAATCAAAGTCACCAGCATCAAATCCCGCATGATGGAAAACGGCTATGGCTACGTGCGCATCACTCAGTTCCAGGCTGAAACGGGCCGCCAGTTCCGGCAGGCGCTGAGTGGACTGGAAGAGGAATATGGCGGCGATCTGGACGGTCTGATCATTGATGTCCGCAACAACCCGGGTGGCGTTTTGCAAGCCGCAGTTGAAACCGCAGATGCACTGCTGGACGAAGGCTTGATTGTCTACACCGAAGGCCGGATTCAGAGCTCCCGCCTGCGATTCAGCGCCAAAGCCGGCGATGTAATGGAAGGCACCCCCATTGTGGTTCTGATCAATGGCGGTTCTGCCTCAGCGTCGGAGATTCTGGCCGGTGCGCTGCAGGATCATGGTCGCGCCGTTATCATGGGCACCAAATCGTTCGGCAAAGGCAGCGTACAAACCGTTATTCCTCTGGACGAAACCCACGCCATCAAGATGACGACGGCTCGCTACTTCACGCCTGATGGCCGCTCCATCCAGGCGACCGGCATCAAACCCGACATCGTGGTACGTCCGGCCGAACTGACGGAACTGGACGGCCAGCCGTTCTTTACAGAGGCTGACCTCAGTGGCCACCTACAAGGTGATAACGAGCTAGATGACCGGACAGAACAGGACGATAACAGCGAAACCCAGGCCTCAGCCGCGGAACGCGATTATCAGCTGCGCTCTGCCCTGAATCTGCTTAAAGGCATGAACATTCTCAACCGCAGAGACCAGGGCAAGAATCAGTGAGACTTTTCAGAACATTCGCGCTGCTGGCTGGCGTTATAGCCAGCCCGGTGGCGCTTTCTGCCTCGTCGGGCAACGAACAGTTTCCACCGACCATTGCCATCATCATTGATGACATGGGCCACAATGTTCATGAGGGGCGACGGTTGGCTCAGATCGACCAACCACTGACGCTGGCGTTTTTACCGTTTCTGAAAAACACCGTTCCGCTGGCCAAACTGGCCCATCAGCAGAACAAGGAAATCATGCTTCACGCGCCCATGGCCAACACCCGTAACTTTGGGTTGGGTCCGGGCGGGCTGACGCCGGACATGGACGAAATCACGCTGACCAGGACACTTCGGCGATCCCTGCAGTCGATCCCACACGTCAGTGGCGTCAACAATCACATGGGCAGTCTGCTCACGCAGCAGCTCCAGCCCATGGACTGGGTAATGAAGGAGCTGAACCGCTACCCGGTCTACTTTGTTGACAGTCGTACCATTGCGACCTCGATTGCCGGCAGTGTCGCTGATGCTTATCAGATCCCAAGCCTGACGCGCGACGTATTTCTGGATCACGAGCAAACCGAAGAGTTTGTGGACCAGCAATTCAAGCTGCTGATCAAAACCGCCAAAGAAAATGGCACGGCCATCGGCATTGGCCACCCGCACAAAGTCACCGTGGACTACCTTGAAAAGCATTTGCCAGCACTGGATGAACATGGTATCGCTGTCGCCACCATCAGCGGTATCTGGGCTATGCGTAACGGTAATGTGGAAATGTTTGCGGAAGACGAAAAGCAGGCCATTCGGCCTGCTTTTGCAAGAGGCAATTAATCGCGGACTTCAATGCCTTGGGCCTTCATAAAAGCCTTGGCTTCAGGGATAGTGTGCTGGCCAAAGTGGAAAATAGACGCTGCCAGCACGGCATCAGCTCCGCCTTGAGTGACACCATCTGCCAGGTGTTGGAGCTCGCCAACTCCACCTGAAGCAATTACCGGTACTACCACCGCATCGCTGATGGCGCGAGTAAGCCCCAGGTCGAAGCCAATCTTGGTGCCGTCGCGATCCATGCTGGTGAGCAGGAGCTCCCCTGCCCCCATTGCGACCATTTTACGAGCCCACTCAACCGCATCCAATCCGGTCGGCTTGCGGCCGCCGTGGGTGAAGATTTCCCAGCGGGGCTCTTCACCTTCAGCGCTCACTCGCTTGGCATCAATAGCCACCACAATGCATTGCCGGCCAAAACGCTCTGCCGCTTCACGGACAAACTCAGGATTGAACACCGCCGCCGTGTTGATGGAGACCTTGTCAGCACCAGCATTCAACAACTTGCGGATGTCGTCTACCGTGCGCACACCACCGCCGACAGTCAGCGGAATGAACACTTCTGCCGCCATGCGCTCGACGGTTTCGTAGGTGGTGTCGCGGCTTTCACTACTGGCAGTAATGTCCAGGAAGGTGATTTCGTCGGCACCCTGTTCGTTGTAACGACGTGCGACTTCTACCGGGTCGCCCGCATCCCGGATATCCACAAAATTGACACCTTTGACCACGCGGCCTTTGTCGACGTCGAGGCAGGGAATAATGCGTTTTGCCAGTGCCATGGTGAACCCCTTATTTTCTCAGGCTGTCGCAGAAAGCCTGAGCTTCAGCAACGTCCAGGGTGCCCTCATAAATGGCACGGCCGGTGATGGCACCGATCACGCCTTTGTCTGCTACGGTCGCCAGGCGCTTAAGGTCGTCCATGTTGGTGACGCCGCCAGAGGCGATTACGGGGATACCGCCCTCTTCCGCCAGCTTGGCGGTGGCTTCCACGTTCACGCCCTGCATCATGCCGTCACGGGCGATGTCGGTGTAAACAATGGAAGACACGCCGTCGTTGGCGAAGCGTTTGGCCAGGTCTACCGCCATCACTTCGGAGACTTCGGCCCAGCCATCGGTGGCCACGCGGCCGTCTTTAGCGTCAAGCCCGACGATGATGTGGCCAGGAAACTGTTTACACATTTCTGTGACGAATTCAGGCTCTTTAACGGCTTTGGTGCCGATGATGACCCACTGCACGCCGGCCTTGAGGTAGGTTTCAATAATTTCCGCAGAGCGGATGCCGCCGCCAATCTGGATGGGCAAATTGGGGTATTTCACGGCAATGGCTTTAACAATTTCACCGTTGACCGGCTCGCCGGCAAAGGCGCCGTTGAGGTCGACCAGGTGCAGGCGGCGGGCGCCGGCGTTGACCCACTTGGTGGCCATGTCTACGGGATCGTCACCGAATACGGTGGAGTCTTCCATGCGGCCCTGGCGCAGTCTTACGCATTTGCCGTCTTTCAGGTCGATAGCGGGGATGATGAGCATTTCGTTCTTCCTATTCAGAAAGTCGGGCAAGGAGTTTGGCGCTCGCCCACTGCTACGGGGAGAGCTTTCCGGGACACGCTGTGAATACGTCCGTGTACGCTTGACTGCAGCATCCATGCTGCAGACAGTCCCGGAAAGCTCTCCCCGCATCAGCGGGCTACATCTCGCTTGCCCGCCAACAATATGGGCTTGAGTGCGGAAAACGCCTCAGCTTTTGCCAGTCCAGTTCGTAAAGTTTTCCAACAGCTGCAGGCCTGCCCGGGCGCTTTTCTCCGGGTGGAACTGCACTGCAAATATGTTGTCTCTCGCCACCGCCGCCGCCAGGTCGTAACCATAGCGCGCGCGGCCAGCCATGTTGGCGTTGCCTTCGGCTTCGGCGTAGTAGCTATGTACAAAGTAGAAGCGGTCGCCGTCCGGGATGTTGTGCCAGAGCGGGTGCTCTAAGGTGTGGTAGACCTGATTCCAGCCCATGTGGGGCACTTTCAGGCGTTCGTCGTTTTCGGTGAGGTTGTCACCGAAGTAGCGGACTTCAGACGGGAAAAGTCCGATGCCTTCCACACCGCCGTTTTCTTCGCTGCGAGCCATCAGGGCCTGCATGCCGACGCAGATGCCGAGGAACGGGCGGTCCCGGGAGACTTCTTTAACAAGCTCAACCACACCCAAACGTTGCATTTCGGCCATGCAGTCACGGATGGCGCCAACGCCGGGTAGGATAACCCGGTCGGCTTCGCGGATTTTGGCGGCATCGTCTGTGACCAGTACGGTGCAGTCCGGGGCCACGTGTTCTACAGCTTTGCGGGCTGAATGAAGGTTGCCCATGCCGTAGTCAATGATGGCGACGGTCTTCATGGTGTGTCTGTTCCTTACGATGACCGATTACAGGGAGCCTTTGGTGGACGGGGTGATGCCCGCCATGCGCTCGTCCATTTCAATCGCCATGCGCAGTGCGCGGCCGAAGGCTTTGAACACGGTTTCGATCTGGTGATGGGTGTTCTTGCCCTTCAGGTTGTCGATGTGCAGGGTCACCAAGGAATGGTTGACGAAGCCCTGGAAGAACTCTGCAAACAGGTCTACGTCAAAGCCACCCACGCTGGCGCGGGTGTAGGGTACATCCATAAGCAAACCTGGACGGCCCGAGAGGTCGATGACCACTCGGGATAACGCTTCGTCCAGAGGCACGTAGGCATGGCCGTAACGACGAATGCCTTTTTTGTCGCCAACAGCTTGTTTGAAAGCCTGACCAAGGGTAATGCCGACGTCTTCCACGGTGTGGTGGTCGTCGATGTGCAGATCGCCCTTGCAGGTGATGTCCAGGTCCACCAGTCCGTGGCGGGCAATCTGATCCATCATGTGCTCAAGGAAAGGCACACCGGTGTCAAAGTTGGCTTTACCGGTGCCGTCGAGATTAATCTCGACAGTAATCTGGGTTTCAAGGGTATTGCGCTCTACCCGTGCCTTGCGTTCGGCCATGGAGACTCCGTCTAGAAAACAGGCTTGCTACTGTGAAAGTTCAATCAGCAGATTATACCCGTTAACACAGCCGGAGTCCCGCAACCGCGTCAATCGCCCTGATAGCTCAGAACGCCTTCTTCAGGTTAGCCATATAGGTGTCTACAAGGCTGTTGAACTCGTGCTTGATCACCGGGCTGATGGCCAGTTTTAGCAGGCTGGGCAGGGGTACGGTCAGCTGGGCGCTGGTCTGGAAGCGTACTTTAGTTGAATTGTCGCCATTAGCTGTGAGCGTCCAGGCACCGCTGACCACGCCGTTACCCTCGCCTTTAACAGGCTCCCAGGCGATTTTTCCGTTGGCTTTATCGGCATGATAGGTGCAGGCATAGACGGACTGGATGGCGTGTTTATCGACACCCACTTTTTCCATTTCCCAGCGGTAGGCGTTGCCACCGAGGTCAATCAGTTTGTCTACTTTCGGGAAGTGGCTGGCAGATTTGGGAACATCTGCCAACAGATCGAATACTTCGTCATAGCCTGCCGGAATTTCCAGATCCCGGTTCAGCTCAATCGATACGGTAATGGCCACAGCCGACTCCTTTTTATGCTTATTTGTGCAAGCCAGAATGGTTGCTCTGGCTCTTGGACGGGATGTATTTTGACCCAAGACTACGGCATTGTCATATTCCTGCACTGTTAATTTAGTAACCCTGCGTTATCCTTTGGGTTATTCGTTCGTATCAAGTCAGGCTCCACGCCCTGCCGGAAAGACAAGGAACTCGCATCATGAAAGTTATCCGCTACGCGCTGTACGCCGTGATCGCCGTGATTATATTGGTTGTCGCAGCTGTATCTATTGCCGTTGCCGTTATCAATCCGAATGACTATAAACCTCAGATTGAGGCCGCGGTTGAGAAACATACCAACCTGGATCTCGTCCTTGAGGGCGACATTGGCTGGTCTTTTATTCCTCTGGGCCTGGAACTGAATGATGTCGAAGCTACTCTGGAAGGTGACCGTCTGGTTGCTCTGGAGCGCCTGGTCGCCCAGATCGATTTCTGGTCGCTGATTGCCATGGCTCCCCGAGTGAACACCTTCCTGCTGGATGGTCTGGATACGCGACTGGAAGTGAACGAGCAAGGCGAAGGCAACTGGACACGGATCATGCCCGAAGGCGAGCCTGCGGAAACCGCTGAACAGGCCGCCACCGAGCCGACACAAACCGCAGAAGACGCAGGCACCGGCGACATGCTTGATTTCAATGTCGAGAACGTCGAAATCACCAACGCCCGTGTTCACTATAGCGACCTGAGCACCGGGCAATCGGTGGTGCTGGAAGATTTCACGGTGTCCGCCAGCGACATTACCCTGGGCTCCGAATTCCCGCTCGACATTCGTTTCAAGGTTGAAACGACTCAGCCCCAGTTCGAGGTTGATGGCCGCATCAGTGCACGCCTTAACGCCAACCAGGCCCTGAACGAGTTTGCCATGTCCAGCCTGAAGGCGGTCTTCGACATGAGCGGCGAACCGTTCGGTGGCGAATCCGTGACCGCCGAAGTGGGCGGTTCGCTGGTGGCCAACCTAGAGGAGGAAACCGCGTCACTGAGCGACTTTACCGCTTCCTTAGCCAACCTCAGACTTAGCACCGAATTGAACGTAAAGGGCTTTGGAGCAACACCCGCCATTGACGGCCGCCTGGAAATTTCCCCCTTCTCGCTCAAGCAGTTGCTGAGCAACCTGGGCCAGCCTGCCATCGAAACCGACGACCCGGACGTGCTCAAAGCGATCGCCCTGTCGACCAATCTCGGCGGCCAACCGGGCACCGTTGCCCTGAGCGACCTGAACATCACGCTGGACGACACCACTTTTAATGGTGGCGGCAGCTACAACCTGACCAACGGCGGGCTGACGTTCAACCTTCAGGGCGACAAAATCAATGCCGACCGCTATCTCCCCCCAACTTCTGAAACTGATGCCGATGAAGGTCAGACCACCCCTCAGCAAACCGCAGAGGCGGGTCCGGAAACCGACCTGCTGCCACTGGAAACCATCCGTGACCTGCTGCTGGACATCGACTTTGGCCTGGGCGAACTGATCATCAGCAAGCTGACCATTAACGAAATCAAAGCCAGCACTACCGCAAAAGACGGCGTGCTGAAGGTGGACGAATTCAGCGGCAAACTTTACGAGGGTTCTTTTGCGGCCAACGTGACGTTGGATGCCAGATCTGACAATCCACAATGGACCATCAGCAAAGACATCAGCAATATTCAGACATTACCCCTGCTGACAGATCTGGCCGAAGTAGACATGCTGTCAGGGGCGGCCAACATGGACGTGAGCGTTAACTCCACTGGCAACCGCCTATCTGACCTGCGCAACAACGCCAAAGGCGAAATCAACTTCAATCTGGCCGAGGGTCTTATCCGCAACATGAACCTGACCCGAATGGCTTGCCAAGGCATTGCACTGGTTAACCAGGACACGCTGAGCGCAACAGATTGGGGCACCCACACACCATTTAACGATATGCGCGGCACCCTCAAAATTGACGGTAACACCCTGAACAATACCGACCTGGTAGCCGCCTTGGCAGGTATGCGTCTGGAAGGCAACGGCACCGTCGACCTGGCAAAAACGATACTTGATTACGAACTGGGCCTGCGAGTGGTTGGCGAAATCCATCGCGATAACGCCTGCCGGGTGACCGAGTACGTTGAGAACGTAGTCATTCCGGTAGAGTGCCGGGGCAATTTTTCCGAGGACCCCGCAGGGCTGTGCTCTTTTGATGGCTCGCGTTTCCGTGACACCCTGAAAGACATCGCCGCTAACGCTGCCCGAGCTAAAGTTCGGGAAGAAACCGACAGAGCCAAACAGCGCGCTGAGGAACGGGCCCGCGAAGAAATCGACAAGCGCCTCGGTGAAGAAGGCGAAAGCATTCGAGACGCCGTACGGGGGCTATTCAACCGATGAGCGATCGGTTTGCTGACCGGCTACTGGCCTGGTACGACCAACACGGCAGGCACAACCTGCCGTGGCATCATAACCGGAACGCCTACCGGGTCTGGGTCTCTGAGATCATGCTTCAGCAGACCCAGGTCACCACGGTGATTCCCTACTTCGAAGCCTTTATGGCAACCTTTCCGGATGTCCAGACACTGGCCCAGGCACCGGAAGACGATGTGCTCAGTCACTGGTCCGGCCTGGGCTATTACGCCCGTGCCCGCAACCTGCACAAGGCCGCAAAACAAGTTGTCGAGGCACACCAGGGCGAGTTTCCCTGCGATCAGGAACAACTCGAATCCCTGACCGGCATTGGCCGATCAACCGCTGCAGCCATTATTGCCCAGGCATTTGAGCAGCGGGCGACGATTCTGGATGGCAATGTAAAACGGGTACTGGCCCGCTATCACGCCGTTCCGGGCTGGCCCGGACAAACCTCGGTCCTGAGTGCACTCTGGGAACACGCCGAAGCCCATACGCCCGATGACCGGGCCAGAGACTACACCCAGGCCATCATGGACCTGGGCGCCATGGTGTGCACCCGCAGCAAACCCAAGTGCGAGACCTGCCCGCTAAGCACCGATTGCCAGGCCTACGCAAACTCTGAAACCCAGCTATATCCGGGATCAAAACCGAAAAAAGCCAAGCCAGAAAAAACCACCTGGATGCTGATACTGGAAGACGCAGAAGGCCGGATATTGCTGGAGCGCAGACCCCCCAGTGGCATCTGGGGCGGCCTCTGGAGCCTGCCGGAACTGGACCCGGCCTATGGCAGTGAAGAGCTGCAGGATGCCTGTGAAAGAGAGCTTGGCATCGCCTGTAGCAACCCGGACCTGATCAGCGGTTTTCGCCACACCTTCAGCCACTACCACCTGCACATACAGCCCGCTCGATTACCGGTTATCAGAAGCACACAAATAGCAGACACCGACAGATTGCGCTGGTTGCACCGCGACGAGGCCCTGACTCTGGGACTGCCGGCTCCCATTCGCACCCTACTGACCGGACCGGAGCAGACTGCCCTGCTCTGAGCCCTGACATTGCTCATCCTCAAGTCAGGCTGACCAGGAATCAGTTATGATCCAACCAAATACAAATCAACACAGGAGCTGCCATGAGCCGCACCGTATTCTGCCGGAAATACCAGAAAGACCTGGAAGGCCTGACCATGCTGCCCATGCCGGGCCCCAAAGGCCAGGATATCTACGAGAACATCTCCAAACAGGCCTGGGACGAATGGCAACACCAGCAGACCATGCTGATCAACGAAAAACACCTGAGCATGATGGACCCGAACAGCCGCAAATACCTGCAGGCCCAGATGGAACGCTTCTTCAATAACGAGCCTTTCGACAAGGCCGAAGGCTACGTACCACCAGAAAAATAGCCAGGTTGATCAAGGTCTGTACAGCCGCAGAATCTTTCAGAATATTTTTGCCGGCCAGCCTTGACTCCCCAACCCTAAACCGGTTTAATAGCGCCCCGTTGCAGCACATAGCTCAACACGCCCGGATAGCTCAGTTGGTAGAGCAGAGGATTGAAAATCCTCGTGTCGGTGGTTCGATTCCGCCTCCGGGCACCATGAATTCAATGACTTAGCCCGCTTCGTGCGGGCTTTGTTTTTTCTAGAGTCCACGAAGTGTCCACGCCTTGTTCATTCTGAATCGTGTCCGCTCCCTTGAGGGGTAACGAGATTCCAGAATTCCTCGTCACACTCGTCCCTTGCATCAATCCAGGCCTGCCTTTTACCTGAACTGTAAGGGCCAGTCTTATGATCGACGAATGCGTCTACTTCAGTTTCAACCAGCTTCTGAAAATCTTTCTCAGCCATAATCTCTCCTATTATTAAGTGTCCATTTCATTAGACGGCTTTAAGTGCAAAAAGATTCAAATTGGAGAAAATTTGACTGTCTCTGCTAGGTGATCAGGTGATAGATGCGCGTAACGCATCGTGAGCTTAATGTCTGAGTGGCCCAGAATCTTTTGAAGTGTAAGAATGTCGCCCCCCTTCATGATGAAGTGACTTGCGAACGTGTGGCGGCAGACGTGTGTGAGCTGTCCGCGAGGCAGGTTGATTTGTGCTCGTTCAATGGCTTTTCGGAATGCTGCACTGCAGCTGCTAAAGGGAACCTCTTTGACCAGGTCTTTGTAGAGCTTTTCCGAAATAGGGACGCTCCGGGACTTGCCGGATTTGGTGTAGTTGTAGGTCACTCTGTGTGGCGTGAAGTTTGACCTGGTGACGCCTTCGGCTTCTGACCACCTGGCACCGGTTGCCAGAGCCAATCGGGTAACGTGGTAAAGGCTTGGGTTTGAGGAGGCTTTACACTCGCCCAGGAGACGGGCAATTTGCTCCTGGTCCAGAAATGCCAGTTCCTGTTCATCCAGCTTGAACTTTCTCAGGTTTCTAAGCGGGTTGGGCTGAGTCCATTGTCCCTGGCGAATTAATTCATTGAACACTGCACTCAGGTAGGCATGTTCGTGGTTCAGGGTGTTCTGCCCTACCCCGTCATTTTCCATTCTTAATCGACGATAGGTGGCGAAGTCGGAGACGGTGAAATCCGACGCCCTGGGGTTCTGAAGCTTGTCAGCCAATGCATCCAGTTTCCGCTTTCTTTGCTCTCCGTCTTTCAGCGTGTGGCCGTGTGCGTCATACCATTGCTGAACCAGGTCTTTCAGGCGACGACGATCCTTGGCGGGATTCCACGTTTGGTCTTCTGCTTTGCGTAACAGCATATGCTGTTCGAAGCGTTTGGCTTCCGCTTTGCTATCAAACGACTTTCTGAGGCGCTTGGAGCCACGTCCATCCTGTCGAATATCGACCTGCCATCTTCCCGATGGTAGCTTCTTGATCATGCGGCCACCTTGGTGAGCAGTCGTCGTCTTATGAGTCCGTCCTGGACGAGCTGGAAGAGTTCGTTTTCATGGATTTCCCGTCGTCGGTAGTAAGCGCAGAGGTCTTCCCATAGCCCGGATTTTTTGAGGCAGTCCCAAGCCTGGCGTGGGTTAAACCGGTTGCGGGCATAGATGCTCAGGAGATTGCCGAAGGCCAGGGAGACGTTCTTTTCGTTGCCGCAACCGGGTTCCTTTTTTACGCGTTTGTACATCAGATCCGGGGCTGTGTAGCCAAAGCCGATGTCGTCTCTGAGTTTGGTCCAGATGGGGTGGACCCATTCCCTTTTGACTTCGTAGCGGTTGGATTTCAGGGCGTATTGCCACAGGCCGGTGAGGTGCGGGACGGCGTCCATGTAGGTGTAAATGGGCTTCATGTTGGCCGTGCCCTGGGAGATTTCGTTGACGATCCGGTGATGGAAGCGGATTTCGAGACGCCAGACGGGTTTGTCGGGGTCGTAGCAGGTGTCTGGGAAGGTGTGTTCGTTGACGGCGCATTCCCAGATGCCTTCCATGTAGGCGCGTTTGTCGCTGACGTCGATTTCTTTGGATTTATCGTACAGGCACACCTGCAGGCTGTTGGCTTTGCCGAAGGTGTAGGTCTCTCCCCTTCCGTTGATGGTGGCACCGTCGAGGCCTTTGAAGATGAGGTCGCTGAGGCCGTTGTGAACGCTGATGGTTTTGGCGCGGGTCACAAAGTGTTGGGCCAGGTCCTGGGGTGGTTCCCAACCCTGGAAGTCGACGGCCAGGTGTAGGGCGATGCCGACGGGTTTGATGCCCTTGAGGAAGAACATGCCCCACTCTGCCAGTTCGTCGTGTATTTGTTGGCTGGAGCGTTCGTAGAGCCATCTGGGGGAGGTTTCGATTTTAACGTGTGTGCCTGGGCTGTCGGGTTCGGCGTAGAAGTTCTGGATCAGGATGGTAAGGCCGTATTCCCGGTTTTGCAGGATGTATTTGAAGCCTCCCCTTCTTCCGGACTGGACTCGGAAGAGGACGTCGTTGACGGTGATGGTGGCGTCGTAGCTCTCGTTGTAGGCCTCGACGATGTCCGCGAGCGGTCCGGGTTTTAGACGTCCTTCGAACAGTTGGCGAACGGTGTCGACTCCGGTCCAGAGGACGTTGACGTTCTGCAGATTGACTTGTTGGCCGTCGGGACCGATGAAGAGATCCCCTTTCCCGATCTCCCCGGTGGTGACGTCCATGCGTTCAAAGTCTCTGATTTTCATCTGTGGCCTTCTGTGGTTGTCTGTGGTGTTAAAACAACGTCCGTTGTTTCCTATGAGACGTGTTACAGGGTGGTCTCTCGCCTGCCGGCGGCGTGTGGCTGGGGCAAGCCTTCCACCCACACGCCACCGCCGGCCCCTCCTTGGGTGCCGAATTTAATAGTTCATTGCCTGGGTCTGTACGCGGATTCTCAGGGCTTCCATGTTGCGCTCATGAGCACTGTTGGCCTGGGTACTGTTGCTGCCCTGGGGGTTACCGGTGCCTTTGCCTTGAGGTGGTTCGCGGGTGGGGTCCCAATAGCCGTGGGCAACGATCTGGCGGCATTGTTCCTCGGGCACTTCCAGGGGCGTAGCCTGTTGGGTGTAGCACCGGCATTGGTCGTTTCTCTCGCGTAGAAGGCATTGCGGCCGGGGGAAGTCACGGACTTCATACACCTGGTCATAGACCGGGGCTGAATGCGGGATGCCTTTTACCCTCGGGGACCACTGTTCCAGGTATTGCTCACGGGTAAGGGGCTGCCCTTCCCGTCTCACCGGTGCGGGCTGTCCAGGAGCATTGTTCGCTTGGGTGGTGATGTTGTCGGGTGTTGGACCTGGACTGCTGACACTGTCCGATTGGCCGAAGTTGGAGACGACGCTGTAGATGGTATAGCCGGTGACGATGATCAGCACCAGGAGCGCCCAGACCATCCAGGGAATCTTGCGTTTGTGGGTGTGGACTTCAGCGCTTTTGTAGAGACCAAAGAGCTTTTTGTTAAACCGCTTGCGGGTTTTGGTGGCGGCTTTCTGGGCAAAGTAGTCGTTGGGGTCGTCGGCACATTCCTGGAAGGTGAAGCGGGTGGCCGACTGTAGGCCGAACTGGCGCTTGAAATGGAGGTGTTGGCCGACCAGGCGCCTGACCTTGGTGTCGATCAGTTTGGGGTGCTGGGTGATCAACACCAGGTCGATGCCGAGGTGCCGGTGGGTGTTCAATCGGCGGATGTGTTCGGACACTTTGTTGCCGAATTTTTCCGGGGGGAACAGGTCCTGGCATTCGTCCAGGATGATGATGGCGCCGTGAGGCAGTTCGTACCAGGTTTGGGCCTGTTCCAGATCGAGGGTTTGCCAGCCCAGGGCCTTGCCGGGCTCCAGTAACTCAATGTTATAGACGTAAACGGCGCGATCCTGGAAGGCGGGATCGTTTAGGACCAGGTCGATGGCGTTGAGGGTTTTGGACGATCCGGGGGTGCCGGTGATCAGGGTGATCATGGGCAGACCTCCAGGCTGTCGAGTAGCTTGAGGGCATCAATCTGGCCCTGGGTGTAGGCGAGAACGGCGATGACCAAGCAGAGGATGAGCATGGGGGCGACGTCGATCAGGAACCACCACAGAGCATTTTCAAGTTTGTGTCTGAGTGTCATGGTCAGGCCTCGAACGGTCCGGGTTTTTTCCAAACTGGTTTGCGAACACGATCACCCGTGCCGGCATTTTTAAGAATCAGAGCCACGGCGAAGGCAGCAAACAGGATTTTGATGCCCTGGGGAAAGCCTGCGATGGCCAGGATCTGGTAAAGCTCGGTGCCCAGGTTCTCGAAGCGGGAGAAGATGAAGTCTTCGGCTTTATCCAGGCCTACGGTTAAACCCACGTAGGTCACAAAGCCAAAGCCAATGGCTCTGAACACTTTGCTGATGATCCAGGGGATCAGGGAGATAACGAGGGTCCAGATGAAGTGTAAAAGTGGCATAACGTTCCCCTATTGCATGAGTGTTCGGGCGATGGCCACGGAGCCAAGGAAGGTAAACAGGAAGATGACCAGAGGGTTCAGTTCGGACGCCAGGTCACAAAACGGGGTGAATTCGAGGTCACGGGTGCCGAACAGGCGCAGGTTAATCTGGCGGGGTGCGGGGCACTGACCTACGACGGGATTGGGGACGTTGGCCCAGTCGTTCATTTTCTCGGCGACGTCGATTTCCCCGAAATCCTGGGTCAGGTCCAGGTCGTCATTACCCAGCTTGCCAACACCGGCGGTTTTGTCGCCAAGATAGCCTTCTGCGTTTTCCGAGGCTTCGACTATCAGGCAACGGCTTTCCCAGACTTCGCGGACGATGCCACATTGGATGGCGTCCCCTGAACAGGTTGGGGGTATGCCACAGCCTTTGGAGGCGTAGACGCCATCACCGGAGCCATCGGAGCCGTCGGAACCATCGGAGCCATCGGAACCGTCGGAGCCATCGGAACCGTCGGAGCCATCGGAACCGTCGGAGCCATCAGAACCATCGGAACCGTCGGAACCGTCGGAGCCATCGGAACCATCGGAGCCATCAGAACCATCGGAGCCGTCGGAACCATCGGAACCACCAGAGCCATCGGAGCCACCAGAGCCGTCGGAACCATCAGAGCCATCGGAGCCACCAGAGCCGTCGGAGCCACCAGAGCCATCGGAGCCATCGGAGCCATCGGAGCCATCAGAGCCATCAGAGCCATCAGAGCCATCAGAGCCATCGGAGCCATCAGAGCCATCGGAACCACCACCATAAAGAGGATCATTACTACAAACATCACCGGTACGTTTAGGCTCTAAAAATTCATACTCTTCAAAGGTTTCACCATCCTCCTCACCCTGATAAATGTTAACGGGACCGGAAAGATCAACACGACAATCATCAACACAAGCTGTGGGAGGAGGAAACGTGCCCTCAGGCTGCAAAAAAGAAAGGGGAGAAACGACATCAGTACCACAAATTTTAGTAAGCCTTTGAGCCTTGATCTCATACTTAGACGCACAATCTATACACTCGAAATAACACATCCTCCGACTGTTGGTAGTATTTGAAGGGATAGGAGAATGAACACGAACAAGCTCATACTTATCCTTCGTAATAAGCCCGCCAACAACAGACGCCCAGCACATACCCTCAGTAACTTGAGAACCCGGAGCTACCCGAATATTGCCTAAATGCCAGATTTCCTCAGCAAGCAATGGTGACGAAATAAAAAGCAAGAAAAAGAAAAAAGGACAATAACGAAAGGCAGACACAATGCATCTCCAATTAAACGCCGTTACGGTGTTTAAGCTGTTTAGCGGCGAATGACTCAGCCGGTAGCAACAAAAAGGCAGGCGATGAGTACGAGTAAGGCCAGGTAGTACGGGTCGCTGAAGAACACACCGGTTTTCCTCCGTGGTGATGAAAAAGGGCAGGCCGTGACCTGCCCTTCTGGGTGTGGGGCCGGCTTCGGATCAACCGAAGAAGGTGGCCTTGACCCATTTGATGCCGACGGCGATCACAGCCAGGCCGATCAGTGCCCCACCGACGGTGGTGATGTCAGCGCCCACGGCGTCAATATCGGAACTGAAATCGGTCGGCAGGATGGTGGCGTGGGCGGTGACGGTGGCACTTGCGGCTGCCACTGCGGTGCCCACTTTCGCTACGGTGCGGCCGAAGCGGCTACGGGCCATCGCCCAGGTTTTGCCGTTCGGTTCTTTTTGCATGTCGATGATGCGGGACATGGTGGTTTCCTCTTTGGTTTTTGGTTGTGTCTTTCGACGGTTCAGGTGTTGAACATGCGGCGAATGAGGCGGACCCCAAACGCCACCAGGAACCAGGTCACGAAGGTGCCAGCGAGGTAGCTGAATTCCTCCGGTGACATGGTGAACGCCTCCCGGTATTGGGCGGCGAACTCGGTGACCTGGACGATTTGCCAGGTGCCGCTGCACTGGGGGGTGCTGGCGCTTTGGCTGATGAATCCGTCACAGGTCAGGATTTCCATGGGTTAAGGGCTCCTTACGCAGCCGGCTTTTTGGTTTGGTCCTGAGGGCGTAGCTCCAGGGCTTTGAAGGTGATCTTGCCGCCCTGCCCGGCCTTCATTTGGGCTTTGACGGTGAACATGGCCGGGAGGCGGTCGGCGTGGTTGCGCAGCTGGTCGATGTGTTTCCAGTCGCAGGCGATTTTCATGACTTCGTTGCCGACTCGGTTTTCGTCGTCTGCTTCTGCCGGGGAATACGCCCAGACGGAGCCGCCTTTGTTGCCGTCAATGTCGTAGCGGGTGGCGCCGATGATCATGAGGTTCAGGTGGTTTTCCATGGTTTGGTTTCCTTTAGGTTCGTTGGGTGTTGCTTGGTTTGGTTGTCCGGCTGGGCCGGGGTTTTAACTTCGGTTACTGACTTTTCTTGTGTGGATTGAAAGAGGTCAGTTGAATCTCGTTTGCGACCCCTTCGGGGCGGGCTCTACTCGCGTTGCTCCTGGTCACTAAGGTGACCACCCTTACGGGTAACGATCCCTGTCGTCTTCGGTCACTTGGGTGCCCTGCGCGCTCCGCTTGCTGCCTTTGCTCATGGTTCGGAATCAAGGGGCGGGCGTCCTCCCCCGGCATCCTCACCACTCTTTGTGCGCACTGTGGACCACTCAGTGACCGCCACAAGGCCAGGGGGCCTGCGGCCCTGGCGCTGCGCGCCAGCCTTGCAGCGCTCACTGACTGGCCCCCTGATCGTGCGCGAGTGGTGACGATGACGGGGGCGGACTCGAGGGCTTTTCAGGGGGTTGGGCCTGAATGCCAAAGTTAGGGCAGCCGGCTTCTAGCCAGGCGCGCAGAACGGAGCCGCCGAGGGTCCAGAGATCTGTACCGCGGTGGATGGCTTCTTGCTGCAGTTGCAGGTAGATGGAAGACGGGGCGCAGACGTAGAAACGGCGCTCTTTGTCTTCTACCTGGTCTTGTCTCGGGGGGATGGTGCTCATTGGTCATACTCCGTGACGTTGGGGAGGTCCAGTTGGCCGCAGTCCCAGGCGTCCCTCAGTTGGGTTTCCCGGTCGCCGTTGTCCAGGAGCTGGATGGCGACGTTGAACAGGGTGCGGATCTGGTGCTTTTTGAGTTCGCGGATGGCGGGTGTCATGCGGCGGCCCTCAGTGCGGTGCAGGCCTGCCCTACTGCCCAGGTGTTGAAATCGCGGGTGTCGTCCTGGATGAAGAATTCGGCCCAGGCGATGGTAAGGCGCAGGCCGTACGAGTGAAGGTCGGAATCAACACCTATATAAGAGGCGGACATCTGGGAAATCTGGCTGATGCGCAGGGCGGCAAGCTCGTAATCGCCGGCCTCATGAGCTTCACAGGCTTGCTGGAAGCGCAATCGCATGTTGGTTTTCTTCTGGTTGCGAACGTCCGGTGTCATACAAAGACCTCCAGGCGCACGCCTTTGTATATCTGACCGGGAAGGGCACCGACCGTAGAGAGCTGTTCGCGACGGAGCACCACAGTAGGAGGAAGCACACCTTTACATTCCTGGTAGTAGTCCAGGTAGGCGTCCAACTTGGAACGAATCTTCAGAGACTTCGAGTTGTCGTTGAAGTAGACGGCGTCGCCTTTAACCGGCTCATGCTCAATGTAGGGAGAGACAAACGACCAACCGGCGGCACCATTGAGACGGTCACCACCTACTGCCATCCATTGGCGACCAGAGGCGCTGACGGCAATTGTTCCAGGAGCAACCATACGAGCTGGGCCAAGCCGATCTGCAGAGGCAACCAACTTACCGCCGCTGAAGAACCAGACACCTGGAACCGCACAGCCGCCCTTCTGACGCAGATCGACAAACGTTCTGACCGATTCGCCGGCTCTATTGAGACGCTTCATTGCCAGTCCTCCTTATCCAGTGCGTCCTGGGACAGAGCAGCAATGTTCACCAGGCGCGGCTTGCCGATCTTGAGCGATGGCAGGTGGCCTTTTTCGATCATGCCCCTTACCTGCCCTTCCGTGAGGCCGGTCAGTTGCGCAAAGCGCTCCTGGGTCATAACCGGCGTTGCTAGCACGATGATCTGTTTTTGCTCGTCCACTGTTTTGCACTCTGCTACACTGTTATACACAGGTACGACGTAACTATACCGTCGTAATATTTACCATCATAATACACGTAGTACTATTTACCAGTATAAATTACCTATGATTCGTGACAGATTGATTGAGCTTTTTAATGTTTTGGAAATCTCGTCGCGTGATATGGAACAAGCGACAGGGATAGACAGGAACAAGTGGTCGAACATCAGAGGCGAAAAGCAGAGAGCCAACGAAGACCACATCCAGGCGGTATGCGAGGTTTACCCTCAATTCGCGCTATGGATCGTTAGCGGTAAAACAATTGCAGAGGCAGGCCAGATTAGCCCAGCTATGGAAAAAGCACGGAAAGAGAACAGCCTGAAAACAGGATAGGTTTCTGCCTGGCTGCGAAAATCACCCAGGCTTGGTATGGAGACCGACGAGGGGAACCACAAGAACAAGAGGGCTGGCCGTCGTAGTGTGTGGTGGCGGTTTCAGGCAAAAGAAAAGGCCAATCAGAGATTCACATAATCAGAAGCATCAAGGACTAAAAGGACTACACGTGAAAGCCAAGTTCAACTTTTACTCTATTACAGAGTTTGGATTCTATAAAAGAAAAAAAGAGCTTCCAGAATTTGGAGAATTGAAGGAATTCCTCGATGACTTTTCCGGATGGCTAAAGCTTCAGAGGTCAATAGAAAATACTTTGGTTGAAAACAAGTCGCACAGTTCAAAAGTTAACGGAAACTTATACTGCGAAGACTTTTACGAATGTACAAAGACAAATAGTTACCTCATCACACTTTGGAACGAAGTTTCAAACGATGAAGGAAATGTATTTGCAATGTCAAAATCGAATAAGATAGGTGAAGGCAAAATATCTTCAAAGCTGGGCGGCAACAATGAAATTATTGGCCTACCTTCATATTATTGGATATTGCCTGATGAAAACTTGTTAGTTACGGTTAAATTTAGCTTTAGTTATCAAGCTGCTCATGCAATAGAAAGCTACTTTAAATCATATGCCAACAGCTCTTCTGGCTTCATAAATCACCAGAATGATAAAACGGCAATTGGCTTTACCAATGGCCAAAAGCGAGCCAGTTGGTTTCGCTTTAGCTTTGAGCGTTTAGCAAATAAAAATGAACGCGAGAAATTATTAAAAAACCCCGAAAAAGTGACCGCTTTGGTAAGACGATTTTCAATCGGAAAAACAGCAACCGATGAGAGAAGTAAGGCTTTGAGAGCCATGCTTGATTTTAGAAGTAAAGTGTCGCAATTGGTCACCAATGGATGGGTCAACAAAAAAGATGACCAAAGGGGCTTTACCAACCGGATTGATAAAGTAGTTAAAAATGCAGAAAACTACCGTGTAGAGCTTGAAACACCCTTTGTTGCGGAAGAAGAAGTTCTCGAGTTTATGGTTAATGAGTTCGATAAGAACTTCGATGAATCAAAGTGGGAAAAGGTCGGTTTTAAAATGAAAAATTCAGGAATGATCTGGCTTGGAAACACAGTCATAAAATGTGAGAAAGATCTGGACATATCAAGAAGCAAAGATCAGTTACCAACTGCCGTAGAAATAACGAGCGCCATCAATAAAAGGCGAGAGGCAATTTTGGCAGCGCTGGACAAAGAAAGTTCAGAAAAACTAGCTAAAACATCTTAATGGAAGAATAATGAATAAAATATTGGCATTAATTATTTCATATGCCTTTACTTACTACACATTAATCTATGAGCATGCCAAAAGCTGGAACATAGATTTCAATAGCCTGGCAGATAGCTTGATAACGATGTCGGGGCTTATTTTTGCTATTATTGGTATGTGGGTAAGCTACAGCTACCCAGAAGCAGTACAAAAACTCACCCAAGACAACAAAGACTTAGAAATAATTGAATCCGTGTCTCGTGCACGGAGACTTGAATCTCTAATAATGACAATATTAATTTCTGCGACAATATTGCTGACATGTCTCTTGGCGAAAGCAATAATTATTCCTTTAGCATCAGAAATTAGACTGTTTGAAGATATAAAACCAGAAATTAGATCAATTGGAATAGGCGCTGCCTGGTTTCTTGTCCTAATACAGTCAATCGCAATGCTTAAAATAATGTCAATAAATCTAAAATTCATCAATCAGATTTATGAATTGATTGAAAAACTGGAACTGCATAGAAAAGTGCAGCCTTATAAAAATTCAGAAAGGATAAAAAGGGAATCCCAAAAGAAAAAAGATCAAAGCGACAACGACGAAGACTAGACAGAGCTCTCCCTGTAGTCACACCACTATGCAGGTGTCGCGCTTGCCTGGCATCCCTGCCGGCGGTGAGCCCTGGTCCTCCTGACCAATCGGCTCACTGCCAGTTTACAGTTACACGCTGTAACGTTTAGTCGATTTTTCCTAATTCGATGTGAGACATTTCCCACACTGCCCTTTCTGTGATGCCGGTTAATCCGGTTCGATTCGTTCTGCCTGGCCGCTTTGTTCAAGGGTGGCGGGTGATTTTATGGGCTCTACCAGGAGGGGTTGGCGGATTCGGGTTTTGAGCAAGTCCTGGAATGGGTCTGTGTTGGTCAGGCTTGGGTCTAGCCACATGTCGAAGTCTTCCCGGTTGAGCATGAGCGGTATGCTTTTCGGGTGAATGTGGCTGAACCTGGGGTGTGGTGGCAGGGTGATGATGGTGAACGACGGTACCACTTCTTCCTGGAAGTCCCACAGCTCGTACAGGCCGGCAAAGGCTATGGCGCTGTCGGCCGGGTGGATGTTGTAGCACTGTTTGTGGCCTTTCTCGCCTGTCCATTCATGGAAGCCACTGGCCGGTATGATGGCCCGCTGGCTATGAAAGCGTTTCTTCCAGAGTGGACTGATGCCAAGGCTGCCGGATCGGGCATTGAACGTGCTGTATTTTGGTGAGGGGCGGTAACCGGTGCCGTCTGGTTTGCGTTCTATGAGCAGTGACCAAATGGCGTCCTGCAGGGTGCGGCCTTGATTGGTTTCGTAGACGATCTGGGCTTTAGAGCCTGGGGCGATGTTAACGCGGGGCTGTATCCGGAGCGGGATGCCGAGTGCGTCCAGGAGGCCCTGGACTAAGGGGTCGTCGGAAACGTTGAATCGGCCGCACATGAAGAACCTCAGAGACGCTAGGTTTTCTAGAGTTTAGAAGGTGCTATGAGTTCTAGTGCCGTTCCATCAAAGCCCGCTACCAAAGCGCTTACCCTGTGATCTGCTAGGGTTTTCGCGTTAGACATTCATTCCTTATTGATGTCATCAGACACGTCGCTGCCTCGATTGAGCAGGCTTCGGTTCCAAGAATCAACGGCATTGATCAGTAGAAAGAAACAACCAATAGTCGCTACCGCTAAGACGAGACCAAGAACAGGGTTAGACTGGAACAGCAAAAAGACAAACCCGACAATGGTTAAAGACATGGAGAGGTTGACACAGAACTCGAGTTTTCGGTAGCCCACCAGTGGGACACGCGCAGAATTTAGTATCTTCAATGAAATGATGTAGGCAACAACGCCGACGGGGATTGCAACCGCTATTAGGCTCAAAGCAAGAATAGCCAGTGAGGTATCTGCCTTAATGCTTCCCTCAATGACAAGTATTAATATGGCTACAGAAAACGCAACAAAGGCGGATAGTACGCCTTTCATCTCTACCTGTAGAGACGACTTTACAGGCTCTGGGTCCGGATATTTTTTTGACAACTCTATTCACCTCCGCTGTGCTAAACCAAATTGACTAGTTTGCGAAGCTTAATCAAAGTGTCAACGAAGTGTCCACGCCATTGCGTTTTTATGTGGCTATATGTGGTGCCTGAACCTTCTTAAACTATTGATTGTGAAAGAATGTGGTTCAGTGCAGCACTTGCGACACGGATTGAAAATCCTCGTGTCGGTGGTTCGATTCCGCCTCCGGGCACCATTAAGAATTCAGACAAAACCCGCCTTGTGCGGGTTTTGTTGTTTCTGAAGCATTGCAACTCATTTCCAGGGGGACTCTGAATAAGTCTCCCTAGCCCCACATCTTCACCAAGCTTTCCTGGAGTTTTTGATTATTCCAGACTGCATACACATAGCCCAGAAAATCCTCATCCTCATCCATTTCAGGCTCTACTGGCTCAAAGCCAGGAATATCTGACCACCACGATTTGTACTCAATGACTGCATCCTTGTCAGCAGCATGCACTTCGAAACGCGTCGTTTTCTTGGCTAAGTAGTGGTAATACTTGAGAACGAGATCCCGCGAGGCAAGATCCCAACGCTGTTTATTTACCTGCAGAAAGAGCCTATTGTTCTCGCAGTATATCGCAACGTTGCTTGAGCTTACTGAAGCATAATTACCTTGCGGCTTTTCTGTCATATCCGGCACCGGTGCTGCGGTGCCAGTACTAACTTCAAACTCAACTCGATCCCCGTTGTCGAATGGTTTAGTTAGAATCATATTTCACCCTCATTTCGGCCTTGCAAGGCCGGTTAGAACATCAACACTATCATTCGACCTAAGAGATGCGCTGATTACCTCCTCAGCACTCCCATACTTGGAAAGCTGAGACTCATAGGTTGGACCAGATTTATTGCCATATTTAGTAAGATTCCGCTGATAGACAGCATTCAGAGCCTCTGGAGTTTTGTAATGGGATAGCCGATCATTATTTCGAAGTTCCACCAACATCCTCGCGATCTCTTCATCGCGATACCCACTTTCACGCATTTCAACAACGAGCGCCCTCTTTTTATCCAGCCCCGAATGATAATCAAGCCTTGTGGCTCTTGCAGTTGACACTTGAGCCTGATCTGTCCAATCAACGGGCCATCGGGTTGAATGAAACTGCGAGTCCTCGGTCGGAAGGTAGCCGTATACACCCCGTCTATCCGCAACCAAATCTTTAGGTAGAGGCACAACTCTGACTCTACTTAGCTGCGCTGCCTGCGCATCAATGCCCTCCGGGCGCGGAGGAGCCTTATCTTCGAAGTGGTTACTCTTGTTGAGATCGAATTCACGCCAGATCTTTCGCAACCCCTGAAGCTTAAGCGCCTCGGCAAATCGCCCGAATGCCGGCCCCAGCCCCGCCAGAATCCGAGCGTGGCGGATACGGCTGGACGCCTGCGCTGCGTTACCCGCTCCCAATGTGGTTGCCGCCAGTAAACCCGCCAATACCAACTCAAACGCTATCGCTCCGCCAATGTAGGCATACTCGGTATGGTGCTGAATGGCGGCATAATCAGTTGCAAAGTCTTTCAGAGCGGCATTGAGCTGATCATCTGTCATCACCAGACTGGCCAACTCATAAGCTTTTGCTATGTCTTCCCGGCTGATGTCGGATGGCGAGAAACCAATCGCTCGCACCCATCGCTCCCGCCGCGTGTCTTCATAGAGATTGTTGAAGGTCTCGTACCAGCTGCTGGCTCCGTTATCCTGGTTTGCAGACCATGCCGATTTAAGCCCGTCCATCAGCGTCTTGGTTGGATTAGCCAGATCACTGACGCCAACCACAAAATCAAACAGGCCGATCCCCGCATCATAAGCGCCCTGAAACACCGCTCCGGTGTTCACCAGAGCCTTTTCATAGTGAGGCATCTGCTGATAGACCGTTTCCCGGGCTTCGTAGTCCTTCCTTTCCTGCTCCAGCAGTCGCTGGAGGCCCGCTATGATTGTCTTGCGTTCTTGCCGGACCACATCGTCCATGGCGCTTGAGCCCAGTCTGACAGTGGCAAACCGGCCATTCAGACCCTCCACCGAAGCGGCACCCTGATGGTCTAGAACTCCGGTGACGCCTTCCAAATCAGTGCCTACCTCAAACGGCAGGTTCGCCACACCAGTGCCGTCCGGCCAGCGATACTCAATGGTCAGGCTATAGGGGCCTTTACCTGGCACGGGCTCCGCAACCGGCTCCGGTGCAAGCTGATAATCTTGGCTGGCTGGCGCATGCAGGGAGTCTGATCGGACTACTGGCCCGGCACTACCGCCGGTGGGCCAACGGTCTCGTAAACGACTTGCCAAAGACGCCGGCAAATCAGGGCGGAGGTGCTCCGGGCTGGCTGTGCGTTTGGTGAAGATACCAAAGGCTGCACTATCCAGGCGGCCCAGAACCAGTTGGCCGTTTTGCAAGGCATCTAGTATTGCCTGGCGCTCACTGCTGGATGATTGCTCAAGGGCGCGATACCCCCCATCCGGAGGTGGCTCTATGTGAGCGCCCTGGTAACCGCGAGAAAAATAATCCTGTGCGATGGACACCGCGTCGGAAGGGTGTAGTAACGACGGCAAAATCCTTTCGGTGAAGCCGTAGCCACCAGCAACGTATAACTGATAGGACACTGTTCCGTTTCCTTGTCCGTTGATCTATCCCTGCGCTCTCCTGAGCGATATGGAACATACCTCTTGCGGCATCAGCAAAGCAACTGCGCTGCGTGATCAACCACACAAACACTGATGTTAGCGGAACAATGCCGCTCTTATTTGCCCTTAGGGATCAACCCGACGCATCCTCCACCAGTGACAACTCCCTCTCAATATAGTGACCAATCATACTCGCCAGCCCGTCCGCCATTTCATCGAAACTGACCATCGGGTCCGGGTCAGACAAATGACGGATAACGGCGAATATGCCGCCATTAATTCCGATGTAGGTAATGGCAGGAATGCGGCTAACCCGAAGGGTTTCCGGATGCTCCATCAGGTAGCGCATGATCACGTTGTTGAGCACCTTGTAGAGGGGGTCGAGGTGGAGCTCAAAGTCCACCGCCATGGCATGCCGCACACACTTCAGATAGCGCCCATCATCACGCTCCAGAAAACTCCGGAACTCGTTCAGTAATGTGCGAATGGCCTCGTCAATGGGCATCTGCACCAGCGTTGGCGTTAAAGGCTGGATCATCGATGCTGTGTCAGAAATGAAACGCTGGCTCATAGCACTGAAGATGGCTTGCTTGTTTTCGAAGTATTCATAAAGCGACCCCACCCCTACGCCAGCTATCTCAGCGATGTGTCGTGTCGTTGTGTCAGCCGGCCCGCGCTGACTCAGGGCAATAAACCCGGCTTCTACGATCGCGTCCACCGTGGCGCGCGAACGATCCTGCTTTGGTTTTCTAGGCATAATTTTCCGAATTGAATCCGAACAAGCGTTCGCTCTAATCTGCAGTTAGCTGGGCGCAAACACAAGCAGGGCAAGGCTTTCAGGCCTATTCGGCACTGATTTTGTCCCTTTTAGGCGGCACAAGCCCTGGCAGCATCACACTCACGTCAAAACTGCGGAAATCTTCATGTTCAAAAATTCTCTGACTAAAAATGCCCGTGCAGTCATAACTGGCGCTGGCAGTGGCATCGGCAAAGCGCTGGCACTGGAACTCGCCCGGCGCGGTGGCCTTGTGGTGTGCTCTGACATCAACCTGGACGCCGCGGAACAAACCGCCAGCGAAGTCCGCCGCCTCGGTGGCCAGGCATGGGCGGTCGCCTGTGATGTCAGCAAGCTGGAACAAGTCCAGACGCTGGCTGATAAAGCCGACGAGTTGCTGCCGGAACCAGTCAACCTGGTCATCAACAACGCCGGTGTTGGCGTAGGTGGCAAAACTATAGGCGAAACTTCCATCGAAGACTGGGAATGGACGGTCAACATCAACTTATGGGGCGTGGTCTATGGCTGCCATGTGTTTGCCCCCAGGCTCCGCCTGCAGGAGCAGGCCGGCATTATTAATGTGGCCTCAACCGCCAGCTTCTCCGCTGCGCCCCTTATGGGCCCCTATAACGCCACTAAAGCGGCTGCGCTGGCGATATCAGAAACCCTGGCGGCAGAACTCTCCGGCACCGGCGTCAGCGTCACCGCACTGTGCCCTACCCTCGTGAAAACCAACATCTCCGCCAATGGCCGCATCCAGGGCGAATCCAATGACCTGTTTAACCGCCTGATGGACCGCATCGGCATGTCCGCAGACAAGGTCGCTCGCATGGCCCTGGACGGCCTGGATCATAAGCAGTTGTACGTCATGCCGCAGGTTGATGCCCGCATGATCTGGCGAATCAAACGATTACTCCCGAATTCCTATGCCGCGATCACGGGGCTTATTAGTCGCCGGATGACGTCCAAGTTCGTCTGATAACAAGCCTTAACACTCCCCAAAAGCCAGGAGACTGACATGGCAAAGATTGATCTCGATAAAATGCTGGAAAAGATCAAAGACACTCAGTGGAGCCTGTCGGATGTCGACTGGGATGCTCCAGGCGCTGAGCTGATCACCCCAGAACAGTGGCCAAAACTGAAAGCCTTCATGGCGGACCTGATGTGGATCGAGCACGTGGGTGCCAGGGCTTTTGCTGCCATGGCGAAAAAAGCGCCGGACGACACCCTGCGTCAGATCTACACCTATTTCCATGCCGAAGAACAGCGCCACGCCAACGCCGAAATGGCGTTAATGAAACGCTGGGGCATGCTGGAAGATGGCGAATTGCCGGAGCCGAACAACAACCTGAGGCTGGTGATTGAGTGGCTGGACAGGTTTGCCGATGATCAGCCCGTCTATGTGCTGGGCACCGTTGTACCCATGCTGGAAATCGCACTCGACGGCGCGCTGTGTAAATTCCTGCTGGATACGGTAGACGACCCCGTTTGCCATCAAGCCTTCGAACTGATCAACGGTGATGAGGCGCGGCATCTTGGTGTGGGCTTCAGCGTGATGGAAATGCAGGGCCACGGCAAAACCTACATCGAGCTGATCAGGATGACCGCGCAGCTGATGGACCCCAGGCTGATTCTTGGCATCGCGTCCTATTTCCCACTGCTCAACAAAATGCGGGACAACATCGTCGAGATGGGGTTGCCTGAAGAGAAGCTGTACGAAGCCATGCGCAAGTTCGAGAAGATCGGAGGGCGCACAGGGGACGGCCGAAGGAACCCCTGGTTCCAGATCATCAAGCACCACGGCAGGTTTGTCGTTGATCGGAAGAAGCGTTTCTACCATGCGCCCATTGATGCACTGGTGAAGGTGGCCGACGTCATACCAAGAAAGGCGTTCCCCGAAGTACCCAGCTGGGTTAAAGAAATCACCTATCAGCCAACCGCCTGACCATCGTTTTACGAACCCTGCCAGGCAAGCCGACCTTGTGTCGGCTGACTGTTCCCGCACACCATCTGTTTTGAGATTACCTGATGAAGAAAAACCAACCGCTTGCTCAACAGCAGTCGCCCGCCGACGCATTGATTATCGGTGCCGGCTTCGCAGGCCTGGGTACCGCTATTCGACTGCAACAACAGGGCATTCGCAACATCACCATTCTGGAGCGATCCGACGATGTTGGAGGCACCTGGCGAGACAATCAGTATCCGGGAGCTGCCTGCGACATCCCCTCCAACCTCTATTCTTTCTCGTTCGCCCAGAACCCGAACTGGTCCCGAAGTTTCTCCGGAAGCCGGGAAATTCTGGAATACATCCATCACCTGGTGAATCACTTCAACCTTCGGCAATACATCCGGTTCAACCAGAATGTTAGTAACCTGGCCTGGGACCAGGACAAGGGCCTCTGGCAGGCAACGACCACGAATGGAGATGTATTTTCAGGGCGCACTGCGGTGATGGCCCAGGGGCCACTTTCCAACCCCGGTTGGCCCGGCATCGCCGGCCTGGACGAGTTTAAGGGCAAGAAGATACACAGCGCCGCCTGGGATCACGATTACGACCTGAAGGGCAAACGCATCGCGGTTATCGGCACGGGTGCCAGCGCTATACAGATCGTACCGGAGCTGGCCAAATGCGCCGGCAAGCTGACGGTTTTCCAGCGCACGCCGCCTTGGATCATGCCACGGCCGGACTTCACCACACCAGACTGGAACAAGACTCTGTTCCGCAAAGCGCCCGTGAGTCAGACCGCCGTCCGCAAGGCACTCTATCTGGCCCACGAGTCCATGGCCCTGGCCGTTATCTGGAACTCGCCGCTGACCCGTTTTGCCGAACGCCTCGGGCGGTGGCACTTGCGCAAACAGGTACCGGACCGCTGGCTACGCCGGCAACTGACCCCCGACTACCGCCTGGGCTGCAAGCGCATTCTGGTATCCAACGACTACTACCCGGCCCTGCAGAAACCAAACACCAAGCTGATTACCTGGCCGATAGACCGGATCAGCGAAAACGGCATTCGCACCGTAGAGGGCATCGAACACCAGTTCGACTGTATTGTGTTTGCCACCGGTTTTGAGGTGAGCAACGCCGGTACGCCGTTCCCGATTACCGGCATCGGCGGGCGCTCACTGAACGAAGAATGGAAGCGAGGCGCCCAGGCGTACAAGAGCATCAACGTGTCGGGCTATCCCAATCTGTTTTTCACCTTCGGGCCAAATTCCGGACCGGGCCACAACTCCGCACTGGTCTACATGGAATCCCAGATGGATTACATCGTCCGCAGCATTCGGACCATCCAGAGCCTTAAGCTTAAAGCCCTGGATGTCAGGCAGTCCTCACAGGACGACCATAACCGGGAAATTCAAAGCCGGCTTGCCAAAACCAACTGGAATTCAGGATGCCAGAGCTGGTATCTCACCGAGGATGGATTCAACGCCACCATGTATCCCGGCTTCGCAACTCAATATGCGAAGCAGATGTCCAAACTGGAGCTGAAGGATTATCGCCTGCTGGCGGCAGAGGCTGAGAGCGAGACGGTTTAAGGCCGCTCGCCTGCCTCCTGAGCCCTCGTGCCCGGATACAACCAGGCAATCAGCAAGCTGATTAGGCTTGATGCCAGCAAGGCGCCAAGGAACGGCGCCAGCGTTGGAATGCTGTCCGGAAAGCTCGCCGCCAGCGCACCGGCGGTGAAACTCCCCTGACTCACCCAGCCTGGAAGCACGGCACCGAGCAATCCTGCTACGCCACCGGCCACCGCAGCCAGCGGTGACATACGGCGCCACAATCCCAGCAAGACCGGCACCACAATCGCCGCACACAGCAAGTCTGCGATCAGGAACAGCCGCAGTACTGAGAAGCCCTGAAGGGCCACCCACACCACCGGCACCATCAGTATCACCGTCGCCCAGCGGGCAGCGCGCACTGATAGGCCGCGCCTTCCCGAACTGGCCACCGCCATGGATGCAATGGCGTTCTGCAAAGTATCGACACTGGAGGCCACCAGCGTCACCGCCAGAACCAGCGCCGGCAAAGCAAGCCAGGCGGGCGCGGCGGAGAGCAACGCGAAGAATGGAATGGGAGGCTCGCCCAGCGGTAATGCATGCATGGCCGCCAGCATCCCCAGGCCACCAATGGCCATCACCACCATGAACGTGCTGACGCCGCCCAACACCGCGCCGTGCCCAAGGGCAAGGTCCGTTTCAGCAGCCCACACCCGCTGCCAATAGCCCTGATGAAACAGGTTGGCGGCGGTCACCGCAATCACCAGAGTGAGCGCCACAGACAGCGCACTGCCAACCGGCACCGAAGGCATGACCGCCTCCGTTGGCATGGAAGGCAGCCAGTACCAGGCCACGCCACCCACAAGCAGCAACAGGGCCAATAACAACCAGGCCTGCCAACGGTCCGTAGCCAGGCTCGCCCTCAAGCCACCGACAGAGGTATAGATCAGTGTGACCAGCGCCACACCGAGAATCACCAATGCGGGCGGAACATCGGAAAGCAGCGCGGCAATGGCGCCGATAGCGGTGAGTTCGGCCGCCAGGAAACACGCCATGTAGGCGACTGAAACCAACGACACCCAGCGTCGTACCCCGTTGCCATAGCAAGCCTCGGCAAACTCGCCGATACTCCGGCCTGCCGGTAACCGCTTACGGATGGCAGGGCCATAGAACCCCAGCACCAGAAACGGCAACGCGGAGCCGACCGCATAACCCGCCAGCGCCACAGGGCCTACAAACGCACCGATTTCCGGTGGTGCGAAGAGAATCCACGCGCCCATACCGGAGGCAAGAAACGACAAGCCGATAGCTTGCGCACTCTGGGAGTTTCGGGCGGTGACATAGTCGTCCAGCAGACCGTCTGCCCGTCGTGCGCGTAGGCCAAGAACAGCAAAACCGAGGAGCGCCGCGCTGAGCACGGCAACCGTTAGATAGAACAAGTCGCACTTCCTCCGCCGGTATTAACCGGATCAGGTTCCAGGGTCGGCACTTGGCCCTCTCAGCCCCCGCATCGGCGGTGGGACTCCCCTGGCGACGAGTAAATGAAATGTTAAGCCAACTGTTGGATTATCAACAGTTGGCAGGCACGAGTGTAGAACCGATACTACTCGCTTACAACGGTCACTGACTCAATCAAATGCTCAGTTACCGCGATAAGTTGAAAAACCATAGGGGCTGAGCAGCAGCGGAACATGGTAATGATCCAGCGCGGCATCCATGGTGAAGACCACAGGAATTTCCGGGAAGAAGGTGCTGGTATTGTGCTCTGCAAACCAATCGCCCGTTGCGAACACCACCCGATAGGTTCCCTCAACCAGACTTTCTCCGTCCGGATACAACTCACCAATACGGCCCTGTTCGTTGGTTACGGCCTGGTTCAACTCAACCCATTGACCGCTCTCTTTGCGCTCCAGGGTGACCGTCACATCCGGTGATGGCAGGCCGTTCTCGATATTCAGAACGTGCACGCTCAACGGGTTACCCGCTGCAAACGCCATACTGGAAGTACCGGCAATCAACATACCCGCAACAACAGATTTCATGGAAAACATACTGTTTACTCCTCGACTGCATTCAGTTTTTCAGGATTTGGATAACTTCTACAGCCCAGAATGGACGACCAACGGGAACAGAATGGGAACAGCTTTATTAACTTTTATTCACTGAAATACAGCTTCGATTTCTCCAATCTTTCGTACCCTGGCGAGCAAGCCCGCGTCTGATTTCCGGAGGCCCGATGCGTATTCTTTTGGTAGAAGATGAAGTGAAAGCAGCCGAGTATCTGCGCAAGGGCCTCACCGAATCGGACTATCTCGTGGAAGTCGCCAATACCAAGCTTGATGCAAGGCATCTGATTGAAGAAGAAAGTTTCGACCTGGTGGTTCTGGATATCATGCTCCCGCAGCTAAACGGCTGGCAGCTACTGGAAATTCTGAAGCAACGCTCCTCTGCTCCAGTGCTGTTTCTGACCGCCCGAGACTCGGTGGAAGACCGGGTTCGCGGCCTTGAATCGGGAGGAGACGACTACCTGGTCAAACCCTTTTCCTATGCAGAGTTTCTGGCCCGGGTTCGTTCGCTGTTGAGGCGAGGAGGGACGACTCGTGAGCTGGACCATTTAACGGTGGCCGATCTGGAGCTGGACGTTATAAGCCGCAAGGTGACACGAGATGGTAAAGAAATCACTTTGACGCCCCGTGAGTTTTCTCTGCTACACCTTCTGCTCACCCACCAGGAACAAGTTCTGGCAAGAACCGATATAGCCACTCAGCTTTGGGATATGAACTTTGATAGCGATACCAAAGTTGTCGATGTTGCCGTCCGGCGGCTAAAAGCAAAAGTTGATGATGGCTACTCCATGCGCCTTATCCACAACGTCAGGGGTGTCGGTTACGTGCTCAGGGCGAAACCTCATTCATGAGCAATCTGCCGCTCAGCCAAAGGTTGGCTCTCGTATTTGCAATCATCAGCCTGCTCACGCTGGGCTCGATTGGCTTCTTCCTGTACTCATCACTGGCGAAAGAGCTTGCCTGGCGGGACGATCAAACGCTGCTCGGACGACTGGATCGCATGGAGGCGCTGCTCAACAGCGCAGATTCAGTGTCCGACCTTCAGGGCCAGCCTCAACTCTATGCCAATATGCTGGGCAACACAGACAATGTTCTGTGGGTTATCGACCAGCAGGGCAACACCCTGATTGAAATTAACCCACCAAAACTACCTGTACCCGCCCCCTCCCAGACAAACTCAGTCAGTTATTTCACAGGAGACACGCCGCTCCGCTACCGGGCGGCAACAGTAACCACACGCATAACCGACCAGGAACTGACGTTGATAGCGGGCACCACGCTGATCGAACGAGATACCATGCGCGTACTGAACAAACGGAGATGGCTCCCGAACCACAAGCGTTCCCAGTCAGCCCCTTGGTCGACCAACTGATCGATTATTTCTCAGACATCGCAGCGGATGCCGGGATGACGATGACGAATAACACACAGGGTTCCGTCGTCGCATCAAAAGAACTGGTGCAACGGGCACTGGCAAATCTATTGGATAATGCGCTGCGATACGGCGATCACGGTGGCAAGATAGAGATCGCAAGCAACAGAGAGCAAGGCAGCACCCGCCTGATCGTCTTCAATACCGGCGATCCCGTAGCGGATGACGACCTGCCACGGCTGTTTGATCGTTTCTACCGCTGTGATCCAGCAAGACAGACGATGACAGAAACCGGAGGCCTTGGCTTGGCAATCGTTGATTCCATCATGAGGCACCACGGGGGTGAAGCCACTGTTCGCAACGCGCCCCATGGTGTGGAAGTTCAACTGATCTTTCCGGGCATAGCTGACATGAATTAGTCAGCGATCACCAAAAGGCTCAAGCTGGCCCAATGATGGTCGCCAGAAAGTGATCAAGAGCCTGAACTTCCTCCAGACAAAGACTGTGCTCCATTCCATAGCTGTGATATTCCGGCTCAAAACCCAACGATTGTAACTTCTGATGCGCTGCCTGCCCCAGGTGCTCGGCGACAATCGGATCAAATCGGCCATGGGCAATGAAAACCGGAAGCTGGCGATTGGCGTCGCTGAGTTCGATAGAGTCCGCAGTGGCAAAATACGTGGAGAGTGCAAAAAGACCGCCCAGCCGCTCCGGGTAACTCAACGCCAGCTCATAGGCAACCGCGCCGCCCTGGGAGAATCCACCCAGGATAATGTTCTCGCTGGCAATACCCCGTTCCCGCTCCTGCTTGATCAGCTCAGCGACCCTATCGGCTGAGGTACGCAACTGCACGGTATCCACCTTACGGTCCACATCCATGGCCAGAATGTCGTACCAGGCAGGCATTACCATGCCCCCGTTGATGGTCACCGGCAGTTCGGGCGCATGCGGAAAAATAAAGCGAACCGTCTGCTCCCGGGAGAAACCGAATTCCGGAACCACGGGTTCGAAATCATGGCCGCTGGCACCGAGGCCATGCAACCATATGACGGTGGTCTGGGGATTGTCGCCAGTATCGATTTGCAGGGTGTTAAGAGCTGTCATCGGGTCTCCGGAAGGTCGGATAAGGACCGGCGACTTTAACATTTTCTGATTCAGCGAGCCCAAAGATCCTTCCGGACGCTTACCCACAGCTTACGAAACTCGACAGCAGCCGGGCTGTATGGCGCCAGCAGTTCCAGGGGTTGCCCTTCCTCGCCCATCCGTTCAACCGCACTGGCATACGGCACCGCCGCCGGGACTTGGCGCCCGAACAACTCACTCCCTTGCGCCAGTATCTCCCTGTGCAGATTCTTGCGGCGGTCCACCATCGAAAAGAACGGCCGCAGCTTCTTGTTCCCCAGCTTCTTGTCTTTCACAAACTCCCGCAACTGATTCCAGCTGTTCAGTGAGAGCCAGGTGGGAACCAGGGGCACGTAGACCTTGTCTGCCGCCTCCAGGACCTGCTCGGTCAACCGGGACAGCGTCGGTGGACAGTCCAGGATAACCAGACTGGTATCCTCCGAAAGCGGTGCCAGCAGATCCTTCAGGGCGTTGTGCCCTTCTTCCTGCTCCAGCTTGATATCGAAGTTACGAAAGCTGCTGTGGGCAGGAATGAAATCGAGGTTGGGGTAGACATTGTCGTGGATAAACCGGGCAATGGGGGATTTTCCTTCCAGCAGTTTGGACAGCTTGCGGCCTTTGACCATTTCCGCACCGGCCAGATAGAAACTGGCCGCCCCTTGCGGGTCCAGGTCCCAGAGCAAGGTACTGATATTCTCGCGGCTGGCCAGGTAGGCCATATTGACGGCAGCGGCGGTCTTACCCACGCCGCCTTTGGGGCTGTAGAAGGCTATGATTCTCATGACGGGGGCTCCTGCCGTGTCTGTCGTTAACAAACATTACAGGATAACAGCCGTTGAGGGGCCTTCTGTGAAGCTTTTATGACAGCGCAATAGATGAAATAGAGATGCTGAGGGTAAGAAGGGCTTTCGTAAAACCACGCTCACGCGGCTTTGCGGAAGCCCTCCATCTGGCAAGCCCCCGATATCCTAGACACCTGACAGCTTTGTGAAATACTGCTTCTC
>OFEU01000048.1_pt1 | contig 191896 bp, 183 predicted proteins | sample 1521221 | NCBI WGS metagenome assembly OFEU01 (sample SAMN03766357, study PRJEB24113) | microbial mat metagenome | isolation source: enrichment culture HLUCC-O from microbial mat sample contains cyanobacterium... | reverse complement strand
TCGACCGAAGGGAGAGGCAGCGCGTTTTCGATTCCGTTGAAACCTGAAACGCTTTGATGCAACCCGCGCCGCTTTCCTTCCCCAGCCTCCCCGTTTATCGCATCAAAAAGCCCCCGGCCAGCCAACCGGGGGCGATCTGCGTCAATCAGCAAAGGTCGCGGTTTCGAGTCCGTTCCGGGCCCCAAAACCCCGCCTCAGTTCTTCGACTTGTCGACCATCTTGCCGGCCGAGATCCAGGGCATCATGCCGCGCAGTTTCTCGCCGACTTCCTCGATCTGGTGCGCGTCGTTGATCCGGCGCGTGCCCTTGAAGAAGGGTTGGCCAACGGCATTCTCGGTCATGAAATCACGCACGAACCTGCCGCTCTGGATGTCGTTCAGAACCTCCTTCATCCGCGCCTTGGTCTCGTTATAGGGAAGGATGCGCGGGCCGCTGACATATTCGCCATACTCGGCCGTGTTGGAGATCGAATAGTTCATGTTGGCGATGCCGCCTTCATAGATCAGGTCGACGATCAGCTTCACTTCGTGCAGGCACTCGAAATAGGCCATTTCCGGCGCATAGCCGGCTTCGACCAGCGTCTCGAACCCCATGCGGATCAGTTCGACCAACCCGCCGCACAGGACCGTTTGCTCGCCAAACAGGTCGGTTTCGCACTCTTCGCGGAAACTGGTTTCGATGACGCCCGAACGGCCACCACCGATGGCCGAGCAGTAGGACAGGCCGATTTCCAGCGCCTTGCCGGTCGCGTCATTGTTGACCGCGACAAGGCAGGGCACGCCGCCGCCCTTGACGTATTCGCCGCGCACCGTGTGGCCCGGCCCCTTGGGCGCCATCATGATGACATCGACGCCGGGTTTCGGCTCGATCAGGCCGAAATGCACATTGAGGCCATGGGCAAAGGCAATCGCGGCGCCCTCGCGCAGGTTGTCATGCACGTATTTGCGGTAGGTCTCGGCCTGCAACTCGTCGGGCATGGTGAACATGATCAGGTCGCACCAGGCCGCCGCTTCGGCGATGCCCATGACCTTGAGGCCCTCGCCCTCGGCCTTCTGGGCGCTGGCGCTGCCTTCGCGCAGGGCCACCACGACGTTCTTGACGCCGCTGTCGCGAAGGTTGAGTGCATGGGCGTGGCCCTGGCTGCCATAGCCGAGGATAGCGACCTTCTTGTCCTTGATCAGGTTGATATCGCAATCGCGATCGTAATAGACGCGCATCGGTGCGTTCCTTTCAGTCTGTGTTGATCCTTCGGGGCGATGCTGAGGCCGCCACCACTGATTGGCATCATAGGGTGTCACATGCGTGATATCTTGCTTAAATTGCTCGAACCGGGCAAAAAACAAAAGATCAATTCATGAATTATGGAAAATAGTGATTTTCAATGCTCGACGACACCGACCGCCGCATCCTCCGCCACCTCCAGGCCGCCCCCGACTCCCCCACCACCCACCTCGCCGAACTCTGCGGATTGACGGCGTCGAACTGCTGGCGGCGGCTTGAGCGGATGGAGGAAAAGGGTATCATTCTGGGCCAGGAGATCGTCATTGACTGGCAGGCGCTGGGCTATTCGGTTGAGGTGTCCTTGCGCATCACGCTCGACAAGACACAATCGCGCGCCTTTGACGAATTTCTTTCCGCGGCACGATTGGTCCCGGAAGTCCTTGAAATACAGACGTTTCTTGGCCGGGTTGACACGAGGCTCTCGGTTGTCGCCCGCGACATGCCGCATTATCAGCAGGTCTACCGCGACCGCATCCTGACCCTGCCGCATATCGCCGATATCGAGGCGTTGATGCATGTCGCGCGGATCAAGACTGACGAGGTTCTGCCGGTATGATTGCGCTTGACGATACCGACCGCGCCATCCTGCGCCATCTCACCACCGATGCCCGCCTTAGTGCCGGTGTCATTGGCAAACGAATCGGTCTTTCGCAGCCTCAGACATGGCGCCGAATCAAGCGATTGATGGAATCAGGTGTGATTCGAAAGCGCCGCCTGGTGCTTGATCGCGAGAAGCTGGGCTTTGGAGTCACGGTGTTTCTGGGCGTGAAACTGGCGACCAAGGGGCGGGTCAGTCTTGAGGATTTCGAACGCGCCGTCTCAGCAATTCCCGAGGTGCAGACGGTCGAGCATGTGCTGGGTCTCTACGATTACCGGCTGCGCGTCGTCGCCCGAGACATCCCGGATTTCGAGCGCATTTTGCGCCGCCGCATCATGACGCTTCCCGGTGCGGGCGGGGTCGAAGCCAATGTGCTTTTGTCGGAAGAAAGGCTCGAAGGACCGATCGGATGACGACTCCTACCCGCGCGCACCCAGCCCAAGCTGCATCATCGCCTTGCGCACCGGTGCCAGTGAATAGATCGCGCCCAAGCCCGCCGCCCGCAGGTCGCGCATGGGTTGGCTTTCCATCATCGAGGCGCGGTTCAACAGGTCAACCCCCGCCACCCGTGCCTGCACTTCGGTGTGCCGACGCCGGTGATAGGTTTCGAGCATCTGTCGATCCCCCAGCCGGTCAGGGCTGGATTGCGCAATATCTAGTAGTGCGCGCATGTCGCTCAACGACATGTTGAGTCCCTGCGCCCCGATCGGTGGCACGACATGGGCCGCTTCGGCCACAAGCGCCACGCGTTCGCCATACATGCGCTCCGCGATCTGGCTGATTATCGGCCACACCGTCCGCCGCGAGGCCAGCGTCAACGGCCCGAATAGCCCGCAAGATCGTTCATTCATCGCCGCTTCGAACTCGGGTTCATCCAGCCCGGCAAGCCGCGCCACCTCGGGCCCGCGTTCCATCCACACAACTGCCGACGAGGGCAACCCCTGATAATCCGGCAAAGGCACCAATGTGAACGGTCCGCCCGAGCGGTGGATTTCGGTTGAAACATTGTTGTGCGGGATCGGGTGCGTCACCGCAAAAGCCAGCGCCTTTTGCCCGTATCGGGTTGTTTTCACAGGTATTTCGCAGGCATGGCGCACCGGAGAATCGCGCCCGTCCGCAGCGATGACCAGCCGGACCTGGACCCGGCTACCGTCGCTCAACCCGACCCGCGCCCCGGTCTCACGCGTGAAAAGCGAGGCAAAACCGATGCCCGGGCGGAACGCGACATTCGGCAGATCCTGAAGCCGTGCGACCATCTCGCGACGCAAGAGCCAATTCGGCAGGTTCCACCCGAACGGAAGATCCGAGATATCGCCCGCGTCGAAGTCCTTTGTGAGCCGAGGTTCTGGCTCCGGGCCGCCCGCATCCACGATCCGCATGATTTGGAGCGGTGCTGCGTGCGGCGCGAGCTTGGACCAAAGCCCTGCAAATTCAAGTAGCTGCCGGGCGGGTTGTAGAAAGGCCGTCGTCCGCAGATCCGATCCCTTGGCGTCACGTTCGGTGACTGGGGGGGCGGGATCGACGCACAGAACAGAGAGGCCGGCACTGCCGAAGACCGCTGCAGCGGTCAGCCCCGCGACACCGCCCCCCGAGACAAGAATGTCGAAAGCGAATTCTGACATGCCGCCGCACCTCCTGTGCCATGGCTAGCGGACGGGTTGGCCTGTTTCCAAGCAACCTTCTAAGCGTGCTTCGGTCAACCCTTTGCTACGACGATCAGGACCAGATAGATCAGGGGCACGCTGGCCAGCGCCGGTATGTACAGGCCCGGTATGCCCCATGTGAAGATCGCAGCGCCCCAAAGTGCAAGAATGACGATGAGAACGAGGATTATTTTCCTGGCCAGGGCCGCCTCGTCACCGTTGTCGTCTGGTGGGGTGTGCAATTTGTCTTGGCCGTTATCGTCCGCCATTCGCGCATCTCCTTGGTTCGAGCACAGGATCTTGTAGTGGTTTGACCTCTGGTTGCCACACGCGGATTGACGCAGCGCGACGTTGTGACCGATTGAAACATGTGCGCCCATCAGTTGACCAGACGCGCTAGAAATCCTGCAAGATCATCCGTGTGATGCTGGACATGCGTAGCACTGTGTGGGGTCGGGGCGACATGCACCGTGCGCATTCCAAGAGCATGTGGTACGACAAGATTCCGAGGATCGTCTTCGAACATCGCTGCTCTGAGGGGATCGAGCCTGTCGGTCGAGAATATTCGTTCGAAGGCGCGCTGATCGGGTTTCGGATGAAACCCGGCATGTTCGACGCCGTAAACGGCATCAAACGCGCCCTTGAGGCCGCGCGCGTCGATCACACGTTCGGCGTAGGGGGCCGAGCCGTTGGTGTAAACGATCTTGCGCCCGGGAAGGGCGTCGATCCGCTCTCGCAGTTCGCGATCCGGCGCAAGAGCTTCGAGCGAGATCTCATGCACCTCTGTCAGGTAGGGGTTTGGGTCGATACCATGTTCCTGCATCAACCCTGCGAGTGTGGTGCCGTATTCGCGCCAATATGTAATGCGCAGGTGGTCGGCCTGGGATCGGTCGACTCCCAGCGTCTCCATCACGAAATTCGTCATTCGCAACTCGATCTGGTCAAAAAGCCGCACCCCTGGCGGGTAAAGCGTGTTGTCGAGATCGAAGACCCAATGGGTGATGTGGGCAAAGAGATCACGCGGCATTCCCAAGGCTTATTCCACGCGCGATAGCCATGCAAGTGACGTGAGGGTTGAAGCCATGCGTTTTTGACGTTCTAATCCGGTTTCCGGTGCACTCGTGAAAGGAACGGGATGAAAGAGGCGAAAACTGCACAGCGCGATGCCTATTCCCTTATTCTTGAGGCGATTGATCTTGGTGAATTCCGACCCGGAGACCGGCTTGTAGAGAGCGATCTTGCAGAACGTTTCGGGGTATCAAGGACGCCGATCCGCGAGGCACTGCAAAGGCTCGAAACCCAGCAATTGCTGACGCGAGACGGGCGAAGCCTGATCATTGCATCGCTTGATCACAACCAGATGGCCGAGCTTTACGTGGTGCGCGCGGAACTGGAGGGGCTTGCGGCGCGACTGGCAGCGAAACATGCGACAGAAGAGGAAACGCGGGTGCTGCGCGATATGGTCGAGAATGACCGCCATCTGGTGGATGATCCGTCTGCGCTCGCGCGAGCCAACCGGCGGTTTCATCGCCAGCTTCATCTGGCCTCCCACAACCGGTTTCTCATGCAGCAATTGACGCTTGTCCATCAGTCGATGGCCCTCATGGAGACGACCTCCCTTGCGGTCGAAGGCCGGGGCGAGACGGCATTGGCCGAACATGACATGATCGTGCGCGCGATCGAGGAGCGAGACGAAGATGCCGCACAGGCGGCCTTGAAGGATCACATTTCAAGGGCTTTCATGACCCGTCTCAAGCTCGATGCCTGTGCCTTCGACGGATGAGGGGGGCGCGATTTCGGGTATTTTCAAGGAATGGCCATGCTGGGTTTTATCCCAGAAAAAGGGGCGAAAAACCAGTTCATATAGTGCCTTGTAGGCCGCAATAGCGCCAAGCGGGAAATAGAAATGCAGTGTTGGCACCCAAGGAAGAAGGTGTCGATGGCGGGGGCCTGACACGGCTGTTGCATTGATCAACACGGTAAGTGCCTCGATCATCAGAAACAGGACGCCGAGATTCACCAGGACGCCGCGAGGCAAGATGGGATCAAGTGGATGCGGAAGCCCGAGCAGAACCAGCCAGAATGACCACAGGAACGGCGCGAGTACGAATTGTGACAAGGCCGTTATGAAATGCGCCTGAAACCCCCAGAATTTCAAATGTCCCATTTGCCGGTAGAAGCTGATCGGATCACGCATATGAACCAGATAAGTGACCATGTACCCCTTGAGCCACCGCGATCTTTGACGCACCCAGGGCCATAGACGGCAATTGGCTTCTTCCCCGGTGGTGGTGTTGATCACCTCGGTTCGATAGCCATGCCTTGCGAGACGAAACCCGAGGTCGGCGTCTTCGGTGACGTTATGCGCATCCCACCCGCCCAGTTCCTCGAGTACGTCGCGGCGAAACCATAGCGTGGTGCCGCCAAGCGGAATGGCAAGCCCGAGCCGTGACATACCGGGCAGCATCAACCGGAACCAGGTTGCGTATTCGACGGTAAAGCAGCGCGCGAGCCAATTCTGGCGGCTGTTGTAGTAGTCGAGCACGCCCTGAAGGCAGACGACATCGTCGGCAACCTGTAAGAAACGTTCGACAACGCGATCGATCTGGTCCGGGTCCGGTTCGTCTTCGGCGTCCCAGATGCCGACAATATCCCCATCGCAGAAATCAAGCGCGTAATTCATGGCCCTTGGCTTTGTCTTGGGCTGTCCTTCGGGCACTTCGACCACCCGCATCCAGGCGGGAAGATCGCACCTGGCGATGGTTTCACGTGTCAGTTTATCGTTTTCCTCAAGCACAAGCACGATATCGAGCAGGGATTTCGGATAGGTTAATCGTCCGAGCCGCCGCACCAGGGCTTGTGCGATTTCGGTTTCCTTGAAAAGTGGTACCAATACCGAGACTTTGGGAAGTGAGATGATATCGGGTGCTTTTGCAGGCGGCGCCGGTGCGGCGGGACCGGCCATGAATGCGACATAGGACGCGATGCGCAGTCCCGCTGCGATAAGCAAGGTCAGGCAGGCCCAGCCTGCCAAAAGGGCGAAGACATGTGAAGGGAAAGCGAAGGTCAGGGCCATGAGAAGTGCGAGGCCGACGGTCGTCACACCAAAGCGCCGCCATCCGGCCTGACCCCAGCCACGGCAGCTTTCGAATGCAGGCACCCGCGCGGATGCCTTGGCCGTGAGGGTGTCGCGGTGAAGCCGGGCCAGCGCAACCTGTATCTCGGCGGATGTGGCCAGCACCAATTCGGCATGAGGCGCCTCTTCTCCGATGTTCGCAAGGATAAGTGTGAAATCCTCGAACCGTGATGCTGCAATCATCAGGGTGTTGTCCTTCATGCGCCACGGCAGAACGCTGTGGTTGAGGCAAAGTTGCAGGTCAATCAGTTCGGCGAGTGCAGGATCAGGCGGATCGCTTTCAGGGTCGATGCGAACAACCCCGTGGAATCGAGCCAACGCCGCGGCCATCGTATCGGCGTCGATGTTCCCTTCGGAAATCAGGATGTGATCAAGCGAGGTGCCGTACTGCATCCTGATGTTTCGCGCCGCCAGCAGGTCGGCGGCTGATACGAGACCGGCCTTTTGCAGGAAACGCCCGAGATCCTCCACATTCTGGTCGTCGCCGTAAAATGACCGGGCATGTTGCATGGCGTATCCTTCCCCTGAGGCGCCTTGGCGCGCTCTTGCCGTGGAAGGGTCGCTTAATCTGGGTTAATTTTAGGTTAAAACAGCCTGAAAATACGAGAGAAACCAAGGCCTCGCCGATACGAAATGGTTAACTTTGGTTAACGGTTGTGACCGGAAAATTTACAAAAATGATGTCATTCGACCGTCTGGACCCGTTTTCCCATCGCTTCGGCAAATCTCTCGAAAAGATAGAAGCTGTCTTGTGGGCCGGGGGAGGCTTCTGGGTGGTATTGAACCGAATAGACCGGGCGGTCGGAAAGACGGATGCCGCAATTGCTACCATCGAAAAGTGAAACATGGGTTTCCAGAACGCCCTCGGGCAGGGATTGGCTGTCCACGGCGAATCCGTGGTTCATCGAGGTGATCTCGACCTTGCCGGTTTCGAGGTCCTTGACGGGGTGGTTTGCCCCGTGGTGACCGTGGTTCATCTTGACGGTCCTGGCCCCGAGGGCCAGCGCGAGCATCTGGTGGCCAAGGCAAATGCCGAACACGGGCATGTCGCTTTTGTCCAGGATCTCGCGGATCATCGGCACGGCATAGGCGCCGGTCGCGGCCGGATCGCCCGGACCGTTCGACAGGAACAGCCCGTCGGGCGCATGGGTCTGCACATCTTCCGCAGTGGCGGTGGCGGGCAGCACGGTGACATCGCACCCGACCGAGGCGAGGCAGCGCAGGATATTGCGCTTGGCGCCATAGTCGATGGCGACCACCTTGAACCGGGGTTCGGCCTGCCGTGTATAACCCTCGGGCCAGGCCCACCGCATTTCATCCCAGCGGTAGCTTTGCGCGCAGGTCACATCGCGGGCGAGGTCAAGCCCCACCAGCCCGGAGAAACCGCGCGCCCGTGCCACCAGCGCCGCAATGTCGAAATCACCCTGCGGATCGTGGGCCAGCGCCACATGTGGCGCGCCTTGCTGGCGGATGGCGCGAGTGAGGCGGCGCGTATCGACGCCACCAATCGCGATACGCCCGCGCGAGGCAAGCCAATTGGCGAGGGTTTCTGTGGCCCGCCAGTTGCTTGGCTGGGTCGGATCCCATTTGACAACCATCCCTTCGGCCACCGGATCGGCGGTTTCGTCATCCTCGACATTGACGCCGACATTGCCGATATGGGGAAAGGTGAAGGTCACGACCTGCCCGGCATAGGATGGGTCGGTCATGATTTCCTGATAGCCGGTCATCGCGGTGTTGAAGCACAGCTCGGCCGTGGTTTCCCCAGTGGCGCCGAAGCCGTGACCGTAGAACACGGTGCCGTCGGCGAGGGCGAGGCAGGCGGTTGGGCGGGGTGGGGTGTCAAGCGCCATGCGAGTCTCTCCGCGGGGTCAAGGGGGAAAACTGCGCGGAAACTAGTGTCGGGGCTTGCGGTGGTCAAGGGGTGGTCTGCCGGCCAGGGAGGCAGATGCGGGGCGGTTGTCACGTGCGGTTTGAATGGTTATTGTCCACCGTTTACGGCAACCATGGGGATAGCCTTAGAGATGGACATGCGAGAGCGGGTCAACACCGCCCTTAAACAAGCGATGAAAGACAAGGCGGTCGATCGTCTTTCGACGTTGCGCCTGATCAATGCTGCGATCAAGGATCGCGATATCGCGGCCCGGGGCGAGGGCAACGAGGCCGGGGTTGGCGACGCGGAAGTGCTTGCGATACTTGGAAAAATGCTCAAGCAGCGACATGAGAGCGCGCGCGCCTACGAAGAGGGTGGCCGGCTCGACCTGGCCGAGCGGGAGCGCGCCGAGGTGGCGGTAATCGAGGAGTTTCTACCCAGGCAGCTGGGTAAAGCCGAGATCGATGTGGCGATCGACAAAGCCATCGCCGAGACCGAGGCGAACTCGATCCGTGACATGGGCAAGGTGATGGGGCTGCTCAAGCAGAAATATGCCGGACAGATGGACTTTGGCGCCGTCGGGCCGAGGATCAAGGACCGGTTGAGCGCCTGACCCGAACCAATCTTAACCATTTCGAAAGCCGGGTTTAACGCCCGGCTTCCGGCGTTTTTTTGGGGGGTGACATCCGGCTGCCGCCCGGCTGCCACCCGGCTGCCGGGGGATGCTTTCCAAATGATTAACCGCAACACGTTAACGTGGCGTGCGCCCTGTCGCGGCGGCGCGGTGCGGTGGCGGGCTCCGTCACGGTGGTCTCAGGTATGATTAATACCCTGTTGGTATTCCCCTTTCCTGCCCGGGTCGCCCTGCGTTCCGGGGCGTGAGTTTCGAGACAGATGGATCGTCCGGGCCACTGGCACGGATTGCGGAAAGGAAACGGGATGAACAAGGCGATTACCGATGGCGTGGTCCTGATGCCGCCGGCCTTTGCGGGTGGGCTCGACGTTTGGTCGAGCGGCGATGGAACCCCGGGGTCGGACACCTATGACAATGCGGCGAACGCCGCCTTCGTGCCTGCGGATCAGGATTTCGGCGGATGCCTGGAACTGCAGAAGGCCGAAAGCGTTCAGCGGCTGCGTTACATGGGCGAGACGCCGCTCTTGCCCGGGTGCTATCTGCGGGTGAGGGCGCGGGTCAAGGCGATCAGTGGCAACCTGCCGAATGTGCGCATCGCGGCATGGGCGGGCGGCGCGGGGGGCGCGCATGTGCCGGGCCTGACCGAGACCGGCCCGAGCGTGACGCTGACCCAATATGGCGAAGTTGTCGAAGTCAGTGCGATCATCGGCGCGGGACAGCGCACCGGGGTCGACATGGTCTGGGGGGCCGCGCCGCTCTATGGTCATTTCGGGCTCGATCTGACCGGGTCGAATGGCGGCGTGGTGCGGATCGACGATATCGTGATCGAGGATGTCACCAAGGTTTTCCTGCGCGAGATGATGCCCTGGGTCGATGTGCGCGATTACGGGGCGCTGGGTGACGGGGAGACCGACGATCTGCCCGCTTTCGAGGCAGCGGACGCGGCGGCGAACGGGCGCCGGGTGCTGGTTTCCAAGGGCGAGTATTTCCTTGGTGACAGCATGACCTTTGAAAGCCGGGTCCAGTTCGAAGGCACGGTGGTCATGCCCGATGCGGCGATCCTGTCGTTGACCAGGGATTTCGATCTGCCCAGTTACATCGACGCTTTCGGAAACGAGGAACTGGCCTTCAAGAAGGCCTTCCAGGCGCTGCTGAACAATTCCGATCACGAGGGGCTCGACATGGGGGGCCGGCGGGTCACCGTGACCGAGCCCATCGACATGCAGGCGGCGGTGGCCAACCGCGATTCCTATGCCCAGCGCCGCCACATTCGCAATGGACAGTTTGACGCCGCGGCCGGGTCGGCCTGGGATACCGAGGTGGTGACCAGTCAGGCGACCTATTCAGCCAGCAATGGCACGACATTGACCGGGGTGGTCAACGTGGCGAATATCCCGGTTGGATCGCTTGTCGAAGGCAATGGCGTCGGGCGCGAGGTCTATGTGCGTGCCAAGAACGTGGCGACCCAGGAGATCACGTTGAGCCGAGAGCTCTATGACGCGGAGGGGACACAGAATTTCACCTTCCGGCGGTTCAAGTACATCCTCGATTTCAGCGGTTTCGAGCACCTGTCGAAATTCTCGATCTCGGATGTGGAGTTTCAATGTTCGGGCGTGGCGAGCGGCATTCTGCTTGCGCCGACGGGACTGATCTTTCAACTGCGTGATTGCTTTGTGACGCGGCCCAAGGACCGGTGCATCTCGAGCCATGGCGAGGGGTGCCAGGGGATGTTGATCGACCGCTGCCAGTTCATCTCGGACGAGGGCGGGATGCTCAGCCAGGACCGGGTGTCGATCGTGCTCAACACCAATGGCAACGATGTGAAGCTGCGCAACAACCGGGCATCGAAGTTTCGCCACTTCGCGATCCTGGGCGGGAGCGGGACCATAGTGACTGGCAACCATTTCTTTCAGGGCGACGGCGCGTCGAACGGCATCCGCACGGCGGGCATCGTCTTTGCCGGGACCAATACGCGCTCGGTGCTTGATGGCAACTACATCGACAATTGCTTCATCGAGTGGACCAACGAATATGACAACGAGCCGGAATTCTCGTCGGAACTGTCGTTCAGCGCGCTGACGATTTCCGACAACTATTTCCTGTGCAGCCATGTTGCGCCGTGGTTCAGCTTCATCGTGGCCAAGCCGCGCGGCGAGGGGCATTTCATCAACGGGATGACGGTGAGCGGCAATCATTTCCGCACCATCGGCGGCACTATCGAGCGGGTCGAGCGGGTGGATACCAGCTTTGCCGATTTCGACTATGACCGCATGAAGAACATCACTTTCAATGCGAACATGTACAACCTGATTGATATTGCCACGGAAAACCCGCGGGTAATCAAGCATGTCCAGTCGACCGAGGCGCGGACATGGGTGATCGAGGGAGCGCCGTCTCTGCCGTTCGGCGGCTATGCGCGCACGCTTGAATCGGTTCAGCCGATCGGGGCGCTGCGCAACAGTGCCAATGTCGCGCGGCATGAACAGCCCTATGCCAACCTAAAGCGCGGGCCGGACAATGACCGGGTTGAGCTGGTTTTCGATCAGGCGGTACGCGGCGAGGTAACGCTCAGGCTCAGGATGGACGAAGTGCTCTGAGCACGGTTTCATGGGGTCATGTGGGGCGTCCGTGCGGGCGCCCCTTTCGCTATTCTGGTCGCGCGTTGGGAAACGGTCAGAATGCCCGCCAGAACCCGATCTTGAACCCGGTCTGGATATCTCCCACGAGCCCGCAGGTCATGCCAAGTTCGAGGTGGCTGCGCGCGCCGGTCCGGATCGCCACCGAAGGAGCAAGCCGAATGAAGGACGGATCGCCATGCGACAGCCCGGTCTGGACCTGAAAGATGCTTTTCATGCGATCACCGTGGGACAGGCCAAGCGTTATGTCGGACTTGTAGTCGGTGCGCCCCGAGGCGAGCCGGATCTCGGCGACGCTGTCGATGGCGAACCAGCCTGTTCCCCGCGGATGGACAAAGCCCAGGCCATAGGAGACGCCGGGGCGCAGCGTGGGTTTGCCAGAGACCTGCCCGAGCCCGATCTGCGCGGCGAAGCGGTGCCTGTCGGACCCGATGGGCAGTGGATGTTGCAAGAAGGCGATCGTTTTGGTCGCGCCCGATATGCCATGCCCGATATCGAGGCCGATGGTGAGGCGATCGTTGAGGCCATATTCGAGATATGCCGTGGAATAGACCGAGTAGGGGCCTTCGAAACGGGTGGCTGCGACACGAGTTGAAGCCGCCAGGAATACCTCGCCCTTGGCGCGGGGCCATGCCCCGGCAAGGGCAGGCGTTGCGGCGAAAAAGGCAACAAGCAGACAGGTGAGGGCGCGGATCATGGGCTGCCTCCGGATTCGAAGGTCACTATCGGGTAACCTTGGTAAACAGAGGGTTAACCAGATTCGGCTTTCGTTTTTCGCCTGCGGGCTGCTAGGCTCCTCGCGAGTATCCGGAGCGAGGCCATGATGTGGCAAGCCAGAGGGAGACAAACATGCCCAAGATCGCCAAGGACAACAGTTACCAAACCGTCATCACCACCTTCGAGATGACCCCTGGAACGGCGCAGGATCTGATGGATGCGCTCAGGGATGCCTATGCCGCGTTCATTTCGAAACAGCCCGGCTTCATCGCTGCGGGGCTGCATATCAACGATGCGCAGACGCGGATCGCAAACTACTCGCAGTGGGAGCGGCGCGAGGACTTCCTGGCGATGCTGCGCACCGACGAGATGCGCGAACGCAATCGCAAGATCAATGAACTGTGCAAGACCTTCGAACCTGTGATGTATGACGTCGTGGAGTGTTTTGATTGAACCCGACGACCCGGCACGGCGAGGTTCATGATTTGAATCAATGTGCCGTGTCCCGGGATGACGCAGGATGATGCAGGGCCAGCGAGGGAGGGCTGACATGTATACAAATATTCTGGTTCCGGTATCGTTCGAGGCGGAGCGGGATGTCGACAAGTCCATAGACGTCGCCCGGGTACTGGCGGGAGAAGGCGCGCAGATCACGCTCTTGCACGTGGTCGAGCATATCCCGAGTTATGCGGTCTCGTATATGTCTCAGGAATATGTCGACGAAGCGAGCCGCGCGGTTCAGGCCGAGCTTGAGCAGATGGCCGAGGGGATCGAGAATGCCCGGGCGGTCGTCATCGAGGGCCACTCGGGCCGTTCGATCCTTGACTGGGCCGGCAAAAACGGGGTCGATTGCATTATTCTTGCGTCCCACCGCCCCGGGTTGCAGGATTATTTTCTGGGTTCGACCGCAGCGCAGGTAGTGCGCCACGCGGGCTGTTCGGTGCATGTGCTGCGTTGATCATTGGCCAAATAATGCGAGATACCAAAAAGGAGATGAAGAGATGTACAAGAATATTCTGGTGCCAATTGCGGCCGATCATGACCCAAGTACCGAGGCGGCGCTGAACGTGGCGCGCGCATTGGCGGCGGACGGTGCAAAGATCACCGCACTGACCGTCGTCGAGCAGATGCCGGGCTATGTCCAGTCTCAGATGCCCGAGGGGCAAATGCAGAAGATGCAGGAAGAAGTCGAGTCGGCGCTCAAGGCCGAGTTGGAAAGCGCTGCAGACGTGACGCCCGTGGTGGTCGCAGGTCATTCGGCACGCACGATCCTTGATTATGCCGAGGAGAAGGGCATCGACTGTATCGTCATGGCTTCGCATAGACCCGAGTTTTCGGACTACCTGTTGGGGTCGACTGCGGCGCGGGTGGTGCGTCACGCGCAATGCTCGGTGCATGTGCTGCGCTGACCTCGGAGAGGGGGAGGATCTGGCCCCGCATCGTCAGGGTGTGAACGTGAGCCTGGTTCAAATTCAGCAGGTAGGTAAAGAGAGAGAGGTATTCGGATGAAGAAACTTGCCATGATCGTGGCGCTGTTGGCGACACCCGTTGCGGCGCAGGAACCAGTGAATATCGCGCCAGGCATGATGTCGGTCACAGTCGAGACACCCGAGGGTCCGGTAGAGATCAGCCGGATTCAGGATAATGACAACCGGCTGGCGGGCGATTTTTCCATGACGTCGCGGCCCTGCCCGGATTTCTGCATCCAGCCGATCGTGCCAGCGCCGGGCGTGACCCCGATCGGCGAGTTGGAAATGCTGGAGTTTCTGAACGATCCCGAGGTGGTGGTGATCGACGGACGGGTGCCGCCCGATTTTCGCGGTGGCGCGATCCCCGGTGCGGTGAACGTGCCCTATACCGAAGCCGCCGACCGCCTGCATGAACTGGGTTGCGAGCCGGATTTCGATGGGTTCATCTGTGATGGCCCGGATGTGAAATCGGTCGCGCTCTATTGCAACGGCCCCTGGTGTGGCCAGTCGCCCACCGCCGCACGGCGGATGATCGAGGCCGGGTTTCCGGCCGAGAAAATCCATTACTATCGCGGTGGCATGCAATCCTGGCGGTCGCTTGGGTTGACGGTGACGGAAGCGGAGTGACCCGAAGTACGGATGTGGCGTGACGGAAGATGGTGGTGGAGGCAGGAGGGATCGAACCCCTGGCATTGTCATTGCGAACGACGCGCTCTCCAAGCTGAGCTACGATCCCGACGCCCAGAGAGGTGCTCCGGCAATGGGAAATTGACAAGGGCCAGAGTGCCACGGTTCGGGTGGTTTCGGGTCCGAGCCTGTTGGCCTTGATGGTGGTGCCGAAGTGTTTCGGCATGGACGTGGGCGAACAGGGCAACAGGAGGAACGAGACGTGAGCGAGAAAACCTGCCTGGTCATCGGCGGTGGACGCGGCATGGGGGCCGCCACCGCGCGCGAGATGCATAGCCGGGGCTATCGCCTTGCGCTGATGTCGCCATCGGAAAGCTGCGAGAGGTTGGCCGAGGAACTCGGCGGTGTTGCACATCGCGGCAGGGCCGAAAATGCCGAGGATACGCAGGCAATCTTCGATCTCGCGATGCAGAGCCTTGGCCGGATCGATGCCTGTTTGATCCATGTGGGCGGGCCGCCCAAGGGCGATTTGCTGGAGATTGCCGAGGAGGACTGGGACCGGGCGCATGAGATGGTCCTCAAGCCGGTGATCCGGATGGCCAAGTTGCTCACTCCGGTGATGGAGGCGCAGGGCGGCGGGTCGATCGTGAACATCACTACCTTTTCGGCCTTCGAGCCATCGCTGATCTTTCCGACCTCGAGCGTGTACCGCGTGGGCGTGTCGAGCTTTGCCAAGCTTTACTCGGATCGTTACGGGCCTGCGAATATCCGTATGAATTGCCTCTTGCCGGGCTTTACCGACAGCCTCGATCTGCCGCAGAAATATGCCGACATGTCGGCGCTGGGCAGATTGGCGCGGGCCGAGGAACAGGCCAAGGCGGCAGCGTTCCTGCTGACGGACGACAGCAGCTATATCACCGGGCAGAGCTTGCGCGTGGATGGCGGCGTGACCCGGGCGATGTAGGCGCGATTGGAAAGGACCGCGCGGCTTGGCGGCGGCGGTCCGACGTGGTCTAATGCCGACCAGCCACGGCATGTCGGGCGCTTGCCCCGTGCCGGATCGTGCCATGACAGTTGCGAACGGGAAGGGACCACGGAAATATGTCGGAGAGCAAGGACTATACCTATCAGTCGATCGCGCGTTCGGTGCTGGACCAGGGCGTGGATACCATGTTCGGCCTGATGGGGGACGCCAATCTCTTCATGGTCGATCATTTCGTGCGCCATTGTGGTGGCACATTCGTGCCGGTTGCCTATGAGGGCAGTTCGGTTCTGATGGCGCTGGCCTATTCGCATGTCGCGGGGCGCGTGGGGGTGGCGACGGTAACGCATGGCCCCGCATTGACCAATTGCACGACTGCCCTTGCGGAGGGCGCGCGCGGGCATGTGCCCATGGTTCTGCTGGCCGGGGATACGCCGGTGATGAACCCGCAGCACCTGCAAAGCATCGATCAGCGCGAACTGGTCAAGGTGACGGGGGCCGGGTTCGAACAGATGCGTGCGCCCGAGACGGCATCATATGACATCGCCCATGCCTTTTACCGCGCGAAGATCGAGAAACGGCCCATCGTTCTCAACATGCCGGCCGATTTCATGTGGTTGGAAACCGTGCATGAAAAGAAGGTGTTCCAGGTGTTCGAGACGCCCGCCTACGTGCCCGAGGGCGACGGGGTGGATCAGGCGATCGGCATGATCGCCTCGGCGCGTCGGCCGGTTATCCTTGCCGGGGCGGGGGCCACGGGTGCCCGTGACAGCCTTATCCGGCTGGCCGACAGGTTGCAGGCGCCGCTGGCCACGACATTGAAGGCCAAGGGGTTGTTCAATGATCACCCCTATAACATGGATATCTTCGGCACGCTCAGCACCCCGGCCGCCTATGAGGTGATCGACAAGGCCGATTGCGTCGTCGCCTTTGGTGCCAGCCTGCATGCCTTTACCACCGATCAGGGCAAGCTGATGAAGGGCAAGCGGGTGATCCAGATCAACGAGGACCCGGCCCAGATCAGCTTCAACTACCACCCCGACGCGGCGCTGGCGGCAGATGCGCGGCTGACCGCCGAAAACATCATTTACTGGCTGGACGAGGCCGAGATCGCGCCCAGCGGCTTCACCGAGGAGTTGGATCGCGAAACGCTGACCGCGCACCCGCCGGGACAGGCCGAGAAGGCCAAGCCGGGCTATGTCAATTACGTGTATGCGCTGGACCGCCTGGAAGAGGCTTTGCCAAAGGATCGCATCCTGACCACCGATGGCGGGCGCTTCATGACCGAGGTCTGGTGCCGCATCTCGGCGCCCGATCCGAAGAGCTTCATTGCCACCACGAATTTCGGCTCGATCGGGATCGGCCTTCAGGAGGCGATCGGGGCCAGCATCGCCGCCCCTGACCGTCCGGTGGTGCTGTTCACCGGGGATGGTGGTTTCATGATGGGTGGGGTCAACGAGTTCAACACCGCCGTGCGATTGAAGCAGGATCTGATCGTGATCCTGTGCAACGACTCGGCCTATGGGGCCGAACATATCCAGTTTCTCGACAAGCGCATGGACCCTGGGCTTTCGCAATTTGACTGGCCGTGTTTTGCCGAGGTGGCGACCGCGTTGGGCGGACAGGGGGTTTACGTGCAGTCGGCCGAGGAACTGGACGCCGCGATCGAGGCGATCGAGAGCCGGGACGGGCCATTGCTGATCGAGCTCAGGCTTGATCCCCACGACGTGCCGCGGATGCGGATCTGATGCGGGGCTTGTCCGGTTCGCGCACCGGCGTTGTCTTTCTGGTCATGGCGATCTTGCTGTCCGGGGGCGCATCGGCGCAGGCCGGTGAGCGGGTGCGGCTTGGTTTTGGCCACCTGACGTCCAATGACGTGCTGGTAGATGGGCGTGACCGCTGGCGCAGCGCCTCGCATGTCGCGAGCCTTGTCTGGGGTCCCGAATGGCGGGGGCGGCTTCCAGAGCGCCTTGGTGATGTGATCGAGCTCAGGATGGGGCTTGAGATCATTACGCCGGAATACCTCAACAGCCCGCCCGGCCGGATCGACCGGCCTTTTGCCGGTGCGCTGGCACTGGGGGTTCATAGCCATTTTCGGCGTGGCGGCACGGATGTCGCGGCGGGAGTCGATCTGGTCATGACCGGGCCGCAGACGCGGCTCGACGATGTTCAGACGTCCATTCATGATGCGCTCGGAATCAACGGGCCCTCGGCGGCGGTGCGTGCGGGCCAGATCGGTGACGGGCTGCATCCCCGCCTGGTCGTAGAGGCAGGGCGTCCGTTTCAACTGGCACCTGCAGCCGAGCTGCGCCCCTTTGTGGAGGCGCGGTGGGGCGTGGAGACCCTCTTGCGCGCGGGCGCGGATCTGAACCTGGGGCGGATCGGAGGTGCGGGCGAGTTGCTGGCACGCGATCACGTTTCCGGGCACCGGTATCGCGTGACCGGGGGCAACACGGGCGGGGTGAGCCTCGTCTTGGGGGGCGACATCGCGCGGGTCGAAAAGAGCCTGTTTCTGCCGGAACCCGGCTTTCGCCCCGAACGCGAACGCACGCGCCTGCGCGCCGGGTTTCACTGGCAGGGCGCGCGCGGGGGGGCGAGCGGGTTCTACGGGCTGACATGGCTGAGCGAGGAAGTCGTGGGTCAAAGCGAGCCGCAGCTTTTGGGTTCGGCCATGTTGAAGTTCAGATTTTGACGGCAAATCCGATCCTTACAGACCGTTGCTTATGTGAAACATCAGGATTTTTGGCAACAGTTTCGCGGCAAAATCCGGCGTGATGGGTTGGCCGTGCGAATCGCCTCTGCTACCATCGGGGCAATAAAAAAAGACAAGGCAGGTTATCAGGCATGGGAACGGGCTTTCGTGGCACGTTCGTCATCTCCTGGTCGCAGACGGAAGTGGACGGATTGGGCGCGGCGCCGGTTCATGTGCTGGGTGTCGGTGCGACTTGGCTCTGGCGCGGAGAAACGGTGCGCGTGGATGGCCCGGGCGAGCTTTTGCGGCTGGAACAGGCGGACGGGGAAGTGAATATCCGCAAGCGTGCGGCGCGAATGGTGCAGCGGCTTGTGGGCGTGGCGGTGAACGACAAGGTGCGACTGGACGATGTCGCATTGGACGGGCCGCTGATGGACAACAATTTCGTCGTGACGGATGGCGCACGCAGTTATACCGTTACCCTGATCGACGTGGCGCCGGGGCAGCCGCCGCTCTTGATGTTTTTCAACGAAATGCCGCCGCGTGGCCGGGAATTGTGGGTGGTTCATCAAAGCCATGAGGGACCGGTGCATGATCCGGCGGGGCCGGATGCGGGGGGCGTGATCTGCTTCACCCCCGGCACACGGATCGATACCCCTGACGGGCCGAGGCGTGTCGAAGACCTGCGCGAGGGTGATCGGGTGCAGACCAAGGACAACGGTGCGCAGGACATCCTTTGGATCGGATCACGCCGGATGACCGGTGCGCGATTGTTCGCGATGCCGCGGCTCAGGCCGGTGCGCATCCGGGCCGGGGCGCTGGGAGTCGGGCGTCCTGACGAGGAGGTGGTCGTGAGCCCCGAGCACCGCATGGTGGTCAAGGGTGACGTGGCGCGGGCGCTCTTCAACACCGACGAGGTGCTGGTGCGCGCCAAGGACATGATCAACGGGCGCGATATCGTCACGGACAGCCAGTTGCGCGAGGTCACCTATGTGCATCTCTTGTTGCCCGCGCATCAGGTGGTTTGGGCCAATGGCGTGGAAACCGAGAGCTTTCACCCGGCCAACACTGCCATCTCGACCCTGGGGGCGCAGGATCGCGAGCGGTTGCTGGGTATGTTCCCGGGTTTTGAATACAGCCCGCATTCCTATGGCGACTACGCAAGGCGCAACCTGTCCGAATCCGAAGCGGCGATCCTGATGCACGAGGCGGCCTGATCCGTACGCTTGGGGTTTGCCTTTCCGGTTGACACCCGCCTGCGCTGATCTATAAGCGCGGCTTCATTGGTGTTGGTGGCCCCCGCAAGGGGACGCCTGTCGGGCACCGGGCAACCGGGTAAGACCAGAGGACAACGCCCTTCATAGTGGCCCGTGGGGCCATGCATCAGAAGGAGACCAGCCGTGACCAAACGCACGACTGCCAAGTACAAGATCGACCGCCGGATGGGCGAAAACATCTGGGGCCGCCCGAAATCCCCCGTCAACCGCCGCGAATACGGCCCCGGCCAGCATGGCCAGCGCCGCAAGGGCAAGCTCAGCGATTTCGGAATCCAGCTGCGCGCCAAGCAGAAACTCAAGGGCTATTATGGCGACCTGACCGAAAAGCAGTTCCGCCGCATCTATGCCGAGGCCGAGCGGGTCAAGGGCGACACTGGTGAGCACCTGATCGGCCTGCTGGAGCGCCGTCTCGACGCGGTCGTGTATCGCGCCAAGTTCGTGCCGACCGTCTTTGCCGCCCGCCAGTTCGTGAACCACGGCCATGTTCTGGTCAATGGCAAGCGGGTCAACATCCCCTCCTACCGCGTATCCGAGGGCGACGTGATCGAGGTGCGCGACAAGTCCAAGCAGATGGCCGCCATCCTTGAGGCGACCCAACTGCCCGAACGTGACGTGCCCGATTACATCGACGCGGACCATTCCAAGCTGACCGCGACCTTCGTGCGCACGCCGTCGCTGGGCGATGTGCCCTATCCGGTGATGATGGAACCGAACCTCGTCGTCGAATTCTACGCGAAGAACTAAGCCGCTTCGCAGGCAGGATCGGAAGGGTCGCGACGGGTTGCCGACGCGGCCCTTTTTTGTGCCCGGTTCATGCCGGCGCGGCGCCTTTCCGTCTGGATCGGATCGCGTCGGACCGTTATCAACACCCCGAGGAGACCGCGATGCACAAGATCGAACCCCAACCGGGTATCATGGAGATCGACCTTTATGTCGGTGGCAAGTCGCGCCTGGCCGGGCATGACGAGGTTCTCAAGCTGTCGTCGAACGAGAACCCGCTCGGATCGCCGCCGGTGGCGCGCGAGGCGCTGGCCAGTGCGTCGGCGGACGTGCATCTTTACCCGCCGACCGATCATGCGGACCTGCGGGCGGCGATCGGCGCGGTCCATGGGCTTGATCCCGAGCGTATCATTTGCGGGGTCGGGTCGGACGAGGTGCTGCAGTTCGTGACGCAGGCCTTCAGCGGCCCGGGAGACGAGATCATCCACACCGAGCACGGGTTCTCGATGTACCCGATCCTGGCGCATATGGCCGGGGCGACACCGGTCTGCGTGGCGGAGGTGGGGCGCGTGGTGGACGTGGACGCGATCCTGGCGGCGGTGACCGGGCGGACGCGGCTGGTGCTGATCGCCAACCCGGGAAATCCGACCGGCACGATGCTGCCGCAAGGGGAGCTCGAACGGCTGGCCGAGGCGCTGCCGGGCCATGTGATCCTCGTGATCGACGGGGCCTATACCGAGTATGCCGATGGCTATGATGGCGGTGCAGCACTTGCGGAATGTCTGCCCAACGTCTTGATGACACGCACATTTTCCAAGATTTACGGGCTGGGCGGGCTGCGTGTCGGCTGGGGCTTCGGCCCGCGTGCGATGATCGACGTGATGACCCGCATCCGCCAGCCGTTCAACCTTTCGGTGCTGCAACTGGCCGCGGCCGAGGCGGCGGTGCGTGATCGCGACTGGGTTGCGCGCTGTGCCGCGCTCAATGCCGAACAGCGGATGAGACTGACCGGGGCGTTGCGGGAGATGGACATCGCCTGCGATGACAGCCACGCCAATTTCGCGCTTGCCCGTTTTGCCGACGAAGGCCAGGCGGGAGCGGCGGATGCGGCCTTGCAACGGGACGGGATCATCGTGCGGCGGGTGACAGGCTACGGCATTCCAGAGGGGTTGCGCATCACCGTGGGCGATGCGGCGCAGACAGGCCGCGTGATCGCCGTGCTGCAACGCTGGCGGGAGGGGCAATGATGGCCGAGCCCTACGCGCGTATTGCCCTGATCGGGCTGGGCCTGATCGCCGGTTCGATGAGCCTTGCGTTGCGCCGGGCCGGTTACGAGGGTGAGATCACCGGCCATGCCCGAAGCGCCGAGACGCGAAAGATCGCGCGCGAGATCGGCCTTGTCGACCGGGTGTGCGACAGTGCCGCCGAGGCCGCGCGCGACGCCGATCTGGTCGTGCTGTGCGTGCCTGTGGGGGTGATGGGCGCGGTGGCGCGCGAGATTGCACCGGTCCTGAAACCCGGGGCCACGGTGTCTGACGTGGGCTCGGTCAAGGCCGCGGTGGTCGAAGCGGTGGCGCCGCATCTTCCTGAAAACGTTCATTTTGTTCCGACGCATCCGATGGCGGGGACCGAACATTCGGGGCCGCGCTCGGGCTTTGCCGAGCTCTTCGACAACCGCTGGTGCCTGATCGTGCCGGGCGAGGGAACCGACGCGCAGGCGGTCGAGCGGGTGGCAGCGTTGTGGCGGATGCTGGGGGCCAATACCGAGGTGATGGAGGTCGAACATCACGACCTGCTTTGCGCCATCGTGAGCCATATTCCCCACCTTATCGCCTATACGATGGTCGGTGTGGCCGACGATTTCCGACGAGTAAGCGAGCAGGAGGTGATCAAGTTCTCGGCCGCGGGGTTTCGCGATTTCACCCGGATCGCGGCGTCGGACCCGACCATGTGGCGCGACGTGTTTCTCAACAACAAGGAAGCGACGCTGGAAATCCTCGGGCGCTTCACCGAGGAATTGTTCGCGTTGCAACGTGCGATCCGCACGGGCGACGGAGAGCAATTGTTCGACTATTTCAGCCACACCCGCTCGATCCGGCGCGGGATCATCGAGGCAGGGCAGGACACGGATGCACCCGATTTCGGCAGGGTGAAGCCAAGATGAACAGCAACCTATTGATAATGCTTGTTTTTATGGTTTCACCTTTGGTCGCATGTGCCAATGCGCCCGAATCATCGCAGCGCCCGGTGGCGCGTGTCGAGGGCGATGCCCCGGCGGCTAGGGCCGAACCGCAGAGGCAGCGCGGCCTTGGGCGCGTGTTGCGTCCGAAGCCGCGTGGCGAGAGGGTTCGGCTTTTCGCGTCCAAGCGTCAGCGGGCGATTCGACGTGGCATGGTGTGTGGCGATCCGGCAATTCAGGGCGAGACGGTGGGGCGTGTGCCGGGCAAGATTGGCGGATGCGGGGTTAAGGACGCGGTAAGGTTGCGTTCGGTAGCCGGTGTCGCGCTGAGTCAGCGGGCGGTGGTCGATTGCACCACGGCCAAGGCCCTGAAGACATGGGTGGAATCGGGGATGAAACCCGCCATCGGCAAGCGTGGCGGCGGTGCGGCGGAAATTCGGGTCGCGGCGCATTATGCCTGCCGGACACGCAACAGCAAGACCGGGGCGAAAATCTCGGAACACGGCAAGGGGCGGGCCATTGATGTGGCGGGTGTGAAGTTGAAAAATGGGCGCGAAATCAATGTATTGAACCACTGGAGCCAGGGCTGGCGCGGGCGTGCGCTCAGGCAGATGCATGCGCGCGCCTGTGGCCCCTTCGGGACCGTCCTCGGCCCCGAGGCCGACCGCTATCACCGCGATCATTTCCATTTCGACACGGCGCGCTATCGCTCGGGGACATACTGCCGTTAATGGCATGTTGTCGCACCGCGCCCCGTAGTTAACGCGTCGCCATGTGTCGCGAAGAAGGGGGGTGATCTTCGGCTGCGCCCCGGCTGCCGGGCGTGCACCGCCGCGCCGCGGCATCGGTCAAGGAAAAATTGATCAATGCACCGCGCGCTGCCTCGCCCCGGGAAAACTGTCCCGGTTGGAATTTCGAGTATTTTTGCCAAGAAAGAGCATGGGCGCGCATGTGTTCTTTCTTGGAGAAAATACTCATTGGCCCGGGCTTGCCAATGGCGCGGCGGCGAGGGTGAATGAACGCAGGTGAATTATGCGGCGGGGGCCGAGCGCAGCGAGGCCCCCGCCACTGAGCGACGCGCGCCAGCGCGGCGCCAATCCTTACCTGAGACGCAGCACCGGGGCGGGGCCGAGCGGGACCGGGCCGAGCGAGACGCGGCCATTGGCGAAGTCGAGCGGGATGTCGAGGGTTTCGGGATTGCCGGAAAGCTGTGCCGCGAGCGACAGCCCTTGTTCGAGGCGTTCACTCCAGACCGATCCGATCCAGCCCAGGTCGCGGGCGAGCATGAGGATGTCGCGCCAGTTCTGTGCCTTGACGGTGAGTTGGCCGGAAGGCTGTCCGTCACGGTCCACATCGAGCGTTCCGGCGAGCTTGAGTTCAAGCTGGCCCCAGCGCGCCTCGGCCAGCCTGAGCCGGATGCGCTGTGGCTGGGGGCGGGCGTCGGACAGAGCCGAGAGATCCCAGGCTGCATCGAACTCGACCTCGAGATCGGCGCGCAGCGCGTCGAGGCGTCGTGGCACGGCTTGCAGATTGACCCGGTCGGGCAGGTCGGGGGTGAGGCCGTCGGCGTTGATCGCGAAGCGATAGGCCGAGGTGGCGCCGGGCAGGCGGTTCACGGCGGCCTGCACCCCGTCGAGCGTGGAGACCGCACCCGTGTCGGTGGTGATCGCCATGGCACCGGCGACAAGGTTCATCCGTTCCAGCGGCAGGGAAGGCGCGGCCTCGGTCACCAGGCTGGCGCGCATGTCCTTGCTGGTGATGTCGTAATGGGCCAGCGGGGTCGAGAGGCGCTGGGTCTCGGGCCAGGCGGCGATGACATGGTTGGGCCGGTAGGTGAGCGCGAAGATCTGGAAGAACGGGGCCGACCACGCGAGCCCGCTGTCGGGATCGGCCAGCGCCGGGTTTTCGAAGGTGGCATCGACCCGGTTGGGAAAGCCGCGTATCGCAAGTTCGGTGTAATCGGCCTGCCAGCCCTCGGCGCGGCGTGCCTCGAACCATGTCTCGAAGCCGCTGCGGGTGCCGGTCATGGCGGCATACCAATAGCCCGACCAGCCCAGCCCGGCGACGATAATGAAGATCAACAGACGTTTCACGCGTCGCCCCCTTGTTGTCCGAGCCGCGACGTGCTGTTTACTGCCCCGCAGAAGAAAGGGCCAGAGCATGTGGGTGTTCGGATACGGATCATTGATGTGGAAGCCGGGTTTCCCGCTGGCCGAGCGGCGACAGGCGCGGCTGACGGGTTATGCGCGCACGTTCTGCATGCGCTCGATCCATCATCGCGGAACGCCCGAACGTCCGGGGCTCGTGCTGGCGCTCGATGCGACCGAAAGGGCGTGGTGCGACGGGATCGCGCTGCGGGTGGAGCCGGGGCACGAGGACGCGACGCTGGATTACCTGCGCGAACGCGAACTGGTGTCCGCGGCCTATCTGGAGCGGCGCCTGCCGGTCGTGCTGGAGGATGGCGGCGAGATCGAGGCACTGTGCTACGTGGTCGATGCCGCGCATGGGCAGTATTGCGGCGGGCTCGATCTGGAGGAGCAGGCGCGGATCATCGCGGGGGCCGAGGGGGGCATGGGGCCCAACGATGAATACCTGGTCAACACGGTGATGCATCTCGACGAGATGGGCATTCACGACCCCGATCTTCAATGGCTGGCGCGGCGGGTTCGCAATTATCACCACGTGCCATGAGGAACGGCGGACAAGCCGCACTGAAACATCAATATTCCTTGGCTTGGGCGTGGTGAACCCCTATCATTGGCGCTCAACGAAACAACGTGTCAGGAACCGTCCAGATGGACCAGCCGGACCGCGAGGCCGAGCCGCAGTTTTCCCACCCTGTGCGCCAGATCGTGATGATGCTGGTCGTGCTGGGCTTGGCCGGGGTGGGGATCTTTTTCGCCCTGCCAAGGGTGATGCCGGTCTTTACCGCCAACCCCTATCTCAACGGGTTCATCTTCTTCGTATTCGTCATCGGTGTGCTGGCCTGTTTCTGGCAGGTGTTCCAGATGTCGCGGTCGGTGCGCTGGATCGAGTCCTTTGCCAGCGGACAGGCCGAGGTCGACGGGGTGCGCGCGCCGCAGCTTCTTGCGCCGCTGGCGACGCTGTTGCGGGGGCGGGGCCAGCGGATGCAGATCAGTTCGTCCTCGGCCCGGTCGATCCTCGATTCGGTGGCGCAGCGCATCGACGAAGAGCGCGAGATCACGCGCTATATCGTCAACATGCTGATTTTCCTTGGCCTTCTGGGCACGTTCTATGGTCTGGCCACGACCGTGCCGGCGGTGGTGGACACCATTCGCAGCCTTGCCCCGGAGGAGGGCGAGCAGGGCGTCGAGGTGTTCAACCGGTTGATGGGCGGACTCGAGACCCAGCTGGGGGGCATGGGGGTGGCCTTTGCCTCGTCGCTTCTGGGGTTGGCCGGGTCGTTGATCGTGGGCCTGCTGGAGCTGTTCGCCGGGCATGGGCAGAACCGGTTCTACCGCGAGTTGGAGGAATGGTTGTCGTCGATCACCCGGCTGGGGTTTGCCAGTGGCGACCAGGACGGGGACGGCGGTGAACAGGCGGTTCTGGCCGGGCTCGTGGATCACATGGCCGAGCAGATGGAAGAGATGCAGCAGATGTTCGCCCAGTCCGACATGAGCCGGGCGATGGTGGACGAGAAGCTGGGCACGCTGGCCGATGCGATCGAGCGGATGACCTATCGGATGAGCGACCAGAACCCGGTGCATACGGCGTTGATGCGCGTGGCCGAGGGGCAGGAGGCGATCCTTTACGAAATGCAGAACCGCCCGCAACAGGAGGCAGGCGGGATCGACGCGGAGAGCCGGATGCGGCTCAGGTCGATCGACGTGCAGATGCTGCGCATTCTCGAAGAGATCAGCGCCGGCCGCCACGAGACCATGACCGAGCTGCGCAACGACATCAACGCGCTTGTGCGGGTTCTGGAGCGGCGGGGAACGCGACCGGTGCGCACGTTGAAGCTGGCGCCCGAGCACCAACGCGACCGGGAGGGAGGAGAGTAGGCCATGGCGCTGTCTCGGCGCACAGGGCAGCGGTTCCAGGCCTCGATCTGGCCGGGTTTCGTCGATGCGATGACCGGCCTCTTGCTGGTTCTGATGTTCGTGCTGACCATCTTCATGCTGGTGCAGTTCGTGCTGCGCGAGACGATCACCGGGCAGGAGAGCGAGCTTGACACGCTGTCGGCCGAGGTGACGGCGCTGGCGCAGGCGCTGGGCGTCGAACAGCGCCGCGCGTCCGAGCTTGAAAGCGAGTTGGCCAGCACGATCGAGACGGCCGAGGCCGAGGCGGAGCGGCAGGCCTCGGTGATCGAGCGGCTCAGGGCCGAGCGTTCGGCGCTGGGCGCGGAGCTCGAGACCGCGCAGGGAGAGCTTGAGACCGCGCGGGGTCGGATCGCGACATTCGAGGAACAGGTGGCGGGGCTTCTGGCGGAACAGGCCGAGGACCGGGAAAGGATTTCCGGGCTGGAGGATCGCGAGGCCGAGCTCGTGAGCGAGCGCGAGGCGCTCAACCTCGCGCTGGCGCAGGCGCGCGAGGAGATCGACGCCGGAGAGGAGGCCGCGCGCCTTGCCGCGGCGCGGCGCGAGGCGCTCGAGGCATTGGTTGCTTCGCTGCGCAGCGAAAAGGCCGATCTGGAAAGCGCGCAAGCGGGGCTCGTGGCCGAGAGGGACGAGCTTGAAGAGCAGTTGAGCGAGGAAGAGGAGGCGCGGCTGGCCGAGGCGGCAGCGGCAGAGGCGTTGCGCGAGCGGTTGGAAAATGCCGACACGGAACTGACCGCGATGACCCTGGCGCTGGAAGAACAGCGCCGGCGCGCAGAAGAGACGCTGACACTTCTCGCGGCAGCAGAGGAGACGAGCGAGGCGCTCGAGGCGCGGCTCGCCGCGGCGCTTCTGGAGGGTGACCAGACGCAGGCGGAGCTTTCGGAAGTGGAAGAGGAAGCGTCGCAGCGGGCGGTTCGGATCGACGAACTCGAAATGGCGCTGGCAACGGCATTGCTGGCCGGGGAGGACCGCCAGCAGGCGTTGTCGGACGCCGAGCAAGAGGCGGCACAGCAGGCGGACCGGATCGACTCGCTCGAAGCGGCGCTGGCGGAGGCGCTGGCCGAAGGGGAGAGCGCACGCGGCCGGGCGGGCACGCTGGAGGCGCGGCTGGCCACGCTCGAGGCGGCACTGGTGGACACACAGGCGCAGGCCGCGCAGCTGGAAACGCAACTGTCCGCGCGCGAGGAAAGCTGGGCCGAGCGGCTGGCCACGGCCGAGGCGGCGTTGGCCGAAGCGCAGGCCGAGGCCGATGATCGTGGCGGTGCCGCGGCGTCGCTGGCGGCACAGGTTGCCACACTCGAGGCGGCATTGGCGCGCAGCCGCGACGCGACCGAGGGGCTCGAGGCGGAGCTCGAGGCCGAGCGCGCGGGGCTCGAGGCGCGGCTGGCGGCAGCGGAGGCGGCGCTGGCCGAGGCCCGCGAGGGGCAGGCCGAGGAGCGGCGCAGTTTCGAGGAGCGGCTGGCCGCCGCACAGGCCGCACTGGCCGAGGCCCGCGAGGGGCGCGAAGAAAGCGAGGTCACGCGCGCCGATCTGGCCGAACGGCTCGAAGCGGCGGAGGCGCAGCTGGCCAAGCAGGCGTCCGAGGCGGAACAGGACGCCGAGGCCGCGCAGGGCGAAATCGGCGATCTGCGGCGGCGGCTGGCCGCGGCACTGGCGGAAAAGGAGTCGGCCGAAGAGGCCTTGAACGACCGCGAGGACATTCGCCGGCAACTCGCGCGGGCGCTGGCCGCGAAACGGGCCGCGGAACAGGAGGCCGAGGAGGCGCTGAGCGAAGCGGAGGAGCGTGCGGCCCTTCTGTCCGCGGCGCGGCGCGAACTGGCCGGGGAAGAGGAAAAGACGGCCGAGGCAGAGCGGCGGCAGGCGCTCTTGAACCAGCAGGTTGCGGCGCTGCGCTCGCAACTGGGATCGCTTCAGGCGCTGCTGGACGATTACAAGGAGCGTGAGGCGGCGGCGAATGTCGAGGTTCAGACGCTTGGCCGCGATCTCAACGCGGCACTGGCGCGGGCGGCGGCGGAAGAGCGCAAGCGGCGTGAGCTGGAAGAGGCCGAGGCGCGGCGGCTGGCCGAGGAAAAGGCCCGGCTTGAGGCCGAGAAGCAGGACCTGGAGCAATACCGCAGCGAGTTCTTCGGCCGGCTGCGCGCAATTCTTGCAGGGCGAGAGGGTGTGCGGATCGAAGGCGACCGGTTCGTGTTCTCCTCCGAAGTGCTGTTCGCACCCGGCAGTGCGGATTTGTCGGAGGAAGGGGAGGCCCAGATCGCGCGCGTTGCCGGGCTTCTGACCGAGGTGGCGGTGGATATTCCGGAGGAGATCGACTGGGTGATCCAGGTCGACGGGCATACCGACAACGTGCCGGTCATTTCCGGTGCGGAGTTCGAGGACAACTGGGAGCTGAGCCAGGCGCGGGCGCTCTCGGTCGTGCGCTACATGGCCGATGAGCTGGGCGTGCCGCCGTTCCGGTTGTCGGCCAACGGGTTCGGCGAGTTCCAGCCGGTGGCCCCGGGCGACAGCCCCGAGGCGCGGGCGCAGAACCGGCGGATCGAATTGAAGCTGACCGAGCGGTGATGACCGGGCGGTGAATGTCAGGTCAGGAAGAGACAGGTTCGCGGTTGTGCCGGGGCGGCGCGCGTCGCAGGGTATGGCCGGGTCGAAGGAGGGCGCGCGATGCCGGCATTGAAGGCGACGGAGTTTTTCGGTGAGGTGATGTGGCTGGGTCGGGTTGCGGATCGCGACGCGGCGCTGGCGGCGGAGCCGTTGGAGGCGGTGGCGCTCGATTGGGGTGGCATCAAGGGCGAGGCGCATGGCGGGGTGACGCGGGCGTCGTGTTCGCGCGTGCTCGACCAGCATCCCAGGGGCACCGAGATCGCCAATGTGCGCCAGCTTTCGGTCTTGTCTCAGGAGGAGCTGGAGGCGATTGCCGCCGAGATGGGGCTGGATCGGCTTGATCCGGGGCTCCTGGGGGCGTCGCTGGTCCTGCGCGGGTTGCCGGATTTCACCTACCTGCCGCCGTCGTCGCGCTTGCAGGCGCCGGGCGGGGCGACCTTGGTCGTGGATATGGAGAACCGGCCCTGCCAGTTGCCCGCAAAGGAAATCGAGGCGGTGCATCCCGGGTTCGGACGGGCGTTCAAGCGGGCGGCCGAGGGGCGGCGCGGCGTCACCGCATGGGTCGAGCGGCCCGGTGCGCTTCGGCTTGGCGACGCGATGCGGTTGCACGTGCCCGATCAGCGGACGTGGGAGCATCTGGAGGTTGCAAGGCGCGGATAGGGGGGTATTTTCCGATCGGAAACGACCCCCGGGCAAGACCGACGCAAGCGGGGGCGATTATGTCGGATTCGCGCAGCCATTGCGGGGATTGGACGCGTAAGAGCGAAATCAGACACGCATACGAAGCGCCATCAGAGAGGTCCGCGCCCCATGAGCCATAAATCCGACATCGAGATCGCCCGCGACGCCAGCAAGCGCCCGATCCAGGAGATCGGTGCCAAGCTCGGCATAGATGCCGATCACCTGCTGCCCTATGGGCATAACAAGGCCAAGGTCAGCCAGGAGTTCATCAACAGCGTCGAGGGCAATGCGAATGGCAAGCTGATCCTCGTGACCGCGATCAACCCGACGCCCGCAGGCGAGGGCAAGACCACGACCACGGTGGGCCTTGGCGACGGGCTTAACCGGATTGGCAGGAAGGCGGCGATCTGTATCCGCGAGGCGAGCCTCGGGCCGTGCTTTGGCATGAAGGGGGGCGCCGCGGGCGGCGGGTATGCGCAGGTCGTGCCGATGGAAGAGATGAACCTGCATTTCACCGGCGATTTCCACGCGATCACCAGTGCGCATAACCTTCTGTCGGCGATGATCGACAACCATATCTACTGGGGCAACGAGCTTGGCATCGACGAGCGCCGGATCGTCTGGCGCCGGGTGATGGACATGAACGACCGGGCGCTGCGCGATGTCGTGGTGGGGCTGGGCGGCGTGCCGAACGGGTTCTCGCGCCAGACCGGGTTCGACATCACCGTCGCGAGCGAGGTCATGGCGATCCTGTGCCTTGCGCGCGATCTAGACGACCTGGAGAAGCGGCTGGGCGATATCATCGTGGCCTATACCCGCGAGCGCGAGCCGATCTATTGCCGCGATATCGGGGCGGACGGGGCGATGACGGTACTTCTGAAGGATGCGATGCAGCCCAACCTGGTGCAGACGCTCGAGAACAACCCCGCTTTCGTGCATGGCGGGCCGTTCGCCAATATCGCGCATGGCTGCAACTCGGTCATTGCCACCAGGACCGCGCTCAAGCTGGCCGATTTCGTGGTGACCGAGGCCGGGTTCGGCGCCGATCTCGGGGCCGAGAAATTCATGAACATCAAGTGCCGCAAGGCGGGGCTGGCGCCCGATTGCGTGGTGCTTGTCGCCACGGTGCGGGCGATGAAGATGAATGGCGGCGTGGCCAAGGCCGACCTGGGAGAGGAAAACGTGGACGCGGTCAACGAGGGCTGTGCCAACCTTGGCCGTCATATCGGCAATCTCAAGCAGTTCGGCGTGCCGGTGGTGGTGGCGATCAACCATTTCGTCACCGACACCGATGCCGAGGTGCAGGCGGTCAAGGATTACGTGGCCACGCAAGGGGCGGAGGCGATCCTGTGCCAGCATTGGGCCAAGGGCTCGGAAGGCACCGAGGAGCTGGCCACCCGCGTGGCGGAGATCGCCGAGAGCGGCGTGAGCCAGTTCGCACCGCTTTACCGTGACGACATGGGCCTTTTCGAGAAGATCGAGCGTATCGCCACGGCGATCTATCGCGCCGACGAGGTTCTGGCCGACAAGAAGATCCGCGACCAGCTGAAACAGTGGGAGGACGCGGGGTTCGGCCACCTGCCGGTCTGCATGGCCAAGACGCAATACAGTTTCTCGACCGATCCCAACCTGCGCGGCGCGCCCACCGGGCACAGCGTGCCGGTGCGCGAGGTGCGCCTGTCGGCGGGGGCCGGGTTCGTGGTGGTGATCTGCGGCGAGATCATGACCATGCCGGGCCTGCCGCGCAAACCCGCGGCGCTGGAGATCGGGCTCAATGACATGGGGCAGATCGAGGGCTTGTTCTGAGGCTGGAAAACGGCCAGACCCGGCATCGAGCCGGGCCTGGCCGGGCCTCCGGCGGGAGTATTTGGGGCAAGATGAAAGGGCAGGGCCATGGGCGCGCAGATCATTGACGGCAAGGCATTCGCGGGCGTGGTGCGCGAGAAGGTGGCGGGCCACGTGTCGCGTCTCAAGCAGGTGCACGGGGTGACCCCGGGGCTGGCGGTGGTCCTGGTGGGGGAAGACCCGGCCAGCCAGGTCTATGTGCGCTCGAAGGGCAAGCAGACGGTCGAGACGGGGATGAACTCCTATGAACATCGGCTTGATGCGAGCACCGGCGAAGGCGAGTTGCTGGACCTGATCGCGCAATTGAATGCCGATCCGGCGGTGCATGGGATCCTCGTGCAATTGCCGCTTCCGGCGCATCTCGACGAGGATCTGGTGATCAACGCGATCGCGCCGGAAAAGGATGTGGACGGGTTTCACATCTCGAATGTCGGCCTGCTGGCGACGGGGCAGAAGGCCATGGTGCCCTGCACGCCGCTGGGTTGCCTGATGATGCTGCGTGACCACCATGGCAACCTGTCGGGGATGAACGCGGTGGTGGTCGGGCGCAGCAATATCGTCGGCAAGCCGATGGCGCAGCTCTTGTTGCGCGACAGCTGCACGGTGACGATCGCGCACAGCCGCACGAAGGAGATCGAGGAGGTCACGCGGCGTGCCGATATCGTGGTGGCGGCGGTGGGCCGACCCGAGATGGTGACGGGCGACTGGATCAGGCCCGGCGCGACGGTGATCGATGTCGGCATCAACCGGATCGACGCGCCCGAGAAGGGGCAAGGCAAGACCCGGCTCGTGGGCGACTGCCATTTCGAAAGCTGCGCCGAGGTGGCCGGGGCCATCACGCCGGTTCCGGGCGGTGTCGGACCGATGACCATTGCCTGCCTGCTGGCCAATACCGTGACCGCCTGTTGCCGGATGCACGGGCTGTCCGAGCCAGAGGGGCTGACGGCCTGAGCTCACACGGACCGGCCATTGGGGGAGAGACGTGAAGTCGCATCACCGTGGGGTTGTGCAGACCCGGCTGCCTGCGCTACATACCCGTTCGGGCGCGACATGAGAGGCGTGCCTGAAACGACGGTATTGGTTCAATCGGGTTCAAGTGCGCAATTTCATTTCACGGATTTGTTCTCCGGTCAGCCTGCTCTTGTGGATGGTGATCGGTGTCGTCGCAACACTGGCCGGGCCGTTCGGCACCTATGAGGCGATGACCCTGCCTCAGTGTGCGATATTCTGGATGGTCTTCGTGGGGCTTTCGATCGCGGTGGGGCGGGGGATACGGGTGTGGATCGAGTCGCTCGTTCCGGCCGGGCGCACGTGGCTTCTGGAAGCGGTTCATCTGGTGGTGATCGTGCCGGTGATTACCCTGATGGTGCTTTGGCTCGCGCCGAGGATGCCGGGCGCCGGAGTGATGGGGCCACCTTCGGTCGTGACAGTCGCGTGGCATGTCCTGGCAATCAGCCTGGTTGTGCTGGGCTTTCGGCGGGCGGTTCGGATCGAGCCGGCCCTGTGCCCTGACGAGGAGATGCTGCCCCGGCTTGCCGAGCGCCTGCCGCGCGAAAGGCGCGGCCCGATCCTGCGGCTCTCGGCGCAGGACCATCATGTCGAGGTGGTCACGACGGAGGGCACCGAAATGCTGCGCATGCGGTTGAGCGACGCGATTCGCGAGATGGAGCCGGTCGAAGGCTATAGCACCCATCGCTCGCATTGGATTGCACGCGAGGCGATCGAGCGGGTGGAGCGGGCAGGTGCTGCGAAATGGCAGGTCGTGCTGTGCAATGGCGATCAGGTGCCGTTGACCCGCAGGTATCGCCCGGAGCTGGAGGCGGCGGGGATCGACATTCCCTGACGCGTTCCGCCGTGTTCGCGGCGCATGGATCGGGCGGAACGCTTTAGCGTGGCATCGGCACCGGACGTGGTGACGGGCCGGTGAGGATGGCGACGGCCTCTGGGCACATGAGTGCCGCCAGCGCCTCTGAGCTGCTGCGCAACCCGCCGGTGTAGGTGCCATAGGCGGGCAGGATCACGCGGGCGTCGTCGATCAGGAAACAGGGGCGTGAGATCGTGCGCCCGCGCAGGGAGATCCGGGCCTTGGGGTGGTAATGGCCCGAGACCTCGCCCGCCTGGCCGGGCCGGGCGACATGGCGAAAGGTGAGCGGGCCGCGCGGCAGTTCGGCGAGATGCGCACCACCGAGGTCGAGCGGGCCGGGATCGTGGTTGCCCGCGATCCAGACCCAGCGGCGCCCGGCCTGGAGCCTTGAAATCCATATCTTTTCGGAATGGGGCAGGGCGTGGGCGGCCTCGCGATCATCGAAGCTGTCGCCAAGGCAGATGACGGTTTCGGCGCGGGTTTCAGCAAGATCCGCATCGAGCCGGGCCAGCGTTTCGGCGGTGTCATAGGGGGGCAGGGTGGCGCCGACGCGGCGCGCCATGCGTTCGGATTTGCCAAGGTGCAGGTCGGAAACGCACAAGAGGTTCTGCGCGGGCCAGAAAAGCGCGCCGGAACCGCGGGCCTGCAACTCGGCCCCGGCAAGGGTGAAGGCATGGGCGTTCATACGGTTTTGGTGCGGGTTTCGCGACGGATCTACAAGGGGATTTTGCCGTTCTGATCGAGACCTGCCTGTTTCATGAGGCGGGCGGTTTCCTCGGCCAGCAGGCGCTCGTCGGCGCTGCCGCTGACGGGCACGCGCCCGGCTTCGAGCAGGAGCGGTGCCGCAAGCGGGGTGACGCGGGGCAGGCGCAGCGTGTCGATGCGGCCCCGGGTGCGGTCGGCGAGTTCCTCGATGCGGGCGAAATCGACGAGGCCGCGCATCGCCTCGGCCCGGGTGACGCGCATCAGCAGGTGATCGGGGTCGTATTTCAGCAGCGTGTCATAGAGGATGTCGGAGGAAAACGTGGCCTGCCGCCCGGATTTTCGGGCGCCGGGGCTCATGCGTTCGATCAGCCCGGCGATGGTGGCAACGGCGCGAAAGCTGCGTTTCATCACCGCGTTGCCCGCGAGCCACCCGTCGAGCCCGTCACGCAAGGCATTGATATCAAGAAGGTCTGCGGCATCATGGACCGGGTCAAGCCCCCAGATCAGCGTGGCGTAATCGGTAGAGACGAAGCCCATGGGGGCAAGCCCCGTCTCTTCCATCCGCTTGGTCAGCAGAAGGCCCAGCGTCTGCTGCGCGTTGCGCCCGGCAAAGCCGTAAAGGCAGAGATGTTCGCGCCCGTCATGCGGGAAACTCTCAGCGAGCAGCCGGCCCGGTTCGGGCAGGCGCGAGACCTTGCGTTGCAGGTGCAGCCAGTCACGGGTGTGGTCGGGCAGGTCGGGCCAGTCCTCCTGTCCGAGCATGGCCAGGATACGCTGGCAAAGCTGCGTGGAGGTGGCGAACTTGGTGCCCGAGAACACGGCGATCTTCGGGGACTTGGCGGCGTGGGGCGAGACCTCGACGGTGAGTTCGCGCAAGCCGTCAAAGCGCACGACGCGCCCGCCGATCAGGAAGGTATCGCCGGGGCTGAGCGATGCAGCGAAGCCTTCCTCGACCTCGCCCAGCGGCTTGCCGCGGCCCCTGAGGCGGACCTTGAGCAATTCACTGTCCTGAATGGTGCCGATATTCATGCGGATGCGCGAAGCGGCGCGGGGATCGCGCAATTGCCATTGCCCGTCGCGCAGCATCAATCGCTGCCAGCGGTCATAGGCGCGCAGCGCGTATCCGCCGGTGGCGGCAAAATCGAGGCAGGCGTCGAAATCTTCGCGAGAGAGAGTCGCATATGGCCCGGCGGTGAGGATCTCGGAAAAAAGTGAATCGGCGGTAAACGGACCGGCGCAGGCACGAATCAGGATATGCTGGCAAAGCACATCGAGCGGGCCGGGCCCACGTGGCGCGCCGTCGAGATCGCCGGCGCGGGCGGCTTCGAGTGCGGCGTGGCATTCGACCACCTCGAAGCGGTTGGCAGGCACCAGAAGCGCCTTGGACGGCGCGTTGTAGCGATGGTTGGCGCGCCCGATCCGCTGGACCAGCCGCTTGACGTTCTTGGGCGCGCCCACCTGGATCACCAGGTCGACATCGCCCCAGTCGAGCCCGAGATCGAGGCTTCCGGTGCAGACGATGGCGCGCAGATCGCCGCGCACCATCGCCGCCTCGACCCGTTCGCGGCTTTCGCGCGAAAGCGAGCCGTGATGGATGCCGACGGGCAGCCCTTCGTCGTTGGCAAGCCACAGATTGTGAAAGAAAATCTCCGCCTGGGCGCGGGTGTTGTGAAAGATGAGCGTGGTGCGGTGGCGGCGCACCTCGTCCAGCACGGCGGGGATGGCATAGGCTGCACCGCCGCCCGACCAGGGCGGGGCTTCGGTGGTTTCGAGCATCCCTATCTGCGGCGCCGGGCCGGGATCGGCCGCAAGGATCGTGCAGGGATCGGGGTGCCGGGCCAGCAGCGCGGCGATCGCGGCCGGGTCATCGACCGTGGCCGAGAGGCCGACGCGGCGCAGGCCGGGGGCCAGGGCTTGCAGGCGCGAGAGGGCGAGGAAGAGCTGATCGCCGCGTTTCGATTCGGCGAGGGCGTGGATCTCGTCGACGATAACCCGTTGCAGACCTTGGAAAATCCGTGGCGCATCGGGGTAGGAGAGCAGCAAGGCGAGGCTTTCGGGCGTGGTCAGAAGGATATGCGGCGGGTCGGCGCGCTGGGCCTTCTTGCGGGTCTGGGTGGTGTCGCCGGAACGGTCGTCGATGCGGACGGCCAAGCTCATCTCCTCGACCGGGCTCAGAAGGTTACGCTTGATGTCGGCGGCGAGCGCCTTGAGCGGGGAAATATAGAGCGTGTGCAAGCCCTTGTGCGGTGCTTGGGCGAGTTCCGCCAGCGTGGGCAGGAAGCCCGCAAGCGTCTTGCCGCCACCGGTGGGGGCAATGAGCAGCGTGGCCGGGTCGCTGGCGCGGGCGAGCATGTCGGCCTGGTGCGGATGGGGCGACCAGCCGCGGGCGGCGAACCACTTTGCGATGGGGGCGGGCAGGACGTGCATGGCCCCTTATCTAGAGGCTCTTGCCGCACCGTGCGAGGGGGTTAACGCCGGTCGGGGGCCGGAAATCGGGGGGGTGACATCCGGCTGCCATCCGGCTGCCGCCCGGCTGCCGGGGTGTGTGGGGCCGGGTGGTGGCGAAAAGGGTTAAGGATGCGCGCGGTGGGGTGGGGGAACCGCCCCGCCGGGGCTGCTTGCAGCCCGGGCAGCGCCGACCCGCCCCTATGGGGCGGCGCTATTGCGCCAACCCGCGGGTCGGCGCTGCGCCCTCGATCACTTCACGATCTTCTCGTCCTTGACGAACATGTTGGCCCAGGCCCGGTCGATCAGGTCCGGCGACATCTTGTAGGGGATGCCCTCGAAATCGCAGATCGCGATCATCTGGTCGATCAGGAACACGGGCTGGTAATTGGCATAGACATTCTTGATGGTCGGATACTTGACCTTGAGAAGGTGGACCAGGGCGGCCTCGTCCAGTTCCATGCCCTTCTTGCGGGCGACCATGGCGAAGATCTTGAGAAAGCCCTCCTGATCCGGGCCGTCGATCTTGATCTTGAAGAAGATCCGGCGCAGCGCGGCCTGGTCGAAGATCTCGTTGGGGTGGAAGTTGGTGGAAAAGATCACCAGCGTGTCGAAGGGCACCTCGAATTTTTCACCCGATTGCAGGGCGAGGATGTCCTTTGACTCTTCGAGCGGCACGATCCAGCGGTTGACCAGCGCCTGTGGCGGCTCGGCCTGGCGTCCGAGGTCATCGACGATGAAGATGCCCCCCGTCGATTTGAGTTGCAGCGGCGCCTGGTAGGTGCGCGCGGTGGGGTTGTAGACCAGATCGAGCATGGAGAGCGACAACTCGCCCCCTGTGATCACCGTGGGTCGGTCGCATTTCACGTACCGCGAATCAAAGGTTGCGCGGCGGCGAAGCGAATTCGGGTTGTCCTCTTCCTCTTCGGCCTTGGAATGCACGATCGGGTCATAGACGGTGATCACCTGGCCGGAATATTCGATGGCACGGGGCACGAAGACCTTGTCGCCCATCGCATCGCGGATGCCGTTGGAGATCGAGCTTTTGCCGTTGCCGGGCGGGCCATACATCAGGATCGAGCGGCCGGCGCCGACGGCGGGGCCGAGATGGTCGAGCAAACTGTCGGGCAGCACAAGATGGCCCATGGCGTTGGTGAGTTGCTCGCGGGTGATCTGGATGTTGCGGATCGACTGGCGCTTGACCTGTTCGCGGTAGACATCGAGGGGCACCGGCATGGCGCCGAAATATTCCGATTGCGCGAGCGCGTCGAGCGCGCGCGACTTGCCCGCATCGGTGAGTTGATAGCCCATCTCGCCGCCCGAATTGGCGTTGAGCGTGCCGGTCGCCTCGATCAGGCGCTGTTCGCGGCCCATGTCGACGAGATCCTGCGTGACCTGCCGGGGCAGGCAGATCGCCTTGGCAATCTCGCTCACCTCGCTGACATTCTTGCGGAACATGGTCTTGAGGAGAATGTCGCGCATCATGATGACGGGAAGCTGCATCTCGGTGAGCGACTTGGGCGGCGGGGGGGCGACAACGCTTGTGGCTTGCATGTTCATCTGGGGCCTCGCTCCGGGGCTGCTCGTTCATTGAAGGCCGCACCGCCCGTTCATGCGAGCGGGGCGGAAACAAAGCCTCTTTGAAGCGAAGATTGCCCCGGCAAGATGGGCAAATGATGGTGGGCGGGGCGCAGATCGTGGCAAAACCGGGGAAAGTTTGGGGCAAACCGGCAGGGGTGACGGCCCGTTACGGCCTGTCGCACCCGATCGGATTCACGCTGCCACGGGTCGGGGGCAGCGCTTTCGCGGGGTGTCAGTCGACTCCGGTTCGCCGCAACGGACTCTAGCTTCCGTAGAAGATGCCAAGGCCGAGATAGATCGCCAGGGTGGCGCCGAGGCTGAGCCCCATCGGGAAGTCCCAGCGACGGTGCCAGCTTTCCCAGCCCGGGGCGAGGCGGCGCAGGGGTGAAATCCTGATCAGGCGGTGGGTGACGAACGCGGCCAGCAGGTTCGCGGCGAAGAGCGCGAGCAACAGCCGCAGATCACCCAGCGCGACAAAAGGGGCGGCGGCGGCGGCGAACTTGGCATCGCCCGCGCCGACCATGCCGGCCGCATTGAGAAAAATGCCGACCCCCAGCAAGATGACGAGCTGTGACAGGCGCCACAGGAACAGGTCCCATGGCATCAGGAACAGCCCCAGCCCGAGAAAGACCAGCACAAGCGCCATCACGGCCTTGTTGGGAATGCGCATGGTCGCCATGTCGGACCAGGCAACCCAGAGACAAATCGGCCAGACGAGGGGTGCGAACCAGAGCGCGTTTTGGGCCGAAAGATCCATTATTGCCGACAGACCCTAGTTGCTGACGTTCGATTCAAGCGCGCGCAGCGAGCGGACGGCGGCCTCGAAATGCTGGGGATGCGTGTCGATCGCCTCGCGCAGGAGGCCCTTGCCGATCTCGACATCGCCCTGCTTGATCGCGGACATTGCCAGCGTGTGCAGAAGCTCGGCGCGCTCGGTCTGTTCCATCGGCATCACCGGGAGGTTGTAGTTGCGTTGCGCGCCACGGGCCAGGACCATGTTGTTCTTGGCGGTGAAGAGCTTCCTGTCCTGTTTCAGCGCCTCGGAGAACAGGCGTTCGGCCTCGGAATAGTCGCCGCGCGTGAGCTTGGAATAGCCCCAGTTGTTGAGCAGGCCGGCAGGTTTGGTCGTCAGGCCTGCCGCGATTTCATAAAAGCTGTCGGCCTTTTCCCAGTCTTCCTCGGAATCGGCGATCATCGCTTCGAGCCGATAGCGTTTGAAGGTCTCGTGGGTGGGCGGCACCGCATCGAGCGTGGCCTTGGCGCGATCCCAGTCGTCAGTACGAATGAGCGCATCGGCCAGGCCGACCTTGTCCTCGTTGGTGGCGTCCTCCATCTCGACCAGCTTTTCATAGGCCGGGACCGCCTCGGACGGGCGCTTGGCACGGATCAGCGATTGCGCCAGCCCGCGTTGCAGGTCGGTGCGGTCGGGTTGATCATCCGTGGCGCGCTTGAAATAGGTCACGGCCTCGTTGGGATCGGCCACGCTCAGCATGATGTCGTTGAGGTTGCTTTCGTCAACCACGTTGACGTTCTGCATGGCGCGGTTCACCTCGTCGCTATCGGCGTTCTTGTCACATGCCGCGAGGAATGCCGTACCCGACAGGCACAGGAAGAGAATCTTGAACTGGCGCATGTTGCCTGCGTCCTTTTGCTGCCTCGGCCTCGTCTTCTTTTTCCGGTCCCGTTCTCATGGAATCTGGCGGATCAGGTAATCGCTGCTGCCCCGCCGGACCAGTTTGTAGTCTTGTTGCTCACTCTCATCATAATCGGGATTTTCGATTTTTGCGAGGGCCAAGCGCAAATTGTCGCGAATTGAGTCACTTTCGCCATTGTCGAGCGCGTAGGCGCGGCGGAACATCTGGCTCGCCTCGGCGAAATCGCCTTTTTCCATCAGCACCACGCCGAGATTGTTCCAGGCTTCGGGCACGGCCTCGTCGGCGCGGACCGCGCGGCGCAGGAGGGTCTCGGCCTGTCCGAGGCGCCCCAGCCCGAGATTGGCCGAGCCCAGCGCCGCGGTCACGTCGGGGGTGAGGCCCTGTTCGCCGGCCGCACGGGTAAAGGCTTCGAGTGCGAGTTCGTGCTCGCCCGCCTGCATCAGGCGGTTCCCGACGGTGAGCCCGTCCACCGATTCGGCGCGGGGGTCGGCGCCGGGCGCGAAAGGGCCGTCACCGTCGGGCCCGGTCTGCGGCGCGCAGCCCGGGAGCGCGAGCGTCGCGGCAAGCGCGGCCGATGCGATGAAGAGGCGAAGATACGGTCTGCTCATGGTTCCGAACGGGATCGGTGCTGTCGTTGAGTGCCTGTCTACGACAGGATCGCGGCAGTGCTAAGCGATTTTACCGTGCCGGGCGCGGGATTGGCGGTGACCGGCGCGTTACTGCATCACCCGGACGGGGGCGGGCATCGGGATTGTGGAAACTGCGTTTCTGAAACCCCGGTTCGCCCGCCGGCCCGGTCGCGACCCGCCTCAGGGTCCCGCCATGTTGCCCAGCTGGGTGATGCCGTGGACCGACGGACCCACGAGGATGATCAGGAGCGGCGGCACGGTCAGCAGCATCGTGGCCAGCGTCATCTTGGTGGGCAGCTTGTTGGCGGCCTCTTCGGCGCGCATCACGCGCTTGTCGCGCATCTCGCTGGCAAAGACACGCAGCGCGTCCGAGATCGGTGTGCCGAAGGCCTGGGACTGCACCAGCACGGTGGTAAAGCTCGACACGTCCTGCACCCCGCAGCGTTCGGCGAGGTCGTTGAACACGGTCGCCTTGTCCTTGCCGGCCTTCATCTCGAGCGCGACGATTTCGAATTCGTCTGCCAGGGCGGGAAAGGAGGGGCGGATTTCCCGGGCGACGCGGATGATCGCCTGGTCGAGCGACTGGCCGGCCTCGACGCAGACCAGCATCATGTCGAGCGCGTCCGGAAAGCCGTTGGTGATTTCCTCCTCCCGGGCGCCCTGGCGCTTGTTGACCCAGTACTTGGGCAGCAGATAGCCGGCGGCGCCGGGGCCGAGGATATACATGATCGTCTGCTGGGTCGTGGCCTCGGCGCCGGATTTGAACGTGATGAAATAGACCACCCCGAGGGTCAGGAAGAGAATGCCCAGCGCAAATTGCGCGAAGTGGAAATAGCGCACCGCGTCGCGGTCGCGATAGCCGGCCTGCAACAGCTTGAGCTTGATCCCGGCCAGTTCCTCCTCGCTTTTGGGTTCGAGGAACGAGGCGTATTTCGCGAGCTTGTCATTGCGTTGCTTGGCGCGGAGCTTTTCCTTGGACTCGAGCCTGCCGCGGGGTTTCTTCTGTTCCTTCTTGAGCTTTTCGAGCGGGTCCTCGCGCTTGGCGAGAAACATGGGCAGGGTGAGCAGCACCATCACCACGCCCAGCATGCCCACCGCTATCAGCGGGCCCATCGGTCCGAGCGTGTCCACCAGCATATCGTTGATACCTTGCATCGTGAAACCCTTTCGCGGCTCAGACTTTGATATTGGTCAGCCAGCGCATGACGATGAGATTGAGTGTCAGGAAGCCGGCGACGAAAAGACAGGCGGGGATGAACCAGGGATGGTCGAGCACCTCGTCATAGTAGTTCGGATCCAGCACGTTGATCGCGATCAGGGCGACCACCGGGAAGCCCGACAGGAACTTGCCCGACCATTTTGCCTCGGCGGTGATGGCCTTGACCCGACGGAAGAGGCGGAAGCGCGAGCGGATCACCTTGGCCAGGCCGGCGAGAATCTCGGCGAGGTTGCCGCCGGATTGCTGCTGGATGGTGACGGCAACGGCGAGAAAGCGCAGATCCTGAAGGTCGATGCGTTCGGCCATGTCCTTGAGGGCCTCGCCCATGTCGCGGCCATAGGCCGACTCGTCGGCGATGATGCCGAACTCGGTGGCCAGCGGGTCCTTGACCTCTTTCGAGACGATCTGCACGGCCGAGGAGAACGGATGCCCCACCCGCAGCGAGCGCACCATGAGCTCGACCGCGTCGGGGAGCTGTTCCTCGATCATGGCCATGCGTTTGTTGGCCTTGGAACTGACCCAGAAATAGACCCCGCCGACGCCCATCGCGATGGAAAGGGCGGCGCGCAGGGGGACCGCCGTCTCGGTGCCGACGGTCATGCCCAGGAAGGACAGGCCCGACAGCCCCACCATCAGCATGATGAGCTGTCTGGGGGTGAAGGCGATGGCGGCCTTTTGCGCCTGTGAGGCAAGCAGGGAATAGAGCGGGATGGAGCGCGAGCGCATGTGCTGGCTCATCTCCTTGCGCAGCTTTTCCATGACCTCTTCGCGGTTGGTGCCCTTCTGGAGCATTTCGAGCCGGCGGTTGACCCGGCTGTTGAGCGAGATCGACTTGCCGAACACCGTCAGGTAGATGCCCTCGACAAGCACGAGAACACCGATGAAGATCAGCCCGTAGATGATGAGCTCTGCACTGATGGCCATGGGTGTTACTCCGCTGCGATGGGTTCGAAGATCGAGGGCGGCAGGTCATAGCCCCAGAGCCGGAAGCGTTCGGAAAAGTGCGACCGCACGCCGGTGGCCGTGAAATGGCCGATGATCTTGTTTTCGGGGGTGAGGCCGACGCGCTGGAAGCGAAAGACCTCCTGCATCGAGATGACGTCGCCCTCCATGCCGGTGATCTCGGTGATCGAGGTCATCCGGCGCGAGCCGTCCTGGAGCCGGTTGGCCTGCACGATGAGATTGACGGCGGAGGCGATCTGCGATCGCACGGCCTTCAGCGGCATTTCGATGCCGGCCATGGCGATCATGTTCTCAAGGCGCGAAATGCCGTCGCGGGCGTTGTTGGCGTGAATCGTGGTCATCGAACCGTCATGGCCGGTATTCATGGCCTGCAGCATGTCGATCACCTCTTCACCGCGTGTCTCGCCGACGATGATGCGATCGGGGCGCATCCGCAGCGCGTTCTTGAGACAGTCGCGCGGGCTCACCTCGCCCTTGCCCTCGACGTTGGGCGGGCGGCTTTCCATCCGGCCGACATGGGTTTGCTGGAGTTGAAGTTCGGCCGTGTCCTCGATGGTGAGGATGCGTTCGGCATCGTCGATGAACGAACTGAGCGCGTTGAGCGTGGTGGTTTTACCGGAACCCGTCCCGCCCGAGACGATGATGTTGAGCCGGCAGGCCACCGCGGCCTGGAGATAGGCGGCCATCTCCTCGGAGAAGGCACCGAAGCGCACCAGGTCGTCGATGCCGAGCTTGTCCTTCTTGAACTTGCGGATCGAGACCAGCGACCCGTCGACCGCGACCGGCGGCACCATTGCGTTGAAGCGCGACCCGTCCGCGAGGCGGGCGTCGACATAGGGGTTCGATTCATCGACGCGGCGGCCCACGGCCGACACGATCTTGTCGATGATCCGCATCAGGTGGCGCTCATCCTTGAAGGTGATATCGGTCAGCTCGAGACGGCCATCGCGCTCGACAAAGATCTGTTGCGGGCCGTTGACGAGGATGTCGTTCACGCTGTCATCCTGCAAGAGCGTCTCGAGGGGCCCGAGACCCTTGACCTCGAAGTAGAGCTCCTTGTTGAGCTGGGTGCGGTCCTCGCGGTTGAGCACGACCGCCTTCTGGTTCAGCACCTCGTTGGTGATCTCGTTGATCTCGGCGCGCAGATCCTGTTCGGACGCGGTGTCGAGCGCGGCAAGGTTGAGGTTTTCCAGAAGCTCGCGGTGCAGCTCGAGCTTGAGCTCGGCCATGCGTTCCTTGCGTTTCTGTTCCTTGTCGGCGGTGGCAGAGCGGGCCGGGACCGCGGCCTTTTGCCGACGCAGCGAGGCGGGCGCATCGGGTGCGCCCCCGGCGCCCGGCGTGGTTTGCTTTGGCAATTCCGCAATCTTGCCCTTCGGCGCGGCGCCCGCGGGTTTGCCGGGATTTGCGTCTTTCTTGTATCGCGAGAACATCCTGGTCGAGCTCCTCAGGCGGCTTCGGCTTCGTCGCGGCCCAGTTCATGCAGCGATGATGCGAGTTTGGCGATCTCCTTGCGCAGCGGGTTCTTGGCCGCCGCGTTGGCCAGTGGCAGACCGTGATCGGCGCCTTGCGTCACCTGCTTGCCGCCATCGGGAAGTTGCACCTCGATCGAGATATCGAGGCTTTCGGCGAGGCGCTTGACGCGGGACTTGCCGTTGAGATCGGTGAATTTCGGCCCGCGATTGAGCACGTAGCGCAGTTTATCTATCGGCAGTTCCTCGGCCTGGAGCGCGCGCTTGACGCGCAATGCGTTCTGGGCCGAGCGCATGTCGAGTTCGAGCGTGACGAAATAGATCTGGGCGGCGTTCAGTACGGATTCGGTCCATTGCACCATGGTCGAGGGCATGTCGATCAGCACATAATCGAAATGGCGTCGTGCGCGGTCGAGCACGGCGTTGACATCGGTCGAGGAAATGATGTCGAGCGGCAGCATCTCGGAGGGGGCGGTGAGCACCGAGAGCTTGTCCTCGAAGGTCACGAGTGCCTGTTTGAACACGTCGTCATCCATCCCTTCGGTGTCGGACCAAAGCTCGAAGATGGCTTCGCGGCGGGGCAGATCGAGGAAGGTGGCGACCGAGCCGTATTGCAGATCGAGGTCGATGAGGCAGACCCTGGGCGGGTCGGTCTTGTCGATGGTGGCAAGTTCCCACGCAAGGTTGACCGCGAAGGTGGTCGCGCCGGTCCCGCCGGCGAGCCCGTGCACGGCCAGCATCACGCCGTCGCGATACCCGGGGGCGGCGCGGCCGACCGGAGCGGCCGCGGCCTGGGGGGGGGCGACGGGCTCTGGAATCTCGGGCTCCCGCAGACGGTCGATCGCGGCCTGCAACTCGTTCTCGGGAAGCGGATAGGGGACGAATTCGTCGGCCCCCTGGCGCAGGAGCTGATGCAGGGCGGCGGGGCTGACGTCTTCGGCAATCAGGATGACCTTGATGCCCTTCTGCTTGGCGGTCTCGATGATCTCGCCCAGCATGACGAGCTTTTCCTCGTCGCTTTCGTCGATGGCAATGGCAATGAACTCGAGCGCTTCGGCCTCGGGCTGGCTGAAGAAGGCCATGGCCTCGGTGAAACCCAGGTCGCCCCATTGCTCGCCAAGCGCGGCCTCCATGTCCTCGATCAACAGGTCGAAGTTCTGCACGTCGCGACTGATCGTGCAGGCCAAAACCGGGCTGAGATCAGTTTGCAGATTTTCGTTATCCGTCATTGCCTCATGTCCTTTTATGGTCGGCCGTCCGCCTGATGCTCTGGCGGCAGGTTGCAGGGGCTCCCGTCGCCCGGATCGGCCATGCCCCGCGTTATTCGGGGAAGACTCGTTCAACTGGGGGCAATTTCACTGGAAATCGGGGCAACATTAGGGCCAAAAGATCGTAATTGTGCGGTATCATGAGACGATCGCGGCCATTCGGGCGGATCGTTCATGATTTATCACCCACAGCGGCAAGGGCGCGAAGCACACTCTTTTTGTGGTTGTTTTCCCGTGAGATAGGGAGAATCGCCGCGCCCTTGCGCGGCTGGACATCGCAGCCGGCGGCGATGCGATCACGGGGTGGGCGGGATCATTCCGAGGCCTGGAAATCCGAGCCGGAGATGCCGCTCAGCCCCGTGGGCGACGTGGCGCTTTCGACATACTCGCGATAGACCACCTGAGCATATTTTCCGTCCATCACGTTGGGATGGTTTCGCAGGAAGCCCGTCACCTCGGTGACGGCGCGGCGGTTGCGACGGTCGCGGCCTTCGGTGGCGATGACCGGCCTGGTTTCGCCGAAGGACGCGACGGCCTCGAGCCGCGAGCGTGATACGCCCTGGCTGGACAGGAAGGCAACGACGGCCTGTGCTCGGCGCATCCCGAGCTGCTTGTTGTAGGCGTTGGAGCCGGGTTTGTCCGCATGTCCATAGACGCGGAACCGCACTTCGGGGAACTGCCGGATCCATTGCGCCTGCTGGCGCAGCGTGTCGCGGGCTCCGGCATCGAGCTCGGCCGAATCGAAGGCGAAATTGATGGTCGAGGGCACTTCCTTGGAGAAGCGCTTGGCCAATGACACGACGAAATCCTTTTCGCCCGACATGATCTGGGTGTTGTTCATCGTGGCATTGCCGAAATGGCCGCCATCTATGTCCGACCCCGCCTCGCGGAAGAATGATTGCCCTGCGGGGTCATCCGCCGAGCACCCGACGAGCGCCAGAAGCGCGATGGGTGTGATGAGAAGTCTCATGGTCGAATGCCCCTGCATTGCCTCAGTCCATTACATAGCCATAGGAGCCGTTGAAATCCTGCTTGGCCACCTCGCCGGCGGCGCCCTTGGTCGGGCGGCGGGCGTCACGTGCCACGATACCGTTGAGAAAGAGATCCTTCTCGCTTGGCGGCCTGATCCGGTCGGTCGGAAGGGCCAGCGCCTCGCCCCGGGTCGGCGTGACGAGGTGGGCGGTGATGATGATGACCAGTTCGGATTGTTCGCGGCTGTAATCGGCCGAGCGGAACAGAGCGCCCAGAACCGGGACATCGCCCAGCCACGGCACCTGACCGCTCATGTCACGGAAATCGTCCTGGAGGAGGCCGGCGATGGCGAAGCTTTCGCCGTCGCGCATCTCGACCGTGGTCGAGGTTTCGCGGCGGCGGAAGGCATCGACCGAGAAATTGTTGAACGTGGCGCTGTTCGAGGGGTCGATCGAGCTGACCGCGGCGTCGAGTTCGAGGTTGATCAGATCGCCATCGACCACGCGCGGGATGAAGTTCAACTCGACCCCGAAGGGTTTGAACTCGATGGTGACCGTACCGCCCTCCTGCGCGACGGGGATCGGGTATTCGCCACCGGCGAGGAATTTCGCCTCCTGGCCGGAGAGGGCGGTCAGGTTGGGTTCGGCCAGTGTGCGCACGACGCCCTTGGATTCAAGAGCTTCGAGCAGAACGCCGACCTCCACCGAGCCGGCATTGAAGCCGAAAACCATGGCGCCGTTGTTTTCCGACACGTCCGGGACATTGCCGCCAAGGGAATTGGCGATGGCGCCGGAATTGTTGTTGGTGTTGGTGCCGCCGTTCACGCCCAGCCCGCCGCCGAACATGTCGCCGTTGAGCGCAAGCGAGCTGGACAGCGATTTTGACACGGAGCGCTGCATCTCGGCAAAGCGGACCTTCAGCATGACCTGTTGCACGCCGCCGACGCTCATCAGGTTCGATACGCGTTCGGGTGCGTAGCGTTCGGCCAGGTCGAGCGCGCGTTGCAGTTTCTGGGCCGAGGAGACCGTGCCCGACAGCACGATGCCGTCATTGGCGGTGCGCACCTCGATCTTTTCGTCCGGCAGGATCTGGCGCAGGCGTTCCTTGAATTCGCTGATATCGGCCGAAACGCGCACATCGACATTGGTGATGAGCTGCCCGGCGGCATCGAGAATGGTGAGCGTGGTCAGCCCCGGTGCCTTGCCCAGCACATAGATCGTGCGGTCGCTGAGCGAGGAAATATCGGCGATCGAGGGGTTCGCGATGCTGAGTTCGGCAAAGGGAACCTCGCTCTCGACCACGATGGCCCGGTTCATCGGCACGCTCAGGTCGGCCGACGTGCCGCGTTTGACGACTTTGAGTTCCTCCGCCAGCCCGGCGTCGGGCAGATGCGCAAGCCACAGTGCCAGACCCGTCACGGCCGCGGTGAGAAAACTGCTCTTTTTCATAGTGACCTGCCTCTCCGATCACGCCTCGGTTTTGGGGTCTTTGCGCCCTCAATTGTCCGGACAATGCGTCAATTTCGCTTTTTTTGCAATAATCAAAGGCTTCCGTGCCTTCTTTTATGTGGACAACCCGCAACAGGCGGGTGGCCGGGCCGTTGTCATGACAAGGGGGCACCGGTGCGGCACCCCCTTCATATGGTTGATCTTTGTGGCCCAGCCCCATCAGTTGGTGCAGGGTATCGGGATTTCGACCACTTCGCCCCCCTTGCGGGTGCGGATCGTGCATTCCTCTTTTTCGACCGTTTTCTCGGGTTCCGGCGCCTCTACGATGCCCAGAAGGCTGTTCTGGTCGATCTCGATCTGTTCGGAAATGGTGTCGTCGTCGTTGCCGACGAGGGACAGCGAGAGGCGCCCGCTCGACTGGGCCTGTTCCAGCCTGGCCACCTGTTTGGGGCGCACGGCGACGGTGACGGTGCGGGCGATTTTCGCCTCGGCGGCGTCGACATTGGCGGATTGGTCGATGGCGATGATCTTGACCCCGCTCTCGATCATCTTGGTCACCTCGCGGTTCGTCCGTTCGCCCCTGACCTGGCCGGACCAGTAGATATCGACCGTATTGCCCGGCCGCAGGAAACCCGAGACGCCCGAGGCGACATCGACCTTGATCGCGAAGGCGCGCATGCCGCGTTCGAGCAGCGAGGTGATGCCGGCGCTTTCACCCGGCTTGGTCACCTTGACCTCGGTCAGTGCCTCGTTCGGTTCGATGGCGCGCAGCATCACGCGCTGGCGGGTCGGATCGGGAAAGAGCGCGTCCTTGTCATGGAAGGCGCCCTGCGGCTGGAGGTTGGCAGGCCATTTGACCCGGCGCACGTTCTCGGGCTTGACCTCGTCGCCGTATTTCATCGGCTTGTTCGCCACGTAAAGCTCGACCATGTCCGTGGCGCCGCCATTGGCGGCGCGCTGTCGGGCGATCTCGTTTTCGTAGGCGGTGAATCTTTCCTGGATCATGTAGACTGCGAGGCCGGCAAGGCCCAGCCCGGCGATGAGAACGAGTCCGAATACGGCACGCATGATTTACCCTTTCCAATATTTGCACCCGGTCCCGATGGCGAGGGCCGCGGAAGATCGCGAAAACATTCCACGAGTATATGCCGTTGGAATATGGCGAGATTGAGAAATGCGCGTGATGCTCCGGGGGCATTTCGGGGCAGGCCGTGCCGCCCGTCGTGATTGCCGAACGCGCGTTCGCAGGGGCGATGGGATCCCGGTTCCGGAAACCGCCTGGTCTGTGGGGGTCGGTGGGCAAAATCGAAATCCCGCCCCGAAAGGCAGGATTTCCGATCTGGTTGATCTGGCAGGCTGCGCGGATCGTTGGCGCGGGGGGGCGGCGGTCAGAAGGACCGGTCGCTCATGTAATCACCGGTTGCGCCCGCTGTAGTACTCGTGGCGCTTTCCATGAGGCCGTAACCGGCAGCCAGAAGCGTTGCGACAAGTGCGGTGAGTACAACCCAGTCCACCGTGATGGCGCCGCATTCTTCCTTGGTGAAGGATTCTAGATACTGTTTCATGCTCATCATGTCTCCCAAAACGTCAAGTTCGGATCGGTGGCAATCTGGCCTAGGTTGTTGATACCCGGTCTCTTGGTAAAAAGGGGGCCGTTTCCCACCGGGATACGGCCCCCCCTTTTGACTGATCAGGTTGACTGATCAGGTCAGCCAAGCATCATTCTCCGCCGGGGTCTTGGCCTTCGATAAAGGTCGCGGTGTTATCCGTCAGGTCGGTGGCGCCGCCTTCGATCGAGCTGTAGGCGGCCACGGCCAGGCCCACGACGGCTGCGGTCAGGACAACCCAGTCAACCGTGACTGCGCCGTCTTCGTCGTTGTGGAAGTTCTTGAAAAATTTGATCATGGTTCGTCCCTCCAAAGGATCAGTTAAGTTTGCGTAACCTTGGCAGCGAGGTGGTGGGCCGTTTCTCTCTCACTTGGCCCGTCGCCGTCTTGGTATGGTTGTATATAGCCAGTGGATTCGGGCAGGAATTGGGCGTGATTTCAGCATTTCCATTGAATTTCGCAGGCATCCCCCTGTTTACGATTAAGTCATTGAAATCTTTTGGAAAGAAAAATGAAAAAAGTTCTACCGGGCCGATCTTTCGCGGGTTTGCGTGGCAAATGTGGCAAAAATTCCAATGATTTGGCGGTGGATTCTGGCCCGGCGGCGCGTTTTCTGCGATCATGGGCGCAAAGAGAAACGAGGCGGGACATATCGCACCCATGCGAGCGATCATCACGATGACGGCCGTGGCGCTGCTGGGCGGGGCAATGCAGCCCGCGCCGGCCCGTGCCGAGACCCCGCCACCCTTTCCCGAGTTTACCTTCAAGCGGGTGAAACCGCCCAAGCCCGACGCGGACAGGCGGATCACCATCCAGATCGAGCCCGAGGAGCGCGCGGAGACCGAACCCGCGGAGGGGGCGCCCCGCGAACCGGGGGATGCGGCGGTGACGGCAAAGGGGCGTTATGGCTGGTTCTGGGATTCGGTGTCACCCGAGATCGAAGAAAGCGGCCCCGGGCGGCTCGAAGAGGCGTTGGCCCGGATTGCCAACCCGCCCGGCGGGGCCGAGGCGGTGCGGGCGCCAAGGCTTCAAAGCCTGCAGGACATCGCGCGCGCGCAGGGCGCGGACATCCTGCGTGCGACGGTGGGCACCGAGGTCTCGCCGGCGCTGGTTCTGGCCGTGATCGCGGTGGAATCGTCGGGCCGGAACGACGCGGTGAGCCATGCCGGGGCCTCGGGGCTGATGCAACTCATGCCGGCGACGGCGGTGCGGTTCGGGGTGGGTGACGTGTCGTTGTCCGCCGACAATATCAACGGCGGGGTGGCGTTCCTGGATTTCCTGATGAAGGAGTTCGACCGTGACCCGATCCTCGTGCTGGCGGGCTACAACGCGGGCGAGAACGCGGTGAAAGCCCACCACGGCGTGCCGCCCTATGCCGAGACGCGCGATTACGTGCCCAAGGTGCTGGCCGCGTTCCAGACGGCGCGCGGGCTGTGCCGTACGCCGCCGCAACTGCTCAGTGACGGCTGTGTCTTCAATGTCGAGGTGAGGAAAGACGGCTGAGGGCCGGGGCGCAGAGGTGCGCCCGCAGCCCCGTTCAGCGCGTATCCTCAGACGATATGGGCCTCGGTTGCGGCGATCACCTCTTCGCGGGTGACGCCGGGGGCCAGCTCGGCGATATGCAGGCCCTTGTGCTCGACCTCCAGCACCGCGAGGTTGGTGATGATCACATCGACCACGCCCTTGCCGGTGAGCGGCAGGGTGCATTCCTTGAGAAGCTTGGACTCACCGGCCTTGTTGGTGTGGTCCATCACCACGATCACGCGGCCGACCCCGGCGACGAGGTCCATCGCGCCGCCCATGCCCTTGACCAGCTTGCCGGGGATCATCCAGTTGGCAAGGTCGCCCTTTTCGGAGACTTCCATCGCGCCGAGGATCGCCATCGCGATCTTGCCGCCGCGGATCATGCCGAAACTGGTGGCGCTGTCGAAATAGGAGGTGTGGGGCAGCTCGGTGATGGTCTGCTTGCCCGCGTTGATGAGATCGGGGTCTTCGGTGCCCTCGACCGGGAAGGGGCCCATGCCGAGCATGCCGTTCTCGGATTGCAGCGTGACGTGAACGCCTTCGGGGATATAGTTCGACACCAGTGTCGGGATACCGATGCCGAGATTGACATACATGCCGTCCTCAAGCTCTTGCGCGGCGCGGGCGGCCATCTGATTGCGGTCCCATGGCATTTATTCGCTCTCCTTTATCGGCAAAGGGCCGGGGGGTCGTTCGGGGCTGTTATGCAATTCTGGCCAGGTTTTTGCAATGGCCCGGAAATGGGCGAGCGCGTATTCGGCGCTCATGTGGATATGGTCGGCGGGCGCGGGTGCGCGATCGGCCGGCAACGTGGCGGCGCGGGCGAAACGGCGCGGGGTAAAGACCTCGCTGGCGCGCAATTCGGGCGGTTGTGGCACGATCGGGCAAGGCATGTCGCTTGCGGTGGCGGCGAGCGCGCTGTGCCACTGCTCGAAGATGTGCAGCGCGGCGGGATGAAAGGCCAGCGTCGCCATTTTCGAGCTTCCGGGCCGGGCCCGGTCGGTGACGAGAGGCTGGGCCAGGTATGTGAAACGCCCCTGGCCGTCATCACCGAACCATTTCATCAGGCGCCCGGCCGCGCCGGTGACGGCCTGCCGGGTGTAGTCGGCGAAAAGTGCGGGCGAAAGACGGCGCGCCTTGCCGGTTCCGGGCCAGCCCAGGATGTCGAACTCGGCCAGAAGCGCGTTGAGGCCGATCATGGCAAAGGGCTGACCCGCGACGATGACACGGTCCTGCGCGGCAAGGTCGATCTCGGAGGGCAGGGCGGAGTCGTGATCGCCCCGTGCGCGCAGCCAGCCGTCATCGCCCAGGTCCGCCGAGCGCAGGTCATGCCGCGGAAAGGCGAAAAAGGACAATTCAACCGTCGGAAACGCGGCGCGGATTGTCTCTGCCGCCTCGGCATAGGCGCCGATATGGGAATTCCCGATGATGGCCACCCGGATCATTTGCGGAACGCCTCGAGCAGGATCTCTTCGCAGGCGACCTCTTCGGCGGTCTTGCCGGTGTCGGGCGCTTCGGTCGGCGGGGGGGCGGTTTCGGGGGCAGGGCCGTCGCCATGGGCCATGGCAAACACGCCCAGAACGGTATCGACGCCGGTGGCCGACGGATCGCGCCTGTTGCGGGCGAAATGGGGGCCACCGGCGGCGGTTGTGGTGATGATTTCGTAAGCGGGGAAATAGTCGAAATCGGGATCTTGCGCCTCCAGCACGCCGCAGACCGCGCGCAGCACCGATTTGGAGTAGGTGGTGGCCACGCCCACATGCGCGTCGCTTGCAGTGGCGGTGAGCGGCACGGGCGAGACGGTCAGCAGGATTCGGACCGGATATCCCGCCGCGTGCAGAAGATCGCGGCTGGCGCAGAGATCAGCCAGAACCTCGGGGTAGGTGAAATTGTGGAATGTCACCGTATCGGGATCGAATTGCCCGGCCACGGTGCCGGGCGCGGTGGGCAGGGCAAGGCCGGTGGCGCGGTCGATCCAGCATTCGGTCAGGCCGAGCGTGAAGATCAGAACGTCGGTTTCGGCCAGCACCCCGCGCACGCAGGCCAGATGGTCGCGCCGCGCCTCCTGCACCAGGTCGGCACTGTCGAGCCCGTGCGGTTCGACCGTGGGGCGCAGCGCGTCGAAGACCCGCCCGTCGCGAGTCCAGACCGGTGCAGGGCGCGGGGTGTCCGAAAGCGCGTCCTCGATGAGTTGGCGCAGCTGCCGGGCGGTGTAGATGTTGCCATAGCGCGCCGAATAGATGTTGTAGCCATAATCGCGGGCGAGTGAGGCCGGCAGAAGCCGCCCCGTGCCTTCACCCTGAAGCACGTTCCAGCCGGCGCGCGTGAGCGTGCGGTGCAGGTGCTGGGCAAAGCAGCTTCCCGCGGTCATCAGGCGTGTTTGCGGTGTGAGGTCGAATTTCGGGCGATAGAGCGCGGCGACGGTTGCCTCGTCGGGTGCGCGCATGGCCGAGCGCCAGAAGGCGGCGCGCGGGAGGTCCGCGTAGGGGGAACGCCGGCCTGCGGGGCGGCGGGCCATGATCAGCCGTCTTTCTGTTCGAGCGTCCTGGCGATGCGGCGCAGCGAGGCCGCGTTCAATTCGGCCGCTTCGAGATGGATCATGGCGGTGGCGAGTTGCAGCGTGAGCGTGGATTGCTCCTTGGCCGCCTCGATGCCGAAGGTGTCGAGCACGATCCGCTTGGAGCGGCGGATGTAGTCGCTTGTCCGTTCCTCGATCAAATCGCCGCGGCGGTTGAGGGCCTCATCGCGATCCATCTATTGCGCCTCCATCAGGCTGCCGGGCGGGTGGTGCGCTTTTCGATGCGCTTTTCGTGTTCGCCCTGGATCAGGCGGTGCACGTAGATGCCGGGCAGGTGAATCTTGTCGGGGTCGAGCGTGCCGGGTTCGACGATCTCTTCGACCTCCATTACGCAGATGCGTCCGCACATGGCGGCGGGCGGGTTGAAGTTGCGCGCGGTCTTGCGGAAGATCGCGTTGCCGGTGGTGTCGGCCTTCCACGCCTTGACGATGGAGAGATCGGCGAAGATGCCTTCCTCCATGATATAGGTTTCGCCGTTGAAATCCTTGTGTTCCTTGCCCTCGGCGATCTGGGTGCCGACGCCGGTCTTGGTGTAGAAGCCCGGAATGCCCGCCCCGCCTGCGCGCATCCGCTCGGCCAGCGTGCCCTGGGGGTTGAATTCAAGCTCGAGCTCGCCCGAGAGATACTGGCGCATGAACTCGGCATTCTCGCCGACATAGGAGGCCATCATCTTTCTCACCTGCTTGGTTTGCAGCAGGATACCAATGCCGAAATCGTCCACGCCCGCGTTGTTCGACGCGAAGGTCAGGTTCTTGACCCCGGCGTCGCGGATCGCGTCGAGCAGAAGTTCGGGGATGCCGCAAAGGCCGAACCCGCCGGCGGCGATCAGCATGTCGTCATGCAGGATGCCATCGAGTGCGGCGGCGGCATTGGGATAGATCTTGTTCATCGGAAACTCCCTCTCGGTGCTTGGCCCGTATGTGACGCGCGTGTGCGGGGAAGTCAATATCGCGGGATCGGAACCGGGCCGCGTCAGGCCGATGTGCGGCCATGTCCGGTGACGCGGCGCAGGACAAAGCAGATGAGCAGCGCCAGCCCGGTATAAGGAAGGGCCGCGAGAACGAGTTGCGTGGTGGCATAGGAGGTCTGAGCCTCGCCCTCGCCCATCTGCGCCAGGAGGCTGTTGCCGCCGCGCACGAGGCCAACCACCGTGCCTGCCAGGAACCAGAGAGAGTATTTGCCGAGCATCCTGTCGCTCTCCGTCTCGTTGTCACGGCTTCAGGGACTAGGCGCGGAACGTGGCCGGAATGGGGCGAGGGCGGGCAGGAAAAGTGAAAACACGGTGCGACCGGTTCAACGCGCCGTGCATCGCCGGCAGCCCTCGGCCGATGCGAAGAACCGAAAAACGCGCAGGCACGCTCAGATGATGCGCACCTGTGTGCCGATCGGAGAGATCGCGAAGAGCTCCTCGATCTTCTCGTTGTAAAGCCCGATGCAGCCGTCGGACGACTTGCGCCCGATCTTGCGCGTGTCGTGGGTGCCGTGGATGATATAGGCGGGCCAGCCGAGATACATCGCATGGGTGCCGAGCGGATTGTCCGGGCCGGGCCCGATAGGCTCCCAATCGGGGAAACGTTCCTTCTGCGAAGCGGTCGGGGTCCAACTCGGGCCGACCTTCTTGCGCACGATCTCGGTATAGCCGCGCTTGGTGAGTTCATCCGTGCGCGGAACGGAGGTGGGATAGAGGCGGTAGTCGCCATCCTTGGACCAGTAATGCAGGGCGCGCGAGACGGTGTCGCAGAGAATCGCGGCCTCGCCGATCGTGTCGAAATGATCGCGCCAGTCCTGGGCCGTGAAGGACGAGGTGTTGCGTCGTGTCACCTCGGGGGAAACCTCGATCTCGGGAGGCTGGTCCTGCGCGCGCAGGATGGCCGGGAGAAAGAGACCGGCGCCCGTTCCATAGATGAAGCCGCGCCGCGTTGTTCTGCTACGTGTCATCTGACTGCTCCTGATCGGCTCGTCCGCAAGGTAAATCGCCAAGGCTTGATATCAGGTGGCGCTCGCCGAAGGCCAGTCACATCCGCGTGTTGAAATGTGAGGCACGATGTGTTGACGATCAGGCGCGGCCAGGGCGCTACCCATTGGCGGCCTTGGGTGTGGCGCCGGGCTTTTTCCCGGCGGTGGTTTTCTTTGCCTTGGCTTTCGCGCCGCCCTTTTTCCCGGCTTTCTCGTCGATCAGGGCGACGGCCATGTCCATGGTCACGGCTTGCGGGTCGGTGTCCTTGGGCAGGGTCGCGTTGATCTTGTCCCATTTCACATATGGCCCATAGCGCCCGTCGAGCACGTTGACCGGGCCGCCCTTGTCGGGATGATCGCCCAGTTCCTTGAGCGGCTTGGCCGCCGCCCGCCGGCCGCGGCCCGGATTGGCGCGCTTTTCGGCGAGCAATTCGACCGCGCGGTTCATGCCGATCTCGAAAACGTCCGACTGTTCCTTGAGGTTGGCATAGACAGGCTTGGCCTCGTCGGGGCGCTGGTGCATCACGAAGGGGCCGAAGCGGCCGAAATTGGCGAGAATCTCGCCGCCTTCGGGGTGATCGCCCACCTTGCGCGGCAGGCTCAGGAGAGTGAGCGCCTTTTCCAGCGTCATCTCGTCCTTGGACCAGCCCTTGGGCAGCGAGGCGCGGGGCGGCTTCTTGTTCTCCGGGGTCGGTTCGCCGCGCTGTACGTAAGGGCCGAAGCGTCCCGACTTGAGCCAGATCTCGTCGCCCTGGTCCTCGCCCAGAAGCCGTTCGTCACCATCGGCGCCCTCGCCCGCGATGGGGCGGGTATAGGTGCATTCGGGGTAATTGCCGCAGCCCACGAAGCCCCCGGTGCGCGAGGTCTTGAGATGCAACCGCCCCTGTCCGCATTTGGGGCAGATGCGCGGATCGGAGCCGTCCTCGCGCGGCGGGTAAAGCTGATCGGCAAGCGCTTCGTCGAGCACGTCGAGCACCTGGGTGATGCGCAACTCGGATGTTTCGGCGATGGCGGCGGAGAAATCGCGCCAGAATTGCGCCAGCACGGCCTTGTAGTCGCGTTGACCCGCGCTCACCTCGTCGAGCTCTTCCTCGAGCTGGGCGGTGAATTCATAGCCCACGTATTTGCGAAAGAAGTTCAGCAGGAAGATGGTGACGATCCGACCCTTGTCCTCGGGGATGAGGCGGTTCTGTTCCTTGCGGACATATTCGCGCTCCTGGATCGTGGTGACGATGCTGGCATAGGTCGAGGGGCGGCCGATGCCGAGCTCTTCCATGCGCTTGACCAGTGTCGCCTCGGTATAGCGGGGCGGGGGCTGGGTGAAATGCTGTTCGGAGGCGACATCGCGCTTGGTGGCGGCCTCACCTTCGGTGACCTGGGGCAGGCGGCGGTCGTCCTCGTCGACGACCTGATCGTCGCGGCCCTCTTCATAGACCTTGAGGAAACCCTCGAAGAGGACGACCTGACCGGTGGCGCGCAGCTCGACCTGGTTGTCGCGGCTGGCAATGGTGACGGTCGTGCGCTCAAGCCGGGCGCTTTCCATCTGGCAGGCCAGCGTGCGTTTCCAGATCAGGTCATAGAGCCTGCGCTGATCGGTGTCCTTGAGTTTGAGCGCATCGGCATCGGCGGCCATGTCGGTGGGGCGGATACATTCATGCGCCTCTTGCGCGTTCTTGGCCTTGTTCTTGTAGATACGCGGCTTTCCGGGCACGAATTCGGCTCCGAAGCGTGCCGCGATCGCATCGCGCGCGGCGCTGACCGCCTCGGGGGCCATGTCGATGCCGTCGGTGCGCATATAGGTGATGTGCCCGGCCTCGTAGAGGCGCTGGGCGGCGGACATCGCCTGTCGCGCGCCCATGCCGAACTTGCGGCTGGCCTCTTGCTGAAGGGTCGAGGTCATGAAGGGCGGGGCGGGGTTGCGGCTGGCGGGTTTGGCTTCGACCGACTTGACGGTGAGGTCGCGGCTCTCGACGGCCTGAACCGCAAGCTCGGCCTGGGTCGCGTTCTCGATGTCGAACTTGTCGAGCTTCTTGCCGGCGAGGACGGTCAGCCGGGCCTCGTATTCCTGGCCACGTGGGGTGACGAGGTTGGCCTTGACGGACCAGTATTCGCGGGGGGTGAATGCCTCGATCTCCATCTCGCGTTCGACGATGAGGCGCAGGCAGACCGATTGCACCCGGCCCGCGCTGCGTGCGCCGGGCAGCTTGCGCCAGAGCACCGGCGAGAGGTTGAAGCCGACGAGATAATCGAGCGCACGGCGCGCGAGATAGGCATCGACCAGGGGCTGGTCGATCTGGCGCGGGTTCTGCATCGCTTCGGTCACGGCCGATTGGGTGATGGCGTTGAACACCACCCGGCTGACCGGCGTGTCCTTTTTCAACGCGCGTCGCTTGCGCAGGGCTTCTTCGAGGTGCCAGCTGATCGCCTCGCCCTCGCGGTCGGGGTCGGTGGCGAGGATGAGCTCCTGATCGTCCTTGAGCGCGTCGGCGATGGCCTTGACATGTTTGCGGCTGTCGGCGCCGATCTCCCATTTCATGTCGAAATCGTGGTCTGGATCGACCGAGCCGTCCTTGGGCGGCAGGTCGCGCACATGGCCATAGGATGCCAGCACGGTGTAATCCTTGCCAAGATACTTGTTGATGGTCTTGGCCTTGGCGGGGGATTCCACAACGACAACTGGCATTTAATTCCTTTCGACTCGACCGCGCCTCTATGGCGGCGGAACATGGGTTGGGGAAGGGGGTATTGTCAATGCGTCGTGAAAGCCCCAGTCTTTCCGCATCGTTTTGCCCGGCTTTCGGGTGTCTCACCACTACGAAGGGAAACGCGATGCGGATCATCATCGGGTTGATTGTCGGGGTCATGCTGGGCATTGGTGGGCCGATACCGGATGCGCGGGCCGATTTCGTCGAGCCCGCCCGCGGCAGCGAGACGCGCAAGGCGCTGATGGATGCGCTGCGCCCGCATGCCGAATGGGTGCTGGGCCGCCCGGTCGAGTTCGTGGTGCACGAGTTGCGGCTGGCCGATGGGCAGGGCCTGCCGTTCGCTGTGGCTTTTGCCAGCGTCCAGGCGCAGCGTCCAGGGGGCGGCGCGATCGACATTCGCACGACACCCGGTTTCCTGCGCGGCGAGATCATGGCAGAAGTGATGGACGCCAGCAGATTGCAGGCCCTTTACCGCAAGGTGGGCGATACATGGGTGGCGGTGCATTGGATGATCGGCGCGACGGATGTGTGGTATGCGGACCCGGAGTTCTGTGCCGATTACTTCGCCGTGCTGCCCGAGTTCTGTGCGGGCTGAGCCGGGGTGGATGCCGCAAGGCTGAGCAACCCGCCGGATTGACGATTGATCCGCCCCTCGAGTTCGAGATCGACGAGTACGGGGGCCACCGTGTTGGCGGGGGCGCCCAGGTCGCGGATGAGCTGATCCTCGGCCAGGGGGGAGGGGCCCAGCCGGTCGAGGATCATCCGGTGCAGTTTCGCGGTGTCGCGCAGGCTGCGCTTTTCCGGCGGTGGTGGAGGAATGTCGGCGGGAAGCGGCATTTCGGCCTGTTGCGGTTCGGGTGCGGCCGCGGCGAGCGGGCTCAGCGCCTCGACCACGTCGGCGGCGTCGCGCACCAGCCGCGCGCCATCGCGGATGAGCATGTTGCAGCCCGCCGCGCGGGCGTCGAACGGGTGGCCGGGCACGGCCAGCACCTCGCGCCCCTGGTCGAGCGCACATTTCGCGGTGATGAGACTGCCAGATTTCGCCGCCGCCTCGGTCAGAACGACGGCCTTGGCCAGACCCGAGATGAGCCTGTTGCGGCGCGGGAAATGCCGGGCCTGCGGGACCGTGCCCATGGGCATTTCCGACAGGCGCAAGCCGGATCTGTCGATCTCGGAGGCCAGCGCGGTGTTCTCGGAAGGATAGACCACATCGACCCCGCCCGCCATCACCGCGACGGTTCCAGTGGCAAGGCTGGCCTTGTGCGCGGCGGTATCGATGCCGCGCGCCAGCCCCGAGACGATTACATAGCCCCTTTTCCCCAGGTCGGCGGCCAGGGCGCGGGCCATGCGCCCGCCCAGGGACGAGGCGTTGCGCGCGCCCACAAGCGCGATCATCGGGCGCGTGAGCAGCGACGGATCGCCCTGTGCCCAGAGGATCGGCGGCGGGTCGTCCAGGTCGAGAAGCTGTGCGGGATAGCCGGTGTCACCGATACAGATCATTCGCGCCCTTGCCTTGTGCGCCTGGCGCATCTCGGCCACGGCCACGGTTTCGGGGCAGGGTGTGTAATCGTCCATCCCTGCCTCCCGCGCCACGCGGGGCAGCGCCCCGAGCGCGGCGGCGGCGTTGCCATGTTCGGCCATAAGCCGGTAGAAGGTGGAAATGCCGACCCGTCGCGAGCGCAGCAGGCGAAGCCACGACACCCGATCATCTTCCGTGGTGGGTGGGAGTGGGGGGTGAGTGGAAGGATGATTGCCTTCGGACATCGTGACTCCGCCTTGCTACGAGATCATCTCTAGCGCACGGATGGTTAACGCCCGGTAAACCGATCCGGTCCGAGCGAGGTTTTGTCGATCAGCCGCGCAGGACAGCGCCGGGATTCATGATGCCGTTGGGATCGAAAACCTGTTTGATCTGTCGCATCAGCGCCAGCTTGACGGGATCGCCATAGCGCTCCAGGTCACCCGTCTTGAGCCGTCCGACGCCATGTTCTGCACTGAACGAGCCGCCCATGTCGGCGGTGATGTCATGGATCAGGCGCTGCAGCTTTTCGCCGGCACCGGGATAGTCGTCGCGGCTGCGCCCGCGGCCCGGAAACACATTGTAATGCAGGTTTCCATCGCCCAGGTGCCCGAAACAATTCGTTCGGAAGTCGCCCAGACCGGACAGCGCGGCATCGGCGCGGGTGATGAAGCCGGGCACCTCGGAGAGCGGCAGCGAGATGTCATGCGATGAGATCGAGCCGATTCGGCGATTGGCCTCGGGCAGTTGTTCGCGCAACTCCCACAGCGCGTCGCGCTGGGCCAGCGATTGCGCGATGGTGCCGTCGCTGACGAGCCCGGCCTCAAGTGCTTCGGCAAAGAGCGCCTCCAGCGTCTCTGCGGGGTCAAGGCCGCGGGGCAGGCCCAGTTCGACGAGAACGCACCAGTCGGGATCATCGGCAAAGGGCTGGCGCATCTCGGGCATGACCTCGCGCAGGAAGCCAAGGCCCGCGCCGCTGATCAGCTCGAAGGCGCTGACCGATTCGCCGACGCGCTCGCGCGCCATGGCCAAGAGATCGAGCGCCGCGGCGGGGCTTTCGACAACGAGAAGGGCCGTGCCGGTGGCGGCTGGAACCGGGGCGAGTTTCAGGGTGGCGGCGGTGATCACGCCCAACGTGCCCTCGGAACCGATCAGGAGATCGCGCAGGTCATAGCCTGTGTTGTCCTTTCGCAGGCGCGAGAGCGTGTTCATCACCCGCCCGTCGGGCAGCACCGCCTCGATCCCGAGGCAGAGTTCGCGGGTATTGCCATAGCGCAGCACATTGACCCCGCCCGCGTTGGTGGCAAGGTTGCCCCCGATCCGGGCCGAGCCTTTGGCCGCGATCGAGAGCGGGAAAAGCCGGTTTTCGCGCGCCACCGCGTCGTGGATGTCCGACAGGATCGCCCCGGCCTCGACAATGGCGAGGTTTTCCCGTGGATGGATCGCGCGAATCGCGGTCATCCGTTCGAGCGACAGGAGCATAGGCGCCGGGCCATCGGGCATGACCTGCGCGCCGACAAGGCCGGTGCCGCCGCCATAGGGCACGACCGGCACGCGCGCGTCATTCGCGGCGGCAAGGGCGACCGAGACCTCTTCGACCGATGCGGGGGCGACCACCACCCCGGCCTGCCCATGCCATTTGCCGCGCGGCTCTTCGAGGTAATGCGGTGCGACCGGGCGCAGGGCGCGGTCGGGCAGGAGCCGGGCGAGCGTGGCGCGAAAGCTGTCATCGACGGGGTTGAGCATCATGGCACAAGTCTTACGCGCGCCCCGTGTGCGCGTCGAGACGCGACGTGCCGTCCTCCTGATCTCAATCGGTGTCGCGCAGATAGCGGGGCATGAGGACATGCACCGTGGGGCGCGCGGGCAGGTCGCGCAGCGAGACGGTGAGGTTGGATTCGCCGCTGCGCACGATGTCGAACTCGTCGCGCATCCCGTCGATGAATCTCTGGAGCGTGGTATCGCCGAACCAGTGCATGGGGATCACCACCGAGGATTTCAGCTTCTTGAGGATGCGAATCATCGTCGGCTGATCGACGGTATAGCCGCCATCAACCGCGGCCATGACCACGTCGAGCCGTCCGAGCGCGGCATATTGCGCCGGGTTGGGTTCGTGATGCAGGTGGCCCAGGTGGCCGATACACAGCCCCTCGACCTCGAACACGAAGATCGAGTTCCCGAAGGGTTCGGACCCGCCAGCGCCCGAGCGGATATCGGTGGGCACGTTGCGCACTGCCATGTCACGATATTCGAGATAATGATCGACGCCCTCGCCGAATTCCTCGCCCCAGCCCCTGAGCACATGGGGAATGGCCGGGTCGGGATTGGCGGTCCAGTGGGTGCCATGGGCGTGGTTCATGGTGACGATATCGGGAATCAGCGTGGTGTTGCCGATATTGCCCGTGAAATCGGTGACGGCGTTCACGCCCGCGGGTGTCTGGATCAGGAAGGAGGCATGGGCGATGTAGCGGATGCGCACCGCGTGATCGGAGACGGGGTCACGAAAACCGGCCTTGTGCAGGTATTCGAGGCCGGGGGCGGCATCGGCGATGGCGATGCAATGGCTGGGCGTGCGGGTCTGGGCCTGCGCGGCAGGGGCAAGAAGGACGAAAGAAAGGGCAAGGATCAATCGCAGCATGACGGCAGTCTAGCAGCTTTGCGGTGAAATCAGTTGACGTTTCGGTGAGCAGGGAGTGCCGGTTCCCGCCCGTAGTCAGCCCGCCTCGGTGCGTCCGCGCCGGTCGCTGCGAAGCGCGGCATAGAGAACATGGGTCCGCCAGCGCCCGTTGATCTGAAGATAGCTTTGCGCGACGCCCTCGTATTTGAAGCCCGATTTTTCGAGCACCGCGCGCGAGGCGGTATTCTCGGGGAGGCAGGCGGCCTCGATCCGGCTGAGGTCCATGCGGTGATAGGCGTGGTGCACCACGGCCTCGATCGCCTCGCGCATGTAGCCCTGTCGGGCAAAGTTCTCGCCGACCCAGTAGCCCAGGGTGCCCGCCTGGGCCGGGCCGCGGCGGATATTGTCGAGCGTGATCGCCCCCACGAGCGCATTATCGGCGCGCCGCAGCATGAAGAGGGGCAGCGCCGTGCCTGCCCCGATCGACCGTTGCGCCCAGTAGACACGGTTGGTGAAGGCGCGGCGGCTGAGATGGTCATGCGCCCAGGCCGGCTCCCATGGTGTCAGGAACGCCTCGGACATGCGGCGCAGTCCGGTCCAGGCGTTGAAATCGGAATGCGTGGGCGCGCGCAGGGTCAGGCGGTCGGTTTCGATCCGCAGCTTGCGGTGCACCCGCGAGAGCATCACGCAGCGCGCCTTTGCCGGTCGAGCGTGGCCAGGTCGGGCGTACCTGCAACCGGCCCGTAGAGCGCCATCACCGCCCCCGCCTCGCCGATCATGCGACCGGCAAAATCGCGTACGCCGGCACGGGTCACGGCGTCGATCTTCTCGACCACCTCTTCGGGTGTCGGCACGGTGCCCCAGATCTGGACCATGCGCGCCATGCGTTCGGCCCGGTTCGAGGGGCTTTCAAGCCCCATGAGAAGCCCCGCGCGCATCTGGGCGCGCGCGCGTTCGATTTCTTCTTCGCTCATGTCGTCGGCGGCGCGGCGCATCTCGTCGATGGTGATGCGCGCGAGGTCGGGCATCTGCTCGCCGCTCGTTCCGGCATAGATTGTTATCAGCCCGGCGTCGGAATAGGCCCCGGCCGAGGCGAAGATCGTATAGCAAAGGCCGCGTCTTTCGCGGATTTCCTGAAAGAGGCGCGAGGACATGCCTCCACCCAGCGCGTTGGCATAGACCTGAGCGGTGTAAATCTCGGGATCGAGATAGTCCGGCGCCTCGAACGCCAGTGCGAGATGGGCCTGTTCGAGCGGCTTTTCCTTGCGGAACTCCCCGCCTGCGAATTTCGCTGGCTGGATCAGGCCGGGTTGCGCGGGTGCAAGCTGCCCGAAGAGCGTTTCGGCCTGACGCACGAGCGCGTCGTGATCGACGTCGCCCGCGGCGGCGAGGATCATGTTGCCGGGCGCGTAATGTTCGGCCACGAAGGCGCGCAGATCCTCGCGCGAGAAGCCGCGCACCCGGTCCGGCGGGCCGAGGATGGTGCGGCCGATGGGCTGGTCGGGATAGGCGCGTTCCTGGAGCCAGTCGAAGATCACGTCATCGGGCGTGTCGAGTGCCTGGCCGATCTCCTGAAGGATCACGCCGCGCTCGATGCCGATCTCTTCGGGAGCGAAGACCGGGTTCAGGAGGATATCGGCGATCACGTCGAGCGCGAGGCCCACGTCCTGCCCCAGAACCCGGGCGTAATAGGCCGTCGCCTCGCGCGAGGTATAGGCGTTCATGTAGCCCCCCACATCCTCGATCGCCTCGGCGATCTGGAGCGTGGAGCGTCGTGCGGTGCCCTTGAAGGCCATGTGTTCGAGAAAATGTGCGATGCCGTTCTGGTCTTCGCGTTCGTTGCGGCCGCCGGCGGTGATCCAGAGGCCGACCGAGGCGGATTGCAGCCCCGGCATGCGCTCGGTCACGATGCGAAATCCGTTGGAAAGGGTGGTGATCTGGACAGTCACGGTCGGCGGCGCTCCTCGATCAGGGTTTCGATTTCGGTCAGGTCGTTCTCGACCCGGGTCACGCGCTCGGGGCGGTCGAAAAGGTCGGCCATGTGCGCGGGCAGGGGCGGGCGGATGCCGGTCGCCTCTTCGACAGCATCCGGGAATTTGGCCGGATGCGCGGTGGCCAGCGTGATCATCGGCGTGGAGGGATCACGCATTTCCTCGGCCACCTTGACGCCTACGGCAGAATGGGGACAGAGAAGTTCGCCCGTTGTCCGCTGCAACCGCGCGATGGTGGCGCGGGTCTCGTCCTCGGAGGCACGGCCGCTGTCATAGACCTCGCGCAGGGCCTGGAGCGCGCCCTGGCTGACGCTGAACCCGCCCGCCTTCAACTCATCCATGAGTTGCGCCACGGCGGCGCCGTCCCGCCCATATGCCTCGAACAGGGCGCGCTCGAAATTCGAGCTGACCTGGATGTCCATCGACGGGCTGATCGAGGGCGCCACGCCGTCGGGACGATACTCGGCGGACGAAAGGCAGCGGTGCAGGATGTCGTTCTGGTTGGTGGCCACGACCAGCCGGTCGATGGGCAGGCCCATACGCTTTGCCAGATAGCCCGCGAAGATGTCGCCGAAATTGCCGGTGGGCACGGTGAAACTGACCGACCGGGCGGGGGCACCGAGCGACACGGCCGAGGTGAAGTAATAGACCACCTGCGCCAGCACGCGGGCGAAGTTGATCGAGTTCACCCCTGCCAGCCCGACCCTGTCGCGAAAGTCGAAATGGTTGAACATGTCCTTCACACGGGCCTGGCAATCGTCGAAATCCCCGGTCACGGCGAGGGCGTGGACATTGGCCTCGGTGGGGGTGGTCATCTGGCGGCGCTGCACTTCGGAGACGCGGCCATGCGGGAAAAGGATGAAGACATCGACATTGTCGAGCCCCCTGAACGCCTCGATCGCCGCCGACCCGGTGTCGCCGCTGGTGGCGCCGACGATGGTGACGCGTTGGCCGTTGCGCTCCAACGCTGCCTGAAACATCTGGCCGATGAGCTGCATCGCGAAATCCTTGAACGCGAGCGTCGGGCCGTGGAAGAGTTCGAGCAGGAAATGCCCCGGGGCAAGCTGCACCAGCGGCGCACGGGCGGCGTGGTTGAAACCGGCATAGGCGCGGGCGATTATTCCGCGGAACGCGTCGTCGGTGAAGGCGTCGCCGATGAAGGGGCGCATGATGCGAAAGGCGCATTCCTCGTAGGAAAGCCCGGCCAGCGCCGCGATCTCGCCCGTCGTCAGGGACGGAATGGCCTCGGGCAGGTAGAGCCCGCCGTCGCGGGCAAGGCCGGTGAGCATCGTGTCTTCGAAATCCAGCACTGGGGCGGTGCCGCGGGTCGAGATGTAGTTCATCGGCTGCCTTTCCTGGCGGTCGCGCGGCGGCGGAAGAGAAAGTAGAGCGTCATTACCACCCAAGTTACGGCCAATCCATACCATGTGAGCAGGTATTCCATGTGCCGGTTGGGGATGCCGGATGTGTCGGTCGGCAGGGGAGTAATGGCGGGGTCGGGCGGGTCGATCGTGCGCGCGACGACCAGCGTTTCCTCGGTGTCGAGGGCGTCGGCCAGCGGTGGGACGTCACGCGCATACCAGATGTTGGCCTCGCGGTCGTTCTCGGGGGTGTAGCTGTCGGTCTCGTCGGGCCAGTAGAGATTGCCGTCGATCGTGACATCCCGGGATGGGCGGGGCGTGTCCTTGTCGCCCAGGCGGATGAAGCCGAGATCGACGAGAACGCGGCGGCCCTCTGTCTCGAACGCGCGAATGACGCGATAGCCTGCCCCGAGGTCGCGGGTGGAGACGAGAACGTGGATTTCGGGCCCGGTGAGGCGCCCCTTGGTGGTGACGGCGAGAAAGCGGTCGGCCTGCGGATCAGGTGCAGCGGGGATGGCGACGGGGGCGGCGCCGATGCGGGCCTCTATTTCGGCCAGATACGACTCTTTCTCGGCCAGGCGCCGGACCTGCCAGTTGCCCAGGCTGATGAAGAGCACCAGCACGGCGGCGGAAAAGATCAGGAAGGGCAGGTTGCGGCGCAAGGGAGCCTCGGGAAAAGCGGGTGTGTCGCGGGGTCGGGTTCTAGCCCGGATTGGATCGGTGGCCAAGAGGGGTGGGCGGGCCACGAGGCCCCTCTGTCAAAGCAAACGCCCCGCTGTCAGGGCGGGGCGTCCGGTAGCTTTCGTGCATGTGCGGCCGTGGCTCAGGCGCCCCAGATATAGATCGAGGCGAAGAGGAAGAGCCAGACCACATCGACAAAGTGCCAATACCAGGCCGCGGCCTCGAAGCCGACGTGACTTTCCTGCGTGAAATGCCCGGCCATCAGGCGGAACAGGCAGACCGCAAGGAAGATCGTGCCGATGATCACGTGGAAGCCGTGAAAGCCGGTGGCCATGAAGAAGGATGCGCCATAGATGTTGCCGGCAAAGCCGAAGGCGGCATGGCTGTATTCATAGGCTTGCAGGATGGTGAAGAACACGCCCAGAACGATCGCGATCACCAGGCCCCATTTCATGTCTTCGCGGTTGTTTTCATGGGCCAGTGCATGGTGTGCCCATGTCGCAGCCATCCCCGAGCACAACAGGATCAAAGTGTTGATCAGCGGCAGGTGCCAGGGATCGAAGGTCTCGATGCCGGCGGGGGGCCATTGGCCGTCGACCATCGGGCTTTCGGGACCCATCGGGTAAAGTGCGTGCTTGAAGAAGGTCCAGAACCAGGCCGCGAAAAACATCACTTCCGAGATGATAAAGAGCACCACGCCATAGCGCAGGCCGATCTTCACCACCGGGGTATGGTCGCCGACATTGGATTCGGCCACCACGTCGGCCCACCAGCCATACATGACGTAACAGGTGAACACGAAACCGATGATCATGATCCAAGCGGTCACGTCATGCATGTAGAGCACCGCCCCGAAGAGCATGATGAACCCGGCCAGCGCGCCCAGCAGGGGCCAGATGGAGGGGTTCAGGATGTGATAGTCGTGGTTCTTTTCGTGCGCCATTTTTACCCTCGTCGTGTTCCCTTGCGGGAGGCTTATTGATCAGTTCAGGTTGCTTTGTTCCGACTGCGTGTCAAGCGCGGCTTGTGAGTCCTCGGCCTCGCTTTCGGGCAGGTCGATTTCGTAGAAGGTATAGCCCAGCGTGATGGTGTGGACGTGTTTCGCGTCGCGGTCATCAACGATCTCGGGATCGACGAAGAACGTGACCGGCATCTCGACCCGTTCGCCCGGTTGCAGCACCTGTTCGGTAAAGCAGAAGCATTCAATCTTGGAGAAGAAACCGCCGGCATCATAGGGCGTGACGTTATAGCTGGCCTGTCCGGCGATTGGCCGGTCGGTGGGGTTGTAGGCTTCGTAGAAAGCAAGCCCGGTTTCACCGATCCGCAATTCCATCTCGCGTTGCATGGGCTTGAATTCCCAGTCGAAACCGCGCGCCTTGGAAGCATCGAAGCGCACCTTGATGGTGCGGTCGAGGATTTCGTCGCTATCTGCCCCGGCCTCCTGCGTGACGCCGCCGAAGCCGGTGACGCGGCAGAACCAGTCGTAGAAGGGCACCGAAGCCCAGGCCAGTGCGCCCATCGTCACGACCAGGCCCACGGTCTGCAGCAGGGTCTTGCGTTTGCCGTCCATTGCCATCATTCACCCCCTTCCGCGCGTGGCGGATTGGCCGAGAAATCGCCGCGTTCGACCTTGACCACGGTCAGCCCGAACACCAGTGCGACAAATCCCACGAGCACCAGCCCGAGGCCGATATTGCGCCCCAGGCGGCGCTTGTGCAGTTCATGTTCGACCTTGATCGCCATCGATCACCAGCCCCCCATGCCGAATTGGCCCAGGGTCGATTCCGCGAGAATCGCGCCGAAATGGCCGAAGAGATAGACGAGCGACAGCGCGAAGAGCTTCTTTTCTGCGCGGTAGCCGTCGCCCTCGGCCTGTGCCTCGTTGCGCCGCCAGATGTCGAAGGCGCCCTTGAGGAACAGCGCGTTGAGCAGCAACGCCACGGTGAGATAGACCGGGCCGCCGATGGCGGTGAACCCGGTGCCGATTGCAACCGATACGAGCAGAATCGTATAGACCAGGATGTGCAGGCGCGTGGCACGGCGCCCGTGGGTCACGGTCAGCATCGGCACGCGGGCCTCGTGATAGTCGGATTTCATGAACAGCGCCAGCGCCCAGAAATGCGGTGGCGTCCACATGAAGATGAGGGTGAACATCAGCACCGATTCCACGCTGATCCCGCCGGTGGCCACGGCCCAGCCGATCATCGGCGGAAAAGCCCCGGCGGCGCCGCCGATCACGATGTTCTGTGGCGTCCAGCGTTTCAGCCACATGGTATAGATCACCACGTAGAAGAAGATGGTGAAAGCCAGGATCGCGGCAGCGACGAGATTGGCCGCAAGGCCCAGCATCACTATCGAAAACGCCGCGAGGAAGGCGCCGAAGGACAGCGCCTCGCCCTCGCTGACCCGACCGGCCGGGATCGGGCGGTTCCGGGTGCGTTTCATGATACGGTCGATATCGGCATCCCACCACATGTTGAGCGCGCCCGAGGCCCCGCCGCCAAGGGCGATGAACAGGATCGAGGCAAATCCGATCACGGGATGCACGTCCACCGGCGCCGCCAGCAGACCGACAAGGGCCGTGAACACGACCAGCGACATCACCCGCGGCTTGAGCAGGGCGAAGTAATCGCCGAACTCGGCGTCGCCGGTGCCTGTGCCGGTCGTGGCCTGATTGTTGATGCTGGTATCGGTCATCCAGGATGCCTCTTTCAGGTGGCCCCGAACCGCTGGGTCCGGGGCCGGTCATTTCCTTTTCAGTCGAGGGAGGCCAGTTGCACGTAGTCGGAGGAGTCTTCCATCGCCTCGACCCATGCGTCGTATGTGTCCTGGCTGACCACCTTTACGGTGATCGGCATGTAGGCGTGATCCTTGCCACAAAGCTCCGAGCACTGGCCGAAATAGACGCCCTCTTTCTCGGGTGTGAACCAAAGCTGGGCCAGGCGCCCGGGCACGCCGTCCTGTTTCACGCCGAAGGCCGGAACGGTCCAGGAATGGATCACGTCGCTCGCGGTGACGGTCATCACCACGGTCTTGTCCACCGGAACGATCACCGAGGTGTCGGTGGCCAGCAGGAATTCGTCTTCGTTGAAGCCTGCATCGACCAGCTTGGCGCGCATCGCGTCATCCAGAACATAGGGCGTCACATCGGCATCTTCTGGCCGCGCGGATTCATTGAGGCTGGCGGGTTGGCCGATCATGTAGCTGTCGAAGATGAAATCGTGATCGGTGTATTCATAGGACCAGTACCACTGGTGACCCGTGACCTTGATGTGAACCTCGCCTTCCGGAATTTCCTGTTGCTTGAACAGGACCGGAAGCGAAAACGCCCCGATGAAAACGAGGATGATCACCGGGCCGAGCGTCCAGGCGATCTCGATCGGCGTGTTGTGCGTAAAGTTTGCCGGATTGGCGTTGGCGCGGCGATTGTAACGCAGGATGATGATGCCGACGAGGGCGATCACCAGAAGGCATATGCCAATGATGATCACGTTGATCATTCCGTCAAGCCATTGAAGGTCGCGGGCGAGTTCCGTGGCGGCAGGTTGAAACCCGGTCGACCGGTCGACGGGCTTGCCGATGGAGTCCAGCCCGCTCTGAGCCAGTGCGGGCATGGCCGCAAAGGCGGTCAGGAGGGTCAGGAAGCTGGTAAAAATTCGCATGGGACACCCTGGTCGGTTTTCTGTGGTTCTTCTGTTCATCAGGCAGTGCGCGCATCGCGCGGGCGATTGGCCGTTGTTTTGCCCCGGTTAAAAACCATATTCTGGATGAAGAGACAAGAAATCCAACCGCGGCAAACGGACGCTTTTTTTGACATAGATCAAATTCGGCGTGCATGGAAGACAGGAAGAAACAGGAATGTCCGAGATATCTTTCCGCCCCTTCGAGCAGGCGCTCGATATCGAAAAGACCCTTGATCTGTTACGTCAGGCGACCGACGGGGCGGATGATGGCGAGCTTTTCCTCGAACGGCGCCGCGCCGAGGCGCTGCATTTCGACGACGGGCGGGTAAAGACCGCCAGTTATGACGCGTCCGAAGGATTCGGGTTGCGCGCGGTGCGCGGCGAGGTGGCGGGATACGGTCACTCGACCGAGATTTCGCAGGCTTCCGTGACCCGCGCGGTCGAGACCGCACGCCTGGCGGTGGGGCAGGGCGGCGGCGCGATGGCCGCCGGGCCGGCGCCGACCAATCGCCGCCTCTATGCCGATCATGACCCGATCGGGGATGCGGCCTTCCCGGTCAAGATCGAGACCCTGCGTGAGATCGACGCCTTTCTGAGGGGCCTCGACAGCCGCGTGGTGCAGGTTTCGGCGACCATCGCGGCCTCGTGCCAGGAGGTCGAGATCCTGCGCCCCGATGGCCAGCACCTGCGCGACGTGCGCCCGATGACCCGCCTCAACGTGAGCGTGATCGTCGAACACAACGGCCGCCGCGAGAGCGGCTCGGCCGGCGGCGGCGGGCGCGTGGCGCTGTCGGGGCTGCTCGACCCCGAGGACTGGCAGGCCAAGGCGCGCGAGGCGCTCAGGATCGCCCTGGTCAACCTGCGTGCGGAACCCGCACCTGCGGGGGTGATGGACGTGGTGCTGGGCCCTGGCTGGCCCGGCATCCTGTTGCACGAGGCGATCGGCCATGGCCTTGAAGGCGATTTCAATCGCAAGGGCAGTTCGGCCTTTGCCGGTCTGATGGGGCAACGCATCGCGGCCCCCGGCGTGACGGTGGTGGACGATGGCACGATCCCCGACCGGCGCGGCTCGATCTCGTTCGATGACGAGGGCACGCCCTCGTCGCGCACCACGCTGATCGAGGACGGTATCCTGACCGGCTTCATGCAGGACCGGCAGAACGCCCGCCTGATGGGGGTTCAACCCACCGGCAATGGTCGCCGCGAGAGCTTTGCCCATGCGCCGATGCCGCGCATGACCAATACCTACATGCTGGGCGGTGAGGCCGATCCGGGCGATCTGCTGGCGGAGTTGAAGGACGGGATCTATGCCGTGGGCTTCGGCGGTGGCCAGGTGGACATCACCAACGGCAAGTTCGTCTTTTCCTGCACCGAAGCCTATCGCGTGAAGGACGGCAAGGTGGGCGCGCCGGTCAATGGTGCAACACTGATCGGGGACGGGGCCACGGCGCTGATGAATATCCGCGGGCTGGGCAATGACATGGCGCTCGATCCGGGCATGGGCAATTGCGGCAAGGCGGGCCAGTGGGTGCCGGTGGGCGTGGGCCAGCCGACGACGCTCATCGGCGGGCTGACCGTGGGTGGCTCGGCGGCGGGGTAACTGCCCTATAAATTGTTGATATGGAAGGTTAAAGCCCGTCGAACGCGCACAGGGTCTCGACCTCCATCCCCATGGCCTCGAGCTTCTTGCGCCCGCCCAGCGCCGGCAGGTCGATGATGAAGGAACAGCCCACGATCTCGCCGCCCAGCCGCTCGATCAGGCGGATACCCGCCGCCGCGGTGCCGCCGGTGGCCAGGAGGTCGTCGACGACGAGGATCTTCTCGCCCGCGGTGATCGCGTCGTCATGCAGTTCGACCACGGCCTCGCCGTATTCAAGATGGTATTCCTCGGAGATCACCGGGCCGGGCAGCTTGCCCTTCTTGCGGACCGGCACGAAACCCGTGGAGAGCTGGTGCGCGATGGCCCCGCCGAGGATGAAGCCGCGCGCCTCCAGCCCCACGACCTTGTCGATCTCCTGTCCCGCGAACGGGTGCAGCATCTGGTCGATGGCCATGCGGAACCCGCGCGGATCAGCGAAAAGCGTGGTGACATCGCGGAACATGATCCCTTCATGCGGGAAATCGACGATGGTGCGGATGTAGTCCTTGACGGTTTTCATGGTCGCCTGGTTTCCCTGATCAAACGTTAAGCACGCGCCCGGCCACTGCCGAGAGCTTGTCCACCATCGCCGGGTCACGCGCATCGGGTGCGGTCAGGATGGCATATTCCAGCGCCCGGTCACAGCCGTGCGGGCAGGGCGCGCGATCCGCGCCCAGAAGCGCGGGCAATCCGCGCACCATGTTGCGCCCCTTGTCGGCGTTGCCCATCAGAATGGCAATGATTTCAGTCACATCAACCTCGCCATGCTCGGGGTGCCAGCTGTCGAAATCGGTCACCATCGCGATCGAGGCATAGCAAAGCTCGGCCTCCCGGGCGAGTTTCGCCTCGGGCATGTTGGTCATGCCGATCACGTCGGCGCCCCAGGCGTCGCGATACATCCGCGACTCGGCCAGGGTCGAGAATTGCGGCCCCTCCATGGCAAGATACGTGCCGCCCTCGTGCATGGTGACGCCTGCGTCGCGCCCCGCGGCGAGGCAGGCCGCCGAGAGCCGCGGACAGGTCGGATGCGCGACGCTCACATGGGCCACGAGACCGGGGCCGAAGAACGATTTCTCGCGCGCGAATGTGCGGTCAATGAATTGATTCACAACGACAAAATCGCCCGGGCGCATTTCTTCGCGAAAGCTGCCGCAGGCCGAGACGCTGATCACATCGGTTGCACCGAGACGCTTCAGCGCGTCGATATTGGCGCGGTAGGGCACCGATGTGGGCGAATGGACATGGCCGCGCCCGTGTCGGGGCAGGAAGGCCATCTTCACACCATTGAGACTGCCCGTCAGGATCTGGTCCGAGGGTTCGCCCCAAGGGGTTTCCACGCTGCGCCATTCCGCCCCTGCCAGCCCGTCGATGTCATAAAGGCCCGAGCCGCCGATCACGGCGATCATGGTTTCCGTCATGGTCCCGCTTCCTTTTACGATCCGGTCGCAGTCTTGTCCCGGACGCGGCCGGAACGCAAGGCGGCGGGCGCCATGTTAACCGGGGCAAGGCGCCGCGAAATCGGGGGGTGACACGCGTGCACTGCGCGGCTGCCACCCGGCTGCGGGCAAAACCGTCTGACCGGCGGCGGCGAATCGTTAACCTTCCGGCCTTTGCCATGCTTCATCTTGCGAAAAATACTCCGGGGGGCGGTGCAAGATCCCAACGGGATCTTGCACCTTGGGGGCAGCGCCCCCAAACAAGGAATCCTGTGTGCCGCAGGCACGCAATGTCGAAACCGCTGACGCCCCCGGGAGGCCGCCGAGGTCAACCGGCTTGCGCGAGCAAGGCCGTGATGATCGCCTTGGCGCTTTCGGAATCCCATTCGGCATCGCCTGTCATGCGGGCGATCTCGGCCCCCTCCGGAGAGAGGATCACGGTGACCGGCAAACCCAGCACCGCCATGTCGCGCGCCAGTGCCGAGGACGGGTCGCGGTGCAGCGGCAGGTTGCTCACGCCGATCTCGTCAAAGAACTTCTCCATCTGGCCGGGATTGTTGCGGCCCGTGGCGATGGTGAGCACCTCGAACCTCTCGCCGCCGAATTCCTCCTGCAACTCCGCGAGCATGGGCATTTCCTTACGGCAGGGCGCGCACCATGTGGCCCAGAAATTCAGGACCACATGGCGACCCTGATGATCGGCGAGCGTGGCCTTGGCCCCGGATTCGGTGTCGTATTGCTCGGCGCTCACCGGTTTGGGGCTGGCGTGGAAGGAGAGTTTCTTCATCGTGCCTTCGCGCAGCCCTTCGAGCTCGGCGCGGTTTTCCAGCGTCTCCGGAATCGGCTGTGCCGGGTCGCGCAGGGCAAGGACGGCGACGGCCACGATTGCGATTGCGGCGAGGGCGGTATAGATCAGCGCGGAACGCGACATTATCGACTTTCCTTCCATGGGCCAGGTGACATGACCGAAAAAACCTCGAACGCGATGTGGGGCGGCCGCTTTGCCGCGGGGCCGGATGCGATCATGGAGGCGATCAACGCCTCGATCGGGTTCGACCAGCGGATGGCGGCACAGGATATTGCCGGTTCGAGGGCCCATGCCGCCATGCTGGCCGCCAAGGGCATCGTGAGTGATAATGATGCCGAGGCGATGAGGGAAGGGCTGCTCACCGTTTTGTCAGAGATCGAGACCGGGACATTCGAGTTTTCGACCGCGCTCGAGGATATTCACATGAATGTCGAGGCGCGGCTCAGGGAGCTGATCGGCGAGGCGGCGGGGCGGCTGCACACGGCCCGTTCGCGCAATGACCAGGTGGCCACCGATTTCCGGCTGTGGGTGCGCGACCAGATCGACGCGGTGGATGGCGCGCTTGTCGCGCTGATGCGCGCGCTTCTGGAGCAGGCCGAGGCGGGGGCGGATTGGGTGATGCCGGGTTTCACCCATCTGCAGGTGGCGCAGCCGGTGACATGGGGCCATCACATGATGGCCTATGTCGAGATGCTGGGCCGCGACCTCTCGCGCTTTCGCGATGCACGGGCGCGGATGAACGAATGCCCCTTGGGCGCGGCGGCGCTGGCGGGCACGTCCTTTCCGATCGACCGCGAGATGACAGCGAAAGAACTGGGTTTTGACCGCCCCTGCGCCAACAGCCTCGATGCCGTGTCGGATCGCGATTTCGCGCTGGAATTCCTGTCGGGGGCGAGCATCTGCGCGATGCATCTGAGCCGGCTGGCCGAGGAACTGGTGATCTGGTCCTCGGCGCAGTTCCGGTTCGTCAAGATGTCGGATCGCTGGTCCACCGGCTCCTCGATCATGCCGCAAAAGCGCAACCCGGACGCGGCCGAGCTGATCCGTGCCAAGATCGGGCGCATCTTCGGGGCCAATGTCGCCTTGATGACGGTGATGAAGGGGCTGCCTCTGGCCTATTCCAAGGATATGCAGGAGGACAAGGAACAGGTGTTCGATGCCGCGGACAACCTGATGCTGGCGCTGGCGGCGATGGCGGGGATGGTGCGCGACATGCAGGCCAATCGCGTGGCGCTGGAGGCGGCGGCGACGACGGGGTTTTCCACCGCGACCGACCTCGCCGACTGGCTGGTGCGGGCGCTCGACATGCCGTTTCGCGAGGCGCATCACGTCACCGGGAGCCTTGTGGCATTGGCGGAATCCCGCGGCTGTGATTTGCCCGACCTGACGCTTGAGGATATGCAATCGGTGCATGGCGCGATCACCGACGACGTGTTCTCGGTCCTCGGGGTGGCGAATTCCGTGGCCTCGCGGGTGTCGTATGGCGGCACGGCGCCGGCGCGGGTGCGCGAACAGGTGGCACGCTGGAAGGCGGTGTTGGAATGAGAGCCTTGACGATCATGGGATTGGTGACGGTGCTGGCGGGCTGCGGCGCGGATGGCGAGCCGGAGACGCCGACGCGCGATGCTGGGCTGACGGTGAGCGGCTCGGCCAGCATGGGCTGGGTGCGCGGGCCTTCGGACATGGGAAGGCGGTTCTGAGACGCGCGTGATGCGGGGCGCGACGCATCGTCGGACGCCTCCGGCGGGAGTATTCCAGGCAAGATGAAGCACGGGCGCTTTTCCTGTCTGGCGGGTTTGGTTATGTCCGGGGGCAGGGCAACAGGGATGCGCCATGGATCATTTTCTTTACCGCGACGGTGAACTGTTCGCCGAGGATGTTTCCGTCGCCGAGATCGCGGCGGCGGTAGGCACGCCGTTTTATTGCTATTCGGCGGCGACGCTGGAGCGGCATTTCCGCCTGTTCGACGAGGCGCTGGCGGGCATGGACCACCTTGTCTGCTATGCCATGAAGGCGGCGAGCAACCTTGCCATCGTGAAGCTCCTGGGTGACATGGGCGCGGGGATGGACGTGGTGTCGGGCGGCGAATATGCCCGCGCCAGGGCGGCGGGCGTGCGGGGCGAGCGGATCGTCTTTTCCGGGGTGGGCAAGACCCGGGCAGAGATGCGCATGGCACTCGAAGGCGGCATCCGGCAGTTCAACGTCGAGAGCGAGCCGGAGATGCGCGCGCTCGACGAGGTGGCGCGCGCGATGGGGGTGCGGGCGCCGGTGACGGTGCGGGTCAACCCGGATGTGGACGCGCGCACCCATGCCAAGATCGCCACCGGCAAGAGCGAGAACAAGTTCGGGATCCCGATTTCGCGGGCGCGGGCGGTCTTTGCCGAGGCGGCAGCGCTGGAGGGGGTGGAGGTGGTCGGTATCGACGTGCATATCGGCAGCCAGCTCACTGACCTTGAACCGTTCTGGCTGGCCTATGCCAAGGTGGCCGAGTTGACCGAGGCCCTGCGCGCGGACGGGCATGACATCAGGCGGCTCGACCTGGGCGGGGGGCTCGGGATTCCCTACACGACATCGAACGAGGTGCCGCCGCTGCCCGGTGACTATGGCGCGGTGATTCGCGAGACGGTGGGGCACCTGGGCTGCGAGATCGAGATCGAGCCGGGGCGGCTCGTCGCCGGCAATGCGGGGATACTGGTCGCCGGGGTGATCTACGTCAAATCGGGCGAGGGGCGCGATTTCCTGATCCTCGACGCGGCGATGAACGACCTGATCCGCCCGGCGATGTATGACGCGCATCACGAGATTGTGCCCGTGCGCGAACCGGCGGCGGGGGCCGAAGGTGCGCGCTATGACGTTGTGGGCCCGGTTTGCGAGACCGGCGACACGTTTGCCCGGGCGCGCGACATGGCGGCCGTCGGCGAGGGCGACCTGGTGGCGTTTCGCGGGGCGGGGGCCTATGGCGCGGTGATGGCGAGCGAATACAATTCCCGCCCGCTGGTGCCCGAGATCCTCGTGCGGGGCGATCAATTCGCTGTCATCCGGGCCAGACCCACCTTGGACGAGATGCTGAATCGCGATACCATTCCGTGTTGGTTGTGAAGGCAGGGGCCGTCATGTCGGGGGCCGCTGCCGTGAAAGGAGCGCCGTTATCGCCGATCGGACCGGCCAGGAGATTCTGAGGCGGCTGCGCTGGCCCATCGGGCTGACGCGGGCGGGTATGGTGGCCGAGCGGTTCACGCGCGCGTTCTGGCCGGTGTGGTCGCTGGCGTTCGCCGTGCTTGGTGCTCTGATGCTGGGCCTGCACGATCTGGTGCCGGTCGAGGTCGTCTGGGCCGTCGCGGTCGTGGCACTGGTGGCGGGGCTGGCGTTGCTGTCGTGGGGTGTGCGGGCGTTTCGCCTGCCGCGCGAACACGAGGTTCTGGCGCGGCTCGATGCCACGATGGCGGGGCGTCCGATCCAGGCGCTGATGGATGCACAGGCGATCGGTGCGGGCGATTCGGCCTCGCGCGCGGTCTGGGAGGCGCACCAGGCGCGGATGCGCGCGCGGGCCGAGGGCGCGCGCCCGGTGCGGCCCGACCTGCGGGTTTCGGCGCGCGATCCCTTCGGCTTGCGATACATGGCGGCGCTGGTGTTGCTGGTGGCGCTCCTCTTCGGCTCGTTCTTCCGGGTTGGCAGTGTCGCCGACATGGCCCCGGGTGTGGGCAGTGCCGAGGCCGGCATCGGCGCGAGTTGGGAAGGCTGGATCTCGCCGCCGGGTTACACCGGGAAGCCGACGCTTTACCTCAACGATCAAGACGCGGGCGAGATTGCCGCGCCGGAGGGCAGCCGGATCACAGTGCGGCTTTACGGGCCCTCGGGGGCGCTTCGGGTGGTGGAGGACGTGTCGGGCAAGCCTGTCGAGCCTGCCGAGGGCACTGGCCAGGCATCCGAGCCGGCGCAGGATTTCGCACTGGCCGAGGAGGGCAGTCTTGCCATCGAGGGGCCGGGCGGCCGCAGCTGGGACATGGCGGTGATCCCTGACGCTGCACCGGAGGTCGATGCGACCGGGCCGGCCGAGGCCAGCGCGGTGGGCGACTTTACCATGCCCTTCGAGGCGCGCGACGATTACGGTGTCGTGGCGGGGCGTGCGCGGATCACGCTGGACGAAGACCGGGTGGACCGGCGTTACGGCCTGTCCATCGAGCCCGAGCCGCGCGATGCGATCGAGGTCGCGCTGCCGCTGCCGGTGGCACGCGGTCGGGAGGATTTCGAGGACGTGCTGGTCGAGGATTTCAGCCAGCATCCCTGGGCCAACCTGCCGGTGAAGCTCGAACTCAGGGCCGAGGACGCGGGCGGCAATGTCGGCAAGAGCCCGGTGCAGGAAATCGACCTTGCCGCGCGGCGGTTCTTTGACCCGATGGCGGCGGTGGTGGCCGAGATGCGCCGCGATCTTCTGTGGAACCGTGACAATGCACGGCGCATTGCGCAGGTGCTGCGGGCGGTGTCCTACAAGCCCGAAGAGGGGCTCTTTGACCGTGAATCGGACTACCTCAGGCTGCGGTTCATCCTGCGCCGGATCGAGACCGGGGCCGAATACGGCATCTCGGACGAGACCCGAGACGAGATCGCCGAGGCGCTTTGGGACCTGGCGCTGCTTCTGGAGGAAGGAACCCTGGCGGACGCGCTCGAGCGGATGCGCCAGGCGCAGGAACGACTGACCGTGGCGATGAAGAACGGTGCCTCGGATGCCGAGATCGCGCGGCTGATGGACGACCTGCGCGAGGCGACGCGCGATTACCTCGAACAGTTGCAACGCGAATTCGCCGAGCAGAACAAGCGCGACGGCGACTCCGATCAGCCCGATCAGGGCGAGAGCGACGAGAACACGATGACCATGACGCAGGACGACCTGCAACGCATGATGGACCGTATCCAGGAACTGATGGAACAGGGCCGCATGGCCGAGGCGCAGCAGGCGCTGGAAGAGTTGCAGCAGATGATGGAAAACATGCGCATGACCGAAGGCCAGGGCGGGCAGGGCGGCCAGTCGCCCGGGGACCAGGCGATGGAGGGCCTGTCCGAGACCCTGCGCGATCAGCAGGGCCTTTCGGACGAGGCTTTCCGCGATTTGCAGGACCGGTTCAACCCGGGCGGCGAATCCGGCCAATCGCGCGGCAACGAGGGCGGACAGGGCGGCATGGGCCGCGAAGGCGAGCGCGACGGCGAGGGCGAAGGCCAGGCCGGGGAACCGGGTCAGGACGGCGAGGGTGAACGCCCGGGACAGGAGGGTGCGCCGCAGGATCCGGCCGAGTCGCTGGCCGAGCGGCAGAACCAGCTGCGCCGCCAGCTCGATCAGCAGCGCGGCGCGCTGCCCGGGGCGGGGACGCCGGGCGGAGACGCCGCGCGCGAGGCGCTTGACCGGGCGGGCCGGGCGATGGACGGCGCGGAAGAGGCCCTGCGCGAGGGCGACCTGCCCGAGGCGATCGACCGGCAGGCTGAAGCCATGGACAACCTGCGCGAGGGCATGCGCGAGCTGGGCGAGCAGATGGCCGAGGAGCAGGGCGAAAATGACGGTGACGAGGGGCAGTCGACGGATGGCAGGCCCGGGCAGGACCGATCGGACCCGCTGGGCCGCAACCAGAGGGGCGCGACCGGGGTCGAGGACAACATGCTCCAGGGCGAGGACGTCTATCGCCGCGCGCAAGACCTGCTCGAAGAGTTGCGTCGCCGTTCGGGCGAGCGGGCCCGGCCGGAGAGCGAGCGCGACTATCTCGAACGGTTGCTGGACCGGTTCTGAGCATCGCCCCTGATCGGTGTCACCCCGCTCATCGTGCCGGTGGCACGCCTATGGCGTGACGCGGGGACGCTCTCTCTTCAGGGCTTGATGAAGCCGGTCAGGTTCCGCCATCACCGGCTGGCGCGGCGGCTTCGGATGTCATGCTGTCGAGCCATTGCACCAGCGCGGCCACCTGCGAGTCGAGCCAGAGCCGCGCGCGATTGACCCAATCGACATAGCTTTCAAGCAGGGGCCCGAGTTGGGGCACCATTTCGGCCAGCTTGCCGGAAAAGACGTAAAGTGCCAGCAACAGGGCGAAAAGCAGCAGCATGTAGGAAAAGCCACGCGAAAAGCCCGATTGTTGCGTTGCCGGCGCTGCCGCCTCGGCCGGTTCGGTGCTGGCGGTGGGCTGGCGCTCGGAATTCTTGCGCAGCGTCGAATTGATCTCGTCGATATCGGGCAGGAGATCGCGGCGTGACGCATTGGCCGACAGCTGCGAGAGGCCGGCCGCGGTCATGGCTTCTTTCTCGGACATGCCGCGCATCCGCGCCATGCGCAGGCGGGCCTCGCGTTCTCGTTGGCTGGCGTCGCCCGGCGACTCGTCAAGGCCGAGATCGGGCTGGGTTTCGAGCCCGCCTGACGCCGCCGCGGCGCGGGCCTCGCGTTCGCGTTCGGCCTCTTCGCGCAGAACCTCGCGCACGTCTTCGGGCAGTTCGCGCGGCTGCGGGGCAGGGCCGGGTTCGACCGGGGCCTCGTCGTCGCGCGCCTCTTCGCTCGACAATGGGTCCTCGGGGGCGTCCCCGCTGCTGGCTTGCGGCGCCGGCGCGGTCGGTTCCTCGATCTCGTCGATCTCGTCCGGCCATGCGGCCTCGGGCGGGGCGGCGGCCCCGGCATGGGGCCGGTCATGGTCGTGCCAGTCCTCGGTGGGCTCGGCGTCGCTGTCGGTCCAATCGGTGTCGCCGAGCGGCTGGCCCAGTTCCTCGGCGAGTTCCGCGTCATGGTCGGGATGTTTCTGGAACCAGGTGTCGCCGCAATTCGAGCATTGCACGTCTCGCCCGGTTTCCGGGATGACGTCGTCGGGCACCTCGTATTGGGCCCCGCAATTCGGGCAGATCAGCCGCATCGTCTCACCTGTCGCCGTAGGCCGGCATTTGCCTCATCTCTTTACCACATCTTGTAACCTTTCGCGCGCAAAACGCAAAGCAATTGCTGCATTTGCGTCATTCCGTGCCATTTCCGCATAACGGGCCGGATTGAATCCTGTGCAAGGCTGAGGCAATAAGGACCGACCGGGGCGGTGGGCCGACCGGGCAGACATGGCAGGGGGCCGGACCGTGATCGAGCTTGACAACGTGGCCTACAGCTATGGTGGGGGCGAACTCCTGAGCGGCATCAGTTTCGCGATGCAACCTGGATCGTTCCATTTCCTGACCGGTCCTTCGGGGTCGGGCAAGACCACGTTTCTCAAGCTGTGCTACGGCGCGCTGGTGCCGACCTCGGGGCAGGTGCGGCTTTTTGACCGCGATGTGCGCACGATGAGCCGCGATGACGTGGCGATGGCGCGCCGCCGTATCGGGGTGGTGCATCAGGATGTGCAATTCCTCGACCATCTGCCGGTGGCCGACAACGTGGCGCTGCCGCTTACCGTGTCGGGCCGGTCGCATATTGACGAATTGGCCAACCTGCGCGAATTGCTCGGCTGGGTCGGGCTCAAGGCGCGGGCCGACGCGTTGCCGCCCGAGCTTTCGGGGGGCGAACGTCAGCGCGCGGCGCTGGCGCGGGCGGTGATCATGTCGCCCGACGTGATCCTGGCCGATGAACCCACCGGCAACGTGGACTGGGAGATGTCGCAGCGGCTGCTGAAACTGCTGGTCGAGTTGAACCGGATGGGCAAGACGGTGATGATCGCCTCGCACGATCTCGGCCTGATCCGGGCGGCCAAGACCCAGGTGCAGGCGCGGGTTCTGCGGATTGCCAACCGGCAGCTTCATCTTGCGGGGGCGGACCTGTGAGGCGGGCGCTATCGGAGATCGCGGCCCTTCTGGTGGGCGATCCGCAGGCCGACCGGCTTGTGCCGCCCACCGGGTTCACCGCGCGGCTGACGTTGATCACTTCGGGTATCATGGCATTCCTGGCGGTGTTCGCGCTGGCCCTGTCGCTGGCGGCGGGGCGGTTGGCCGAACGCTGGGGCGAGGAGTTGAGCCGCTCGGCCACCTTGCGCATCTCGGCGCCGGCCGAACAGATGGACGAGCAGACCGAGGCGGCGCTCAGGGTGCTTGAGACCACGGCAGGAGTGGCGCGCGCGCGGGCCCTGTCGGAGGACGAGCAGCGCGCGCTTCTGGAACCGTGGTTCGGGCCGGACATACCGGTCGAAACCCTGCCGATTCCGCAACTGATCGAGATCATCGAGGACGAACCGGGCTATGACGCCGACGGGCTGCGGCTGAGGCTTCAGGCCGAGGTCCCGGGCGCGGTGCTTGACGATCACACCCGCTGGCGCCGGCCGCTGGTCGAGGCGGCGTCGAAGCTGCGCGTGCTGGGCTGGCTGTCGATCGGGCTCATCTTCACGGCGATGGCGGCGATGATCACGCTGGCGGCCAATGCGGCGCTGGCGGCGAATGCCCAGGTGATCGCGGTGCTGCGGCTGGTGGGCGCGCGCGACAGCTATATCGCCAAGGCTTTCGTGCGCCGCTTTACCCTGCGTGCGCTGTCGGGGGCGGCGCTGGGCATGGTGGCGGGGCTGGTCGCGGTATGGTTTCTGCCCGCGGCGCAGGAAGCGGGCGGGTTTCTCAGTGGTCTGGGGTATGCCGGGGCGGGCTGGCTCTGGCCGCTGATCATTCCGCCGCTGGCGGCGGTGGTGGCTTTTGCCGCCACGCGCATTGCAGCGCGAAAGACGTTGAAAGGGCTCAGGTGATGGTGCTGATCTGGCGCTGGATCATGTCGATCCTCTTCGTGGTCGTGAACGCGGTGGCGATGGCGATCCTCGGCATCGTGTTCCTGCCCTGGGCGGTGCTGTCGCCGCAGGGCGCGCTGATCGCGTGCAAGGCCTATACCTATTGGGTGCAGTTCACCGCGCGCTGGATGGTGGGCATCACCTGGGAGGTGCGCGGCGCGGTGCCGGGCGAGGAATGCCTCGTCGTGGCCAAGCACCAGTCGTTTCTTGACATCCTGATCATCTTTCAGGCGCTGCCGCGGCCGCGCTTCATCATGAAGCGCGAGCTTCTCTGGACGCCGATCATCGGGATCTACGCCTGGCGGCTGGGATGCGTGCCGGTGGCGCGCGGCAAGCGGGGGGCCGCGATCAAGCGGATGATGGAAGATGTGAGATCGGGCCGGGTGCCGCCGGGACAGCTGGTGATCTATCCGCAGGGCACGCGGGTGAAGCCGGGTGATTACCGCTCGTTCAAGGTGGGCTCTTACGTGCTTTACAACCAGTTGGGCCAGCCCTGCGTGCCGACGGCGACGAATGCGGGCCTTTTCTGGCCCAAGGGCACGATGCTGCGCAAGCCGGGCCACGCGGTGGTCGAGTTCATGCCGCGGCTGGAGCCGGGGATGGCGCAGAAGCCGTTCATGGCGCGTCTGGAAAACGAGATCGAGGCCGGATCGAATGCGCTGATGCGGGAGGCGGGATATGACGGAGAGTTACCGAAAGCTCGAGACGATTGAGGAACTCGAGGCGCTTTACGGGTCGCCCAGCGATGCGGCCCTGCGCAAGGTGGCGTCGTGTCTGACGCCGCTTTACCGCCGCTGGATCATGGCGTCGCGCTTTTGCGTGATCGCCACCGTGGGCGCGGAGGGCTGTGATGCCAGCCCGCGCGGCGACGATGGCCCGGTGGTTGAGGTGCTGGACGACCGGACGCTTCTGATGCCCGACTGGCGTGGCAACAACCGGCTCGACAGTTTGCGCAACATCGTCCGCGACGGCCGGATCGCGGTCATGTTCATGGTGCCGGGCGACAGGATGGTGGTGCGGGTCAACGGGCGGGCCTGGCTGAGCGACGACGCGCAATTGCGCGCGCGGTTCGCGCAGAAGGGCCGTCAGCCCGCGACGGTGATCGTGATCGAGCTGGCCGAAGTCTATGCGCAATGTCCCAAATCGCTGATCCGGTCGGGGATCTGGAACCGGGACGACAGCGCCGGGCTGCCCAGCCTGGGCGAGATCCTGGCCGAGATGACCGAGGGCGAGATCGCGGCGCGGGAGTTTGACGAGGAACTGCCCCAGCGGATGACGAAAACGCTCTGGTGAAAGACGCGCTCGGGCGGTGAGATGACCGCCTTCGCGCGTCTTTGGGGGTGGGTGGGCGATGATCCTTGCTCAGCTGTGGATCGGCCCGTCGCCGCAGGCCAGTGCCGCCTCGCGCACCGCCTCGGAATAGGTCGGGTGCGCGTGACAGGTCAGTGCCAGATCCTCGGCCGAGGCGCCGAATTCCATCGCGACGCAGATCTCGTGAATGAGGTCGCCCGCCGCAGGGCCGATGATCGCGGCGCCGAGGATGCGGTCGGTCTCGGGATGGGCGATGATCTTGACGAAGCCTTCGGACTGGTGCACCGCCTTGGCGCGCGCGTTGCCCATGAAGTTGAACTTGCCCACCTTGGGCTTCAGCCCCGCATCCTTGACCTCGGCCTCGGTCTGGCCGACGGTGGCGACCTCGGGGGTGGTATAGACCACGCCGGGGATCACGCCGTAATTCACATGGCCATGCTTGCCCGCCAGCACCTCGGCCAGCGCCATGCCCTCGTCTTCGGCCTTGTGGGCGAGCATCGGGCCGGGGATCACGTCGCCGATGGCATGGATGCCCTCCACCGAGGTTTTCCACTGCTCATCGACGTCGATCTGGCCGCGATCCGTCATCTTGACGCCGAGATCCTTGAGGCCCAGCCCGTCGGCATAGGGTTTGCGCCCGGTGGCAACGAGCACGATATCGGCATCGAGCGTGATGTCATCGCCGCCCTTCTTGGGCGCATAGGTGACCTTGGCCTTGGTCTTCATCGCCTCGGTCTCCTTGACCGCCGCGCCGGTGATGATCTCCATCCCCTGTTTCTCGAGGATACGCTTGAAGGTGCGCTGCACATCGGCATCCATGCCGGGGCAGACCGCATCCATGTATTCGAGCACCGTCACCTCGGAGCCCAGGCGGGCATAGACGCTGCCCAGTTCGAGCCCGATCACGCCCGCGCCGATCACCACCATCTTTTTCGGCACCTTGGAGAGTTCGAGCGCGCCGGTGGAACTGACCACGGTTTTCTCGTCGATCTCGACGCCGGGGATGCTGGCCGGTTCCGAGCCGGTGGCGATCACGATCTTCCCGGCGTCATGGGTGTCGTCGCCGACCTTGACCTTGCCCGCCTCGGGGATGCTGGCCCAGCCCTTGATCCAGTCGATCTTGTTCTTCTTGAACAGGAATTCGATGCCGCCGGTGTTCTGGCCGACGGTTTCGTCCTTGTAGGCCAGCATCTGTTTCCAGTCGACGCTGGGCGATTTGCCCTTGAGGCCCATGGCGGCGAAATTGTGCTCGGCCTCGTGCAGCATGTGGCTTGAATGCAAGAGCGCCTTCGAGGGGATGCAGCCGACGTTGAGGCAGGTGCCGCCCAGCGTCTCGCGCCCCTCGACCACCGCGGTCTTGAGCCCGAGCTGGGCGCACCGGATGGCACAGACATAGCCGCCGGGGCCAGCGCCGATGATGATCACGTCGTAAGAGGCCATGGGTCAGTGTCCTTTCCTTTGCGTTGGAGGGGGCGCTGCCCCCGTCGCCGCAAGCGGCGACTCCCCCGGAGTATTTCAGGCAAGATGAAGCATCAGATGAGCGCTGCCAAGAGCATGAGCAGCGTGGCGAGGAACCCCACGCCCCAGATGAGCGACCGGCCCGGGCGCAGCCCGAAGTAATAGGCGGGGATGTAGAGGACGCGCGCGGCGAGGTAGGTCCAGGCGCAGGCGGCGGTGAAGGCGGTGGCCTGGCCCGTGAGCGTGATCACGACCACGGCGATGGTGAAGAGGATCAGCCCCTCGAAATGGTTGGTGAGCGCCCGGCCGAGGCGGGCGGTCTTGTCGGAGAGCGGCTTGGAGGGTTCGCGGTCGCGCGCCGACATGGTGTAGCCGGGGCCGAGCTCCAGGTTGGCGGGCACGGCGTAGAGGACGAATTGCACGGCCTGCAGGAGGGCGGCGAGGGTGAGGGCGGTGAGTTCGGGGGTCATGAATGCTCAATCGACTTTAGTATATTGGTAGTTACTACGACATCCAGCTATCGCCTGTCCCTCTACGATTTCGCCGTTGGGCCATTGCGTCTTTTGTAGCTTTTGTACGTCTTTCAGATTCTTCGCGGTTCTTTGCCTCAGCCCCGCTTGGACTCAGAGTTATCGGGATAGAAAATTTCACGCGGCTGGCTTCTTGCGCCGAATGAACATGTTTTCCGTCGATACCGGCTTCCACAGATAGGATTTTAAGACCTGCTTTCCCGCCACCTCCGGTTTCGGTGCCCGCTGTGACAGCGACGTCAAATTCAATCGTCTCTATTCTACGATACGTGTGCGCTGGACCATTTTCTTCATAGAGATCGCGTTCCTCAACAGAGACAGGTGGATTCACGATTACATCTTCGACTTCATACTTTTCTTGCAGCTCTAGAGTGGCTTCCACGATTCCGGTGATCGTTTCTTTTATGAAGTCTTTTATGTCCATGACCCTGTCACCCAAATCGCTTGCGCTTGTGCCCGATGTGGAGACGACGCTTCATCGTCTCCACATCAAATGTTTCTGTGCTTTACAAATCCATCAACAACCGCCGTGGATCCTCCAGCGCCTCTTTCACGCGCACGAGAAAGGTCACGGCGCCTTTGCCGTCGACGATGCGGTGATCGTAGCTGAGGGCCAGATACATCATCGGGCGGATCACGATCTCGCCTTTGACGACCATGGGCCGGTCCTGGATCTTGTGCATGCCGAGGATGCCCGATTGCGGCGGGTTGAGGATGGGCGAGGACATGAGCGAGCCATAGACGCCGCCGTTCGACAGGGTGAACGTGCCGCCCTGCATCTCGGCCATGGAAAGCTTGCCGTCGCGGGCGCGTTTGCCCTTTTCGCCGATTTCCTTCTCGATCTGGGCGAAGGATTTGGAATCCACGTCGCGGATCACCGGCACGACGAGGCCCTGAGGGGTGCCCGCGGCGACGCCCATATGCACGAAATTCTTGTAGACGATATCGGTGCCGTCGATCTCGGCATTGACCTCGGGCACTTCCTTGAGGGCATGCACGCAGGCCTTGGTGAAGAAGGACATGAAGCCCAGCCGCACGCCGTGTTTCTTCTCGAACTCGTCCTTGTAGGTGTTGCGCAGGTCCATCACCGCGCCCATGTCGACCTCGTTATAGGTGGTCAGGATCGCGGCGGTGTTCTGCGCGTCCTTGAGGCGGCGGGCGATGGTCTGGCGCAGGCGGGTCATCTTGACCCGTTCCTCGCGCGCGGCGTCATCGGCCGGGACCGGCGCGCGTGGCGTGCTGGCGGCGGGTTTGGGCTCGGGCGCCGGGGTGCTGGTGCGGGCATCGGACGTGCCTGTGGCAATGGCCTTTTGCACGTCTTCCTTCATGATCCGCCCGTCGCGGCCCGTGCCCTTGACCTGCGAGGGGTCGAGCCCGGCCTCGGCCATCATCTTTTCGGCCGACGGGGCGTTCTCGACATCCTTGCCGGTGTCTTCGTCATCGCCGCTTTCCTTCGGCTCTTCGGCGCCCGGACGCGGCCCGGGTTCGACCGTGCCATCGGCCGAGCCGCTGATCCTGGCCAGTTTGGCGCTGGCCTCGACCGTGCTGCCCTCTTCGGCGAGGATCTCGACCAGAACGCCGGCGGCCGGGGCGGGTACCTCGACCGAGACCTTGTCGGTTTCCAGCTCGCAGAGCATCTCGTCCTGCGCGACGCTGTCGCCGACCTTCTTGAACCAGGTCGAGACCGTGGCCTCGCTCACGCTTTCCCCAAGGGCCGGGACCATCACATCGACCGTGTCACCGTCGCTTTTCGCGGGGGCCTTGGCGGGTTTGGCGGGCTTGTCCTCCTTGGTGGCTTTGTCTTCGGACTTCGGCTTTTCGGGCGTTGCCTCGCCGCTTTCCGAGATCATCGCCAGGAGCGCATCCACCCCCACGGTATCGCCCTCGGCGGCGACGATTTCGCCCAGCGTTCCGGCGGCGGGCGAGGGCACCTCGACCGTGACCTTGTCGGTTTCCAGTTCGCACAGCATTTCATCCACCGCGACGCTATCGCCGGGTTGCTTGAACCAGGTGGCGACGGTGGCTTCGGTGACGCTTTCGCCCAGGGTGGGCACGCGGACTTCGGTTGCCATGTATCAGTTCCCTTCCAGATTGAGCGCGTCTTTGACCAGCGCGTCCTGTTGTGCCTTGTGCTGTTTTGCCAAGCCCGTTGCGGGCGAGGCCGCTGCGGGGCGCCCGACATAGGCGGGGCGTTTGTGCTTGGCCTTGATGCGGCCCAGCACCCATTCGATATTGGGTTCGATGAAGCTCCACGCGCCCTGGTTCTTGGGTTCTTCCTGGCACCAGATCATCTCGGCCTTCTTGAACCGTTCGAGCTCTTTCACGAGGCTCATCGCGGGGAAGGGATAGAACTGCTCGATCCTGAGCAGGTAGATGTCGTCGATCCCGGCCTCGTCGCGCGCTTCGAGCAGGTCGTAATAGACCTTGCCCGAACACATCACGACGCGGCGAACCTTGTCATCTGCCACCAGCCTGGTGTCGGAATGGCCCTTCTCGGCGTCGTCCCAGAGCACGCGGTGAAAGCTCGACCCGGTGGTGAAATCCTCGGCGTTCGAGACCGCCAGCTTGTGCCGGAGCAGCGATTTCGGCGTCATCAGGATGAGCGGTTTGCGGAAAGAGCGGTGCAATTGCCGCCGCAGGATGTGGAAATAGTTGGCCGGCGTGGTGCAATTGGCCACGATCCAGTTGTCGCCGCCGCACATTTGCAGGAACCGCTCGAGCCGGGCCGAGGAGTGCTCGGGCCCCTGGCCCTCGTAGCCATGCGGCAAAAGGACGGTTAGCCCCGACATGCGCAGCCATTTGCTTTCGCCCGAACTGATGAACTGGTCGAACATGATCTGCGCACCGTTGGCGAAATCGCCGAACTGCGCCTCCCACAGGGTGAGCGCGTTGGGTTCGGCGAGGCTGTAGCCGTATTCGAACCCCAGCACCGCGTATTCCGAGAGCATCGAGTCGATGACCTCGTATTGCGCCTGGCCCTCGCGGATGTTGTTGAGCGGGAAATAGCGATCCTCGGTTTCCTGGTCGATCAGGCCGGAATGGCGCTGGCTGAACGTGCCGCGGGTGCTGTCCTGGCCGGAGAGGCGCACCGGGTATCCTTCGGTCAGCAGCGAGCCGAAGGCCAGCGCCTCGCTCGTGGCCCAGTCGAAGCCGCGCCCGGTTTCGAACATCTCGCGCTTGGCGTCGAGCAGGCGTGAAACCGTCCGGTGCAGCGGGAAGCCTTCGGGCGCGCGGGTCAGCGCGCGGCCCACCTCTTCCATCGTCTCGGGCTTGATCGCGGTTTCGCCGCGCTGGTATTCGTCGGCGTCGCGCTTGTCGAGATGGCTCCAGCGGCCATCGAGCCAGTCGGCCTTGTTGGGCTTGTAATCCTTGCCGGCCTCGAACTCGTCGTTGAGATAGGCTTGGAACGCGGCCTTCATGTCCTCGATCTCGCCTTCGGGAATCAGCCCGTCCTGAACCAGGCGGTCGGTATAGAGGCTGAGCGTGGTCTTGTGCGTCTTGATCCGCTTGTACATCACCGGGTTGGTGAACATCGGCTCGTCGCCCTCGTTATGACCGAAGCGGCGATAGCAGAACACGTCGATGACCACGTCCTTGTGGAACTTCTGGCGGAACTCGGTCGCGACCTTGGCGGCGTGGACCACCGCCTCGGGATCGTCGCCGTTGACGTGGAAGATCGGTGCCTCGACCATCAGCGCGATATCGGTGGGATAGGGCGACGAGCGCGACAGGTGCGGCGCGGTGGTAAACCCGATCTGGTTGTTGACGATGATATGGATCGTGCCGCCGGTCTTGTGCCCCTTGAGGCCCGAAAGCCCGAAACATTCGGCCACCACGCCCTGTCCGGCAAAGGCCGCATCGCCATGCAGCAGGATCGGCAGCACCTTGGTGCGGTCGGTATCATTCAGCTGGTCCTGCTTGGCGCGGACCTTGCCGATGACCACCGGGTTGACCGCTTCGAGATGCGAGGGGTTGGCGGTGAGCGACAGGTGCACGGTGTTGCCGTCGAATTCGCGATCCGACGAGGCCCCGAGGTGATATTTCACATCGCCCGAACCATCGACCTCGTCGGGTTTGAAGCTGCCGCCCTGGAACTCGTTGAAAATGGCGCGGTAGGGTTTGCCCATCACGTTGGCCAGCACGCTGAGCCTGCCGCGGTGGGGCATGCCGATCACGATGTCCTGCACGCCGAGGTTGCCGCCGCGCTTGATGATCTGTTCCATCGCGGGAATGAGCGCCTCGCCCCCGTCAAGTCCGAACCGCTTGGTGCCCATGTACTTGACATGCAGGAACTTCTCGAACCCCTCGGCCTCGACAAGCTTGTTGAGGATCGCCTTGCGCCCGTTCTTGGTAAAGGCGATTTCCTTGCCATAGCCCTCGATCCGCTCCTTGAGCCAGCCGGCCTGTTCGGGATCGGAGATATGCATGTATTGCAACGCGAAGGTGCCGCAATAGGTGCGCTTCACGATGTCGATGATCTCGCGCATCGTGGCGAAGTCGAGCCCCAAGACCTTGTCGATGAAGATCGGCCGGTCCATGTCGGCCTCGGTGAAGCCGTAGGATTTCGGGTCAAGCTCGGGATGCGGGGTCTGGCTGCGCATGCCCAGCGGGTCGAGATCGGCCACGAGGTGGCCGCGGATGCGATAGGCGCGGATGATCATCAGCGCGCGGATCGAATCGAGCACGGCACGCTTGATCGCCTCGTCGGTGACCTCGACACCCGCGGCGCTGGCCTTGTCGCGGATCTTCTCGGCGGCGGTTTCCATCTCGTCGGGCAGCGGCGCCCAGTCGCCGGTCAAGGCACCGGTCAGATCGTCCTGCGGCATGGGCGGCCAGTCGCGGCGCGCCCAGCTTGGCCCCTTGGCCTCGGCCTGCACGTCCTTTTCGGTATCGCCCATCTGCTTGAAGAACTCGATCCAGCCTTCATCGACCGATCCGGGGTCATCGGTATATCGCGCATAAAGCTGTTCGAGATACTCGGCATTGTGCCCCTGCATGAAGGAGGAGGCACGAAACTGGTCATTGGGGGAATGTTCGGTCATGGCGATTACCTCGTGGGTTGAGGACCGTAATCATTGGGGCCTGATTGGCCGGGGCGGGTCAGCCACCAGACGACAAGAATGAACAGCGCGACCTGGATCAGCCAGATCACGGCAAATCCGCCCAGACCAAAGCCGGGCATCGGCATGGTCCCGCGCGACATTATCCCCAGCATGCCACCGGTAAAGATGAGGCCAAGGCCGAGAGACACTAGGACCGGCAGCAGCAACCACCAGCCGGGGCGTCCGCTGTCGTGCATTCTGCGCCACCCCACGGCCAGGAATGGCAGAAAGGTGGCAAGCTGGAACAGGGGCGCGAAGATGCGCGTTTCCCCGGCATGCTGACCCGGTCCGCCGGATGTGCCGAACACCAGCGCATCAAGCACGCCAAAGACCAACGTGCCAAGGAAAACGAACAGCGCGAACCACCAGTATTCGGGGCGCGACGCGCGACCCGAAAAGGTGACGTAGTTCTGCGTCAGGCAGGTTTTCACACTGGTCTGGAAATCCATCTGCGCGCCTTTCGCTCGGCTGTCAGCCCTTTTCGATCGCGTCTAGCATCGCCTCGCCCAGTTGCGCGGGGCTGTCGGCCACCACGATCCCGGCGGAGCGCATGGCCTCGATCTTGTCGTCGGCGCCGCCCTTGCCACCGGCGACGATGGCGCCCGCGTGGCCCATGCGACGGCCCGGGGGGGCGGTGCGCCCGGCGATGAAGCCGGCGACCGGCTTCTTGCGGCCGCGCTTGGCCTCGTCTTTCAGGAATTGCGCGGCCTCTTCCTCGGCCGAGCCGCCGATCTCGCCGATCATGATGATGCTTTGCGTCTCGTCGTCGGCGAGGAACCATTCGAGCACGTCGATATGCTCGGTTCCCTTGATCGGATCGCCGCCGATACCCACGCAGGTCGATTGGCCCAGCCCCACGTCTGTGGTCTGCTTGACCGCCTCGTAGGTGAGCGTGCCCGAGCGCGAAACCACCCCGCAGGAGCCGCGCTTGTGGATATGGCCGGGCATGATGCCGATCTTGCAGGCGTCGGGCGTGATCACGCCGGGGCAGTTGGGGCCGATGAGCACCGATGTGCTGTCTTCCAGCGCGCGCTTGACCTTCATCATGTCGAGCACCGGGATGCCCTCGGTGATGCAGACGATCACGTCCATCTCGGCGTCGATCGCCTCGAGGATCGAATCCGCGGCAAAGGGCGGCGGCACGTAGATCACGGAGGCATTGGCGCCGGTCTCGTGCCGCGCCTCGTGAACGCTGTTGAACACGGGCAGGTCAAGATGGCTCTGCCCGCCCTTGCCCGGCGTCACGCCGCCGACCATTTTCGTGCCATAGGCGATGGCCTGTTCGGAGTGGAACGTGCCCTGAGAGCCGGTGAAGCCCTGACAGATGACCTTGGTATTTTCGTCGATGAGAACTGCCATTTTCTTATCCCTTCACCGCTTTCACGATCTTTTCCGCGCCGTCCTTGAGGTCGTCCGCGGCGATCACGTCGAGGCCGGAATTCTTGATGATCTCCTTGCCCTTCTCGACATTCGTCCCTTCGAGCCGCACCACGAGCGGCACCTCGAGACCGACCTCCTTCACCGCGGCGATCACGCCCTCGGCGATCACGTCACAGCGCATGATGCCGCCGAAGATGTTGACGAGGATGCCCTTGACCTGCGGATCGCTGGTGATGATCTTGAACGCCTCGGTCACCTTGTCCTTGGTCGCGCCGCCGCCCACGTCGAGGAAGTTGGCCGGTTCCGCGCCATAAAGCTTGATGATGTCCATCGTCGCCATGGCCAGCCCCGCGCCGTTCACCATGCAGCCGATTTCCCCGTCGAGCGCGATATAGTTGAGGTCATACTTGCTGGCCTCAAGCTCCTTGGGGTCTTCCTCGGTCGTGTCGCGCAGGTCGGCGATATCGGGGTGGCGATAGATCGCGTTGCCGTCGAACCCCATCTTGGCGTCGAGGCATTTGAGATCGCCCTTGTCGGTGAGGATCAGCGGGTTGATCTCAAGCATCTCGACGTCTTTTTCGATGAAGAGCTTGTAAAGCGTGCCCATCAGCGCGACGCATTGCTTTATCTGCGCGCCCGTGAGGCCCAGCATGAAGGCGATGCGGCGGCCGTGGAACGGCTGATACCCGGTGGCCGGATCGACCGAGAAGCTCAGGATCTTCTCGGGCGTGCTTTCGGCGACTTCCTCGATATCCATGCCGCCCTCGGTCGAGGCGACAAAGGATACGCGGCTGGTTTGCCGATCGACCAGAAGCGCGAGGTAGAACTCCGCCTCGATGTCCGAGCCGTCCTCGATATAGATGCGGTTGACCTGCTTGCCCGCCGGGCCGGTCTGTTTCGTGACCAGCGTGCGGCCCAGCATCCGCTTGGCTTCAAGCTCGGCCTCCTCCACGGACTTGGCAAGGCGCACACCGCCCTTTTCGCCGGCATCGGCCTCCTTGAAGCTGCCCTTGCCGCGGCCGCCCGCGTGAATCTGTGCCTTGACCACCCAGAGCGGTCCGTCCATTTCGCCCGCGGCGGTCTTGGCCTCTTCGGCCCGGGTCACGACGCGCCCGTCGCTGACCGGCGCACCATAAGAGCGCAACAGCGCCTTGGCCTGATATTCGTGAATGTTCATCGGCTCACCTGTGTGGTTTACGTTGCCCTTCCTAGTGGCATAAGCTTTTCCGAAACCTAAGTGCAAATCGAATGATACATGGAATTTCGCAGAATTTTTACATTTTGTGATCACACGATTTCCGGCTGTGATCACAAAATGAGACATGCATCGTTTCGCTGGTCGCGGAAAGAGAATCATCCCGGCACGCTGGACTTGCACCGATTGATATGGAACCTTTCGTCGCAGGCAGGAAAGGGCAGGCCGATGAAAGCGGCGGCACCGTGGCGGGGATGAGCGCGCCAGGCTGGGGCATCGTGATGACCGCGCGCGAGCCGGGCAATCTGGTGCTGGCGAACGTGGCCTATCACCTTGGCCTCGGCGCGCGCGAAGCGCATGTCTATCTCGACGACCCGGACGATCGGGCGGCCGAAACGCTGGCCGCGTTGCCCGGCGTGCGATTGACGCTCTGCGACACGGATCATTGGCAACGTCTGGCACGGCGGCGCCCCGAGGCGCAGAACCGGCGGCAGGGGCTCAATGCGACCCATGCCTATCGCCTGGCCGATGTCGACTGGCTGATCCATCTCGATGCCGACGAATTCCTGCGCCCCATGCGCGGTGTTGAGGCGATGCTGGCCGAACTGGCCGCCTTTCCACGCGGGTTCGGGTATGTCTCGGTGCCCCCGGCCGAGCGGGTCATGCCACGCGATGCGGCGCAGGTGGGGCTGTTCGACGGGGTGTTTCGCCGCCCTGCGCGGGTGCCGCCGCGCCTGCATCTTGCGCTTTACGGCGAGGCGGCGGATTTCCTCGACGGCGGGATGAGCAGCCATGCCAGCGGCAAGGCGTTCACACCCACCGGGTTCGACTACCAGATCCGCATTCACCGGCCCCGCGCGGGCAAGGCGGACCCTCTGCCCGCCCATTCCGCGCTGAAGGCACAGGCGGTGGAGTTGCTGCATTTCGACGGGCTGACGCCGCTGCACTGGTTGGTCAAGCTCCTGCGCTATGGTGAACACGCGGCCGAGGTTCAGGCCGGGATGAACGGACCACACCGGATGCGGCAGGTGGCCGCGCTTCGCAATGAAGGGGATATCGCCGCGGTGCGGGCGCTTTACGAGCGGGTGCAGGTTCTTGCGCCCGCGCAGATGGCGCGGCTGGCCGCGCTGGGATTGTGCGACACCGCGCCTTTCGATCCGGCGCCGGTCATCGCGCGGGTGCTCGAAGATGTGCCCGACCTGTCGGCAGCGCGCTTTGACGACGATTTGCGCCGGGCGCATGAAAACAGTCCCAATCCGCGCCTTGCGGAGCTGGTCGCCCGCTGGCCCGGCTGACCATCAAGGCGGACGCGGCGCGCCGCCGGTGATCCGCCCGACCCTGCCCGGGATGTGGATTCGCGGTGGAAATCGAAAGATGACCGTGGGACAGTTCGCGCAAGACAAGCAATATAACGAGAGGTGAGGGATGCAGGCAACGCCGGCAAGTTGGTCTGTCGTGGCGACGGTGGCGGAACGCCCCGAGCTGCTCTTGGCCTTTGCCGCGCATCACGCCCTGCTCGGCGCGCATCGGATTCATCTTTACCTCGATCGCCCCGATCCGGACCTCAAGGCGCGCCTGGAACAGGTGCCCGGCTGCGATGTGACACTGTGCGACGATGCCCATTGGAAACGCCTCACCGGTGGCTCGCGACCCAAGCCGGTGGAGGCACGACAGATCGAGAACGCGGCCGATGCCTATCGCAGATCCGACGCGGATTGGCTGGCCCATCTCGACGGTGACGAGTTCATCAGTTGCACGCGCGCGCTTGGTATCGAGCTGGCCCATGTCCCGGGGGCGTTCTCGCTCGTGCATCTGGACGTGCGCGAGCGCGTTTACCTTGAACGCGACACCGATCCGGACCTGTTCTCTGGCGTGTTCCGCAAGCATTACAAGGCGCGTTTCGGCAATCAGCGGCATGTGCTGGGTGACCTGGCCCGCTATGCCGATGGCGGCTTTTTCGGACATGCGGTCGGAAAGTGCCTCGTCCGGACAGGGCGGAAGGGGTTGATCATGGGCATTCATCGCCCGCGCCCCATGCGAACGGAGGGCCGTCGCATGGAGAGCCCGCGGCGCATCACCGCCAGCAGCGCGGTGTTGCTGCATTTCGACGGCCTGACAGAGCGCCACTGGATCGGAAAGATGAAACGCTATTGCACGCTCAAGCGGCCGGAGGGGGATATGAGGCGGGCGCAGGCCCGCAGGCGCCTGCTGGAGTTTTTCGACGCTCACATGCACGATGACGCGGCCTTGCTGGCCTTTCATCGCCGTATGAAAGTGCTTTCAAAGCCCGGGGAACGGACGTTGCGCGCCCTGGGCCTGATCGAGGATGCGGCAATCGATCCGAGGGCGGGACTGGCGCATTTCGGGCTGGCAGACAGCCTGGACCTTTCCGCGCGCAGCTTTGACCGGGCCCTGGCCGCCGCGCAGGAGAGCGGCCGATGAAAAGGGGCCCGCGGCGGTCGCAGCGGGCCCCTAATACATCATTTCGCGGCATTCATGCCAGCGAGCTGTCGATCTCCTTGCAGGCCTTCACAAGGCCCTTCACGGCATCGACCGACTTGTCGAACATCGCCTGCTCGTCCTTGGTGAGCTTGATGTCGATCACCCGCTCGACCCCGCCCGCGCCGATCACCGTGGGCACGCCCACGTAAAACCCGTCGAGCCCGTAGGGGCCATCGACATGGGCCGCGCAGGGCAGCACGCGCTTTTGATCCTTGAGATAGGAGATTGCCATTTCGATCGCGCTGGTGGCCGGTGCGTAATAGGCGCTGCCGCTTTTCAGAAGGCCGACGATCTCGGCGCCGCCGTCACGGGTGCGCTGCACGATCGCGTCGAGCTTGTCCTGCGTGGTCCAGCCCATCTTCACGAGGTCGGGCAGCGGGATGCCCGCAACGGTGGAATAACGCGTGAGCGGCACCATCGTGTCGCCATGCCCGCCCAGCACGAAGGCGGTGACATCGCGCATCGAGACCTTGAATTCCTCGGACAGGAAATGCCGGAACCGTGCAGAGTCGAGAACGCCCGCCATGCCGCAGACCTTCTCATGCGGCAGGCCCGAGAACTCGCGCAGCGCCCAGACCATCGCGTCGAGCGGGTTGGTGATGCAGATCACGAACGCGTCCGGTGCATTGGCCTTGATGCCTTCACCCACGGCCTTCATGACCTTGAGGTTGATACCCAGAAGGTCATCGCGGCTCATCCCCGGCTTGCGCGGCACACCGGCGGTGACGATGCACACATCGGCGCCCGCGATATCGGCATAATCCTGCGTGCCCTTGAGCTTCACGTCGAACCCTTCCGAGGGGCCGGATTCCGCGATGTCGAGCGCCTTGCCTTCGGGGATGCCCTCGGCGATGTCGAACAGGATGATATCGCCCAGCTCTTTCATTGCCGCCATATGGGCAAGGGTGCCGCCGATCATGCCTGCGCCGATCAGTGCGATTTTGGGTCTGGCCATTTGGTTTCACTCCGGGTGGTTGCCAATTTCGCGACTGCCTAAGCCGATCCGGCGCGCACTGCAAGGGTTCCACGTCGTGACGCGGCGGTCACGTCGGCCTGTCGCGCCCGTGCGTGAAAGGTTAAAGAGGTTGGGAAACCGTAATTTAACGAGGACCATCCCGTGCCGCCACTGGACCTGAGCTTTTTTGCCATCGCCGGCCCAGCGGTTGTTTTCGCGGGTATATCCAAGGGCGGTTTCGGCTCGGGCGCGGCCTTTGCCTCGGCGGCGATTCTGGCGCTGGTGATGGAGCCGGGGGCGGCGATCGGGGTCATGTTGCCGCTCCTGATGCTGATCGACCTGGCCACGCTCAAACCCTATTGGAAACGCTGGAACACGCATGACGCGCTCGTGCTGATCCTTGGCTCGCTGCCCGGCGTGGTGCTTGGCGCGGCCTTCTACACGGTGGCCGATGCCGATCACCTGCGGCTCCTGATCGGGGGGATCGCGCTCTTGTTCGTGGCCTGGCAGATCGCCGGGCGGGCCGGGAAAATTCCCGTGGCGGGGCGGCCCATACCGTTCTGGGGTGGGTTGGTGGCCGGGCTGGCGGCGGGGTTCACCAGCTTCGTGGCCCATGCCGGCGGGCCTGCGGCGGCGGTCTACCTCTTGTCGAAACGCCCCGGCAAGACCGAGTTCCAGGCCACCACCGTGATCGTGTTCTGGGCCAACAACGTCCTCAAGGCCGCACCTTACGGGTTTCTCGGGATTTTCACCGCCGAAACCCTTTGGGCCGGTCTGTGGCTGGCGCCGTTCGCGCTTTTCGGCACATGGCTGGGGGTGCGGGCGCATTTCGCCATTCCCGAACGGGTGTTCTTTGCGCTGACCTATGTGCTCCTGACCGTGACGGGGGCGAAACTGGTCTGGGACGGGCTGAGCCAGGGTTCTTGACCTGATGTCTGGGATTCGATGTCAGCCGGGTGTCGGTCATTGGTCCGACATCCCGGAGCAAAACGATCACATGGCGGCGACGAGCCTTGTTCGGACAGTCGACAGAAGGGCAGCGGCCGACCGCGGGTGGGCACTTCCAGCGATTGTATTGCGCAGTTTATTCGGCGGCATATCTCAACAATTCCCCGGCAGTCCGACGTTGCAGAAGCGCCCGCCCGGGGGGCGGTCGGGCGCTGCCCGGGCGGCTTCGCCGCTGTTCCGGGCAAGGCCCGCTTCATCCTGCATCGCTGCCCCCGGGCGTTGGGTCGAATACGCCGCCTCTTCTGCGCCGCGGCGAGAAATCTCTTGAACATTTCGAGCAAAAAATGCTCTATCCGCGCAACAATATTACCGGAGAATCCCATGACCGTGCGCCCCTACCGTTCCGTCCTCTACATCCCCGGCTCGAAAGAGCGCGCGCTCGACAAGGCGCGGGGGCTGCCGGTGGATGCGATCATCTTTGACCTTGAGGACGCGGTGACACCCGATGCCAAGGTCGAGGCCCGCACCACGCTGGCCAAGGCGCTCAAGGAGGGCGGCTATGGCAACCGGGCAAGGATCGTGCGGATCAACGCGCTCGATACCCGATGGGGGCGCGAGGATGCGCTGGCGGTCAAGGACATGGAGGCCGATGCCATCCTCTTGCCCAAGGTCAACAACGCGCTCGACGTGCAGGCGCTGGGCGACCTGGTGGGCAAGATGCCGATCTGGGCGATGATGGAGACCTGCCACGGCGTCTGGAACGCGATGGAGGTGGCCGCGCATCCGCAGGTGCACGGGTTCGTCGCGGGCACCAACGACCTTGCCAAGGAGCTCAACTGCCGCGCCCGGGCCGACCGTCTGCCGCTGATGGGCGCGCTCCAGATGATGCTGCTGGCGGCGCGAGCGCATGGGGTCGTGGCGGTCGATGGCGTCTATAACCAGTTCAAGGACGACGAGGGCCTGCGCGCCGAATGCGAACAGGGCCGCGACCTGGGCTTTGACGGCAAGACCCTCATCCACCCCGCGCAGGTCGACGTGACCAATGCCGTCTTTTCGCCGTCCGAGGCCGAGATCGACCTCGCCCGCCGCCAGATCGAAGCCTTCGAGGAGGTCGAGCGCACCGGGCAGGGGGTCGCCGTGGTCGATGGCAAGATCGTCGAGAACCTGCATGTCGAGACTGCGAAAAAGGTTCTTTCGATGGCCAGTTCGATCGCCTCATTGTAGGGTGGGGGCCAACCCACCGTTCCGAACGAAAAGGCATCCCCATGACCCTTCTGATCCTCGGCGTCCTCCTGTGGTCGCTTGCCCATCTCTTCAAGCGTCTTGCCCCGGCTCGCCGTGCCGCGATGGGCGACAGGGCCAAGGGCGGCGTGGCGCTGGCGCTTCTGGTGTCGCTGGTGCTCATGGTGGTGGGCTACCGCGCGGCCGATCCCGGCACGATCTACTGGGGCCGCTCGCCGATGATGACGGGGATCAACAACCTCTTGATGCTGATCTCGGTCTATCTCTTTGCCGCCTCGGGGATGAAAACCCGCGCCGCACGGATCATTCGCCACCCGCAGCTGACGGCGGTCAAGGCATGGGCACTGGGGCATCTGCTGGTCAATGGCGATCTGCCGTCGTTCATCCTCTTTGGCGGGCTGCTGGCCTGGGCGGTGGTCGAGGTGATCCTGATCAACCGCCAGACCGAATGGCAGAAACCCGCCCCTGCCCCCATGGGCAAGGAGATCGGCGCCGTCGTCGGCACCGTCGTCGTGTTCGGGGTGATTTCGCTCATCCATGCTTGGCTGGGCTATTACCCCTTCGGATGATCCGCAAAATCAGGAGTGCGCGCATATGGCCAAGACCAATCCGGGCCGGTTCTTCGAGGATTACAGACTGGGCGAGGTGATCGAGCACGCCGTCCCGCGCACCGTGGGCGAGGGCGAGCGGGCGCTCTACCACGCGCTCTACCCGGCGCGGCACGCGCTTTACTCGTCGGACGTGTTCGCGGCTGAATGCGGGCTGGAGGGCAGCCCGCTCGATGACCTCGCCGCGTTCCACGTGGTTTTTGGCAAGACCGTGCCCGACATCTCGCTCAACGCGGTGGCCAATCTCGGCTATGCCGAAGGGCGCTGGCTCAGGCCCGTCTATCCCGGCGACACGCTGCGTTCGGTGTCCGAGGTGATCGGCCTCAAGCAGAACTCCAACGGCAAGTCCGGTGTCGTCTGGGTGCGCACCACCGGGCTCAACCAGATGGACGAGCCGGTGCTGAGCTATGTGCGCTGGGTGATGGTGCGCAAGAACGATCCGGATGCCCCCGCGCCAGAAATCGTGGTGCCCGATCTCAAACCGGCGCTGGATGCTGCCGATCTGGCGATCCCCGAGGGGCTTGATTTCACGGGCTACGATTTCGCGCTCGCGGGCGAGGCGCATCGCTGGGGCGACTACGCCGTGGGCGAGGTGATCGACCACGTGGACGGCATCACCATCGAGGAGGCCGAGCACATGATCGCCACGCGCCTGTGGCAGAACACCGCCAAGGTGCATTTCGACGCCACCTTGCGCCCCGATGGCCAGCGGCTCATCTATGGCGGGCACGTGATCTCGATGGCCCGCGCGCTGTCGTTCAACGGGCTGGCCAACGCGCAGATGATCGCGGGGCTGAACGGCGGGGCGCATGCAAACCCGTGCTTTGCCGGGCTGACGGTCAAGGCGTGGTCCGAAGTGCTCGACAAGGCCGAAACGCCCGCGCCGGGTGTCGGCGCGATCCGCCTGCGGCTTGTGGCCACCTCGGACGGGTCGGTGGGCGAATTGAAGGGCGCGGATGGCAAATACCGTCCGGGCGTCCTGCTCGATCTCGACTACTGGGCGTTGATGCCGGTTTGATGCGCGATTCATACTGTGTCAGGTCTTGCCCGGAATGCGCGCCTGCGGCGCATCAGGTCAGACTGCGTTCAGGCCACGCAGGCCTTGGGGGTTTCACCCCCAAACCCCCGAGAGTATTTTCCCCAAGAAAGAGCCTGCACATGGCTTGCCTGGCCGGGTCTGTGTGCCTGCTCGCCGGGGAGCGGTCGAATCCGGGTTATTCTTTTGATTGGCCACGTGTTTTGTGATCACAAATGGGAGTCGCCTTCTCGGAATTCGGGTGCGGTCTTTGCGGATTTCATATCGCCGCCTGAATTGTGATCACACGAATAATTCCGTGATCACAAATAGACGGATTCTTCGAAGAATTTACCCAAAACCGTCGCGTCACATGTCAAACACCCGTGACACCGCCCTGCAATCCGTTTTAATCATGTGACAGGCATCGCACGTATACTGACGTGTGCAAACCGAACAACAGGGGGATCGCCCATGGCCGAGACAAAACCCGTCGAACGCCCGCTCAGCCCGCATATCCAGATTTACCGCCCGCAGCTCACCTCGATCACCTCGATCCTGACGCGGATCACAGGCAATGCGCTCATCGTGGCCGTGATCCTCGTGGTCTGGTGGCTTCTGTCCGCGGCGGTGTCGGATGCGTCTTTCGCCACCGCCAACGCGGTGATGACCTCCTGGTTTGGCGACCTGGTGATGACGCTCTCGCTGCTGGGCATCTGGTATCATTACCTTGCCGGGCTGCGGCATCTCTATTTCGACGCGGGCCATGGGCTCGAGATCGAAACCGCCGAGAAGCTGGGCATCGCCTGTCTTGTCGGGTCGGTCGTCCTGACCGTCATCACCATCCTGATCGTGTGAGGGCCGAGCCATGCGTTACCTGACCGACCGCAAACGCGCCGAAGGCAAGGGGGCCGCGCATACCGGCACCGAACATCACTGGTACATGACCGTCAGTTCCGTCGGCCTGGCCTTCCTGGTGCCCACCTTCCTGATCGTCTTCGGCAGCGCGCTGGGCGGCACACGCGAAGAGGTGCTGGCCACCTTCGCGCGCCCCTTCCCGGCGATCCTGACCGCGCTCACCCTGCTGGTGGGGATGATGCATTTCAAGAACGGCGCCAAGATGATGATCGAGGATTACTGGCAGGGCACCCTGCGCAAGGCGCTGATCATGCTCGTGGTGGGCCTGAGCTGGACCATCATCGCCACCGGGCTTTACGCGCTCGCCAAGATCGCACTGTGAAGGATTGACCATGGCTGCTTACGAATACGAGACACATGAATATGACGTGGTCGTGGTCGGCGCCGGCGGCGCGGGCCTGCGTGCCACGCTGGGCATGGCCGAACAGGGTTTGCGCACCGCCTGCGTGACCAAGGTCTTCCCGACCCGCTCGCACACTGTCGCGGCGCAGGGCGGTATCGCCGCCTCGCTGTCGAACATGGGGCCGGACCATTGGCAATGGCACATGTATGACACGGTGAAGGGCTCCGACTGGCTGGGCGATACCGACGCGATGGAATACCTTGCCCGCGAGGCGCCCAAGGCGGTGTACGAGCTCGAACACTACGGCGTGCCCTTCTCGCGCACCGAAGAAGGCAAGATCTATCAGCGGCCCTTTGGTGGCCACACCACCGAGTTCGGCGAAGGCCCCGCGGTGCAGCGCACCTGTGCCGCCGCCGACCGCACCGGCCACGCGATCCTGCACACGCTCTACGGACAAAGCCTCAAGCAGAAGGCCGAGTTCTATGTCGAGTATTTCGCCATCGACCTCGTCATGAGCGACGACGGCGCCTGCACCGGCGTGGTGTGCTGGAAACTCGATGACGGCACCATGCATGTCTTCAACGCCAAGATGGTCGTGCTGGCCACCGGCGGCTATGGCCGCGCCTATTTCAGCGCGACCTCGGCCCATACCTGCACCGGCGACGGCAACGGCATGGTGGCGCGCGCGGGCCTGCCGCTTCAGGACATGGAATTCGTGCAGTTCCACCCCACCGGCATCTATGGCGCGGGCTGTCTCATCACCGAGGGCGCGCGCGGCGAGGGCGGATACCTCACCAATTCCGAGGGCGAACGCTTCATGGAGCGTTATGCGCCCCAGTACAAGGATCTCGCCCCGCGCGACTATGTCAGCCGCTCGATGACCATGGAAATCCGCGAGGGCCGCGGCGTCGGCCCCGAGGGCGATCACATCCACCTCAACCTCAGCCACCTGCCCGCCGAGGCGCTGCAACTGCGCCTGCCCGGCATCTCGGAAAGCGCGCGCATCTTTGCCGGCGTCGATGTCACCAAGGAACCGATCCCGGTGCTGCCCACGGTGCATTACAACATGGGCGGCATCCCCACGAATTACTGGGGCGAGGTGCTCAACCCCACCAAGAGCGATCCCAATGCCGTGGTGCCCGGCCTCATGGCCGTGGGCGAGGCCGCCTGTGCCTCGGTGCATGGCGCCAACCGGCTGGGTTCCAACTCGCTCATCGACCTCGTGGTCTTTGGCCGTGCCGCCGCGATCCGCGCGGGCAAGGTGGTCGATGCCGAATCCGCCAACCCGGCTCTCAACACGGCATCGGTGGACAAGGCGTTCGACCGGTTCGACGGGCTGCGCCATGCCAAGGGTAGCGTCCCGACCGCCGAATTGCGGCTCGAGATGCAAAAGACCATGCAATCCGACGCCGCCGTGTTCCGCGCCGCCAAGACCCTCTCCGACGGGGTCGAAAAGATGATCTCCATCGCCGGCAAGGTGGATGACCTTTCGGTTACCGACCGAAGCCTGGTGTGGAACAGCGACCTGATGGAGACGCTGGAACTGACCAACCTCATGCCCAACGCGATGGCCACCATCGTCAGCGCCGAGGCCCGCAAGGAAAGCCGTGGCGCCCACGCGCACGAGGATCACCCCGAGCGCGACGACAAGAACTGGCGTGTGCACAGCATCGCGCGGGTCGATGGCGCCGAGGTGACGCTTTCCTATCGCGACGTGATCAAGGATCCGCTCACCACCGAGAAAGAGGGCGGCATCGCGATCAAGAAAATCGCGCCCAAGGCGCGGACGTTCTAAGGAGACCGACAATGGTTCAACTGACTCTACCAAAGAACAGTCGCATGACCACTGGCAAGACCTGGCCAAAGCCCGAGGGCAAGAACGTGCGCAAGTTCCAGATCTATCGGTGGAACCCCGATGACGGCAAGAATCCGCAGCTCGACACCTATTTCGTCGATCTCGACGATTGCGGGCCGATGGTTCTGGATGCGCTGATCTACATCAAGAACAATATCGACCCGACGCTGACCTTCCGCCGCTCGTGCCGCGAGGGGATCTGCGGCTCCTGCGCGATGAATATCGACGGGATCAACACGCTCGCCTGCATTTACGGCATGGACGAGGTGAAGGGCGACGTGAAGATCTATCCGCTACCGCACATGCCGGTGGTCAAGGATCTCATTCCCGACCTCACGCATTTCTATGCCCAGCATGCCAGCATCATGCCGTGGCTGGAAACCAAGACCAACCGCCCCGCGAAGGAGTGGAAGCAGTCGATCGAGGATCGCGAGAAACTCGACGGGCTCTATGAATGCGTGATGTGCGCGTGCTGTTCGACCTCCTGCCCGTCCTACTGGTGGAATGGCGACAAGTATCTCGGCCCGGCCGCGCTGCTGCATGCCTATCGCTGGATCATCGACAGCCGCGACGAGGCCACGGGCGAACGGCTCGACGATCTCGAAGACCCGTTCAAGCTCTACCGCTGCCACACCATCATGAACTGCACCAAGACCTGCCCCAAGGGCCTGAACCCGGCCAAGTCGATTGCCGAGATCAAGCGCATGATGGTCAACCGCGTGGTGTGACCGCCGCTCGGGGCGACGGGATCGCGAATCCATGCCAACCTTCCCGCGAGGGAGGGTTGCACGATGGAAACCACCATATGCCTCGGCACCACCAAGGGGGCCTTTCTGATCACCTCACCCGGTGAACGGGCAGATTGGCGCGTGTCCGGTCCGCATTGCGACGGCTGGCCGATCAATCATGTTCTCGGCGACCCCGTGTCCGGTTCGATCTGGGCGGCGGGTGGCGGCGAGTGGCATGGCGCCGGGGTCTGGCACTCGGACGATGGCGGGCAAAACTGGACCCTGTCGCATCTCGCGGGCGGGCTTGTCGATGAATGGGCGGCCAGTGATGCCGACCTCGCCGCGATGATCGGCTGGGAGCCCAAGGATTTCCCCTTCCCCGGCGAGATCGACGCGATCTGGTCGCTGCATCATGCCGGTGATGCGCTCTATGCCGGTGCCAAGCCCGCGAACCTCTACGTGAGCCGCGACAACGGCAAGACATGGGAGCGCAACGCGGCCTTGGCGGAGTTTCCCGACCGTGACGACTGGAACCCCGGCGCGGCAGGGCTGACACTGCACACGATCCTTACCGCCCCTGACGATCCGGCGCGGATGTGGCTGGGCATTTCCGCCGCGGGCGTATTCGCAACCGAGGATGGCGGCGCAAGCTGGGATCGGCGCAACCGGCTTTCGAACGCGGCGGCGCAGGCGACGCATGATCACCCCGCCGCACCCTCCGGGGGCGAGATCGGCCATTGCGTGCACAACATGGCCCGTGCCGCCGATGGCACGATCTACCAGCAGAACCACCACGGCACATGGCGGTCACGCGATGATGGGCGCCATTGGGATGACATCGGCACCGGCCTGCCCTCGACATTCGGATTTCCGATCGCGGTGCATCCCTCCGATCCGCGATCCCTCTGGGTGATCCCGCTGAACGGTGACATGGCGGGCCGGTTTCCCCCGGACGCCCGCGCGGCGGTCTGGAAATCGACCGACGGCGGCGAGACATGGAGCGACAAGCGCGCCGGCCTGCCGGGCGAGTCCTGTTTCTTCACGGTTCTGCGTCAGGCCATGGCGACCGACCGGGCCGATCCGGCGGGCGTCTATTTCGGTACCAACACCGGCTCGCTCTTTGCCAGTTTTGACGCGGGCGAAACCTGGTCCGAAATTGCCCGCCACCTGCCCACGATCCTTTCGGTCGAGGTGATGACCCGTTGAACTGGCCCCGGATCGCGAGGACCAGCGCGCTGGCTCTGACGGCAGAGTTCATGCCGCCGCCTTTTCTCCAATTGATGCGCGCGTTATGGAACGGGCTCCACGCCTGCCCGCTGCAAGAGGCCCTGAATGATCATCGTTGTCGGCCTGATCCTGGCCTTCATTCTGATCCTGATCTTTTCCAACCGCGCCATGCGCCATTGCCGCTGGCGTGCGCAGGGCATGGGCGATGACGGCAAGCGCGACTTTCGCTGCATGGCCTGCGGTGCACGCACGACCACGTCCGACGGCAACCCGCCACGCGTCTGCCTGCGCCCGGACGCGCCGCCCGGGCATTGATATCGTGCCTGGTTGCGCTTTGGGTCCGCATGTCCGAATGTCGCGTGAAACCGAACCGGAGGACCGCCATGCACCCGCCCGCCGACGCCGATGCCCGCCGCGCCATCGCGCCCGTGATCTGCTATCCCAACGACAGCCTGCCCGCGCCCGATCTCGCGCTCTACCGCGCGGCGCGAGACGGCGCAGACAAGACCGGCGAGGTGCTGGTGCCGCCGCGCGATGCCCGTGCCTTCCGCGTGCCCGCCGGGCATGTCTTTCGCATTTCCCCGGTCGAGGGGCCACAGGTGGGCGACCTCAACCTGTGGAACGCGCATGACCTTTCCGAGCGCTTCTACTCGGGCAAGTCCCGCGCGCTGCATGGCACCCACCTGACCACGGGCGAGCGGATGTGGTCGTCCTTCCCGCATCTGCGCCCGATGGCCACCATCATCGAGGACACGCTTTCATGGTATGGGATCGACCAATATGGCGGGTCGGTCCATGACGTGATCGGCACGCGATGCGATCCCTATACCGGCAACCTGCTCTCGGGCACGCAGTATCACCATTGCTGTCATTCCAACCTGACCCGCGCGCTGGCATATGAAACCGGCATGAGCCTGCACGAGGCCGAACCGCATGTGCATGACGTGCTCAACGTCTTCATGTGCACCGGCTTCACCCGCGACACCGGGCAATATTTCATGAAGGCGTCGCCGGTGCGGCCGGGCGATCATCTCGACTTCTTCGCCGAGATCGACCTTCTGGGTGCATTGTCGGCCTGTCCGGGGGGCGATTGCTCGTCCGAGCATTCCTCGGATGCGGCCGCCTGTCACCCGCTCCTGGTCGAGGTCTTTGCCCCGCAGCCGGGCGCGCTGGATGGGTGGACCTCGCCGCCGGTCAACGGCTACGACCGCAGCCACGGGCGCTGACCGGCGCGCGCCGGGTTAACCAAGTTTATCGTGAAAATACCCGTCATACCCCGGCAGCCGGATGGCAGCCGGGCGGCAGCCGGGAGTCACCCCCCGAAACTGGCGGAATATGTGCCGTTAACCGCAGCGAACGGTGGGGTCAGCCGAAGGCCGCTTCCAGCGCAATCTCCACCATGTCGCCAAAGCTGCGCTCGCGCTCGGCGCTCGAGAGCGCTTCCTGGCGCAAGAGATTGTCCGAGACGGTCAGCACCGCCAAGGCCCGCACCCCGAACCGCGCCGCCACGGTGTAAAGCTCGGCCGCTTCCATCTCGACCGCGAGGACGCCGTGGCGCGTCATTTCTTCATTGAGATCAGGACGTTCGTCATAGAACGCGTCCGCCGAATAGATGCCGCCGACATGCGGCGACACCCCCCGGGCCCGCGCTGCCGCGACCGCGCGTTCCAGCAGGCCATGATCGGCGCAGGGGGCGAATTGCAGCTCTCGGAAAATACCGCGCGACGGTGTCGAAATGCTGCTCGCCGTCATCGCGATCACAAGGTCGCGGAGGTTCACACTGTCCTGCATCGCCCCGCACGACCCGATGCGGATCAGCGTTTTCGCCCCGAAATCGCGGATCAACTCATTGGCATAGATCGACAGGCTCGGCATCCCCATGCCCGACCCCTGAATGGTCACGCGCTGGCCCCGCCAGGTTCCGGTGAACCCCAGCATCCCCCGGGTTTCATTGACAGTTTTGGGGTTATCCAGAAACGTCTCGGCGGCCCATTTGGCACGCAACGGATCGCCTGGCATGAGAACGATCTGGGCGATCTCGCCCGGTTTCGCACCGATATGGATGGTCATGCGGCGCTTACCTCTGGTACTTGATGAATGGCGTGAGGGTGGCGATCCGGTCGTAAAGCCGCCGCGCCGTTTCGTTGAAATCCTGCGTCATCCAATAGACCGAAGGGGTGCCATTGGCATCTGCCGCGGCATAGACCGCCTCGATCAGCTTGCGTCCGACACCGGTTCCGCGCACATCCGGGTCAGCGTACAGATCTTGCAGGTAACACACATCTTCGACCCGCCAATTGTGCGGATGGAAAATGTAGTGCACGAGCCCCACCGCGCGCCCGTCCTGCCGCGCGATCAGCCCGTTCTGGCGCGGATGGTCGGGGTCGCAAAGGCGGGCGAAAGTCGTCTGATAAACGTCTTCCGGGACAGCGGTTTCGTAGAATTCCAGATAGCCGGTCCAGAGACGGCGCCAATCGTGCTCGTCGGCGGAGCTCAGGGGGTTGATGACGGTGTCCATGGCGTTTTTCCACGTTATGTCGCTTCACTTTGCCAACCGCGTGGTGCGGGAGCAATGGTCAAAGTCGGCTGGCGATGGGCATTTTTCCGCCTGCCTGTTTGAAATTCCCGTTCCGATGTTCCAACTCTGTCTTGTCCCCAAGCCGGGGAGACATGCGCAAAAATGGAGAAGACTGTTGAAACTCAAACCGAAATTCCTGACTGCCATCGCCGCCATCGCGCTTGGTTTTTCCACGCCGGTCGTTGCTCAACAAAGCGACGCCCAACAAGGCGAGGTGCCGAGTATTGCCGCCGAAGACGTCACCGAGACGCAGGTGAACGCCTTTGTTGATGCGGCGCTCGCGGTGCAGGATGTGCAGAACGAGTACATGCCCAAGATTCAAGCCACCGAGGATGAGACCAAGCGTAACGAGATCATCGAGGAAGCCAATACGGCAGCCGCCTCCGCCGTCGAGTCGGTGGAAGAGTTGACGATCGACGACTACCTGGCCATTTCAGAAGCCGCCCGGCAGGACGAGGATCTGAATGCTCGGATCATGGCGCGGCTTCAATCCGAGCAGGAAGAGTAAGCCGTAGCGCAGCGGCCGTTTTCGAATTCTCAAAGGGCAGCCACATAGTAGCTGCCCTTTGAAACGGTGCCCTATTCGGCTGCGATTTCCTTGGGATCAGCCAGGCTCACGATATCCATCATTATGGTGTTGAGCTCGAAATCCTTGGGAGTGTAGACCTGCGCGACGCCGAGATCGCGCAGGGTTTTCGCGTCTTCTGCGGGAATTATCCCCCCTACGATCACCGGCACATGGCCAAGACCCGCATCGCGCAAGCGGTTCAGCGTATCTTCGACGAGGGGCATGTGGCTGCCTGACAGAATCGACAGACCGATCACATGAGCGGCGCTCTCCTTTGCCGCCTCGACGATCTCTTCGGGGGTCAGCCGGATACCTTCGTACTCGATATCCATCCCGCAATCGCGGGCACGAAAGGCGATCTGTTCGGCGCCGTTGGAATGACCGTCAAGCCCCGGCTTGCCGACCAGAAACTTGAGCCGGCGTCCGAGACGGTCGCTCACGGTGTCCACCGCCGCCCGAATGTCGTCGAGTCCCTCGGTCTTGTTGGAAACCGCCCGCGAAACGCCCGTGGGGCCACGGTATTCGCCGAAAACCTCGCGCATGACTTCGGCCCACTCACCGGTCGTGACGCCGGCCTTGGCCGCGGTGATCGACGGTTCCATGATATTCGCCCCGCTTGTGGCGGCAGCACGCAGGTCGGCCAATGCCCGATCCACGGCGGTAGAATCGCGGCTGGCGCGCCAGTCATCGAGCCGCTCGATCTGTTCTGCCTCGACCGCCGGATCAACCGTCAGGATACCACCCTCGCCACTCGTCAGGGGGCTGGGTTCGCCCTCGATCCATTTGTTGACCCCGACGACCACGGTTTCACCGGCTTCGATCCGGTTCAATCGTTCGGCGTTGGAATCGACGAGGCGGGCCTTCATGTATTCGATCGCGGCCACCGCGCCGCCCATCCCGTCGAGTGTTTCAAGCTCATGTCGCGCGCCCTCTTTCAACGCGGCGACCCTGGCATCGACTGCCGGGTTGTTGTCGAACAGGTCGTCATATTCGAGAAGATCGGTCTCATATGCCATGATTTGCTGCATCCGCATCGACCATTGCTGATCCCATGGGCGCGGCAGGCCAAGCGCCTCGTTCCAGGCCGGAAGTTGTACCGCGCGGGCACGGGCCTTTTTCGACAGGGTCACAGCCAGCATCTCGATGAGGATGCGGTAGACATTGTTTTCCGGCTGCTGCTCGGTCAGGCCAAGGCTGTTGACCTGGACACCATAGCGGAAGCGGCGGAATTTCGGGTTTTCGACGCCGTAGCGGTCAAGCAGGATCTCGTCCCACAGGTCGACAAAGGCGCGCATCTTGCACATTTCTGTGACGAACCGGATGCCGGCATTGACGAAGAAGGAAATCCGTCCGCACAGCGCCGGGAAATCCTCGGGTGGAACGCGCGGTTTCAACTCGTCGAGAACGGCAATCGCGGTGGCCAGCGCAAAAGCCAGTTCCTGCTCGGGCGTGGCACCGGCCTCTTGCAGGTGATAGGAACACACGTTCATCGGGTTCCATTTCGGTACGTTGGCATAGCAGTATTCCGCGACGTCACCGATGAGTTTCAGCGATGGTTTCGGCGGGCAGACATACGTGCCGCGGCTTAGGTATTCCTTAATGATATCGTTTTGTACTGTGCCTTGCAGCTTGGTCACGTCCGCGCCCTGTTCCTCAGCCACCGCGATGTAAAGTGCCAACAGCCATGGTGCGGTCGCGTTGATCGTCATCGAGGTGTTCATCTGATCGAGAGGGATCTGATCGAACAGCGTGCGCATGTCGCCAAGATGGCAGATTGGAACGCCGACCTTGCCGACCTCACCCCGGGCCAGAACGTGGTCGCTGTCATATCCTGTCTGGGTCGGCAGGTCGAAGGCCACCGAAAGCCCGGTCTGGCCCTTGGCGAGGTTGCCCCGGTAGAGCGCGTTCGAGGCTTTGGCAGTCGAATGGCCGGAGTAAGTGCGGATAAGCCACGGACGATCGGCCTGGCGATCGGACCTGCTGGTCTGGCGGTCTTCTTGTGTCTGCGACATGGGTGGCCTCGTGAATCGGGTGGGCAATTTTCTTGCGTCATGATGTTGATACTTGGAATTTTGTGGCGCTGTCAATTCGCTGCGTCGCGGCATGGGGTGATTTACCCTTGGTGAAAACCCTGCCACGGTGTGCCGATGACAAGTTCCGTAACCATGCCGCTCTGGCTTTTGATCGTGATTCTCGCCTTTGCTGCGGTCACCTTCGCGTCGCATTTCCTGTTTCCTTCCGTGCGCTGGTTCTTCCGCCTGCGCATGGAAAGGGTCGTCGCGCGCCTGAACGAACGGCTGGAGCGACCGATCCAGCCATTCAAGCTGGCGCGTCGCTATGACATGATTCAACGTCTCATTTATGATCCCGAGGTTTCAAAGGCCATCATCGAACATGCCCGCCGCGAGGGCGTGCCCGAGAATGTCGCGTTTCAGAGGGCAAGGGGGTATGCGCGCGAAATCGTTCCGTCCTTCAGTGCATCGCTCTATTTCGGTCTGGCCATCAAGCTGGCAAGACTGATCAGCACCTCGCTTTACCATGTCCGGCTCGGGCACCATGCCGAAGATCACCTCAAGGCGATTGACCCCGAAGCCACTGTGGTCTTCGTGATGAATCATAGATCGAACATGGACTATGTCCTCGTCACCTACCTGGCCGCCGAGCGCAGTGCGCTGTCCTATGCTGTTGGCGAATGGGCGCAGGTTTGGCCTCTGAGCCGCCTGATCAAGGCGATGGGCGCCTATTTTATCCGGCGCAAGTCGCGCAATGCCCTCTATCACAAGGTGCTGGAGCGCTATATTCGCCTGGCGACGGACGCCGGGGTGATGCAGGCCGTGTTTCCCGAAGGTGGCTTGTCGCTTGACGGGGCATTGGCCGAGCCCAAGCTTGGAATATTGAAATACATCGTCGAAAGGCATGATCTGTCATCGCGCGATGTCGTTTTCGTGCCGGTGGCAATCAATTACGATCGTGTTTTCGAAGATCGAATCCTCGTGAAGGCCGAACAGATCGGCGAGCGGCGCTTTCGGGCAAGAATTTCGGTTATTCTTCGGTTTCTGTTCAAGCAGGCCTGGCTTCGGCTGCGGGGCCGCTATCATCGGTTCGGCTATGCGGGAGTGAGTTTCGGGCCGCCTGTGAATCTGCGCAGGTTTCTTGAGGACGAACCCAATAACACAATTCAGAAACTTGCCCGGCAGTTGATGTGGCGGATCGGAAAAGAGATCCCGGTGCTGCCCGTTCCGCTGGTGGCGTCGGCGTTGCTTGTCGCGTCCGCTCCGCTGGATCGCCCGGCACTGAAAGAACGCGTCAATGATATTGTGGCTCGATTGCCTGAGGCGCATTTGTATTTGCCCCACGACGATCTGTCGTATGCCGTGGAAGTTGGATTGCGAAATCTCCTTGGCCGTGAGCTGGTGGAGGAAAATAATGGCCGGTTCACGGTGACGCAGGAAGGACGGGCGCTTGTCGCCTTCTATGCGGCCTCGATTGAACATCTTTTCGAAAAGCCGCGTCACAGCGATTTTTCTGCGGCTGCGAGGTTATAAAATTTCAATATGCGGCGCTAGGGGATTGCATTGTTGCGTGATGCTCGGTATCCCGTCTTGAACAGCCGCGATTCTGCGCTGCGGCACAGTTGCAAGGGAGCATGACATGGCACTGGATACGGATATCGGGATCGCCTCCTATGACGCGCCTGAGAAAGATCTCTACGAAATCGGGGAAATGCCGCCGCTGGGACATGTGCCCAAGCAGATGTATGCATGGGCGATCCGCCGTGAGCGGCATGGCGAGCCGGACAAGTCGTTTCAGGTCGAAGTCGTGGACACCTGGGAGATTGACAGTCACGAAGTGCTGGTTCTCGTGATGGCCGCAGGTGTGAACTACAACGGTGTCTGGGCCGGCCTCGGTGTGCCGATCAGCCCGTTCGATGGTCACAGGCAACCCTATCATATCGCCGGGTCCGATGCCTCGGGTATTGTCTGGAAGGTCGGCGACAAGGTGAAAACCTGGAAAGTCGGTGACGAGGTGGTCATTCACTGTAATCAGGATGACGGCGACGACGAGGAATGCAACGGTGGTGACCCGATGTTTTCTCCCACCCAGCGGATCTGGGGATATGAGACTCATGACGGTTCGTTCGCGCAATTCACTCGTGTGCAGGCTCAACAGCTCCTGCCGCGCCCCAAGCATCTGACCTGGGAGGAGTCGGCTTGCTACACGCTGACCCTCGCCACGGCCTACCGGATGCTCTTCGGGCATCACCCGCATGAACTCAAGCCCGGGCAGAACGTGCTGGTATGGGGTGCGTCGGGCGGGCTCGGATCCTATGCGATCCAGTTGATCAACGCAGCTGGTGGTAACGCGATCGGCGTGATCTCCGACGAGGACAAGCGCGATTTTGTCATGGATCTCGGCGCCAAGGGCGTGATCAACCGCAAGGATTTCAACTGCTGGGGGCAGCTTCCGACGGTCAACACCGAGGAATACAAGCAGTGGTTCAACGAGGTTCGCAAGTTCGGCAAGGCGATCTGGGATATCACGGGCAAGGGCAACAATGTCGATATCGTCTTCGAGCACCCGGGCGAGGCGACGTTTCCCGTCTCGACCTTCGTTTGCAAGAAGGGTGGAATGGTCGTGATCTGTGCCGGGACCACCGGTTTCAATTGCACCTTTGATGTCCGCTATGTCTGGATGCATCAGAAGCGCCTGCAGGGTTCGCATTTCGCGCATCTCAAGCAGGCAGCATCTGCCAACCGCCTCATGGTCGAGCGGCGTCTTGATCCTTGCATGTCGGAAGTGTTTCCCTGGAACGAGATTCCGCATGCACATATCAAGATGATGCGAAACGAACACAAGCCCGGCAACATGGCGGTCCTCGTTCAAGCGCCGACGACCGGGCTTCGTACGGTGGAAGATGTGGTTACGGCGGGCAAGTCCTGACTTTGGAAGGTAACGAGAATCGCCCATGCGGAACACGGGTTGTGCATGGGCGATCCGCGTTCCGGCATTGGGACTCGCGCCAGCCCGGTGCATTGCCTATCACGAACCCGCAATCCCCAGAAATGTCGGAGATTATCATGCCCCTGTGGTCTGACCGGTGCCTTGGACCCGGCGAAAACGGGGCACTTGCTCTTTGAGCAAAGGCGCCATGTTGTGAATGGTGAGGCCGCTCGATAATGTCTGCGCATGAATTCGCCCAGTCCGACCTTTTCCCATGATCAGGCAGATGCCTTCGACCGCATTGCGCAAGCCTTGTGCGAAATGGGTATCGATCTTGAAGATTGTATTCTGACACCGCCGCGTGAGGGCAAGGGCGCGGTTCTGGCCATCGTCGGCAAGGCCGGTTCGGGCAAGACACTTCTTTTGGCCGAACTGTTCAAGGCGATGGAGAACTGTAGCGTGGAAGTGGTTTCCGGCGACTACGAAAGCCGCCGCCGCAAGGATCGCCGCACATTGGCCGTGTTGGCCCCGACGAACAAGGCTGCCAGCGTATTGCGGACACGTCGCGTACCTGCGACCACGATCCATCGCATCCTTTACACGCCCGTCTATGACCCGGAATATGAGCGCATCGCGGAATGGTTGGCTGGAGAGGGTGAGCGCCCCGATATCGAAGGGTTGACTGACATTGCGCTCGAACGGGCGGCGGCGTTCTTCAAGACACACCGTTCCATTCCCGGGGCCCTAGCGGCGGCTGGATTGCGTGGCTCGGATTTCATTACCGGCTGGAAACGTCGCGAAGAGCCGCTCGATGTTGGGTTCGTTGACGAGGCCTCGATGCTCGATGACCGACAATTCGACGACCTGCGCGAAATCTTCCCGATGCTCGTGCTGTTCGGTGATCCTGCGCAGCTCGCACCGGTCAATCAGTCCGGCACGATGGTCTTCGACAAGCTTGATGACGATGCGAAACTGATCTTGCATCGCGTTCACCGTCAGGACGCCGACAATCCGATCCTCGATCTTGCGCATGCACTATCCGACCCTGACTTGGGTTTCGAAGACTTTGAAACCATGGTCGAGGAGTCTGCGCGTCGCGATGATCGCGTTGTCTGGGGGCAGCGCGTCGAGGTTGACCTGATGGCGCGGAGCCCGGTGTTGGTGTGGCGCAATGCGACCCGAATTCGCCTCATCAATGTATTTCGGCGGGTGCATGATGCGCCCGAAATGGAATTGCTGCCGGGCGAACCGCTGATTTGTGACGGTCTCGAGCTTCCGCTGAAGCATCGCAAAAAGCGGCTCGACCTGGAGGCGCGCGGACTGATCAAGGGGGCGCAGGTTATCTATTTGGGGCCCGGACGCAAGGCCGGATTTTCCCGCTTGCATGTGATTGGAGCGCCGGATCCTCAGGTGTCGGCCGCGTCAATCGTGAAGATTGAAAAACCGGACGAGGAAGAGCCGTTCATTCCCTTCGCGGCCCGAATGGGGGCGACTTTCCTGCACGGGGCCGCGGTCACGATCCACAAGGCGCAGGGCTCGCAATGGGAGAACGTGCAGGTCTTCGCCCCGGATTTATATGCAGCGGCGCGCATGGGGCGTATGGAGGCGGGGCAACCGCTCTGGAAACGCCTTGCCTATGTCGCGATCACGCGGGCACAAGAACGGCTTTTCTGGGTGGTGCGGAACCGCCTGTCGAAGCCGACCGAGCAGTTAAGGACCGACGATCTTGCCGTTCCCGTTGTGCCGCTTGAGCTTGAAGGAACAGACATATGAAATCGATCCTGATCACCGGCGCAAGCGCCGGAATAGGGCGTGCCACAGCCCGTCGCTTTCTTGCAGAGGGCTGGTATGTAGGGTTGATGGCACGGCGCCGCGATGCGCTGGAGGATGTGGCCGCGGGGTTCGAGAATGCGGTGACCCTGCCCGGTGATGTCGTTTCTGAAGCCAATGTGGATGCAGCTGTTTCAGCCTTTCTTGAGCGCGCGGGACGGTTCGATGTCCTCTTCAACAATGCCGGGATGTTCGGTCCGGCCAGCCTGATTGACGAAATCGGATTGGACGAGTGGCGCACAGTGGTGGATGTGAATCTCAACGGTATGTTTCTTATGGCGCGCGCGGCATTTCGCGCCATGCGGGCGCAAGCTCCGCAGGGTGGTCGGATCATCAACAACGGTTCGATTTCGGCGCATGCGCCGCGTGACAGGTCGATCGCCTATACGACGACGAAACACGCGATCACGGGCATGACCAAGTCGTTGTCGCTCGATGGGCGGGCTTTCGATATCGCCTGCGGTCAAATCGACATAGGCAACGCGCGAACCGAACTTCTCGAAGGATTGATCCGCCGCAATCCCGAAAATCCGCCGCCGGTGATGGACGTTTCACATGTTGCGGATGCCGTCTTTCAGATGGCCACGCTGCCACCGGAGGCAAATGTGCAGTTCATGACGATCATGGCGACAAAGATGCCTTTCATCGGACGCGGGTGATTGGGGAAGCGACAGGTCAAGCTCGACGAAAGATCCTGAAAGCTGCCGAAGCGCCCCAACCGGCCGCGATGGCAATTGCGAGCGACAGCAAGCCATAGATGACAGGTTGTTCCCGCGACAGGTTGAACAGGAAGCGTTCCAGCCCAACTTTGCGCACGTTGATCACGGCTTCATAATCCGCAACAACATCTCGATCCCTCAACAGGAATACACGCGTCTTGTAATCGCCCTCGGTAAGATTTGAGGGAAGGGCGATTGATGTTCTGAACAATGTCTGCTGATCGACGCTGATGGCGTTTTCCAGGAACTGGTACAGACCGTTCTTGCTTCGAATTCGGATGAGGGCCTCGGAAAAAGTATCGGCGTCCATGATATGGCCGGGCGCCCCAACAAACCGAATCGAGCGCGGAATCGATACGTGATGCCGCAAGTCATCAGAGTCGGAGATTATTTCATTGAAGGGGCCGCTGGTCGCCACTGCGTAGAAGACAGGAGCCGAGTCAATTTCCAGCGCATCGGTATTGATCCAGATCCCGTAGCGTTTTTCCTTGCGGCGGACAGTTACGGGAAGAGATGGACCTTCGATCGTGACGATCACATCCAGAGGCTGGTTTGCCGGGGGCGGGCTATCGCGCTTGACGGCACCGAAAATCAGGATCTCCGACCCATCGAAATTGGCGGTGATCGCAACCCGGTTTTGGCTCAATCCCAGAACGACCTCTTCGCCGGCATCGGCTGCCGTGAAGGGCAGCAACACAAGGAAAAGGGCCAGAAGACGGCGCATCAATGACCCCCAGCCGCGCCGAGGGAATAAAGCTCTGCAGGTTGCAAGAGCAGCTCCAGCGCGAGTTTCGCACAAACGACAAGCACCATCATGGCCAGAAGGACACGCAATTGCTCGGCTTTCATGTGAACGCCGATACGTGTGCCGATCTGGGCGCCAATCACGCCGCCGATCAGAAGCAAGACGGCCAGTGCCATGTCGACCGTGTAGTTGGTGGTCGCATGCAGCATCGTTGTGAATGCGGTCACAAAAATGATCTGGAACAGCGAGGTTCCAACCACCACCTTGGTCGGCATGCCGAGCAGATAGATCATCGCCGGAACCATGATGAAGCCCCCGCCCACACCCATGATCGCCGCGAGGACGCCGACGGACAGCCCGATCAGGAGCGGCGGGATCACCGAGATATAGAGGCCCGAGGCGCGAAAGCGCATCTTGAAGGGCAGGCTGTGCACCCAGTTGCGTTGCCGGCGTCTGGGCACCGTCGCGGCTCCTGCATTTCGCGAGCGACGGATCGCATTGACGCTCTCGATGAACATCAAACCACCCACGACACCAAGAAAAACGACGTAGGACAGCTTGACCAGAAGCTCGACCTGACCCAACGCCTTAAGGAAATTGAACAGCAAGACACCTAAAGCTGCACCGACGAGGCCGCCGATCAGGAGCACCGTACCCATCTTGAGATCGACGGTCTTTCGCTTGAGATGGGCCAGCACACCCGAGAATGACGAGGCGACGATCTGATTGGCTTCGGTTGCAACCGCAACGGCGGGTGGGATGCCGATGAAGAACAGGAGCGGTGTCATCAGGAAGCCGCCACCCACCCCGAACATGCCAGACAAGATGCCAACGATCCCGCCAAGACCAAGCAGGAGAAACGCGTTGACCGACACTTCGGCGATGGGGAGATAGATTTGCATGGTTGTAGCTAGCGCGGGAGAGATCGGCAATGCAAGGAGGCGAATGCGGCTTTGCAGCACGTTAGGTCAAATTATCCACGAGTCGGCATGCATTTCTGTTCGAGTTCACGGCTCGTTCATGTGGGGCCGGCCGCCGGCTTCGGGTGGAGTCGCCCTGCCAACACGCGCGGTGAGAATCACTTTGGTCAGGTTGGTTGGCAGCACCTGTAAGAAGGGCTGGTGGTCAGGTCCCGATGCGCTTCTCCATGATCAACGCATCACTATGCCGACCGTCCTGATAGGAATAGTAGGCGCTGCGTCTTGCAATCAGGGTGTAGCCGCAGGTCTTGTAAAGCCTGTGTGCCGCCGTGTTCTCGGCGGATACTTCCAGAAAAGTGCGGGTTGCGCCGCGTGTTCTGGCCATGTCCTCGAACCGTTTCAGACAGGTGCGGGCCTGTCCTTGCCGGCGCGCGCCGGGATCGGTTGCCAGGGTCAGCAATTCGGCTTCATCCGCGATTACACGCCCAAGCGCAAAGGCGTTTTCGGTCGTGGTCAGGAACACATGATCGCTTGAAAGCAGTTCAGAAAATTCATGCGCGCGCCATCCACGTTCGTCGGCAAAGGCGCGTTCGTGAATCTCGGCGAGCGTCTCAGGTGTCATCTAGGAGTTCGGGTGCAGCATCGCGGGCGGGCGCGGCATCAGCAGGGCGGATGTAGAGGGGGGCCGGGGGCGTCGTGTTCGTCTCGATGCGGTTGGCTGCGATTCGCGCGATGGCCTCGACGCCGGCGAGGGTCGGTTCGGACACCACGCCAGACAGGCGTGCGGCGCATTCTTCTGCATGGGAGCCGATCCATCGTTGGTTCAGATACCCGGACCTGGCGTCGATCTCGTCCAACATGCTCAGCTTCGGCGGGGCCGCCCCGGACTCTTCGAAACGCTGGAGATAGACTTGACCGCGCGGCGCATCGACAAGGGTGATGCAGGGGCGTGGTTGACCAAAGGCAAGCGTGTCGAACCGGGTGACTCCGATGGCGGGGATGCCAAGCGCCAGCGCAAGGCCGCGTGCCGTGGCGACCGAGATGCGAATACCGGTGAAGTTTCCCGGTCCGGTTCCGACGCCGATCGCGCTCAGATCGTTCCAGCCGAGCCCGGCCTCCGTCAGAGTTTCGTCAAGCAAGGGCATGAGGCGCTCCGCCTGGCCGCGGCCCATGTTTTCCTCGCGCAAGGATCCAAGCGAATGGCCTGACAGCAAAGCGGCGGCGCAATGCGCCGCCGATGTGTCAAAGGCCAGAATATGCGTGTCAGACCCCAATCGGGCGCACCTCGGTCACCTCGGGGATATAGTGGCGCAACAGGTTCTCGATCCCCATCTTGAGCGTCAGGGTAGACGAGGGGCAACCGGCGCAAGCGCCTTGCATGTGGAGATAAACGACCCCTTTTTCAAACCCGTGAAAGGTGATGTCGCCACCATCCTGCGCCACGGCCGGGCGCACACGTGTATCGAGCAACACCTTGATCTGATCTATGATTCCGCTGTCCGGCCCATCGTTTTCGGCATGTCCGCTGGTGCTCTGGGCCCCATCGGCCATGACAGGCGCACCCGACTGGAAATGCTCCATGATCGCGCCGAGGATGGCCGGCTTGACGTGATCCCATTCAACGTCGTCGGCCTTTGTCACGGTCACGAAATCGTTTCCCAGAAACACCCCCTTGACCCCGTCGATGCCAAACACGCGAGCGGCCAGTGGCGAGACGTTTGCGTCAACGGCTGCCGGAAAGTCGGCAGTGCCACTTTCCATCACGGTCTGACCTGGCAGGAACTTGAGCGTGGCCGGGTTGGGCGTGGACTCGGTTTGAATGAACATATCTGGCACACCTTTTCGTTTCACTTCATGATATGCGCGCCTTGCATCGTGAAGTCAAGGTTTGGAACGATTCTAAAGTTTCAGGTGATCGCCTCGAGCCGTTCGCGCGACATGTCTCCGGGGACGATGGTAATCGGAATGCTCAGGCTGCCTGATGAACGGGTGAGTTCCGTGACAAGTGGGCCCGGACCCTTCTTGTCGACCCCGGCGCCCAGAACGAGCACCCCGATTGCGGAATCGTCCCTGATCTGGGCTAGGATCTCAGTCATGGGATCGCCTTCGCGGATCACGAGTTTGGGGTCGACATTCTGCTTGTCGCGCATCCATTTGGCGAAGACCTCGAAATGCGCCTCGATCCTCTCGCGGGCCTCTTCGCGCATCAGATCGCCGACGCCGATCCAGTGGTTGAATTCTTCCGGCGGTATGACGGCGAGCACCTCGACCCCGCCGCCGGTCTTGGCGGCGCGCATGGCCGCGAAGCGCATGGCGTTGAGGCATTCACGACTGTCATCGAGGACGACGAGGAATTTCCGCATTCGGTTTTCTCCTGTCACTGGGGCCGGTCCTGTTACGGGCCTTTGGTTCATTCTAGCCGTTCGACGCGGCCCAGTCCCAATAAAGTTCGCGCACCCGGCGAGTGACAGGACCAACCTGGTATTGCGTGTCGTCGAAGGCCGTGACCGGCGTGACCTTGGACATGTTGCCCGAGAGGAAGACCTCGTCGGCGTCGTGGAAATCCTCGAAGGTGAGCACGGTCTCATGGACCTTGATGCCCTCGCCTGCGAGGTTCGAGATATGGCGCCCCCGGGTGATGCCGGACAGGAAGGTACCGTTCGGGATCGGGGTAAAGATCTCGCCATCCTTGACCATGAACACGTTGGCGGTCGCGGTTTCGGCCACGTTGCCCATGGCGTCGGCGACAAGCGCATTGCCAAAGCCCTTGGACTTCGCCTCTTTAAGCATCCGGGCGTTGTTGGGATAGAGGCAGCCCGCCTTGGCGTTCACCACCGCATCGTCGAGCACCGGGCGGCGGAAACGGGTGCGGGTGAGCGTGGTGGTGGCGCCCGGATCGGCCATCGGGATCACTTCGAGGCAGACGCAAAACCCGGTGTCATCGGGTTTGGGTGCGATCGCGCTTGTGGTCATGTCGCCGTCGATGCCCCAATACATCGGGCGAATATAGACGGCCTCGGATTTGTCATACATCTCAATACCTTCGCGGATGATCTCGACCATGCGGGCGGCCTCGACCGTGGGGTTGAGCATCAACGCCGCGGCCGAGCGATTGACCCGGGCGCAATGGGCGTCGAGATCGGGCGCGAGCCCGTTGAAATACCGCGCGCCGTCGAACACCGTGGTTCCGAGCCACGATCCGTGATCGGCGGATGTCATGACCGGCACTTCGCCCTCGTGCCATGTGCCGTTGAAATAGGTCCTGATGTTGCTGCCAACTGCCATTTGTCTTGTCTCCTCACTTGGGCGTGAGGTTATGGCGTGGGGACAGGGGCGTAAAGGGGGCAGATCGGTGCTGTGACACAATGTGCCCCCGGAATCGTTAACGAACGGTTAACGCACCATGCCGACAATGTCGTAGGTGCGGTCCAGGATCGGCGCGGCAATCGCGCGGGCACGGGCGGCACCATTATGCAGTATACGGTCGATCTCGGCCTTGTCCTGCATCAGCCGGGCCATTTCAGACGAGATCGGGGCCAGTTTCGCGACCGCGAGATCGGCCAGCATCGGCTTGAACTCGGAAAACTGTTTTCCGCCCTGATCGTGCAGCACCGCATCGACGCCCTGTTCGGACAATGCCGCATAAATATTAACAAGGTTGCGCGCCTCCGGGCGGTCATCAAGCCCCTTGGCCTCGGAGGGCAGGGCGTCGGGATCGGTCTTGGCCTTGCGGATCTTGCGCGCGATCGTGTCGGCGTCGTCGGTCATGTTGATGCGGCTGGCATCCGAGGTGTCGGATTTCGACATTTTCTTCGATCCGTCGCGCAGGCTCATGACTCGCGTCGCCGCCCCTTCGATCACCGGTTCGGTGATCGGGAAGAAATCGACGCCGTAATCGTGGTTGAACTTGATCGCGATGTCGCGGGTCAGTTCGAGATGCTGCTTCTGGTCCTCGCCCACGGGGACGTGGGTGGCGTGATAGGCAAGGATGTCTGCGGCCATGAGCGACGGATAGGCGAAGAGCCCGAGTGAGGCATTCTGCTGGTTCTTGCCGGCCTTGTCCTTCCACTGGGTCATCCGCTGCATCCAGCCCATGCGGGCGACGCAGTTGAAGATCCAGGCGAGCTGGGTGTGTTCGGCCACTTGTGACTGGTTGAAAAGAATGGATTTTTCCGGATCGAGTCCGGCCGCTATGAACCCGGCGGCCAGTTCGCGCGTGGCGTTGCGCAGGTCGGCGGGGTCCTGCCAGACGGTGATGGCGTGCAGATCGACCATGCAGTAGATCGACTCGATCCCGTTGTTCTGCATTTCCACGAAGCGTTTGAGCGCGCCGAGATAATTGCCCAGATGCAGGTTGCCCGAGGGCTGAATCCCCGAGAACACCCGGGGCGTGAAACCCGCCCCGCCCGCTGCGTCTGTCATGGCCGTTTCTCCGTCTGGATTTATGGGTGCGGCTGGCTTACCCATGGGGAATAGCGCCGTCAAGGAAGTGAGGCATGAGCAAAGAGTTCAATCCCGGCCCGGTCAACCCCATGCCGCCCGTGGTGGTGGGGCTGTTTCTTGTGATGCTGGGCATCGAGGCGGTCTTGAGCCTTGGAAACATGGGATATATCGGTGGTCCGGGCGCGGTGGGATGGCGCGCGGGTGCGATCCAGACCTATGGGATCAACGGTGCGGTCATTGACTGGATGCTGGAGCAGAGGGTGTTTCCGGCCGTGCATCTCATGCGGTTCGTGACCTATCTTTTCGTACATGGATCGCTCACGCACATGATCATCGCGGGTGTTCTGCTGCTGGCGCTGGGCAAGTTCGTGGGCGATGTATTCGCGTGGTGGGCGATGTTGGTGCTGTTCTTTGGGTCGGGTATCGGCGGGGCGGTGATCTGGGCGCTGGTGCTGAGCGACCCGGGCTATATCTTCGGCGCCTATCCGGGGGTTTACGGGCTGATCGGGGCGTTCAGTTTCATCCTGTGGCTGCGTCTCGGGCAGGCGGGCGAAAACCGGGCGCGGGCCTTTGTGCTGATCGGGTTCCTGATGGTCATCCAGTTGATTTTCGGGCTACTTTTCGGGGCGCGCAGCGATTGGCTGGCCGATCTTGGGGGCTTTGCCTGCGGGTTTCTGCTGTCCTTTCTGGTCAGCCCGGGCGGTTGGCAGAGCCTGCGCGCGCGGCTGCGCCACCGCTAGCGCAGGGTGCAGCGTTCGGCGGGGTTAACGCGAGTTTTCGGCGAGAAACCGCGGGGTGACTCCCGGCTGCTGCCCGGCTGCCAGGCGTGCACCGCCGCAATGCGGCGAAAACGCGGGTCACAGGCGTTAACGCGGCGCGCGGCGCGGCATCCCTGCCCGGTCACTTCCGGCTTGCGACGGACGGTCGGAAAGCGGTAGACGGGAGGGGACTGCCCCGATCGTCGAGGAGAGACCACATGCCCGCGCGCATCTATCAGCCGAGCCGCAATGCCATGACGTCCGGCACCGCCAAGACCAAGCACTGGGTGCTGGAATTCGCGCCTGCCGAGGCGCGCGACATCGACCCGCTGATGGGCTGGACCTCGTCCGGGGACACCCAGTCGCAGGTGCGGATGAAATTCCCGACCAAGGAAGCGGCGCTGGCCTATGCCGAGTCGAAGGGGATCGACGCGGTGGTCCTGCGTCCGCACAAACGCAAACCCAACATCCGCCCCGGTGGTTATGGCGACAATTTTGCCACCAGCCGGCGTCAGGTCTGGACGCACTGAAGCCGATGCCGACCCGCGCTTGCCTTTGCGGCGCCGAGGCGGCATTCAGTCAAGAGCGGTCCCGTAGCTCAACTGGATAGAGCAGCTGACTTCTAATCAGCAGGTTGGGGGTTCGAGTCCTCCCGGGATCGCCAATGGCTTGGTTGACGAGGAAGGCGACATGGACAGGCTGCCACTCACCGTTGTCGGGGGCTATCTGGGGGCGGGCAAGACCACGCTGATCAACCGGCTCTTGCGCGAGGATCACGGGCTGCGCCTGATGGTGATGGTCAATGATTTCGGATCGGTCAATATCGATGCGGAGCTCTTGAAAAGCGTGGGCGAGGACACGATCGAGCTGACCAATGGCTGCGTGTGCTGCACGATGGGCGCGGATCTCTTCATGGCGCTTGGCGACGTGCTGGACCGTGTGCCGCGCCCCGATCACCTCGTGATCGAGGCGAGCGGGATCGCAGACCCCAAGAAGATCGCCGACGCGGCGCGGGCCGAGCCCGAGATGGAATATGGCGGAATCGCACTTGTCGTGGATGCGGGGAATTTTGCCGTGCTGGCGGCGGATGCGCAGATCGGGGCGCAGATTCGCGGGCAGGTCGGGGTGGCGGATCTCCTTCTGGTGTCGAAATGCGGCGCCGAGGTGCCGGGCGCGCTGGCGATGCAGCTTGCCACGATGTCGCCCGCGCCCACCGTGGCGCTGGACGGGCTGGAGGCGGTGGCGCCGCTCTTGCTGGGCGGGATCGAGCCGGGCACGGGGCGCGGGACCGGTGCGGACCATGGCGCCTATGTCACGTGGGGGCATGACAGTGACGAGGTGATGGATCACGAAGCGTTGCGCGCGCGGCTCGAGGCGGCGCCGGCGGGGCTCTACCGGGTCAAGGGGTTCATGCGTGGACCCGAAGGCGGATTCGAGTTCCACAAGGTCGGCCCTTCGGTCGAGATCACGCGGTTGGAGCAGCCCCCCGCAGTCTCGCGCGTGGTGGGAATCGGGCCGGCGGCCCAGATCAGCGCAGAGGAGATCGCCGCGTGGTGGTCGGACCGTGAAGAGGCTTGACCGGCGGTTGCGCGGGCAAAATGCTGCGCCTCGACAAGGTGAGAGCGCTCTTAATCCTTGCGTTCAAGGCCCGAACCGCCTAAGACACCCGCGTCGACAAGGCGGGAAACGCCGCGAAACGAAAGAGACGAGCAGGGTCGGGCGGTTTCCGGCCCTCTTTGTTTTGCGCACCGTCTGACCAACGAAACCCCCAAAGACCGGCGGAGACAACCGCGCGGCCGGAAAAGCATCTAAAAGGACTGATACGCCACATGGCTCAAAACGCAACGATGGAGGAATTCGAAGCCCTCCTGAACGAAAGCTTCGAAATGGACACGCCCGAAGAGGGCAGCGTCGTCAAGGGCAAGGTCATCGCGATCGAAGCGGGACAGGCCATCATCGATGTCGGCTACAAGATGGAAGGCCGCGTCGATCTCAAGGAATTTGCAAACCCCGGCGAAGCGCCCGACATTTCCGTCGGTGACGAGGTCGAAGTGTTCCTGCGCGCAGCGGAGAACGCCCGGGGCGAAGCCGTCATCAGCCACGAAATGGCCCGCCGCGAAGCGGCCTGGGACCGGCTGGAGAAAGCCTATGCCGACGAGGAACGGGTCGAGGGTGCGATCTTTGGCCGCGTCAAGGGTGGCTTTACCGTCGATCTCGGCGGAGCCGTGGCCTTCCTGCCCGGCAGCCAGGTCGATGTTCGCCCGGTGCGCGACGCCGGGCCGCTGATGGGTCTGAAACAGCCGTTCCAGATCCTCAAGATGGACCGTCGCCGCGGCAACATCGTGGTCTCGCGCCGTGCCATCCTCGAAGAGAGCCGTGCCGAACAGCGCGCCGAAGTGATCGGCAACCTGACCGAGGGGCAGACCGTGGAAGGTGTTGTCAAGAACATCACCGAATATGGCGCCTTTGTCGATCTGGGCGGTGTCGATGGCCTGTTGCACGTCACCGACATGGCGTGGCGCCGGGTCAACCATCCCAGCGAGATCCTGTCGATCGGCGAGACCATCAAGGTGCAGGTCATCAAGATCAACAAGGAAACCCATCGCATCAGCCTCGGCATGAAGCAGCTGCAGGAAGATCCGTGGGACCTGGTGGGTGCGAAATACCCGCTCGGTTCGGTTCACAAGGGCCGTGTGACCAACATCACCGATTACGGTGCCTTCGTCGAACTGGAACCCGGCATCGAGGGGCTGGTTCATGTCTCGGAAATGAGCTGGACCAAGAAGAACGTGCATCCCGGCAAGATCGTATCGACCAGCCAGGAAGTCGATGTCATGATCCTCGAGATCGATCCCGCGAAACGTCGCGTGAGCCTTGGCCTCAAGCAGACCATGCGCAACCCGTGGGAAGTGTTCGCCGAAACCCATCCCGAGGGCACCGAGGTCGAGGGCGAGGTCAAGAACATCACCGAATTCGGTCTGTTCATCGGTCTCGACGGCGATATCGACGGCATGGTTCACCTTTCGGACCTGAGCTGGGACGAGCGCGGCGAGGATGCGATCCAGAACTATCGCAAGGGCGATGTGGTCCAGGCCGTCGTGTCGGAAGTCGATGTCGAGAAGGAGCGCATCTCGCTCAGCATCAAGGCGCTGGGTGGTGACAAGTTCGCCGAGGCCGTGGGCGGCGTGAAGCGCGGCTCGATCATCACCGTCGAGGTGACGGCGATCGAGGATGGCGGCATCGAGGTGGAATACGAGGGCATGAAATCCTTCATCCGCCGTTCGGACCTGTCGCGCGATCGTTCCGAACAACGCCCCGAGCGGTTCTCGGTCGGTGACAAGGTCGATGTGCGCGTGACCAACGTGGACAGCAAGACCCGCCGTCTGGGCCTGTCGATCAAGGCGCGCGAGATCGCCGAAGAGAAGGAAGCCGTGGCGCAATACGGCTCGTCCGACTCCGGTGCGAGCCTGGGCGACATCCTGGGCGCGGCGCTCAAGAGCGACGAAAAGTAATCCTGTCGCGAAAACTGCAAGCCGGCCCCGCCACCCTGGCGGGGCCGTTTGTTTTGCCGAATCAAGGGTTTCGCCGCACTGCGGCGCCATGCCTCACGACGGTGTTATCAGTCCGCCCGGGGTGCTGGCGCATGCGGATTTGCCGGTATCGGCGGGTTTTGGCCTGAAATCTTCTGCCCGACATTTGGGTTTGATGTTCCTTGCGCGATCAATTCTCTCTATAGTCCGAGAAAAAGAGATGCCTGCGAAAACAACCCCGGGGAGAGTGATCCGATGATACGATCGGAACTGATTCAAAAGATCGCCGATGAGAATCCGCATCTTTATCAACGCGACGTCGAGCGTATCGTGAACACCATATTCGAGGAAATCACTGAAGCGATGGCCAACGGCAACCGCGTCGAGCTGCGCGGCTTCGGGGCTTTTTCGGTCAAGCAGCGTGACGCGCGCATCGGGCGCAACCCGCGCACCGGGGAGGCGGTCGAGGTCGAGGAAAAGCACGTGCCCTTCTTCAAGACCGGCAAGCTGTTGCGTGATCGACTGAACGGGAAATCGTGAATGCGCTATATCCGCTATGCGTTCCTGGGCCTCTTGGCCCTTTGTCTGATCTCGGTCGCGATGGCCAATCGTGGCATGGTCGAGCTGCGGCTTTTGCCCGAGGAGCTGGGCAACCTGTTCGGGCTGACCCGGTCGGTCGAGCTGCCGCTTTTCATCGTGATCTTCGCGGCGATCGTGGCGGGGCTGATGATCGGCTTCGTCTGGGAATGGCTGCGCGAGCACAGGCACCGCGCCGATGCCGCGCGCAAGGACGGCGAGGTCAAGGCGCTCAAGCGCGAAATGCAGCGCCTGAAGCGCGGCGAGGGCAAGAGTGACAAGACGGACGAGGTCCTGGCGCTGCTGGACCAGTCACGCTGAACCCCGCGAGCCGTGACGCCCGTTTCGGGCTGCGGGATTTCGAGTATTTTTTCCAAGAAAGAGCAGGGACGGTTTTCAGGCCCTCCGCTTTCACATAGGTCAGGGCCATGAGCATCAGGGTGAAATTCTGCGGTCTGACCCGACCCGAGGATATCCTTGCCGCCGCGCAGGCGGGGGCGAGCTATGTCGGGTTCAATTTCTTTCCCAGAAGTCCGCGATACGTGACGCCGGATCAGGCGCGCGACCTTGCGGTGGAAACGCCGGTGGGTGTGGCCAAGGTCGCGCTGGTGGTCGATGCGTCCGATGCGGAACTGGACGCGATCACCGGGCAGGTGCCGCTCGACATGATCCAGTTGCACGGGGCTGAAAGCCCGGAGCGCGTGGCCGAGGTCAAGGCGCGCCATGGCTTGCCGGTGATGAAGGTGGTCGGGGTCCGTGAAAGGGCCGATCTCGAGGCGCTGGCCGGGTATGAGGCCGTTGCCGACCAGATCCTTCTTGATGCCAAGCCGCCAGGGGACGCCCCCTTGCCGGGTGGCAATGGTATCCCGTTCGACTGGCGGCTTGTGGCCGGGCGCGCATGGGCGAAGCCGTGGATGCTGGCCGGGGGGCTCACCCCTGAGAACGTGGCCGAGGCGATCCGGCTTACCGGCGCGCGGCAGGTCGATACCGCGTCGGGCATCGAAAGCGCGCCGGGGGTGAAGGATGCGGGCCTGATGCGGGCCTTCGTTGAGGCGGCGCGATGCGCGTGACATTCCGCGCGGCGGGCATCGCCGATGTGCCGGCCGTGGTGGCGCTTCTGGCCGATGACATGCTGGGCGCGGCGCGGGAACGCCGGGAGCTGGAGCCCTATCTTGCCGCCTTCGAGGCGATGCGCGATGAGGGAACCAACCACCTGATCGTGGGCGAAGACGAGGTGGGGCGGATCGTCGCCACCTATCAGGTCACGTTCATCTCGGGTCTGAGCCTGGCCGCGGCGCGGCGGGCGCAGGTGGAATCGGTGCGCGTGGCCTCGGACCTGCGGGGGGCAGGCGTGGGGCGGACGATGTTTGCCGATGTCGAGGCAAGGGCGCGGGCGGCCGGATGCCGCCTTGTCCAGCTCACCATGAATGCGGCCCGCACGGAAAGCCGCCGCTTCTATCAATCGCTGGGTTTCGAGGCGAGCCATGTGGGGTTCAAGAAGCTGCTCGGGGGATAGAAACGGGCGCGTGCCCCGCCCTCTATTGCCCCTTGCGGCGTTCAGGTTTACATCACGCTGAAGCAACCGGGAGGCGCAGCATGGCCGACGATCTTTTCAACAGTTTCATGAACGGCCCGGACGAGCGTGGGCGGTTCGGCAATTACGGCGGGCGGTTCGTCTCGGAGACGCTGATGCCGCTGATCCTCGAGCTCGAGGCCGAATACGAGAAAGCCAAGGACGATCCCGAATTCTGGGCCGAGATGGACGATCTGTGGAAACACTATGTCGGTCGCCCCAGCCCGCTTTATTTCGCCGAGCGGCTGAGTGACCATCTGGGCGGTGCCAGCATTTACATGAAGCGCGACGAGTTGAACCATACCGGTGCGCACAAGATCAACAACGTGCTGGGCCAGATCCTGCTGGCGCGGCGCATGGGCAAGAAACGCATCATCGCCGAGACCGGCGCGGGCCAGCATGGCGTGGCCACGGCCACGGTATGTGCCAAGTTCGGCCTGCAATGCGTGGTCTACATGGGCAAGCACGATGTCGAGCGTCAGGCGCCCAACGTGTTTCGCATGCGCCTGCTGGGGGCCGAGGTGATCCCGGTCACATCCGGCCGCGGCACGTTGAAGGACGCGATGAACGACGCGCTGCGCGACTGGGTGACGAATGTGCGCGACACGTTCTATTGCATCGGCACTGTGGCGGGGCCGCATCCCTATCCGGCGATGGTGCGCGATTTCCAGTCGATCATCGGCAAGGAGGTGCGCTGGCAACTGGCCGAACAGGAGGGCGAGGGGCGTCTGCCCGACACGGTGATTGCGGCCATTGGCGGCGGGTCGAACGCGATGGGGCTTTTCTTTCCGTTCCTCGATGATCCCTCTGTTCGGATCATCGGCGTGGAAGCGGGCGGCAAGGGCGTCAACGACAAGATGGAACATTGCGCCTCGCTTACCGGGGGGCGGCCGGGGGTGCTGCATGGCAACCGCACCTATCTCTTGCAGGACGACGACGGCCAGATCCTCGAAGGGTTCTCGATCTCGGCAGGGCTGGATTATCCGGGGATCGGACCGGAGCATAGCTGGCTCCACGACACCGGCCGTGCCGAATATGTCTCGATCACCGACCGCGAGGCGCTCGAGGCGTTTCAGCTTTCCTGCGCCACGGAAGGAATCATCCCGGCGCTGGAGCCAAGCCATGCACTGGCCCATGTGATGAAGATCGCGCCGGACCTGCCGCGCGAACATATCATCGTGATGAACATGTGCGGGCGTGGCGACAAGGACATCTATACAGTCGCCAAGCACCTGGGCTTTGACATGTCCGACACCGAGGGGCGCGAACTGGACTGAGTGACGCGCGGCTGGGGCAGGGCGCCGGCCACGCGCGGCATATCAGCTTTCGTGCACGACCGTTTCGAACCCTTCGAATTGCGGCGGGCCCATCATCACGCCCTCGGTGCGGCCGGAGCCTGCGTTCTTGTGGGCGTCTCGGAACTGCTGGGACTTGGTCCAGGCTTCGAAATCCTCGCGGCTGTCCCAGATCACGTGGCTGGCATAAAGGCGGCAGCCGTCGATCTCCGGGCCCTTGAGCAGGCGAAACTCGCGGAAGCCTTTCAGTTCCTTGAGCTTGCTTTCGCGGCTCTTCCAGATGTTTTCGAACTCGTCCTCGCGTCCGGGCGCGACCCGGAACCGGTTCATGGCAATGAAGCTCATTCAAGCCTCCCTCTGTCTGTCGGAATGGAATGGCTTGCTGAAGCGGATGCTTTCGCTGGCATGGGCATCACGTAGCACCGGCGGGCAGGGCAGGCAATGCGTCTTCACCGCGCGGCATGTGCTTCGAGCACCGAGAGCGGCACGATGTCGAGCGCGCGGGCATGGGTGGCGGCAAGGTTGACGCGCGGCGCGCAGCCTTCGTCGGCGGCCTGAAGGAAACGCGCGGCGCAGACGCACCAGTGGTCGCCGGGTTTGAGGCCCGCGAAATCGAACTCCGGGCGCGGGGTGCTGAGGTCGTTGCCCACGTATTTCTCATAGGCGAGGAACTCGGCCGTCATCTCGCAACAGACGGTGTGAGAGCCCATGTCGGCCTCGCAGGTGTTGCAATGCCCGTCGCGGAAAAAACCGGTCACGGGATCGCTCGAACAGGGGGCGAGCGGGGCGCCAAACACGTTGACGGGGCGTTCAGGTTCGGCCTTCATGGTGTCTCCTTCTCAAGCGTGGCGGCGATGCGCGAAACATCGCGATGTTTCGGTCGTGCAGGTCCGTTTCGCGAAAGTCGCGGTCTGCGGCGTCGGTGGCGATCATCACGTCGCGGGTGTGGTCGGAACAGGCATACTTGCCATGGCTGCCACGTGCAAAGAATTCTCCCTTGCGCGTCGGGGGCATCGGCCATTGCAACCGGCATTCATGGATGCCTCGTGGGCGACTGGCTTGCCACCCTCCTTGTGGGATCAGCGGAAACGGTCCACCAGTTTCTGCAAGGGGGAGCGGGTGTCCTCTTTCGGGAGGTGCTCGGGTGTCTCGGGCCGGGGGGTAGGCTTGGGCGCGTCCGGTTTCGCGCGGGGCCTGTCGTCAGGCCTGGTCGAGGAGCGGGGCGGTTTCACCCGCGACGCCACCGCATTGAGAAAGCGCCCGGTATCGCCCCGTGCCAGGTCGGGCGCGCCATCGGCGCAGCCACGCATCACGTCGTCGAGCCAATCCGCGTCGGATTTGGCGAAGTCGTGGAGCACATAGGCCGCGACGCGATCCTTGTGGCCGGGATGCCCTATCCCGAGGCGCACGCGGGTATAATGCGGGCCGATGTGGTCGTGAATCGAGCGCAGACCGTTATGGCCTGCATGTCCACCGCCATGCTTGACCCGAAGCTTGCCGGGCGCGAGGTCCAACTCGTCGTGGAAAACGGTGATGTCGGTCGAGTCGAGCTTGTAAAAGCGCATGGCCTCGCCGATCGACTGACCCGAGAGGTTCATGAAGGTCTGGGGCTTGAGAAGCAGGATCTTGTCATCGCCCAGCCGCCCCTCGCTCACCAGCCCCTGGAAGCGTGATTTCCACGGGCCGAAGCCGTGTTCCTCGGCGATCCGGTCGATGGCCATGAAACCGATATTGTGCCGGTTATGGGCATATTTCGCCCCGGGATTGCCGAGGCCGACAAAAATCTGCATGGGTGGCGCCCCCTTTTGCGGTCGCGCCAAGGTCTAGGACGGTTGCGTGCGGGAATCAATCGCCGTGGCGCAAGCCATTGCCGCAAAAGAAAACGCGGCCCCCGAGGGCCGCGCTTCCTGTTCGTCCCGATACCCGGGGATCAGTCGTCCGACGCCTCGGATTCGGCGACGGTTGCCACCTCGTCGGCGGCCACTTCCTCGGCTTCTTCATCCTCGGATGCGCGCAGGCTCGACGGGGCCGAGATGTTGGCGATCACGAAATCACGCTCGACCGTGGGCTTGGCGCCCTCGGGCAGGGTGACGTCGGAGATGTGGACGATGTCGCCGATATCCATCCCTTCGAGATCGACGGTGATCAGTTCGGGGATGTCGCCGGCGACGACGTTCAGCTCGACCTCGGGGCGCACCACGGTCAGCACGCCGCCCTTCTTGAGGCCCGGGGCCTTGTCTTCATTGATGAAATTGACATGAATGAAGAGGCTGATCCGACTGGTGCGGCGCAGGCGCAAGAGGTCGATATGGGTGGGCAGATCCTTGACCACGTCGCGCTGAACGCTGCGGCAGATGACGCGCACATCGTCCTGGCCCTCGACCTTGAGGTTCCACAGGGTCGAGAGAAAGCGGCCGTTTTTCAGGCGCTTGATCAACGCGTTATAAGGAATGTTGATGGGCAGCGGGTCAACGTCGCCGCCGTAGACGATACCGGGCACCATGCCATCGCGGCGTGCCTGACGAGCGGCGCCCTTGCCTGTCCCCGTCCGTGCCTCGGCGTGAAGATCTGGGATCTGTCCAGCCATGAGAGTTCTCCTGTTTGAGGCGGGGCTCCTCCAAGGCTGTAGCCCCGCATGAAGCGTGGCGCATAGCCGGAATCGGATGGGTTGGCAAGGGGGATCTGGCGGCGGTCCGGCCTGCGTTAACACTCGAATCGAGGGTGAAAAAGGGGGGTGACATCCGGCTGCCATCCGGCTGCCGCCCGGCTGCCGGGGAGCGCGGGTCGGGGCGAGGGCCGAAGGTTAACCGGGCGCGCGGTGGGGGGAGGCGTCGGATGACGGTGCCGAGGCGCAGGCGGACGGTGCCGGTTCACGCAAGTGTTGCGGTCGGCCGGTCTCCGGCCCTTTCTCGACATTCGTGCAGCCGCTCGGCCCCAGCTCGCCTTGTGCTGGAAGGGCCGCATCTTGCCGTCTACCAAGAAACATGGCTCGGTCTGCGTTCAACCTCCCTGCCGGGTTTACGTGGCATTCGAAAGATGGTGAGCTTTCCACAGCCAAATTGCCGAATTGCGGGAGTCACTTTGATGCATTCTTCTTTCTTGTCTCTAATCCTGACGGTGACTCTTGTCGCCTTCGCTGGTCAGGTTGCGGCCCAATCGACCGAGAGCCGCGACTATCAGGACGGCAAGCGGGGCAAGGTGACGTTGCCGCAGGGGGATCGATCCTTCGCCGATGTGGTCGTTGATTACCATCGGGGAACTGGTGAGATCGAGCAGACTGCTGGCGACCCACAGGCCGCGCTTCATGCGCCTGATTTTTCCGGTGATGTCGACGATGGCAGCTTCCTCTCCCTTGGTTGCGATGGGTCGGTCATCCTTCAGTTCACCGACAATGCCTTGATCGACGTCGAAGGGCCTGACCTGTACGTGTTCGAAGTGGGTCCCAATGTCGAAGCGATGAGCCTTGCGATTTCGGAAGACGGAAAGACCTGGGAGGAGCTGGGCGAGATCAGCGGCGGCCGCGCCGAGGTGGATATCTCCGGACGCGTCGCTGCGGATAGGAATTTCCGCTATGTGCGCTTGACCGATGACGGGATCGATTGCGGCACGCGGTTCGCAGGCAGCGATATAGATGCGGTCGCGGCGATCGGCTCCACGACGCGGTTCGTTCTGGACGGCAAAGTTCTGTTTGCAGTGGACAGCACCGAGCTGCGCGAGGAGGCGCGGGCGGCTCTGGATGCGCTCGCGGAGGATATTGCCGAAGCCGATCTCGACCGGTTCCGTGTCGTCGGACATACCGACTCCGAAGGGAGCAACGCCTACAATCTTGAGCTTTCACGTCAACGTGCGGCTTCGGTTCAGACATACCTGGGTCGCCACCCCGATCTGGAAGGTATGGCCATCACCTCTGAGGGTCGAGGAGAGACAGAGCCTGTCGCCAGCAACGCGACGGAGAGGGGCCGCGCCAGGAACCGTCGGGTCGAGATCATCGGGCATTAGGCCGTCCGGCTCCTTCGCGCCCAGTGCAAGGGTTCCTTGATCAAATGCAGTTTGGCTGGCTCACAAATGACATGGAGCGGCCGGTCTCAGCCCGGGTCGGACCTTGGAATGGGGCGCACCATGCTATAGTTAGTTGACTGTTCAATCTAGAAAACGAAAGACACCGCGATGACATTGCTGATTATCTTTGTGCTGCTGGCGATCGGGTTGTCGTTTCTTTGCTCGATCCTCGAAGCAGTCCTGTTATCCATCACGCCATCCTATGTCGAAGCCGCCGAGGAAGAGCAGCCGCGTTTCGCGAATAAACTCAGGACGTTGCGGGCCGATATCGAACGCCCACTCGCGGCCATCCTTTCGCTCAACACGATTGCACATACCCTCGGCGCCACCGGAGCCGGTGCGCAGGCTGCCGTCGTGTTCGATGATACCGGCGTGGGCATCTTTTCCGCCGTATTGACGTTTGGCATTCTCGTCCTGTCCGAGATCATTCCCAAGACGCTTGGCGCCACTTATTGGCGCGGCCTGGCACACTTTGCGGTACGGGTGATTCCCTGGCTGATAATCATTCAGCTGCCCTTGGTATGGATGAGCCAGGCGATTACACGGCTGCTGACGGGTGGTGAACGTCACGCGGAAGTGTCGCGCGACGAGATTATGGCGCTGACAACTGCGGGCCAGCGTCTCGGGATTGTCGAGGAAAACGAAACGCGTGTCATGGCCAACCTGTTTCGCCTTTCGGAGATATCCGCCAAGGAAATCATGACGCCGCGCACGGTCATCGAGCATGTTGGCGCTGACGAGAAAGTCGATGCCTTCGTGAGGTCCAGGGACACGTTCCCGGTTTCCCGCTATATCGTGACCGGCGAGAACATAGATGACGTCAAAGGCTTCGCGCTGACGCGCGACCTTTTTCTGGCCGGATTGCGGGGCGGCAAGGACAAGACCGTTTCAGACTTCATGCGCGACATTCAACACATTCCGGAAAAAACAGACCTCGATACGTTGTTCGATCTGCTCATGGAGAATGAGACGCATATCGCACTGGTCGTAGATGAATATGGTGGAACGGCCGGCCTTGTGACCATGGAAGACGTCATAGAAACGTTGCTCGGTGCCGAAATTGTCGATGAGAGTGACGCGGTCGAGGATTTGCAAAGCCTCGCAAGATCACGGGCCATCCGCCGGCAGGATGCGCGTGGCAAGTCAGGCGTTTGACCCCCCGCAGGGCGGGCGCCCGAACACCCGAATTGTCAGAAGGCCGCGACCCTCAGGGGATGCTCCCGCGCATGGCGGTCACGCAGCAGGAGGGCCGTTGCCGCCGGCAGTGCTGCGGTGGCAATGAACATGGCCCCGGCCCCAAACGCATCCGCAGCGACGGCGGCGAGCGCCGGTCCCGCGACGCTGCCCACCGCCGTGGCGAGAAGGGCCGCCGTGAAACTGAATGACGGCTTCGAGGGGAACAGGCGCTCTGACCAGAAAGCGAGGATCGCGCTTGTCATCATGACGTGCAGGCCCTGCAACCCGGCCGACAAGACCAGCCCCGTCCAGCTGCCGGGCAGGGCGGCGACCAATGCGACCGACAGCGCCCCGGCCAGCATCACGAGCCGCAAGAGCCACAGCAGGCGGATCGCGTCCTTCACGCGATCGGTGAAAAGCCCGGCCAGGCCGAAAACGCCATAAAACATGAAGATCAGGGCGGGAGCGGCCGCGGCGGGGACGCCCGGAACGCCGCCCCTGGCCAACATGTGGTCGGCCGCAAAGGAGATGTAGATTGCCGAAGTCGTGCCGTAGACGAAGGCAATGGAGAACAGGGGCAGCGCCCCGATCTGCAACACATCCTGCCATCGCCGCTCCGGGTTGGCTTCCGGGCTCTTCTCGACCCCGCGCAGGGCGGCCCAGTTGGCAATCAGCGCGGCGGTGGCGGCAATCGCGAAGAACGCCCAGCAAACCCGCCAGGACAAACCACTCAGCACCATGGCAAGTGCCGCGAGGCCCGCCATGGCGACCCCGACGCTGGTGCCGGTGCTGATCTCCGAAAGCGCCGCCGGTCGGTCCACCTCGCGGATCTTGCGGTGCACTGCGTCGTTGAACGGTGTCCAGGCGAAGCCGGCGCTCGACGCCGAGAAGAACACGCCGATGGCCAGCAAGCAAACGTCGGACGCGAGGGCGACAAGTCCCATGCCGAGCGTGGCGGCAAGCAGGCCCGCCAGGACCGGCGTCGCCGGCCCCCGCCGCGTGAGCATGGCCTGCGCGATTACAAGCCCGACAAGGAAGCCGAGAAAGCCGAGGCTGGACACAAGACCGATGGCCGGGGTCGACATCGAGAATGCCGATCTGAACTCTGGCACGAAAAGGCCGAAACCGATGCGCCCGGGGCCGAAACTGATCGCGGTCGCCGCGAAACCGGCGGCAGAGAGGCTCTGGAAATAGGTGATGACGATCCTCCGCGTTTGCCCGGCCACCCAGTCGCAAGGTTCCTGTCACCAGTGTGGGAGCGATTGCGATGCCGGGCAATGGGGCCGGCAACGAAATGCCGGCCTTGTCCAGCTTCCCCACGGGACGCGCCCCCGGCCGCAACCGTAGCGCAGCCACCGGGGCCGCGCGGCAGGGATTTCACACAAGGGTCTCGTTCGGGCCGATCCGTGCGCTCGCCGGTTGTGCCGGGTGCGGCGCTATGCGGTTGCGACCTCGTGCAGCCGGATCTCGGGCGCGTCGAACCTGATGACCCGCCCGTTGGCGATCGCGACCGGTTCGATCAGCGCCTTGATCCCGCCGATACCGAGATCGGGAAAATCCAGCCCCATCGAATGGAAACAGGCGAAGCGCCGTCCCGGCTTGGGATTGAGGCCCGGGCGGATGTCTCGTGTCCCGAGCTTGAGGTGGTGCGCGATGTCCCATTCGAGCGTTGCGCCCCCGATCCGCGTCACGACCCAGCAATGACCATCCTTGCAGGTGCCGCCATTCTCCTGCGGGAAAAAGTAGCCGGTGATATAGCCCGCCTCGATCCCGGCAGCGCGCAGGGCAGCGATGAAATAGGTGTTTATGTCCACGCAGGAGCCTTCGGTGACGCCGCATCCCAGCGCGGGGATCGTGTCCAGACCGTCGTTGAAGGCGGTTTCCGGATGCCCGTAGGTGAAACGCTCGGCGACATGACAGGCCACGGCGCGGGCGCGGTCGGTCCCGGTCAGGGTGCTGCCGACCGCACCGATTTCGGCGACCAGTTCCTCGGCGAAGCGGGTGAATTGCGATGCGCGCGGCGCGAACATCGCGTCGGGATAGGGGCTGGTCGACGGTCCGAAGCGAAAGGTGATTGCAACGTCGTCTCCCACGGGTGCCATGCGAAAGGCGCGCTGTCCGGTGGTCGCCTCACGGATCTCGGTCAGGCCCGGCGCCTCGACGGCGACACAGCGCCCATGCGGGGTGTCTATCCCGCCGGGGATCAGAACCTCCTGCGCGGTTTCGGGCAGGCGCGCGGAATATGTCACGTCCATCTTGCAATCCTTCGATCCAGGGGCGGGTGCACTCTTGCCAGCCGAAAGTGACAGGCATGTAACAAGAGACCCGCGAAACGTTCGATCGCCCGTCACGCCCCGGAAGTGACGTTGGTGTCTGTTGCCGCGGACCGGGGGCCGGTCCTGGCAGGTCTATCCCGTGCGCCAGTCCAGCACCTCGTCCAGCGGGGCGCGGGTTGTGCGGAAGGCGTTGGCGGGGTGGTCCGCGTCTTCGTATCCGAACGAGATCGCGGCGATCACCAGGCGGGTGTCGGGAATGTCGAAGAAATCGTGCACGAAGCGGCCATGTCCGGCGATGGCCGCCTGCGGGATCGTCGCCACGCCCAGCGCCTGTGCGGCGAGGCAGAACCCGGTGATGAAGCCGCCGCAATCCATCACGCCATAGGTGCCCAGATCGGCCTCGGAGGTCAGGATCGCCACATGAGGCGCGCCGAAGAGGCGGAAATTCTCCATCATCTGCGCCGTTCTGCCCGCACGGTCGCTTTTCTCGATTCCCACCGCCTCGTACAACTGCCAGCCGCAGGTGCGCCGCCGCTCCTGGTAGGGGCCGGTATATTGTTTGGGCCAGTCGAGATCGGGCTTGGAGCTGTTGGCGGAGGCATGGGCGAAAAGCGCCTCGCGGAAGCGGTCGGTTTCGGGCGGGGCGGTGACGATGGCCTGCCACGGCTGGGCGTTGCACCAGGACGGCACGCGGCCCGCGGCGGTGACGATCTGCTCCACCGTCTCGCGCGGGACGGGGTCGGGGCGGAAGGCGCGGCAGGAATAGCGGGAATCGAGGATATCGGTCAGCGTGTCGAATGCGGTCATAGGGCCCCCTGTTCGAGTGCGATGAGATAGCCGGCCCCGCCGGCCAGGACCAGGCCGAGGATGACGGCGAAGGCGATTTTCCACGCCGACCAGGGCCGTTCGCCCTGCACCCGGCCGGTGCGGCCGTTGACGACGAAGCGGTAGCTTTGCCCGCGATACCTGTAGGCCGCAAGCCAGACCGGCAGCAGCACATGCTTGAACGTCACGTCGGACACCTCCGTGTCGATCGTGTGGATGCGCTGGCGGTCGCCGCCGATGTCGAACCGCACGTCGCGCTGGATCACCCGGTCCATGTCGTGGCGGGCCTCGGTGAACCCTTCGTCAAGCGCGACCTGGTAGGCCTCGGCGCGGAACCCGGCGAGAAATTCGGGCTGATAGGGTTCGAGCGCGGACAGGTCCCAGGGCGCCAGCCCGTCGGTGAACCGCTTGGGCAGGCTGCGAGAGGCCAGCACCAGCACATCGTCGAAGAACCGCGCCACCCGGCCCGAGGCGCGGTGCCAGCGGATCTTCTGCACCCGCTGCTGCACCCGCTTGCCATTGCGCGTGACCGTGCGGGTGACGTAATAGACCGTGCCGCGTTCGCCGGTATAGCTCGAGCGGGTCTGGGCGTCGAAGGTCCAGAACGGCACGTAGATGCCCTGCATCCTGCGTCCCTTGCGCGCGTAGTCCTGCAAACCGTTCGGGGCGAACCAGAGCCGCCCCAGCCAGTCGTTCATCGCCTGTTTCGCGGCGCGTTCGTCAAGCGCGAAGGGCAGAACGCCGCGCGGCTTGATATGGCGGTGCGTGCCGGTATCGGCGACGACGGGCGTGGCGCAGAACGGGCATTCGAGGGCGTGGATATCGGGATCGAACTCGACCTCGGCGCCGCAGCCGGTACAGCGGGTGACGCGGGTTTCCTCGATCTCCTGTTCGGGCAAGCGCGCGTCGATCGCGGCCTTGAAATCAAGCTCCCTGATCGGGTGCAGGTCGGCGCCGCTCCCGGCGATCGGCTCTTCATGCCCGCAATGGTCGCAGATGAGCCGGCCCGCGCCCGGATCGAAGCGGTAATCGGAGCCGCATTGCGGACATGGAAAGCGGTGCTCTTGCGGTGGCGGGTCGGCCGTCGGTGCGGGGGGCGGGGTCTTTGACACGGGATTTCATGCCTCCGGCGGGAGTATCTGGGGCAAGATGAAGGGCAGGGGAACGGTCAGGCGGTGGCAGGGCCGCGCGTCACGCGCCCGGTGGCGGCGGCGGCGGGGGCGGGGGCAGCACGGTGAAGAGCTGGGCCAGTTCGGCCACTTCGCCCGCCCGCATCCAGCCGTCCTGGCCCGGGGTCCAGACATGGGTGTCGCGGGTGAGCGCGCCCTCGGCGGCCATGCGGCCCATGGTGGCCTTGGAAAAGGGGCCCTTGGTCGCGCCGTTCTCGGCGATGTGCCAGACATGTTCGACCGGCGGCGGCGGCGGGGCCTTGGCGGGCGCGGCGGCGGGGTCCGCGTTCCTTTCGCCCGCGCGCGCGCCCCATGGCCCGGCCTGCGCGCCCATCTGCATGCCGATCCCGGCGCCGAGCCCGGTTTGCAGCGCGGCGGCACCGGCGCCTTCGCGGCCCAGTGCCTCGGCGGCCTGGAACTGCATGTAGCTGGAGAGATCGCCGACGATGCCCATCGACGTGCGCTTGTCGAGCACCTTTTCAACTGCCTCGGGCAGCGAGATGTTCTCGACGTAAAGCTCGGGCAGGTCGATGCCGTATTCGGCCAGCGTGGGGGCGATCTCGCGCGCGACGAGCGCGCCCAGGTCGCGGGTGTTGGCGGCCATGTCGAGCACCGGGATGCCCGAGGCGGCGATGCTGCGCGAAAACTCCTGCACGATGATGTTGCGGATCTGGAAGCTGATCTCGTCCATGGTGAATTCGCCGTCGGTGCCGACGATTTCGACGAGGAACCGCGCCGGATCGGCGACCTTGACCGTGTAGGTGCCGAAGGCGCGCAGGCGCACCGGGCCGAACTCGGGGTCGCGCGCGATGATCGGGTTGCGCGTGCCCCATTTGAGATTGCCGAACCGCGTGGTGTTGACGAAATAGATCTCGGACTTGAAGGGCGACTGGAACGCGTGATCCCAGTGGTTGAGCGTGGTCAGGATCGGCATGTTGTTGGTCTCGAGCATGTAGAGACCGGGGGTGAACACATCGGCCAGTTGCCCTTCGTGCACGAAGACGGCCGCCTGGCCCTCGCGCACGGTGAGCTTGGCGCCGTACTTGATGGCATGGCCCTCACGCTCGAACCGCCAGACCAGCGTGTCGCGCGTGTCGTCGGTCCAGTGGATGACGTCGATGAATTCGCCCGTGAGAAAATCGAGAATACCCATGCGGTCGGTCTCCAATGGTTTTTCAGGAAGTGTCCGGAAGCAGCTCCGCGGCGATCTGCCGGAATATCGGGCGGGCCTTTTCGAGGCTCATCCCGGGTTTTAGGCGACGGTCATAGAGCATCTTGAGCAAAAGCTCGTCATGGCGCGTCAGCAGTGCGAATTCGTCGTCGTCGTTGAAGATCGACGGCCGGGCGCGGGCGCTGTCATTGGCCAGACCAAGCCCCTGGGCCAGTTCCTCGTGATAGCAGGCGCGGCGCAGGAAGTCGGGATGTTCGGCCCGGACATAGGCGATGCCGAGCTGGTAGACATCGCCGTTGTCGGACCCCGGAAAGGCGAGGACGAAGCAATGGATCGAGCGCGGCAGGTTGCGGAAGATGTCGAGCGCCGAGTCCGAGATGTCGGGGGCGATCTCGCGCACGCGGCGCAGGATGTAATCCTGATCGTCCACGCTGCCCACGAGGACGTGGAAATTGGCCGAGCTCGAGCGCGTGACGCCGATCGGATGGTCGGTCACCTGTCCGAGCCGCGCGGCATAGCGCGTCATGACCGCGTTGTCCCGGTCGCGGATTTCCTCGGGCACGCTGGGGGCGAAATCGGCCTTCATCCGCACCGGGCCTTCCCAGCGGTGCAGCTTGCCGGGCCTGTCCTTTGCCGGGGCGAGAGAGCCGCGCGCATGTTCGTCGAAAAAGGCGATGATCTCGAAATTGCGGGCCAGATCGTCGGCGTCGAACGGCGTGTCGGCGCCACCGCCATCGGCACGCATCAGCCCCTGGGTAAGCAGTTCGGACTGCACGCGCGCATAATAGCGCGAGAGCGTCTGGCTCCGGGTCGAACGGGTCGGCTCGTCCGGTTGCGCGGCGGGCTGATCCAGCTCTGCGGGTCGGGCCTGCGGTTTGAGCGTCGGCGCCGCCGTATCGCAGGCCGCAAGCAGTGTCAGCCCCGACAGGGCCAGCGCGAGTGTTCGCGGAAACGTGGCATGCGCGCGCATCGGTCAGCCCTTTTCCGGAACGGCCGTGCCGGCGCTATCGCCCAGCCCGGTCTTGCGCGCCTTGGCGGCGGCCAGCGTGTCGCGCAATTCGGCCTCCATCTTCTTGAGGTCGGCCTCGGCGTCGGCGCGGCGCGCCTTGCCCTCGTCGGCGATCTGAAGGCTTTCCTCGATCGTGCCGATCAGGTCGGCATTGGCCTGTTTCACGGCCTCGATGTCGAAGACGCCGCGCTCCATCTCCTCGCGGATCATCTTGTTGCTTTCGCGCAGGTTTTTCGCGTTCGAGGTCAGCAATTCGTTGGTCAGGTCGTTGGCCTCGCGCACGGCGCCGGCCGCCTCGGCGCTGCGCTGGATCGTCACCGCCTGCGCCAGCTGGGTTTCCCAGAGCGGCACGGTATTGACCAGCGTCGAGTTGATCTTGGTGACGAGGCTCTTGTCGTTTTCCTGCACCAGCCGGATCGAGGGGAGCGACTGCATCGTTACCTGCCGGGTGAGCTTGAGGTCATGCACACGGCGTTCCAGATCGTCACGCGCGGCGCGCATGTCGCGCAGTTCCTGCGCCTTCATCACCTGGTCGCTCTCTTCGGCTGCCTCGACCTCGGCTTCCTTGGCGGGGATCTCGTCATTGTCGAGCGCGCGCAGCTTTTCCTCGCCCGCCGCGATGTAAAGCGCCAGCTCGTCATAGAAGCTGAGCGTTTTCTCATAGAGCATGTCGAGCGACTTGATGTCCTTCAGGAGCGTGTGCTCGTGCTGGAGCAGGTTGTCGGTGATCTTGTCGATCTGGCCCTGCACGGTCTCGAACCTGGCGGTGAACTTGGCAAAGGGGGCGGCGCGGCCCAGGAGTTTCTCCCACCATGTGCGCTGGCGGCGCACGTCCAGCTCGGACACCGAAAAGCCGCGGATCGTGGTGACGATGTCGCGCAGCCGGTCGCCCGCGGGGCCGACATCCTTGTTGCGCACGTCGTTGAGCATCGCCTGGCTGATTTCCTGCAACTCGGCCTGCGCGGACGAGCCGAAATTGACGATCGACCCGGTGTCGGACATGTCGAGCTCGGCCATGCGGGCCTTGATCTCTTTCGAGGCGCCTGCATCGGCCTTGGCCAGCGGCACCACCTCTTCGGCGGGGGCGGGCTCGGGAAGGACGACGGCGTTGACCTCCTCGACGAGGGCGAGCGCCTCTTGGGCCTCTTTCTGGGTTTGTGTCGACATTGGGAATCCTCTTTACTGGTTGGCTGCGTCAGGCGATGGAGGCCGCAGGCCCTCGCGCCCCAGCCGGTCGCGCAGCACCTCGATCTCGACGGTGAGGTCGCTGCGGTCGTCGAGCATGAGGCGCCTGGTCTTGGCCGAGAAACTCTGCTCGAGATCGGTGAGCAGGGCAAGGTAGTCGGCCCGCGCCTGCATGTCATGGCCGCGGGTGTAGAGATCGGCGAACTTGCGCGACGCGTCGCGCGCGCCCTGAAGATAGACCGACATGAACTTGCGCGCCGCGGTCAGGTCGCGCGGATCATTCTCGACGGTGCGCAGGAGGTCGCGCACCTCGCTCTGGAAGCTTTCTACGCGCGCGGCAACCTCGCGGTCACCGGTGCGCCGGATCGCCTCGGTCATGGCGGCGAGATGCGCCTCGGCCTGGTCGACGAGCCGCGCGACGCGGTCGGTCTGGAAGGTATCGACACCCTCCATCCCCTTGTCCTTCATCGGATCGGGGCCGAAGGCGGCGACATGCAGGGCCGCGCCGACAATGCCGTAGATCACCGGTTCGGCCAGCCCGCCAGCCAGCGCGAAAGACGCCAGCGCGAGCCCCGCGCCGGTCAGTGCCGCGCCAAAGAGCTTGCGCGGGATCGCGGGGCGCCGGGCGACGCGGCGCGCTTCGTAGGCCTCCTGTGCCAGGAGCCCTTCGCGGGTCAGCCACGCCCCCAGCAACAGGGTTCCGAGGGCGACCAAAGACAACGCCATTACAATCGGGCCATTGCCGAAGGCATTCCAGATCAGGGGCAGCGGCGCGAGAAACAGCAGGTTCACCCGACCGCCCGCGCGGGTGCGCGCGGCATCGCGATAGTCGCCTTTTGTGGGTGCGCCGCCCGGGCTGAACCTGCCGCCGAACCGCCGTGCCATCAAACACCTCCTGCCATGCTGACATAGAGGATGAGTATGACAAGCAGCACGAAGGCCAGCTTCCGTAGCCCGGTTCCAGACATGTGCCCCGCAACTTTCCCTAACCCGGTGAACGCCCTTGGCAACTTAGGCCAAGGGGGCGGCCAAGGCTAGGGGGAAGATCAGCGGCCGATTCCCCGCGACGCGGGACTTGCGCCCCATGATGTCATGACTGCCGCGACGGTTTGCGTCTGCGTTGCGGTATCGGCTTGGCGCCGCGGGGGCCTGCGGGTTTCGCACCGGGTTTCGCGCCGGGTCTGGTCCCGGTTTTGGGCCCTGGTCCGGATCCGGTCCTGGTCTTGGCAGCTTTCGGGTCCGGCGGTGTCTCGACCGGCTCGAGCCCCAACTGGTCGCGCAGGACGCGGCCGCGCACCTCCTGCACCTCGCCGGGTTTGAGCTGGCCAAGCTGAAACGGACCATAGGAGATGCGGATCAGCCGGTTGACGGCCAGGCCCACCGCTTCCATCGCGCGGCGGACCTCGCGGTTCTTGCCCTCGCGCAGGGCCACCGTGATCCAGGCATTCGCGCCCTGCTGGCGATCGAGCGTGACCACCATCGGCTGGAAACTCTCGCCGTCGATGGTCAGCCCTTCGCGCAGCGGATCGAAGGTGGCTTCGGTGGGGCGGCCATTGACCCGCACGCGGTAGCGCCGGAGCCAGCCGGTCGAGGGCAGCTCCAGCCGCCGCTTGATCGCACCGTCATTGGTCAAGAGCAGCAGACCCTCGGAATTGAGATCGAGCCGGCCCACCGACAGGACCCGGGGCAGATCGGCGGGCAGATCGTCGAAGATGGTGGGTCGGCCCTGTTCATCGCGCGTGGTGGTCACGAGGCCCGCGGGCTTGTGATAAAGCCAGAGCCGCGTGGGCGCCGGCGCATCGAGCGGCTTGCCGTCGACGGTGACGCTGTCCTTGTCGGTCACGTTGAGCGCGGCGCGGGTGATGACCGTGCCATTGACCGCAACGCGGCCGGTTTCGATCATGCGTTCGGCCTCGCGGCGCGAGGCGAGGCCCGCGCGGGCGATGACCTTGGCGATGCGGTCGCCCTGCGGGGCGGACGGCGCGGCCTTCTTTGGGGGTTTCTGGTTCATGCAGCGGCCAATAGCGGATTGGCGGGGCGCACGGAAGGGGCTATGGCAGGGGCATGGAACTCAACGGCCACATGCGCGCGGCGCTCGATGAGGCGCGGGCCGCCGCCCGGCGCGGCGAGGTGCCGGTGGGCGCGGTGCTGGTCTCGCCCGAGGGCGTGATCGTGGCGCGGGCCGGCAATCGCACCCGCGAATTGTCGGACCCGACCGCCCATGCCGAGATCCTCGTGATCCGGGCGCGCTGTGCCGAGCTGCGCTCCGAGCGCCTGCCGGGCCATGACCTCTACGTGACGCTCGAGCCCTGCGCGATGTGTGCCACGGCGATCTCGGCGGCGCGCATCCGGCGGCTCTATTATGGTGCGGCCGACCCCAAGAGCGGCGGAGTCGCTCATGGGGCGCGGGTGTTCAGCCATCCGCAATGCCACCATGCCCCCGAGGTCTATGACGGCATCGCCGAGGCCGAGGCCGCCGCCCTTTTGCGGGATTTCTTTTCCCCGCGCCGCTGAAGGTCGTGCCCCCGCACGGCGCCCGCGCCTTGATTATGGGGCAGACTTGGGGGAAGGATGAGCCGTCGCGTGGTGCCGGGCGCCGGTGCAGCCAAGTGCAGGAGAGTTTCGCGTCTTGTTCGAAGTCATCACCATCAGTTTCGCCTTCTTTTTCGGACTTGCGGTGCGGCAGATCGGGTTGCCGCCCCTTGTGGGGTTCCTCGCTGCCGGGTTTGCCATCAACGTCTTCGGCCCGCCGCTCGGCCTGCCCGAATATACCGGTGAAACGCTCCACCATGTTGCGCATCTTGGCGTGCTGATGCTGCTCTTCACGGTCGGGCTCAAGCTCAAGCTCGAACAGATCGCGCAGCCGCAGGTCGTGGGCGGGGCACTCTTGCATTTCGCCATTTCTGTCGGCGTCTTCATGCCGGGGCTCAAGCTTTTCATGGGGCTTGACTGGAACACGGCGCTGTTGCTGGCGATCGCGCTGTCGTTTTCCTCGACCGTGCTGGCCGCGAAACTGCTTGAGACCAAGCGCGAGCTGGGTGCATTTCACGGGCGCACCGCCATCGGCATCCTGATCGTGCAGGACATCATCGCGTTGGTGGTGCTGGCGATCTGGTCGGGGCAGACGCCGAATATCTGGGCGCTGTTGATCTTCGGGGTGCCGCTCCTGCGCCCGGTCCTGCACTGGCTGCTGGATTTCGCCGGCCATGACGAGTTGCTGGTGCTCATGGGCATGATGCTGTCGCTGGTGATCGGTGGCATGGGGTTCGAGGCGATGGGGCTGTCGTCCGAGATCGGCGCGCTTGTGATGGGGGTGATCCTGTCGACCCATACCCGCGCCAAGGAGCTGGGCCAGTCGCTCTGGTCGCTCAAGGAGGTGTTCCTCGTCGGTTTCTTCCTGCAGATCGGGCTGACCGGTCTGCCGGATTGGGGGGCGATCATCTTTGCGGTGGCGGTCGGCATCGCGCTGGCCCTGAAGGGCGCGCTCTTCTTTGCACTCATGGTGGCGTTCAAGCTGCGGGCGCGCAGCGCGTTCCTCAGCGCGCTCAGCCTCACCGCCTATTCCGAATTCGGCCTGATCGTCGCGGCGGGAGTGCTGCCCGAGTATCTCGTGCCGCTGGCCATCGCGGTGTCGATTTCCTTCGTGATCTCGGCCCCGCTCAACCGCTTTGCCCATCCGCTCTACGAGCGGTTCGAGGGCCGGCTGCGCGCCTACCAGCGCGATACGATCCATCCCGATGAGCAGCCCAAGGCAATGGGCGATGCCGATGTGCTGATCTTCGGCATGGGCCGCACCGGCAGCGCCGCCTACCGGTTCATAGAGGAACAGGGGCTGAAGCCGCTCGGCCTCGACGCCGACACCTACACCGCCAAGGCGCACACGCAAGCCGGGCGCAACGTGATGTTCGCTGATGCCGAGGACAGCAATTTCTGGCGCAGTTGCGATTTCAGCCATATCAAGGCCGCGATCCTCGCGATGGACGATCTGGAGGCCAAGCTCATCGCCGCCCGTTCCCTGCGACAGCGCGGGTTCACCGGCCCGATCGTGGCGCATGCCTTGCATGAATCGCACCAGGAGCAGATCCGGGAGGCGGGCGCGGACCATACCCACCTGACCATGAACCAGGCCGGGATCAGCCTGGCCGAGCGGACCTCCGAGGCCCTCAAGAAGGGCTGACGCCGGGGCGGCGCCGGCCTGTGCTTGTGACCGATTGCCCCTGCATCACGGCCATGTTTCATTGTGCCGGGTGGGATTGAGCAGGAGACCGGGCATGTGGGCAAAACTTGTGCATGAACTCCGCGACACGATGAGCCCGCCGGTTTTTCGGCGCTCCCGCTGACGGTATTTCTGCTTGTTGCCTGCACCGGCCTGATACGCGCCTTGCGGATCGACGCGGCGACCGACGGACGCCCCAGCCAGGACGCCATTGCGCCGGATTGAAGCGTGCCGCGCGAAACCCGCATCACCAGTGCCCCGACGCGCCTTGCGCTTTGGGGACACTGACGATGATCCATTTATAGGATATTCCCCGAAACGTCCTAGCCGCGCTTGATCGAGACCTTCTTCGCTTCGGTCGCTTGCGGCGATTTCCTGGGCACGCTGATGCTCAGCACACCATCCTTGAGATTGGCCTCGATCCTGTCGCCATCGGCGTCCTCGGGCAGGCGGAACGAACGGGAAAACGCGCCATACTGACGTTCGGAGAAGAACCAGGTGTCGCCCTTTTCTTCTTTCGTGGCGCTTTTCTCGCCCTTCACGCTCACCACGCCGGAATTGACCGAGATGTCGATGTCCTTGTCCTCGACACCGGGCAGTTCCATGGTGATGTGGTAGGCATTGTCATTGGCGCTTGCATCCGAGGCCGGTGCCAGCCAGTCGGCCACCTTGGACCCGAAATTGCGAAGCGGTTCGTAAACAGAGGGCCAAAGACCCGCCGTGTGGGATTTCTCGACCATTGTAGGCACTCCTTTGCAAGTTTACACACAATCCGTTTAGGGCGAGTCGGACACGGTCTGCATTGACCTGTGACAAGTGTCGTCATCCGGTTCACACGGAAAGGAGAGCAGATGCGCGCAGTTGTGCAACGGGTGTCCGAGGCGTCGGTTCGCGTCGGGGGCGCGGTCGTCGGGCAGATCGGTCCGGGTCTGCTGATCCTCGTCTGTGCCATGCAGGACGACACCGAGGCCGAGGCCGACTGGCTGGCCGCGAAGATCGCCAAGCTGCGCATATTCCGTGATGCGGAGGGGCGGATGAACCGGTCGGTGCGCGATGTGTCGGGCGCGGCGCTGGTGGTGTCGCAATTCACGCTGGCCGCCGATACCGCCCGCGGCAATCGCCCCGGGTTTTCGCAAGCCGCGCCGCCGGAGGGGGGGGAACGGCTCTACCTGCACTTTACCGAGGCGCTGCGCGCGCAGGGCGTGCCCTGTGAAACCGGGCAGTTCGCCGCGGACATGCAGGTCGGCCTCGTCAATGACGGTCCGGTGACGATCTGGATTGACACGCGCGAGGCGTGAGCGAAAGGGTTGCGCCGCGGCTTTGCCGCGTCGCGGCGGGGCCTCGCTTCGCTCGGCCGGGCCCTGGGATCGCGACGGGCCCTTGTCCGACGGTCGGCCCGGGCTGTCGGCCCGTGAAAACGAGTATTTTTGCCAAGAAAGAGCAGGGGCGGGCGGCGTTGGCCCGTTTTGCCGGCTGGTGTCGCACGGGTCGATTGCGACACGATCGGGTCGCGAGCCTGCTTGCCATCCGGGCGGGGGATGTCATGGTGCGGGATATGCGCCTCTTGATCTCTTTTGCCGCCCTCTTTCTCTCGGTGTTGCTGTTGCAGCTTTCGACCGGCGGTGTCGGGCCGCTCGATGCGCTGTCCGGGCTGGTGCTGGGATTCTCGCGGGCCGAGATCGGGATGCTGGGCTCGGCCCATTTTCTCGGGTTTTTCATCGGCTGCTGGTGGGCGCCGCGCGTCATGGGGTCGGTCGGCCATTCGCGTGCCTTTGCCGCCTTCACCGCAAGCGGCGCGATCGGGCTTCTGGCGCATTACCTGTGGATCGACGCCTATGCCTGGGCGCTGTTTCGCGTGGCCTCGGGGTTTTGCGTGGCGGGCGCCTATACGGTGGTCGAGGCATGGTTGCAGGCCAAGGTCACCAACGAGACGCGGGGGCGCACGATGGGGGTCTACCGGGTGGTGGACATGACCGGGTCGCTGGCGGCGCAGATGGTGATCTCGGTTCTGGAGCCGGCGTCATACGTGTCCTACAACCTGCTGGCGCTGCTCTGCTGTGCCGCGCTCCTGCCGCTCACGCTGAGCCGCACGACCCAGCCCGACACGCCGGAGGCGCCCCGGCTGCACCCGATGCTCGCGATCGGCCTGTCACCGCTCGCCGTGGCCGGCGTGGTGGTGGCGGCGCTATCCTCGGCGGCATTTCGGATGGTGGGGCCGGTTTACGGGCAGGAGGTGGGGCTGGCCACTTCTCAGATCGCGTGGTTCCTGGCCGCCTTCGTTCTGGGCGGGGCGCTGGCGCAATACCCGGTGGGCTGGCTTGCCGACCGGTTCGACCGGCGCTGGGTGTTGATCGGCATGTCGCTGGCCGCGGTGGGCAGTTGCCTTGCCACCGCGTTGATGACGGGGGTGTCGACGACGGGCATCATGCTCAATGCCGGGATATTCGGGGTGACGACTTTCCCGATCTATTCGATCTCGGCCGCGCATGCCCATGATTTCGCCCGCAGCGATCAGCGGGTCGAGCTTTCGGCGGCGCTCATGTTCTGGTTCGCGGTGGGGGCGATCGCGGCGCCCTATTCCGCCTCATACCTGATGGAATGGTTCGGCCCGCCCGCGCTTTTCGCGATGATCGCGGCGGGCCATGTCGTGCTGGTGATCTTCGGCCTGACCCGGATGCGCGCCCGCGCAACGCCCAAAGAGCGCACCGCCTATGTCTGGGCGCCGCGCACCTCGTTCCTGATCGGGCGGCTTCTGGGCAAATCGCGCGAACGCTGAGCCTGCGCGGCAGGGCCGGATTTCGCGGGCTTGCTGGTGGCTGGAACTCGCCTGCGCAATGGTCTAGACGGGAGCCGAGCGCAGATACCGGAGCGACCATGGCACGCCACCTCATCACATCGGCCATTCCCTATATCAACGGGATCAAGCACCTTGGGAACCTGGTGGGAAGCCAGCTTCCTGCCGATCTCTTTGCCCGCTATCAGCGGGCGCGCGGGCATGAGGTCCTGTTCCTGTGCGCGACCGACGAACACGGTACCCCGGCCGAGATCGCCGCCCAGAAGGCGGGCAAGCCGGTGGCGGAATATTGTGCCGAGATGCACGAGGTCCAGGCGGGGATCGCGCGTGGCTTCGGCCTGAGCTTCGATCATTTCGGGCGCTCGTCGAGTCCGCAGAACGAGAAGCTCACCCAGCATTTCGCGGGCCGTCTCTACGAGGCCGGGCTGATCGAGGAGGTGACCGAGAAACAGGTCTATTCCAGGGCCGACAAGCGCTTCCTGCCCGACCGCTATATCGAGGGCACGTGCCCCAACTGCGGCTACGACAAGGCGCGTGGCGACCAGTGCGAGAACTGCACCAAGCAGCTCGACCCCACGGACCTGATCAACCCGCGCAGCGCGATTTCGGGCTCGACCGATCTCGAAGTGCGCGAGACCACGCATCTTTACCTCAAGCAATCGAAGATGCGCGACCAATTGCGCGCCTGGATCGACTCGAAAACCGACTGGCCGGTGCTGACCACGTCGATCGCGCGCAAATGGCTCGACGATGGCGACGGGCTTCAGGACCGTGGCATCACCCGTGATCTCGACTGGGGCATTCCGGTCAAGCGTGGCGACGAGGACTGGCCCGGGATGGAGGGCAAGGTTTTCTATGTCTGGTTCGACGCGCCGATCGAGTATATCGCCTGCGCGATGGAATGGGTCGATGCGGGCAAGGGCGAGAACTGGGAACGCTGGTGGCGCACCGACAAGGGCGCGGATGACGTGACCTATACCCAGTTCATGGGCAAGGACAACGTGCCGTTTCACACGCTCAGCTTTCCGGCCACGATCCTGGGGAGCGGTGAGCCGTGGAAGCTCGTCGATTACATCAAGAGCTTCAATTACCTCAATTATGACGGGGGGCAGTTCAGCACCTCGCAGGGGCGTGGCGTCTTCATGGACCAGGCGCTTGACCTGCTGCCTGCCGATTACTGGCGCTGGTGGCTGTTGTCGCATGTGCCGGAGACCTCGGATTCCGAGTTCACGTGGGAGAGTTTCCAATCCGGCGTGAACAAGGATCTGGCCGACGTCCTGGGCAATTTCGTGAGCCGCGTGACCAAGTTCTGCCGCTCGAAATTCGGTGAGGAGGTGCCAGCGGGCGGGATGCCGGGCGCGCGCGAGGCGGCGCTGATCGAGGACCTGACCGCCCGCATCCGGGCCTATGAAGCGCATATGGAGGGCATGGAAATCCGGCGCGCCGCCGCCGCGCTGCGTGCGATCTGGGTTCTGGGCAACGAATACCTGCAGGAGGCAGCGCCCTGGGCCACGTTCAAGGAGGACGAGGCGCAGGCCGCGATGCAGATCCGCCTCGCGCTCAACCTGATCCGGCTTTACGGGGTTTTGTCGCAGCCCTTTATCCCCGACACCACGGGGCCGATCTGCGAGGCCCTGCGCTGTGAGGACATGCATTGGCCCGATGACGTGGCCGCGGCGCTCGAGGTGCTGGGGCCGGGCCACGGGTTCAGCGTGCCCGAGAACCTGTTTTCAAAGATCACGGACGAGCAGCGCGAGGACTGGCAGGCGCGGTTTGCCGGCACGCGGGGGTAAGGCGCGCGGCGGCCCCCGCCTCAGGCGGCGACCGGGCCGGGAAAGTGACAGGCGACGCGGGTCGGGCCCTTGTCTTCGAGATCGGGCTGAACCTCGCGACAGATGTCCTGCGCGCGTGGACAGCGGTCGGCGAAGGCGCAGCCCGGCGGCGGGTTGATCGGCGAGGGCGGATCGCCCGAGATCTTGAGCGGCCGGACATAGCCCTTCGACTTGCGCCGCGCGAGTGACGGCGCCGCGGACAAGAGCGCCTGAGTATAGGGGTGTTGTGCCTTGTCGAAGAGCGCGCCGCGGCTGGCATGTTCGACGATCTTGCCCAGGTACATCACCGCCACATCGTCACAGACATGGCGGACCACGCCGAGATCGTGGCTGATCAGCAGATAGCTGAGTCCCAACTCGTCCTTGAGCCGGGCCAGAAGGTTGAGGATCTGCGCCTGGATCGCCACGTCGAGCGCCGAGACCGGTTCGTCGCAGACCAGGAGCTTGGGGTTGGTGGTGAGCGCGCGGGCGATGGAAATGCGCTGGCGCTGGCCGCCCGAGAACTGGTGCGGAAAGAGGTTGAGCTGATCCGGGCGCAGGCCGACCAGCTTGAAAAGGTCGCGCACGCGGGCGACACGCTCTTCCATCGTGCCCATCTCCATCAGGTCCATCGGTTCGCGCACGATGTCGATCACGCGCGCCCGAGGGTTGAGCGATGAATAGGGGTCCTGGAAGATCAACTGGACGTCGCGCCGGCGGGCGCGCATCTCTTCGTCGGACAATGTCAGAAGATCCTGGCCCTCGAACAGCACCTGGCCACCGGCAGCCTCGGTCAGGCGGATCGCGGCCATGGCGGCGGTGGTCTTGCCCGAGCCGCTTTCGCCGACGATGCCGAGCGCACGGCCCTTTTCGAGCGTGAACGAGACTTGCCGCACCGCTTCGAGCACGGGGCGCGGGCCGAACAGGCCCTTGCGCGGCATGTCGAACTGCACGGTGAGATCGCGAACGTCGAGAAGCTTGGTCATATCCGGCCCTCCTCGACGGCGTGGCAGGCGGCGGGATGATGGTCATGGTTTACCAGGAGCGGCTTTTCGCGGCGGCAGCGCTCATTGGCGTGTTCGCAGCGCTCGGCAAAGGCGCAGCCGGCCCCCAGAAGGTGCAGCGGCGGCACGACGCCGGGGATCTCCTTGAGCGCGTGATCCTCGCGCCCGAGAGCGGGGATGCAGTCGATCAGCCCGCGCGCGTAAGGGTGCTGCGGGAAATCAAGCACGTCGTCGGCGCGGGCCTCTTCGATGATGCGGCCGGCATACATCACCGCCACCCGGTCGGCCATTTCCGAGATGGCCCCCATGTCATGGGTGATCAGGACGATCGCCGCCCCGAAATCGCGCTGGATCTCGTTCAGCAGGTCGAAGATCTGGGCCTGCACGGTCACGTCGAGCGCGGTTGTGGGTTCATCGGCGATCAGCACCTTGGGTCGGCAAGAGACCGCCATGGCAATCATCACCCGCTGACGCATCCCGCCCGAAAGCTGGTGTGGATAGTCGTGGACGCGGGCCTTGGGCGACGGGATGCCGACCCGGTCGAGCAGCGCCACCGCATCCTTGAGCGCCTGGTCGTGGCTGACCTTCTGGTGCAGCATGATCGCCTCGGCGATCTGGTCGCCCACGGTAAAGACCGGGTTGAGCGATGTCATCGGTTCCTGAAAGATCATGGCGATGTCGGCGCCGCGCATCGCGCGCAGTCGCGAGGGGCGGGCGCCGACCAGTTCCTCGCCGTCAAGGCGGATCGAGCCACCCGCGATCCGGCCCGGCGGCGACGGGATGAGGCCCATCGTGGCCAGCGCGGTGATCGACTTGCCACAGCCCGATTCGCCCACCACGCCCAGTGTTTCGCCCGCGTTGACATGGAGCGACACCCCGTCGAGGGCGGTGACCTGTCCATAGCGGGTGTTGAACGTGACCCTGAGGTCGTTGATGTCGAGAAGGGCCGTCATCACCGCTCCCTCAGTTTCGGGTTGAACGCGTCGTTGAGGCCGTCACCGATGAGGCTGACCGCGAAGACGGTGAAGAAGATGGCAAGGCCGGGGAAGGTTACCGGCCACCACGCATCGAGGATGTAGTCGCGGTTGGCGCCGATCATCAGGCCCCAGCTCATCACGTTGGGATCGCCCAGGCCCAGGAAGCTCAGCCCGGCCTCGAAGAGGATCGCGATGCCGATGGTCAGGGTGGCCGACACGATCAGCGGGGGCATGGCATTGGGCAGGATCACCTTCCACATGATGCGCATGTTGCGCGCGCCGATGGCGCGGGCGGCGGTGACGTATTCAAGCTCCTTGATCCTGAGAAACTCGGCCCGGGTGAGGCGCGCGGTCTGCGGCCAGGAGACCACGCCGATGGCAATCGCGATGGTCCAGAGCGATGGTTCGAAGAGCGTGACCAGAACCATTGCGAACAAGAGCGCGGGCAGGACCTGGAAGAACTCCGTGATGCGCATCAGGAGATTGTCGATCCAGCCGCCATAGAACCCGGCCAGCGAGCCGAGCGCGATGCCGATCACCATGGTGATTGCGGCCGCGGCGGCGCCCACGGCGAGGGTCGGGCCGCCACCGGTCAGCATACCGGCCATGATGTCGCGTCCGAGGTAATCGGTGCCGAGCGGATATTCGGGCGTGACACCGGGGGCTTCGTGCGGGGCCCAGACCACGTCGTAGGGATCGCCGGAATAGAAGAACGTGCCGTAGAGCGTCGCCAGCACGATGAAGGCAAGGATCACCATGCCGACCAGCGCGGGCACATTGCGCCGGAACATGCGCCATGCTTCGCGCGCGGGGGATTCGGCCTTGTAGTCGGGCGTGTCGGTCATGATTTGCCTCTGAGCCTGGGATCTGCCCAGCGATAGGAAATGTCGGTCAGGATATTGGCCACGACCACCATGGCCGAGGCGAAGAACAGAACCCCCATGATGGTGGGGTAATCGCGGCGCAGGATCGAATCGAACGCAAGCCGGCCCATGCCGGGCCAGTTGAACACGGTCTCGACCAGCAGGGCGCCCGAGATGAGATTGCCGAATTGCAGGCCGGCGACGGTCAGGATCGGCAGCGCCGCGTTGCGCAGCGCATGTTTGAAGAGCACGGTCTTTTCCGCCGCCCCCTTGGCGCGTGCGGTGCGGATGTAGTCGGAGCCCAGCACCTCCAGCATGGAGGCGCGCGAAAGCCGCGCGTATTGCGCGAGATAGATGATGGCGAGAGTGAATGCGGGCAAGACGAGGTGGTGTGCGACATCAAGCGCCCAGGTCAGGCCGCCGGCGCTGCGCAGGCGGACCGACTGCATCCCCTCGACCGGAAAGATCGGAAGGACCGAGGCGAACAGGATGATCAGCATGATCCCGGTCCAGAACACGGGAACAGCATAGCCGATCGTGGCAAAGACCGAGACGAAGCCCGACATCACCCCATTGGGTTTGCGCGCGGCGATGACGCCGAGAAAGACACCCAGGAGGATCGAAAGGATCTGTGCCGTGATCACCAGAAGGATGGTTGCGCCGATACGTTGCCCGATCAGTGACGACACGGGCTGATCGAAGAAGAAGCTCTTGCCCAGGTCGCCCTGCAGCACGTTGCCGACATAGATGCCAAGCTGCGTGATCACCGGCTTGTTGAGGCCGTATTCCTCGCGAATGCTTGCGAGCATCTCGTCCGAGGCGCCGCCCATTTCACCGGCAATGACCACCGCGGGATCGCCGGGGGCAAGACGGATCAGCAGGAAGTTCAGTACGACCACGCCGAGCATCAGGATGAGCCCATAACCGACGCGGCGGAGAATGTAGGAAGAGCTCATGCGGCGTTCCTTCGGGGACGTGAATGCGGCGAAACATGACAGGCCGTCCGAGCGTGTCGTGATCCGCCGGGAAAGAACCGGCCGGAGCCCTGCCACGGGGTGACCCGTGGCAGGGCAAGGCCCGGGTTACTCAGACCATTCGAGACGGTCCAGCGGGTGCATGGTGCCCCAGATGCCCTTGGGCGGGTTCATCAACCGGTTGTCATAGGCGGTGTGATAGGGGGTCGCGTTGATGAAGTAGATCGGCACGTCCTGCGCGATGATGTGCTGGAACCGCGAATAGAGTTCCTTGCGCTTGTCCGGGTCCTGTTCGATCGCCGCGGCGTTCAGGATTTCGTCGACCTCTTCGTTGCAATAGCTCTGGGTGTTGGACCAGATCACGCCTTCCCGGATGTTCGAGCACAGATAGGTGCGGTGCACCCCGATCACCGGGTCGCCCCAGTTGAACACGGCGTCCATGGTGAGTTCGAATTCATGCCCGCTGACGCGGCCCGCCCATGTCGGGAAATCCGGCGCCGAGCGCACGGTCAGGTCGATGCCGATCTTCTTGAGCTGCGACTTGAGGTATTCGGCGACCGATTGCTGCTGTTCCTTCGTGCCGGGAATGAAGTCGATGGTGAGTTCCATCCCGTCGCCGAAGCCGGCCTCGGCCATGAGTGCGTTGGCCTTGTCGAGGTCGACGTCATAGGCTTCGATCGTGTCATCGAAGAAGGGCGAGCTTTCGATGATCGGGCCACGTTGTTGTGTCGAGACACCGCGATGCAGGGCATTGGTGATGAATTCGCGGTCGGTTGCATAGGCGATGGCCTGGCGTACCCGCACATCGCTGAGCTTTTCGCTCTTGGTGTTGAAAGCCAGCCAGTTGATCGGGCCGACGGCGGCATAGCCTTCATCGGTGATCTCGATGTGATCGGCCTTTTCCAGCCGGAGGATTTCCTGGCTGCCCGCCATGAAGGGATACATGTCGACATCGCCATTTTCCATCGAGATCAGCAGCGATGAGGGATCCTTGACCATGTTGATGATGATCTCGTCCAGCTTGGGGCGACCGTCGATGAAGAAATCCGGATTCTTCTTGAGGATGATCGCCTCACCGGCGGTGAACTCTTCGAGCATGAAGGGCCCCGATCCGACCGGTTCGCTGTTGGCGGGGTGCGATTTCACGTCCTGTCCGTCATCGAAGATATGCTTTGGGAGCACCGGGGCCAGCGCCGGGGACAGCGCCAGCAAGAGCGCCGGGTGCGGCTGGCTGAGCCGGATGATGGCGGTGTGCTCGTCCGGGGTCTCGATCGTGTCGACCGGGGCGAACATCGACTGGAAGGGGTGGTTCTCCTTGGTCGTCATGATCGAGAAGGCCACGTCTTCGGACGTGATCGGCTCACCGTCATGGAAGGTGGCGTCCTGCACGAGGTTGAGCGTGACCGACAGGCCGTCGTCGCTGACGTCCCAGCTTTCGGCGAGATAGGGCTGCGGTTCCCAGTTTTCGTCATAGCGCAGCGGCGAGGCGAAGATCTGGGTCGAGGGGACGGCCGTGGCGATGCCCGACTGTACCGCCCCGTTGAGATGGCGTGGCACCTGGGTCGAGCCGATGACGAGTGTGCCGCCTTCTGCAAAGGCAGGTGCAGATCCGAGCGATCCAGCCGTGATGGCCGCCGCGCCCAATAGTCGCGTAACATGTTTCATTGGTAGACTCCCGGTTGGTTCATTATGAATTCTTTGTTTTCTTCCTATCATTGTTAGCGATGACATATGGCACAGAAAACAGTGTTTTCTGGATAGAGAAAAAACAAAAAATGTGCTTAGAGGGTGATGGTTCTCTCGGTCTCGCCCAGAAGAAGATGGTCGAACCCGCCATTCTCGGCGAGATCCGTCACGATCTTGAGCACCGCCTGCACCATGGCCGACCTCAGCGACCCGGATGTGCAGGACACGCCGAACTCCGGCGATGGGACGTTGCCGCGCAGCGGGCGGACCACGTAACCGTTCTGTCCCGAGCGGTCGTTCGGGCCACAGATATTGAGAAGGGAATAGCCGAAATCGGCCGCCACCAGCCCGCGCAGCACCGACGAGGATTTGGTGCGATGCACGACGTTGGGGCGCAGCCCGCGTGACGAGAAGATCTCTCGGAAATACCGCTCGGTGGTGGGCAGATCGAGCAGGATCATCGGCAGGTCCGCCAGATCCTCCAGCGCCACGGAATCGTCCAGTGCCAGCGGTGAGTTTTGCGGCAAAAGTGCCCATGGCCGAGCGTGAAAGAGCGACTTGAAGGGCATTTTCTCGGGCGTGTTGCGTCGATAGGTCAGGGCCAGATCGACCGATCCGGTGTGCAGCAGATCGCTGATCGTCTGCATGTCGCCTTCCTTTAGGTCAATCCGGATCGAGGGATAGGCCCGCGCCACATGCCGCAGGACCGGCGGCAGGACATGCGGCGCGCTGGGCGCGTAGCAGGCGAGGCTGAGCGTGCCCGAGGGCGCACCCGACAGGGACAGCAATTCGGATTCGAACACCCGCGCCTGCTCCAGGAAACCGGTGACCAGCCGGCCCACCCGGTGCCCCGTCTCGGTGGGAACGAGGCCCTTGGCGGGAATCCGTCGGAAAAGCTCGGTGCCGACATGCTGTTCCACCGAGTCGATCGCTGCGGTGATCGAGCTTTGCGAGATGTTCATCTCGATCGCCGCGCGCGCGATCGAGCCGGTCCGCAGGACGGCATCGAAATAGCGCAATTGTTTGAGCGTGAAGTGCATGGTGCAACTGTTCCAACATGAAATCGGGTTTGACCTGACAGTAAAACCATTTTTCCGAAGGGCAAGCCGGGGCGTAACATTTCGTCACAACGAAAGGACGGCATCATGGGCGAGATAACGGTTTTCCGGGCGCAAAAGGTCGTGACGATGGATCCGAACCGCCCGGAAGCGACCCATGTCGCGGTGCGCGAAGGGCGGATCCTGGCCGTGGGGGGCGCCGATTGTGCCAACCAATGGGGCAAGGTGGTGCATGATGACAGCCTGGCCCATGCGGTTCTGATGCCCGGATTTGTCGAGGGCCACAGCCACATGGCCGAAACCGTGTTCTGGGATTATGCCTATGCCGGCTTTCACGACCGTATCGACCCTGACGGGCGGCTCTGGCGGGGCAAGACCGATATCGAGTCGGTGATCGCCGATCTGCGCGCGCATATCGAAACCCTGCCTGCCGATGCGCCGCTGATTGCCTGGGGGTTCGACCCGATCTTTCTGCCGGGTGAACGGCTCAACCGCGACCATCTCGACCGGGTGAGCGATGAGCGCCCGGTGGTGGTGCTGTTCTCGTCGGGGCACCTGATGTGCGTGAATTCCAAGGCGCTCGCGGCGGTCGGCTATGACCGAGAGAGCAATATCGAAGGCGTGATGCGCCGCGGCGATGGTGAACCCTCGGGCGAGTTGCAGGAAATGGCGGCGATGTTCCCGGTGATGCGGCGCATGGGAATGGACACGCGCACCCGGTCGCATCTGCCCGATCATGTCGATGCTTTCGGGCGGATCTGTGTGCGCGCGGGTGTGACGACGGCGACCGATCTGTTCGCGATGCTGACCGATGAGACCGCGCAAAGTCTTATCGCGGCGACGGCGAAACCGGGCTATCCCGTGCGGGTGGTGCCCGCGGTTTCGACGATCCACAGCTCGGCCGAAGAGGTCAAGGCGCAGGTCGATGCGCTGGCTGCGCAGAACCACGAAAAGCTGCGCATCGGGGCGGTCAAGCTCATGACCGACGGCTCGATCCAGGGTTTCAGCGCGCGGGTGAAATGGCCCGCTTACGTGGGCGGGCAGCCCAATGGTATCTGGAACATGGCCCCCGAAGAAATTTTCAGCACCTGCGAGATGATGCAGCAGGCGGGCATCCAGATGCATATCCACACCAATGGCGACGAGGCCAGTGAGTTGGTGCTGGACGCGCTGGCAGCCGCGGCGCGCAAGCACCCCTGGCCGGGCGCGCGCCACGTGTTGCAACATGCCCAGATGATGGGGTCGGCGCTCTTTGCGCGGGCGGCAGAGCTGGGGGTTTGCGTCAATCTTTTTGCCAATCATATCTGGTATTTCGGCGACCAGCACGCGACCATGACCATTGGCGAGGATCGCGCGGCGCGGATGGACGCGTGCCGCTCGGCTCTCGATGCGGGGGTGCATCTGGCGATCCATTCGGATTCGCCGGTGACGCCGATGGGGCCGCTTTTCACCGCATGGTGCGCGGTCAACCGGGTGACTGCCTCGGGCCGGGTGCTGGGCGAGGCGCAGCGGATCACGGTGGACGAGGCGCTTTTTGCTATCACGATGGGGGCGGCCTACACGCTCAAGATGGACGCGGAAGTGGGCAGCATAGAGACCGGGAAACGCGCCGATTTCGCGGTGCTGGGCGAAGATCCGAGGGCTGTTGCCCCCGGGACATTGAAAGACGTGCCGGTACTGGGCACGGTCACGGGCGGGCAACTCAACCTGCTGTGAAGATTTATGAAAAGAGAGGCGAAGATGTCGGGTATAACAGTATTCAAGGCGAAAAAGGTCATCACCATGGACCCGAACCGGCCCAGTGCGACCCATGTCGCGGTGCGCGACGGGCACATCCTGGCGGTGGGCAGCGCGAACTGCGCCGACCAGTGGGGCGAGGCCAGTCATGATGACAGGTTTGCCGATGCCGTGTTGATGCCCGGGATGGTGGAAGGGCATGCCCACATGATGTCGGGGGCGATGTGGAATTTCGCCTATGCGGGGTTTCACGACCGGATGGACCCGAACGGCAAATGGTGGAAGGGCAAGCCGGATGTCGCCGCGGTAGTGCGCGATCTGGGCGAGTATGAAAAGGGCCTGGCTGCGGGCGAGCCGCTGATCGGCTGGGGACTCGACCCGATCTTTTTCGAGGGCGAGCGGTTGTCGCGCTACCATCTCGACCAGATCACGACCGAGCGGCCGGTGGCGATCATGTTCTCGAATTTCCACCTGATGTGCGTCAATTCCAAGGCGTTGGAGATGGTCGGATACGATGCGGCGACCAATGCCGAGGGCGTGGTCAAGGGGGCCGATGGCGCGCCCACCGGCGAGTTGCAGGAAATGGCCGCGATGTTCCCGGTCATGCGCAGATTGGGAATGGATTTCAGGGGGTTGAGCCAGAAGCCCGAGGCAATCCACGCCTATGGCGAGGTCTGCAAGCGGGCCGGTGTGACCACGGTGACGGACCTTTATTCACAGATGGAGGAGGATGATCTGGGCAGCCTTCTGGAGGTGACGTCGGGGGATGACTTCCCGGTGCGGCTGGTGCCGGTGCTGGGCGTGGCGGGGACGGACCCCGACCAGTCGGCGAATCGGGCGCTGGCGCTCAGGGCGAAATCCACCGACAAGCTGCGCCTCGGGGCGGTCAAGGTGATGACCGATGGGTCGATCCAGGGCTGGACCGCGCGGGTCAAGTGGCCCGGTTATGTCGGCGGACAGCCCAACGGGATCTGGAACATGTCGCCCGACGAAATCCACCGCATGGTCGAGGTGATGCAGGCCGCGGGCGTGCAGATGCATCTTCACACCAATGGCGACGAGGCCAGCGAAGTGGCGATCGACGCCATGGCCGAAGCCGCGCGCAAGCACCCCTGGCCGGGGGCGCGGCACGTGCTGCAGCATTGCCAGATGATGGGCCGGGACCAGTTCGAACGCTGTGTCGAGCTGGGCATCTGCACCAATATTTTCTCCAATCATATCTGGTACTTCGGGGATCAGCACGCCGCACTTACCCTTGGCGACGCGCGCGCCGAGCGGATGAACGCGGCGCGCATGGCGCTCGATACGGGCGTGCATGTGGCGATCCATTCGGATGCGCCGGTGACGCCGATGGGGCCGCTTTTCACCGCGTGGTGCGCGGTCAACCGGCAGACCATGTCGGGCCGGGTGCTGGGCGAGGCGCAGCGGATCACGGTGGAGGAGGCGCTTTTTGCCATCACGATGGGCGCGGCCTACACGCTCAAGATGGACGCGGAAGTGGGCAGCATCGAGGCCGGGAAACGCGCCGATTTCGCGGTGCTGGGCGACGACCCCACCGCCGTCGCGCCCGAGGCATTGAAGGACGTGCCGGTGCTGGGCACGGTCACGGGCGGGGTGCCGCACCCGGCCTGACCCACGGACGGGTTGCCAATCCGTTCACGCCCCGCCCCGCCGGGTTAACGGGGGTCTTTCGGCGAGAAACCGGGGGGTGACATGCGTATGCCCCCCGGCTGCCGGGGGATCTTAACGGTTTGGCAAGGAAAAGGGTTAATTGGTCGCGCGGGGGGGGCGGTCTCTCGTTGCGGGTGCAGTCAGCGGGCCTCAGTCCCGGAGCGGACGTCGTTTCACTCGTACATCTTAGACGCCAGCTTAACCTACCACCCATCCTTCCGCCTGAATGAGTTGAAGCAGGTTCATTGTCTGGGGCATGCCCATACCGTTACATACGTCCGGAATGTTGGGTCGATTCAAATTTCCGGTCGGCTTTTCGTCCGTGACGATCTGCAGGCTTTCGACGCGCGCCAGGGCGATGACAAAGGGGTCTGCGGACGTGCGTAGCTTTCGCTCTCCAACAAGCCGAGGATAGGTGGCGAGCACATTCGCCGCCTCAATCTGAATGACTTCCTCGAGTTCTCGAAACATCTTGTCGCGCTGCTTGAGCCAACCATGCAATTCGTCAGAACGTTTGGAAGTCTCGCGCAATACCTCAGTGGGGGCGAGAAGCCTCTCGGAACCAATTAGATCGTCAAACTTTTCCCAGACGCGCGGGAAGTTTTCGGGTGGGTAACGTTCTTGCCATGCTGCGATGAGCGCGCTGGTGTCGATACAGTATACAACTATCACAGGTCATTGCTTGGCTGGAATGCAGCCTGCTCCAACGGCGGGATATGTTTGAGCTTTGCGCCGAGGTAGCCCGCGACGTCGTTTAATGTGATGTGCTGACCGTAGTAGCTCCGCAGCACGAGGCGTGTGAAACCACGGCCATTCCAGCTCATCAGCATTATAGGCCTCTTGATTGGAATCGGCTTGTTATCTTTCTTGCGTTCCAAGGCGGCCTGCCGGTATTCTTGACGAAATCTCTGGCGCTCGCCCATATAAAATGCCCACGTCGCGCGCTCGAGGCTGACTAAACGCAGAAGCAAGGCTTCCCGGCTGACGCCGAGTTGCTGAGCAATGGGTCGCAACTCCTCATCGCTCCACTCACGACGCCTTGCATCAGCAACCTCGCTGAAGCTCATCAATATGTCACGTGGCATCAGGGTGGCCGCCGCTACCGCGTCGCAGAACCGCTCTATTCTGCGCTCGTCCGGAGTAAGGTCGGGGTCATCGCCTGTTCCGTTCGAGATGGCGCTTTCGCCAAGCAAAATATGGCAGAATTCGTGGAGTAGCGTGAAAGCTTTGCCTCCTTGGCTGTAATCCTTGCCGTTAATGACAATGGTGGGAAGTTCGGCTTTTGCGATGGCAAAACCCCGCATTTCGCTCAGCTCCACGCTCCTGTGCGGACCGCTCACGACGAACACCAGCACGCCATGTTCTTCAAGCCGTTTGCGCCAGAAGTCAAAAGCCTGCTTGGCCGACTTTTGTTGCGTCGTTTGGTCGATTTCGAGAAAGTCCCGGATTGCTTGCCCTATCGCTGCCGGATTGTCATCAATCGCTACTTTCAAAGGCAGATCAAGAGGCTTCTCGCCCATATCTTGGAGCAACTCTAGCGCTAATTCACGGCGCTCGTGAGCGACCCGGATATGGTAGGCGAGGTGAGGCGAGAGGGTCTTTTCAGGTTCGTCTGGCAGCCGCCGGAAATCCCGCAGTGGTGCAAAATCAAGCGGTGGTTCGGGCAGATAGAATACGGCCAATGGAAACTTGTACTTCTCTGCGAGGCTTCTGAGCTGGCCAATCGTCGGTTTGTCATCCCCAGCTTCCCACCGTTGAATTCTCTCGACTGTCACCGCCGCAGCCTTCGCAGCTTCTTCAAGTGAGACTTTTGCGCGGTCGCGAGCCCACACCAGCAAGTCACGCTTCACTTGGGCCTTTATTACAGCCATACCTTTTCTTGAGCCTCCAGAGTGCACTGTGAATATGGCAACTTCCGGCTTCTAGCACAATCTTTGCGGTGAATATCGCTGAGTTTTTTGGACACCGCTGAATCGAAGTCACAGCAGGCTTCCGCTCCCTGCGCATCCCCACCGCTCTGGTCATGTCCGAACTGCTCCCAGCAGCGCATACCCACATAGCGGAACATGCCCCGCCCGGAACAGCGGCGCAGCCGCCCGGGCAGCACAGGGCCGCCCTGTCGTGCCGGAGGCACGCCTTTGGCATGGCCGGGTGCTTTCGACGGGGTGCGCGCCGCTTCGGGTTGGGGATGGTGTTGCGGGATAAAGGGCTCTGCGCTGACGTTGTGAGCACCCGGCCGCGGCCGTCTGCTGCCCTTTTGCCGCCGTGGTCGCGACGTCCGTCACGGTTCGTCCACGTCGAACACGAAGTTCCCGGGGTCCATCCGGTTCTCGATGAGGTCGAGGATCTCGGGCCGGATCGTGCCGCTTTGCGGATTGAAGAGGCCCGTCCGTTTCAGCGCCGCGCGCGCGTCGATGTCGCGTCCGAGATATTCCAGTGCGACCTTCGATGCCCCCGGTTTGCGGCCGCGCCGCGTGGGTCCGCCGGTCTGGATTCCCACAAGGATGTCCAGCCGGCTGCGGTGGCTGGGGTAGAGGGTCGCCTGGGTGATCGTGTTCACCTCGACCGACTTGTATTCCATGATGTAGATCCGGTCGGCGAGGAAGAACAACACGCCTTCATACTTGTTGAGCCCCATCGCGCGGCCCGTTGCCGGGTCGCGCAGGACCTCGATGTTCTTCCAGTAGTACTTGCCGTCTTCCCTGTAGATCAGCGCCAGCGACCGGATCACCTGACCGAGATTGCCGAAGGAATAGAAATACCGGAAATAATAGCCGAGATATTTCTCGAGGCCATGGCTGTGCTGATACAGCCGGTCGAGATGGCGGAGCGGTTTGCTGAGCGCCTCCTGCTGGATCGGCTTGCGCTTGAGGGCGACGATTTCCTCGAATTGCGGTGGATCGAGCAGGAGCTCGGATTCCGAAACGCCGAAGAAATCGCAGATGCGCCGCATGTTGTGGCGCGACGGGTGGGAGCTGCCGGCGAGGTACTTGTTGAACTGCTGGCGGTTGATCTGAAGCTTGCGGCAGACCTCGGCGATGGAGAGGTGATAGCTGCACAGCAGCGCGAGGTTGTGGCGAAGCTCATCGGACATGATGCCTTATTAAGGTGATGCGCGTTGCGCGTCAATTCGCGAATGGCCGCGAAATTGCCCCCGGCCGGGCGCGTCTTAGGCTCCCGCCGTGCAGGGCGCGCTTCCGTGCGCCCCGAACCGGAGGCAGGCCAATGCAGCATGTGAACGAATTCCCCCACGCGGTGACCGAGATCCGGCATGTGGAAATCCCCATGCCCGACGGTTGCAGGCTGGCGGCGCGGATCTGGATGCCGGAAGGGGCCGAGGCGGCGCCGGTGCCCGCGATCCTCGAATATCTTCCCTATCGCAAGAATGATTTCACCACGGCGCGCGATGCCTCGATGCAGCCCTACCTGGCGGGGCATGGTTACGCCGTGATCCGGCTGGACCTGCGCGGGGCGGGCGATTCCGAGGGGCTCATGCTGGATGAATACCTGCCGCAGGAATTGCAGGACGGGTGCGACGCCATAGCCTGGATCGCGGATCAGCCGTGGTGCGACGGCACTGTCGGCATGATCGGCATTTCCTGGGGTGGCTTCAACGGGTTGCAGATCGCGGCCCTGCAACCGCCCGCGTTGAAGGCGGTGGTGACGCTTTGCTCCACCGATGACCGGTATGCCGATGATGTCCACTACATGGGCGGTTGCCTGCTGGGTGAACAGCTCAGCTGGGCCTCGATCATGTTCGGGCGCAACACGCTGCCACCGGACCCGGCGAATGTCGGTGACAAGTGGCGCGAGATGTGGCTGGAGCGCCTTGAGGGCAGCGGGCTGTGGCTCAGGAACTGGCTCGAGCACCAGCGCCGCGACGCATTCTGGCGCCACGGGTCGATCTGCGAGGATTGGGCACGGGTCAAGGTGCCGGTCTATGCCGTTTCAGGCTGGGCCGATGGCTATCCGCGCAGCGTCTTTCGCCTGATGGAGAATCTGCAGGGCCCCAGAAAGGGGCTTGTGGGCCCCTGGGCGCACCGCTACCCGCATATGGGAGAGCCGGGGCCCGCGATCGGGTTCCTGCAGGACGAACTGCGCTGGTGGGATCACTGGCTCAAGGGTCGGGATACCGGCATGATGAATGAGCCGATGCTGCGGCTTTACATGCAGGACAGCGTGCCGCCGCGGGGCCATTACGTGACGCGCCCGGGGCGCTGGATCGCCGAGCCGGGCTGGCCTTCGCCGCAGGTTCGGCGCAGGCTGTTTCACCTTGCCCCGGAGGGCGGGATGACACGTGTCGCACCCGCGGGTGGCGCCGTCCTTGTCCATCAGAGTCCCGCGGATGTCGGCATGGCGTCGGGAAAGTGGTGCGGCTACGGCGTGCCGGGCGATGCCCCGGTCGATCAGCGCCGGGACGACGCGGGCAGCCTGTGCTTTGACATGGATGTACCCGAGACCGGGCTGGCTTTCGCCGGCGATGCAAGGGTGCATCTGCGGCTGAGCGTTGACCGCCCGGTCGCACAGGTCGCGGCCCGGCTGGTGGACGTGCATCCCGATGGGCGGGGAACGCGCCTGTCCTTCGGGGTGTTCAACCTCACCCACAGGAATGGTCATGACCGCCCCCAGGCGCTGGAGCCAGGGCGGGTTTACGATGTGACCATCCCGATGAAGCCCGTGGCCCAGTCGCTGCCGGCCGGGCACCGCCTGAGACTGGCCCTCTCGACCGGTTACTTCCCGATGATCTGGCCCGCGCCCGCGCCCGTGACGCTGTCGGTGCACACCGCGGGCAGCGCACTGGAGCTGCCCTTGCGCGATCCATCGCCGCTGGATGATGTGCTGCCCGCATTCGAGCCACCCGAGGCCGGGCCGCCGGCGCCCATCGAGCAGGTTGCCGCTCCCGAGACCCATTTCCGCATCGTCGAGGATGCGGCCGGCGGCGAGATGCAGATGCAGATCGCCGGTGGCAGCGGGGTCACGCGGGTTTTGGACAACGACCTGACGCTGCACAAGCAGGGATACGAGACCTACGGGGTAACGCAGGATGATCCATGCGACGCCTGGGGCCGGACCGAATGGCATCACGGGTTGCGGCGCGGGGATTGGTCCGTGCGCTCGGTCACGCAGACCAGCCTGCGCGGGGATGAGAACGACTTCATCATCACCGCGACCTTGCGCGCATGGGAAGGTGAGACACTGGTTGCGGAAAAGCACTGGGAGGAACGGATCGCGCGCGATCACTTATAAGCGAAGAGACGCGATTTTTGCGTCATGTTGCGAATACTTGCGAAGTGGGCCGACGTGGGGGCCTGTGCCATGCTTTGGCCCGATAATATCAAGGGAGAGAACAAGAATGAAACCGACTGCAACGACGCGCCGAGGTTTTCTCGGCACAACGGCGGCACTGGGTGCGCTGGGCCTTGCCCCGGCCTGGACCACGGCCGCCTTTGCCCAGACCGGTGGCACGCTGCGCCTGCGCATCGACGGCGACAACGACGTGCTCGACCCGGGCTTCATGACCGGCGGCATCGAGATCGAGGCGCAGAAGCAATGTCTGCCCTTCCTTGCGCAATATGTCCGCGACGGGGATACCTTTACCTGGGAGCCGACCTATTTCGTCACCAGGCTGGAACAGCGCGACGCGACGCATATCGATTTCGAGCTGACCGAGGGCCTGACATGGTCGAACGGCTATGGGCCGGTCACGGCCGCGGATGTCAAGTTTTCCTACGAGCGCATGAAGGACACCGACTGGTCGGGCTATTTCGAGGCGCTCGATCATGTCGAAGTGACCGGCGAGCGCACCGGCACGATCGTGTTGTCGAAGCCGTTCGCGCCGTTCATCATGATCACCCTTTGCCACGGACCCGGCGCAGTGCTGAGCGAGAAGGCGATGGCGGATGCGGGCGGAGAGTTCACCACCCAGTTTCCGGCCGTGTGCGGCCCCTATACCTATGAGGCGACACCCGGTCAGCGCGCGGTCTTCAGCGCCAACCCCGACTGGACCGGGCCGGCGCCGGCCTTTGACCGGGTGGAATGCAACGTCATCTCCGAGGTCAAGGCGGCGGAGCGGGCCTTCGAGGCCGGTGAGCTGGATTGCACCGAGGTGGGCGCCGACACGCTGGCGCGCTATGCCAAGGACATGCCCGACGGCACCGGCATCGCCGTTGCGGGCGAGCTGCAATACATGTGGATGGGAATGAATACCGAACATCCCAAGCTGCAGGACATCCGCGTGCGCCAGGCGATCCAGCACGCCGTCGATGTCGACACGATACTTCAGGGCGCATACTCGGGCACCACACCGAGGTCGCACGGTATCATCTGCCCCGGCCTGATCGGTCAGCGCGACAGCACGGGCTATGGCCTTGATCCGGACAGGTCGCGTGCGCTGTTGGCCGAGGCGGGCGTTTCGGGGCTGGAACTGACCCTGCGCACCCTCAACAACCAGGAGCGGATGCTGGCCGCGCAGATCATTCAGTCCAACCTCGCCGCAGTGGGCATCACCGTGACCGTCGTTCCGCTCGACAGCGGGCCGTTCTGGGAGATGGGCCAGGAAAGCAAGGGCGAGACCTGGAAGGACCTGGAATTGTGGCTGATGCGGTTCGGGACCACGCCCGACCCCTATGAGGCGACGCAATGGTTCACCTCGGACCAGGTCGGCGTGTGGAACTGGGAACGATGGACGGACGAAGAATTCGACCGGCTCTATCAGGAAGGCATCAACGAAACCGATCCGCAGAAGCGCCATGACATCTATGTGCGCATGCAGGAGATCATGGAGAACACGGGTGCCTATGTCTGGATCAACCATGAACCGGAAGCCTTTGTTCACAGCACCGACATCGTGGTGAACGCCGCCCCGTCGGGCGAGTTGAACTACCGCCGCTTCGAAAAGGCGTAACCGCGAGGACGATCACCGTCCCGGCCCGCATCATTCGGGCCGGGACGGCGCGCCTGCTCGTCGGGGCAACAGGAGGATCACTTTGCTTTATTACCTGACCAAGCGCCTTGGCCTGTCCGCGGCGGTGATCGGTCTCGTCGTGCTCGTGCTGTTCTCGCTGCTCCACCTCATTCCGGGTGATCCGGCAACAATTGCCCTGGGCCCGCGCGCCACGCCCGAGGCGATCGCGCGCTATGCCGAGAAGATGCATCTCGACGAACCGGTCTGGCGGCAATTCCTGATCTATATCGGCAATGCGCTGACCGGCGATCTGGGGCTCGACGTGTTTTCCAACCGCCCCGTGACGGCGATCATCATGGAGCGGATCGGCTTTACGCTGGCGCTGGTCTGTGCCGGGATGGGCTGGGCCATGCTGCTGGGTATTCCGCTGGGCTGCCTTGCGGCCGTCAAGCCGGGCAGCTGGCTCGACCGCGTGACCGGCGTGCTGTCGGTGGGCACCATCGCCGTGCCCTCGTTTCTCGTGTCGATCTGGGCGCTGCTGATCTTCGCGGTGCAGCTGCGCTGGCTGCCGGCCATCGGCGCGGGCGAGCCGGGACAGCTCGGCGATCAACTGTCGCACCTGGTGCTGCCTGCCTTTGCCATCGGGCTCAGCTGGGTGGGTTATCTTGCGCGGATGGTGCGGGCGTCGATGCTGGAGGTGATGGGTGAGAACTACATCCGCTCGGCCCGCGCCTTTGGCCTGCATCCGCAGCGGGTGATCTTCGGCTATGCCCTGCGAGTGGCGATCCTGCCGACCATCACGCTGATCGGCATGGGCTTTGGCGGCATGATTTCCTCGACCGTGTTCGCCGAAATCATCTTTGCCCGCCCCGGCATCGGCAAGCTCATCTTCGACGCCGTGATGGCGCGCAATTTCCCGATCGTGCAGGGCGCGGTCCTGGTGGCCACCGGCCTCTATATCCTCGTCGTCCTGTTTTCCGACATCCTCATAGCCTGGTTTGATCCCCGTGTCCGAGAATCGCTCTGAATCCGAAACCGGCCTCCCGGCCGTCGACGCGACGGGTCTTCCCGATCACGTGACCGCCGGGGCGATCCGCGAATCCGCTGCCCGCGAACGCCGTGAAAAGCTGCGCATGTTCCTGACCAACTGGCAGGGGCTGACCGGGCTGATCCTTGTCGTCCTGTTCTTTGCCAGCGCGATCTTCGCGCCATGGATCGCGCCCTATGATCCCAACGCGCTCGACGTGCCGTCGCGCCTGTCGGGTCCGACATGGGATCACCTTGCGGGTACCGACCAGTTGGGCCGCGATACGCTGTCGCGCATCCTTTATGGCGGGCGCGTGGCGCTGAAGATCGCGGCCATCGGCGTCTCCGTGGCACTGGTCGCGGGGCTTGTCCTTGGCATGATTGCCGGGTTCGGGCCGCGCTGGCTCGACAACCTGCTGCTTCTGGCATTCGATACGGTGCGGGCCTTTCCGACCATTGTTCTGGCGCTCGCCATGGTGGCCCTGACCGGGCCGAGCCTGGAAATGGTTCTTGCCATCGTGATCATCACCTCGATCCCGCAATACGCGCGCGTGGCGCGGACCGCGACGCTGACGCTCAGGAATACCGATTTCATCCTCGCGGAACGGTCGCTCGGGGCAAGCATGGCGCGGACCCTGCTGCACCATGTCATGCCCAATGTCGTCGGGCCGCTCTTGATCCTGGCCGCGATGGACTTGCCGGTGGTGGTCACCGTCGAGGCCGGCCTGAGCTTTCTTGGGCTGGGCGTGCTGCCGCCTACAGCGAGCTGGGGCACGATCCTGAACGAAGGGTACCTGGTGATCCGCGATGCGCCCTTGATGGTGATCGCCGGGGGTATCCCGCTGGTCCTGACCACGCTGGGCTTCACCTTTCTTGGCGAGGCGCTGCGCGACATTTTCGATCCACGCATGGGAAAAGGACGCTGACATGCCCAAGGACGCAACCCGCGCGCCCGAAACCCTGCTCGATATCCGCAACCTGTCGGTGGATTTCCGCACTCCGCGGGGCCGGGTCAAGGCGCTGCGCGACATCAGCTTTCCGATCCGCAGGAACCGGATCGTGGGAATCGTCGGTGAAAGCGGGTCGGGCAAGTCCACCGTGCTCTGGGCGCTCCTGGGCCTTTTGGCCAAGAATGCCGAGGTGACGAGCGGCGAGGTGCTGTTCGAAGATCGCGACCTGCTGCATGCCAGCGAGGCGCAGCTGCGCGCCACGAGGGGCGAGGAAATCTCGGTCGTGTTCCAGGACCCGATGACCAGCCAGATCCCGGTTCTGACCTATGGCACGCAGATGCGCGACATCCTCTATCGCCGCCCCGGCCTGCCCACCGCCGAGAAACGCCGCATGGCCGTCGAGATGCTGGGCAAGGTCGGTATTCCCGACCCTGACAAGCGGATCGACCAGTACCCGCACCACTTCTCCGGCGGGATGCGCCAGCGCGCGGGCATCGCCATGGCGCTGCTGACCGGCCCGCAACTCTTGCTGGCCGATGAGCCGACAACGGCGCTGGATGTCACCATGGAGGCGCAGATCATCCACCTGTTGCAGGATCTGCAAAAGGAACTGGACGCAACCGTCGTGGTGGTGTCGCACAACCTGGGCCTGATCGCGGAGCTTTGCGACGACGTGGTGGTGATGTATGCGGGCGAGGTGATCGAGGCGGGCGAGGTCCGCGAGATATTCCACAACGCGCAGCACCCCTATACCCGCGCCTTGCTGGAATGCGATCCTGCACGGATCGACGACGTGTCGCGCAAGCTGCCGGTGATCCCCGGCGACATACCCGATCTGACCAAGGCGCGGTCGGGCTGCATCTATGCCCCCCGTTGCCAACGCGCCCTGCCTGTGTGCCGTGACACATTTCCCCCGGATGTGGCGCGAGGCGAGATGAGCCTTGCCCGCTGTCACCTGCTGGCCGGGCCGCATCACGATCCAAGCTGGCCGCCGCCACTGGACGTGATGACCGTCGGCACAGGCGAGGCGGGCGCACGCAAGCCGGCCCGGGTCAAGCGTGACGATCCGCTGCTCGACGTGTCCGACCTGAACGTGCAGTTCGAGACCGTTGGCCCATTGCGCGCACGCCTCAAGGGGATCCGCACCCGTCACGTGGATGCCGTGCTGGATGTCAGCCTGTCGATCGCGCCGGGCGAGACCGTGGGGCTGGTGGGAGAAAGCGGCTCGGGCAAGACGACGCTGGGGCGCACGGTGCTGAACCTGGTCCCGGCGCAGTCGGGCAGCGTGCGGTTCGAGGGCCAAGAGATCCGCAACATGCCCGAGGCGCGGTTCAAGCCGATGCGGCGCGACATGGCGATGATGTTCCAGGACCCGGTCGGCTCGCTTTCGCCGCGCAAATCGGTGCGCGCCCTGATCACCGAGCCGTTCCAGATCCACGGCATCACCGGGATCGACCTCGATGACGAAGCCGAACGGCTGGCCGAGATGGTGCGCCTGCCCAAAGCGTTCCTGTCGCGCTATCCGCACGAATTGTCGGGCGGGCAGGCGCGGCGCGTGGGGGTGGCCCGGGCGCTGGCGCTCAATCCCAAGCTGCTGATCGCCGACGAACCGACGGCCGGGCTGGACGTGTCGGTGCAGGGCGAGATCCTCAACCTCATGGCGGATTTGCAGGCCGAACACGGGCTGGGCTACCTGATCATCACGCATAACCTGCCTGTGGTGCGCCATATCGCTGACCGGCTGGCGATCATGTATCTGGGCCGCATCGTCGAAGAGGGCCGCACCGACGAGGTCTTTGCCCGCCCGGTGCATCCCTATACGCAGGCCCTGGTCGAAGGCGTGCCGCAACCCGACCCCGACCGCCGCCGCGCGCATGTCTCGATTTCGGGCGAGGTGCCAAGCCTTCTCAACCGCCCCAAAGGCTGCGATTTCGCGGGCCGCTGCCCCTTCGCACAAGACCTTTGCCGCGCCCAGAAACCCCCGCATGTGACAATGGCCGATGGGCGGCAACACGCCTGCCATTTCCCCCTCGGGCACTAACAACGCAGACTCCAGCAAGAGAAAAAACACGATGAGTTACGGCATTTACATCGGGAGCAACCACACGGCCGACGGGGTGGCCTACCTGGCCGGGTACGGCGATGAGCCCAGCAGCCACTGGCTCGAAATCAACCCGCGCGCAGCGCATCCGGACGGGGCGACCCTCACCGTTGGCGTGACCCCGCAGGCCGACATGCCCGGGCATCTGAGCGAGATCCCGCAGGCGCGCGAGACGCTGCGCAACATGCGAGTGAGTTACAGCTATTATCTTGGCGTGCCGGCGCCGCTGACCAATGGCGGGCTGAACGAATGCGGCGTGGCGGTGCGCGATATCTGGTCAACCTCGCGCGATGATCTGATCGCGATGACCCCGAAGGACCAGACGGGGCCGAATTACTCGGACCTTGCCCGCGTCGTGGTGGAACGCGCCCGCACCGCCCGCGAAGGGGTGGAACTGATCGGGGAGCTGATCGCGACACATGGCTATGCCACCTATGGCGGCAATTCCCACATGATCGCCGACCCGGATGAGGCTTGGGTGGTGATTGAATTTGCCGGAGGACGTGGCCTTTGGTGCGCCGAACGGCTTGGCCCCGACAGTATCCGCGCCTCGCGGCCGGGCTATATCGGGGAAATTCCCATGACCCCGGATGAGAATTTCCGCTTCCCGCCGCATTTCTTCGATGTCGCTTGCGAAATGGGCTGGTGGTCGCCGGATGACGGGCCGTTCCATGTCAATCGCATCTATGGGGATGGCAAGCATCGCTGGGACGGGGTCGCATGGATCGAGGACGAGATGCGCGCCCGCGCGGCCCGACCCGAAAAGATCGGGCTGGAGGACGTTTTCTGGTCGATCAGCACCGAGCGCCTGACCGGAGACACCGCCGGATACGGACAAGTTGTGCCGCTGATTCACCCCGCCCATGACGCATTGCGCATGTTGTGGCACGCGCCCGTAGGCCCGGTCACGGCACCGCTCTTGCCGGTCTTTCTGGGGCAAGGCCCGGTGCCGCCGGCCTGGCGGCAACACCGCTACCTGACAACGGGCGAGAGCCATCGTTTCCTGGATTGCCGCAAGAGGGACAAGGATCCGGACACGGTTTCACTTGTTCCGCAGGGGATCGAAACCGGGCTGTCGGCGTTCCACGAGTTCAAGCGCCTGATGCACCTGGCCTTCCAGAAACCGGATCCGATCCTGGGCGAGGTCTGGACCCATTGGCGTGCGGTCGAGGCCGAAGTGAATGCCCGTATCCCGGACGTTCTGCGCGCCGCCGAACGGCTTCTTGAGGCGGGTGAGGCGCCATTGGCGGAGCAGGTCCTGACCGAGTTCAGCCATGCGCGCCTGGCCGAGGCGCTGGCCGATTGCCAGGCATTGTCCGAAGCGGCACATGCAAGGCTGCGCGCGCTGGGCAGCCTGAACATGACCGGGGAACCGCGTATGCTTGACCAGATCTGGTAAACCCGGGCCGCTCCAGCCGCCATGATCCGTCATGATCGGCCGAGGGCCGTGGCCGGTTCCGGCGGGCAGGGTCAGAAGGTGGGTTCGAGCCCTTCGGCCTTGAGCGCGGCCTCTTGCGCGGCCTTGGCGCGGGCAAATCCGTCGCGTCCGGAGAGGCGCTCGAACCAGGCGAGGCAATTGGTGGGCAGGTCGTCCTCCATGCGCAGGGCGAGGGCGAGCTGGACCGCGTAGCCGACCGAGATGTCGGCATTTGAAAAGCCGCTGGTCAGCAGATGGTCGCGCCCGTCGGCCAGCGTCTGTTCGGCGAGGCGCAGCCGGGCGAGGAACCAGACCTTGTAATCCTCGGCGACCTGGGGCTGGCGGCGCTCGGGCGGTTCGAACATCGCGTAGCGCAGGACGAGCGTTTGCGGGAAGGTCAGGGTCGCCTCGCCATGGTGCAGCCAGTTGAGATAGGCGCCGTAATCGGCATCCCCCGGTGCGCGCGCGAGTCGGCCACCGCCATGCACGGTCGAGAGGTAATGCGGGATGGCGGCGGATTCGGTCATCCGGGTGTCGCCGTCGATCAGGAGCGGTACGGTGCCCAGAGGGTTTTCGCCCATGTAATCCTTGCGCAGCGCCCGTGGTGGAAAGGGCAGCATGTGCAGGTCGTATTCGAGCCCAAGCTCTTCGAGCGACCAGAGCGCCCGGAAGGAGCGGGCATCGTGGCAATGCCAGAGTTGCAACATCGCGTTTCCCCGTTGTTTCGACAGCGTGTCGAAGCAAGTTATGGAGCAGATCGCGGCCCGGCCCAAGACGGTTTTTGCCATTCCTTCGGGGCCGGCGGTTTCGAGTTGCCATTTCTTGCCACGCCGCCCCATAGTCGAGGCGGCACGGAGCATGGGAGCGTCTTGCGCCGGCCGCGAGAGCAAGGGGGAGGCCATGGCAAGGATCGTCAGCGCAGTGTCACCTGACTCGGAGCGTTTCCGGGCCAACCGGGCGGGGATGCTCGATCTTCTGGGGCGGATGGAGGCGATCGAGGCGCGGACCCGTGCGGCATCGGAGCGGTCGCGGGCGCGCTTCGAGAAGCGCCACCAGCTTTTGCCGCGCGACCGGGTTGCGCTTCTGCTCGATCCGGGGCGACCATTCATAGAGTTGTCGAAACTGGCGGGCTATGGCCTCGACACGGACGACCTTGAGGCATCGGTGCCCGGCGGCGGGGTGATTGCCGGGATCGGCCATGTCTCGGGGGTGCGCTGCATGATCAATGCCTCGGATTCGGGGATCGCGGCGGGGGCGTTGCAGCCGATGGGGCTCGACAAGCAGATCCGTGCGCAGGAAATCGCGCTCGAAAACCGGCTGCCCTATGTGCAACTGGTCGAGAGCGCGGGCGCGAACCTGATGGATTACCGGGTCGAGGATTTCGTGCGCGGGGGCAACCTTTTCCGCAATCTCGCGCGCCTGTCGGCGGCGGGGTTGCCGGTGGTCACGATCACCCATGGCAGTTCGACCGCGGGCGGGGCCTATCAGACCGGGCTTTCGGATTACATCATCATGGTGCGGGGGCGCACGCGGGCGTTCCTGGCCGGGCCGCCGCTTTTGAAGGCAGCGACCGGCGAGGTAGCGACCGAGGAAGAGCTGGGCGGCGCAGAGATGCACACCGGCATTTCCGGGCTGGGCGATTACCTGGCCGAGGATGATCGCGAGGCGCTCGGCCTTGCGCGATCGATCCTGGCCGATATCGACTGGGAGTGCGGGGGCGCGGCGGAGCGTGATTTCGAGGAGCCGGCCTGTGACCCGGAGGAGCTGCTGGGCCTGATGCCGATGGATCATCGCCAGCCGGTGGACATGAAAGAGGTGATCGCGCGCATCGTCGATGGTTCGGAGTTCACCGAGTTCGGTGCGCGCTATGGCGGGGCGACGGTCTGTGGCAATGCGCGGATCGCGGGCTGGCCCATAGGGATCATCACCAACAATGGCCCGATCGACCCCGATGGCGCGTCCAAGGCCACGCATTTCATCCAGGCCTGTTGCCAGGCGGGCACGCCGATCCTCTATCTCAACAACACGACCGGGTTCCTGGTCGGGCGCAGTTATGAGGAGGCGGGCAGCATCAAGCATGGATCGAAGATGATCCAGGCGGTGACCAACGCGACCGTGCCGCAATTCACCATCTATTGCGGGGCCTCGTTCGGGGCGGGGAATTACGGGATGTGCGGGCGCGGCTTCCATCCGCGGTTCTGTTTCTCGTGGCCCAACGCCAAGACCGCGGTGATGGGCGGTGAGCAGGCGGCGGGCACGATGGCTGTGGTGCATCAGATGCGCGCAGAACGGCTGGGCGAGGCCGTGGACCACGAAAGGCTCGATGCGCTCAAGGCGCGGATCGTCGAGAATTTCAACCGGCAGATGGACGCGTTTCACACCTCGGCGCGGCTTTTGGATGACGGGGTGATCGACCCGCGCGACACCCGCGCGCTGATGATCGAGATCATGCAGATCACGCGCGAGGCCGAAGCGCGGCGGCCCAACAGGATCCAGTTCGCGGTGGCGCGGCCATGAGCGGGCCGACACCCTTCACCAGACTGCTGGTGGCCAACCGGGGCGAGATCGCGGTGCGGGTGATGCGCACAGCGCAGAGGATGGGCCTTGGCACGGTGGCGGTTTATTCGCAGGCCGATGCAGGGGCGGCGCATGTGCGCATGGCCGACGAGGCGGTGTGCATCGGCGGGCCTGCGCCGGGGGAGTCCTATCTGCGGATCGGGGCGATCATCGACGCCGCGCGCAGGACCGGGGCGGATGCGATCCACCCCGGCTATGGTTTCCTGTCCGAGAACCCGGCGTTGCCCGCGGCCTGTGCGCAAGCGGGGATCGTCTTCGTGGGGCCGGGGGCCGAGGCGATCCGGGCGATGGGCGACAAGGCCCGCGCCAAGGCACTGATGGAGGCGGCGGGCGTACCCTGTGTGCCGGGTTACCAGGGCGAGGATCAGGGCGACGAGCGGTTGTTGAGCGAGGCGCGGCGGATCGGCTTTCCGGTGATGATCAAGGCTACGGCAGGCGGCGGTGGGCGCGGGATGCGCCTTGTCGAGCGGGAGCGTGATTTCCCGGGCCACTTGGAATCGGCGAAATCCGAGGCGAAGGGCGCGTTTGGCAGCGAGTCTGTGCTGCTGGAAAAGGCGATCGTCGATCCGCGCCACGTGGAAATCCAGATCATGGCCGACCGGCATGGCAACGTGATCCACCTGGGCGAGCGGGATTGCTCGGTCCAGCGGCGTCACCAGAAGCTTATCGAGGAGGCGCCGTCGCCCGCGGTCGGACCGGACTTGCGCGCGGCGATGGGGCGGGCCTCGGTCACGGCGGCCAAGGCGATCGGCTACGAGGGGGCGGGGACGTTCGAATACCTGCTCGATGCGCAAGGCGATTTCCATTTCATGGAAATGAACACAAGACTTCAGGTCGAGCACCCGGTGACGGAAGCGGTCACCGGGCTCGACCTCGTGGAGATGCAACTGCGCATCGCGGCGGGCGAGCGGCTCGCGCTTGGCCAGGAGGATGTGAGGTTCGACGGCCATGCGATCGAGCTGCGGCTTTGCGCGGAAGACCCCGAGGCCGGGTTCATGCCGCAAGGCGGGCGGCTGACCCTTTGGGAGCCAGCCGATGGCATCCGCGTCGATCACGGGTTGCAGAGCGGGGCGGAGGTGCCGCCGCACTATGATTCGATGATCGCGAAACTGGTCGCGCATGGCCCCACGCGCGAGGACGCGCGCCAGAGGCTGCTGGCGGGGCTGCGGAAAACGGTGGCGATGGGGCTGCGCACCAACAAGGATTTCCTGGGTGACTGCCTTGCGCATCCGGTCTTTGCGGCGGGCGGGGCCACCACCGGCTTCGTGGCGGAACATGGCGGAGCGTTGAGTGCCCCCGAGGCGGGCGAGGCGCGTGCCGCGATGCTGGCGGCCGCGCTCTTGCGGGCGGAGCCGGGGATGCGGCTGACCCACGGGTTTTCCGCGCCCCTGCGCTTGATGCGGGGCGAGGTCGAGTATCAGCCACATGTGCAGGTGCGTGGCGATGGGGTCTGCCATGTCGAGATGGCGGGCCATGATGCGCTCGATCTGCGGGTGGTGGAGCGGCGCGGGCACCGCGTCGCCTTGGACATGGCGGGCGCGCGTCGCGTCGCGGTGTTTCTTGCCGGGCCAGCGGGCGTTTACGTCCAGACCGCGGGGCGGTGCTTCGATTTCACCGATCTCACTTTCCGGCCCGGCGTGACGGGCGCGGTGCCAAGCGGCGACGGCACGCTGCGCGCCACGATGAACGGCACGGTGGTTTCGGTGAATGCCGCCGTGGGGGATGTGGTCGAGCCGGGCCAGCCTCTGGTGGTGATCGAGGCGATGAAGATGGAGCATGCCCATGTCAGCCCGGTGGCAGGCCGGGTGACAGCCGTGAACGTGGACAAGGGCGCACAGGTCGGACCCCGTGCGGTTCTGATGGAGATCGCGGCGGGGTAGGCGGGTTGCGTGCTTGGCCCGCGTCAGGCTGTCATGCGCAGGTCCAGCCCCGCGATGTCGCCGACCAGCGCATTCAGTGCGTCGAGGTCGGAAATCTCGATCCCTTCGGGAACCGTGCGAACGCCGTGCTCCTTCAACCGTGCGAAGCTGCGCGACAGGCTTTCCGGCTTGAGACCCAGGTAGTGGGCGACGAGGTTCTTGTTGAACGGGAGCCGCACGATGTGCCGCTCCTGGTCGGGCTTGGCGTGGCGTATGAGGAAACACGCGAGCCGCTGGACGCCGGAATAGATCTTGAGCGTTTCGAGCTGTTCAAGGAGCGAATCGTTTTGCTGGAACGCGTGGCCGAGGATGGTGTCGCCGAAGTTCGGATCGTTGCGCATGGTCTGGCATATGGAGCGCGCGGAGACCGAAAGTACCGTGCAGGCGGTGGCGGCCTCGGCCGTGGCCTTGCGCGAAAGCCTGCGGATGCTGTCGGAGAAGCCGAAAGTCTCGCCCGGGGCGTGCAGGGTCAGGATGCTGATCGCGCCGCAGGGCTGTGTGCGGGTGATCTTGATCCACCCTTCCATCAGGACGTAACCGCTTTCGGCCGCATCGCCATGGGTAAACACGCATGAGCCCCGATCGAGGCGCCGAAGAACGGCGTGGCGCATCAGCGCCTCGCGCGAGGCGCTGGATGCTTTTGAAAGCACCGGACAGCGGGTCGCCGCTGCGGCAATGAGGCTTTGCATGGAACGTCTCCTGTTCGCGGTGACACAATGCGCGAGCTGCCGGCGCCCGGCCTTGATGCAGATCAAGGCAATCGCGCGCTTCCGTCGTCGGAGAATCGGGCGCGCGGCGTGTGCGGTGGTGCCGGCCCCGAACCGTCAGACCGTGATCGGTTCGAGCACCTGCGGTTCGATCACGTTCACGCCGGGCAGCCCCGCGGCGAGGTCGGACGCGTCCTGTTCGAGCAGCGGGAAGGTGCGGTAGTGGCCGGGGATCACCGTCTTGAAATCGAAATAGCGCTTGGCGGCCCAGGCCGCGCCTTTCATGTCCATGGTGAAATGTCCGCCCGCGCTCAGGATGCCGATATCGGGTTTGTAATAGGCGCCCATCCAGTCCATGTCGGCCATGATGTCGGTATCGCCCGAGGCATAGATCACGTGGCCCTCGGCGGCGATCATGAAGCCGACCTCGGAACCGGCGCCGCGCGGGCCTTCAGGGGTGGCGAAGGTATTGGAATGCGAGGCCGGGACCATCGAGACCCTGACACCGTTCAGATCGACGGTGCCGCCCTTGTTGAAGCCCTCTGCCTCGATGCCTTCGTTCTCGGCGAAATGGCTCATGATGTCGTATTGCCCATAGGCCGGCACGCCGAGCTTGCGGCAGAGCGGCAGGATGTCGGCGACGTGATCGAAATGGCAATGGGTAAGCAGGATGTGCGTGGCGCCCTGCACCGCCTCGTCATGGCGGTCCTCGGGCAGCATCGGGTTACCGGTGAGCCAGGGGTCGATCAAGAGGACCTGACCGCCGGTCTCGATGCGCCATGAGCCGTGTCCGAGCCAGATGATGTTCATGAAATGCCTCCCTTGGGATTCGTGTGGTCGAAAGGAGGATAACATGTGTGGGGCGCTGTGCCAGTGGGCGCGGGCCGGGACCGGATCAGGACTGGCGGAACGGCGCTCCTGCTTCGCAGATCGCCCCGCCCGCCGTCCCGTGTGCCTCCGGCGGGAGTATTTGGGGCAAGATGAAGGGCTGGACGATGCCTTGGGGGGCCGCATTGTCTTGAAGCCGGGCGGCGTGGGCGCTAAGAGCCGGGGCAAGGAATGTCGCAGGAGGCGCGCATGTCGATCGACAAGGAAACCGCCGCGAAGGTGGCAAGGCTTGCCCGGATCCGGGTCGAGCCGGACCGGCTGGAGACGCTGGCCGGGGAGTTCAACGCCGTGCTGGGCTTCATCGAGCAGTTGGGCGAGGTGGATGTCGAGGGGGTCGAGCCGATGGTGTCGGTGACGCCGATGCGGCTCAAGCGGCGCGCGGACGAGGTGACGGATGGCGGCATGCAGGACAAGATCCTGTCGAACGCACCCGATGCGCGGGAAGGGTTTTTCGCGGTGCCGAAGGTGGTCGAGTGATGGCGGAACTGAACCGGATGACGATTGCCGCGGCGCGCGATGCGCTGCGCGCGGGTGAGGTGACGAGCGTGGAGTTGACCGAGGCCTGCCTTTCGGCGGTCGAGGGTGCGGGGGCTTTGAATGCCTTTGTTCACCATACGCCGCAGATCGCCATGGAGCAGGCGCGGGCGGCGGACGCGCGGATCAAGGCGGGTGACGCGCCCGCGATGTGCGGGATACCGCTGGGGATCAAGGATCTCTTTTGCACGCGCGGGGTGCCGTCGCAGGCGGGATCGAGGATCCTTGAAGGGTTTCGGCCGGAATATGAATCGACCGTCACGCAGAACCTCTTTGATGCGGGTGCGGTGATGCTGGGCAAGCTCAACATGGACGAGTTTGCCATGGGCTCGTCGAACGAGACGAGCGTGTACGGCAATGCGGTGAACCCTTGGCGGCGCGGCAATGACGACGCGCCGCTGACGCCGGGCGGCTCGTCGGGCGGCTCGGCGGCGGCGGTGGCGGCCGATCTGTGCCTCGGGGCGACCGGCACCGACACCGGCGGGTCGATCCGCCAGCCCGCGGCCTTTACCGGGATCACCGGGATCAAGCCGACCTATGGGCGCTGTTCGCGCTGGGGGATCGTGGCCTTTGCCTCGTCGCTCGACCAGGCGGGGCCGATGACCAGAACGGTGCGCGACGCGGCGATCATGCTGGAGGCGATGTGCGGGCATGATCCGAAGGACAGCACCAGCGCCGACCTGGCCGTGCCGGATTTCGAGGCGATGCTGACCGGCGACATTCGTGGGCGCAAGATCGGCATCCCGCGCGAATACCGCATGGATGGCATGCCCGACGAGATCGAGGCGCTCTGGGCCGAGGGGCGGCGGATGCTGGAGGATGCGGGCGCGCAGATGGTGGATATCAGCCTGCCGCATACCAAATACGCGCTGCCGGCCTATTACGTGATCGCCCCGGCCGAGGCTTCGTCGAACCTCGCGCGGTATGACGGGGTGCGCTATGGCCATCGCGCGACGCTTGCCCAGGGCGACGGCATCACCGAGATGTATGAAAAGACCCGCGCCGAAGGGTTCGGCGACGAGGTGCAGCGCCGGGTGATGGTGGGTACCTATGTGCTGTCGGCGGGGTTCTATGACGCCTATTACAACCGTGCGCGCAAGGTGCGCACCCTGATCAAGCGCGATTTCGAAGAGGCGTTCGCGGCGGGTATCGACGCGATCCTGACCCCGGCCACGCCTTCGGCCGCCTTTGGCCTGGGCGAGATGAGCGATGCCGACCCGGTGGCGATGTATCTCAATGACGTGTTCACGGTGACGGTGAACCTGGCCGGTTTGCCGGGGATCGCGGTGCCCGCGGGGCTCGACAAGCAGGGGCTGCCGCTGGGGTTGCAGCTTATCGGGCGACCATGGGAAGAGGGCGATCTGCTGAATGGCGCCTATGCGCTGGAACGGGCGGCCGGGTTTGTGGCCAAGCCCGGGAAATGGTGGTAATGACCGCGGGCGAGTCAATGTGGCAGGGTCTGAACATGCGGTTTTTCCTTTTTGGTGCGGCGCTCGTCGTGCTGGCGGCTTGTGAACCGTCGATCCCGGACAGTGGAGAAGGCGTGGGATTTGGCGACTATTCGGAATACCTCAGGCGTGAGGCGGATCGGGAGGCGCAACTGACCGGGGAAGACTCGCCCGGGGCACGGGAGGAGCCGGGCGCGCCGCTCTCGGCGACATCGGTCGACGCGGGCGGATCGACCGAGGCGGAGGACGAAGGTGCAGACGTCGCGGCGGCCGCGCGGGCGGTTCTCGAGTCGACGCGGACGAATGCGGGCGAGGAAGATGCGAGCGAGGAATCGGCGGAAGAGAGTTCGTCCGATCCGGCACCGGATGTCGTCACGGACACGTCCGGGATTTCGCGCGAGAACGATTTCAGCGCGGTGGATTCGCGGCGAACGATCGAGGACGATGCGGAGCTGCGTCGCCAGCAACAGGCGCGATACCAGCTGATCGAGCCGACCGAGTTGCCCGAGCGCAGCGGGGAGAGCGGGCCCAATATCGTGGAATACGCGCTTTCGACTTCGCATCCCAAGGGGGAAAGCATGTACCGGCGCGGCGGGATCAATGCGCAGGCACGCTATGAACGCAACTGTGCGAAGTATCCGTCGTCCGACCTTGCGCAACTGGAATTCCTCGAAAGGGGCGGGCCGGAGCGTGACCGGCTGGGGCTCGATCCCGATGGCGACGGCTATGCCTGTAACTGGGATCCGGCGCCGTTCCGCACGGTGCGCGGGAACTGACTCTGCCGGTGGACCCGGTCTGGTGCCCGTCGCCCAATGTCGGGCCGCGGCGCGCGGGAGCCAGGCCCGACATGGTGGTGATTCACTATACGGCGATGCAGAGCGCGGAGGCGGCGCTGGATCGGTTATGCGACCCGGCGGCCGGGGTGTCGGCGCATTTCATGGTTTGCGAGCGCGGACGCGTCTGGCAGATGGTCGAGGAAGAGGCCCGCGCCTGGCATGCCGGGGCGGGGCGATGGGGCGCCGTGCGCGATGTCAATTCTCGATCTATCGGGATCGAGTTGGCGAACCGGGGCGATCATCCCTTTGGCGAAGCGCAGATGGCGGCGCTGGAAGGGCTGATGCGCGGGATCATGGATCGCTGGTCGATCCCGCCCGAACGGGTGATCGGCCATTCGGACATGGCGCCGGGGCGCAAGAGCGACCCGGGGCGGCGGTTCGACTGGCGCCGGCTGGCGTTGCAGGGGCTGGGCGTATGGCCCGGGCAGGCGGTGCCGGGGGATTTCGCGCGCGACGCGGTGCGGTTCGGCTATCCGGTCGGGGATGTGGCTGAGGACGTGATCCTCGCGGCGTTCCGGCAAAGGTTTCGGCCATGGGGCCGGGGGCCGCTCTGCGATGCGGACAGGGCGGCGATGGCCGACCTGGCGGCGCGTTTCCCCATTGACCGGGGCGCGCCGAGTGCCTAACTGGAACCTGCGCGGAGGGCCGGATGGCCGCGCGGGGCCTTCGGGTCTTGCGAGGAAAGTCCGGACTCCACAAGGCAACGGTGCCGGGTAACGCCCGGGCGGGGCAACCCGACGGAAAGCGCCACAGAGAAGAGACCGCCACGCGCACCGCTTCGCGGCGCGCGGGTAAGGGTGAAACGGTGGGGTAAGAGCCCACCGGGGGGCTGGCAACAGCGCCCGCATGGCAAGCCCCACCGGGAGCAATGCCGAATAGGGATCGCGCGCCGGCCTGATCCTGGACCCAGGTCCGGGATATCGCGGCAGGGGCGCCTTGGCCCGAGCGATCCGGGTTGGCAGCTTGAGCCCGCGGGCAATCGCGGGACCAGAGGAATGGTCATCCAGAGGGGGCGACCCCTTGGACAGAATCCGGCTTACAGGCCCTCCGCGCGTTCATGTCGACAAGTCGTGACAGGCTGGAAACCCGTGGCGCGGTGACCTATGATCCATCCAAGCGAGGACGGCCTCCCCCGTTGATCGGGCGATATGTCCGGGACGACCCGGAGAATGATTGGGGGCGGCGACATGCGCAACACCAGGGAAAGGATTGTTCACGCGGTTTCCTTCGAGGTCTCGGGCCTCTTGATCCTTACGGTGCTCGGGTCGTGGGGACTGGGCTATCCGGTGACGGTGATGGGCACGGTTGCCCTGGTGGGCACGACGCTGGCGATGGTGTGGGTCTATATCTACAACCTGGCGTTCGACCGGGTGCTTGTGCGGCTGACCGGGGCTCTGCGCAAGCCGATATGGCTCAGGATCATCCATGCGATACTGTTCGAGGCGGGGCTGCTGATCATCCTGTTGCCATTCATCGCATGGCATTTGGGTATCGGGTTTGTCGAGGCGTTCTGGCTCGATCTTTCGATGGCGGGATTCTATCTGCTTTACGCGTTCGCATTCAACTGGGTCTATGATCTGATGTTTCCGCCCGGTGGGGTCGAGAAACGTGGTTGACTCGCCTGCGCTATCCCTTAAAAGGCAGGCTTCATGAGAATTTCGCGGGTGCGATCACGCCCGCCGCAGGAGAAGACCAATGGCGAAGCCGACCACCATCAAGATCCGCCTGAACTCGACCGCGGGCACGGGCCATTTCTACGTGACGAAAAAGAACGCGCGCACGATGACCGAGAAGATGAGCATCCGCAAGTATGACCCGGTCGCGCGCAAGCATGTCGAATACAAGGAAGGCAAGATCAAGTAGGATCGCCTGACCTTTGCATCTTTTGAAGCCGCGCCTTCGGGGGCGGCTTTTTCTTTTGGCTTGACGGTTCCGCCATTGCATCCCGCCTGCATCGCGCCCGGCCGGTGGCATCCGCTGTGCACCTGTTCCCGGGACGCGCGGTGCGAATTTTTCCTTTCGTCGCGCGGCAAGCTGCGCTAAGGCACGAGGTGCTTCGGTCCGGACGGGAAACCGTCCGGTGAAAAGGGAACACGGTGCGCCAGGCCCAGGCCTGGCAATTCCGTGACTGCCCCCGCAACTGTAAGCGGCGAGCGAAGCCGGACCATGTCACTGTTGCGCGGATCGCGCGATGGGAAGACCCGGCCAAGCGACGACCCGCGAGTCAGGAGACCTGCCGGAGTGATCACCCTGTCCGGGCGCGGGGCGCGCATCGGCAACGGACCTTCCGTAGTGGTGGCATCCTCACCGTCTGCGGACTCGATCTTTCTTCCGCAGGCACAGACTCGAAGCTTCGCGCGATGCGCGAACGGAAGGAAGACGACGATATGACACGACCCATTACCAGAACCCGTCTGCTGACCTCATCTGCGGTTGCTGCGCTGATTGCGCAAGCACCGGCCCTCCATGCCCAGGAGGGGGATGTGACCGACCTCGGCACGCTTGTCCTCTCGGGCAGCCTGATCCCGCAACCGATGAGCAAGACCGGCGCCACGGTCGATATCCTCGAAGAGGAGGACCTCGACGGGGACACGCGGCCGCTGGCCGATACGCTGTCGCGCAAGCCGGGCATGAGTTTCACGCAAAGCGGGCCGCTTGGACAAACGAGCAGCCTCTCCGTCCGGGGCCTGCCGGCGCGCTATGTCGGTGTGCGCATCGACGGGATTGACGTGACCGACGCCGCGGGCACGCAGGTGCAGTTCGATTTCGGCGGGCTGACCAATGCGGGGCTCGATCGGGTCGAACTGCTCAAGGGGTCGCAATCGGCGCTTTACGGCTCCGAGGCGATCGGCGGCGTGGTCGATATCACGACCGCGCGGCCAACGAAGCTCGGCTTTTCCACGCGAGTCGGCGCGGAGGCGGGGAGTTACGGCACCTATTCCGGCAACGTGATGCTGGGATACAAGGACGACCGCGGCGAGGTTGCGCTGAATGTCTCGCGCCTCGAGAGCGAGGGGTTCTCGGCCCTTTCGGACAATACCGAGAAGGACGGTGCCGAGCAGACCACCGCGAACCTGACCCTGCGTTATGACGTGAGCGAGGCCGTCACGGTGGGCGGTGCGATCTACTATCGCGATCTCGATTTCGACTTTGACAACATGGCCGGCGATCCGAGCGGTACCGGGCAGACCCGGGAGCGCGGCGCGCGCGTTTTTGCCGAGTTGACCACCGGGCGGGTCACCCATGAATTGAGCTACAGCCATTTCGAGTCGAACCGCGACTTGGAGACGGCGACCTATACCTCGACCTTCGACAGCACCCGCGACCAGGTTGCCTATCTGGGCAGCGCGTCACTGGGCGGGGCGTCGAACGCGACTCTGAACTTCGGGCTCGACTATACCGAGGAGCGTTACAAGACGGTGGGCGGCGCCGATACGCGCTCGGCCTTTGCCGAGCTTCTGTTGCAGCCCGGTGATTTCGACCTGTCGCTGGCCCTGCGCCACGACGAGCATTCGCAGTTCGGCGGCCACGCGAGCGGGCGGGTCGCCGGGGTCTGGCATGTCACGGACGCGACCGATATTCGCGCCACGCTGGCCACCGGGTTTCGTGCGCCGTCGCTCAACGAGCTTTACGGTCCGTTCGGCGGCAATCCCGCGCTTGACCCCGAGCAGAGCCGCAGTGCCGAGCTGGGCGTCGAACATCGGTTCGGCAGTGTCGGGTCGGTTCGCGGGACGCTGTTTTACACCGAGGTCGATGACCTGATCGATTACAACTTTCCCACGGGTTATGTGCAGGTGCCGGGCACATCGGTCAGCAAGGGATTCGAGATGTCGGGGCGCTATGCGCTGAGCGACCGATACACGATCTATGGCGCCTATACCCATGTCGATGCCAAGGATGGCAACGGCCAGCGCCGCGCCCGGGTGCCGCGCAACACGACCGTGCTGGGGCTGGACGCGGAGGTCACGCCGAAGCTGTCGGGCAATATCGAGGTCAAGCATGCGAGCGGCGCCGAGGCGAGTGCCTTCGCCCCAGCGGGCCACAAGGTCGGTGATTACACGCTCGTCAATGTCGGGGTGGATTATGCCGTGGTGGACAACGCCCGGGCCTATCTGCGCATCGAGAACCTGACCGACGAGGATTACGAGACCGTGGGCGGCTATAACCAGCCGGGTCGTTCCGTGTATTTCGGGATTCGTGCGGAGTTCTAGGGTGTGCCGGGTTTGATCAATTCCAGTCCGCCCGGGCGACTTGCAGCCCGGGCAGCGCCCGCCCCGCCCCATGGGCGGGCGCTTCGCACCCACCCCGGGTCGGGCGCTGCCCTCTCGTTGGGCATCGGGCGAGTTCGGTCAAATGCACCTCACCCATTGATCATGACCCTTGTCGCCATCCTCGTTCTGGCCATGGCGCCCATGGCGGCGGCAGAACAGACCGAGTCGCCGCCACCGTCTGATGCGGCGCCCGGGCGCGTGGTGTCGATGAACCTTTGCACCGACCTGCTTGCCATGTTGCTGGCGGGCGAGGGGCAGCTCTGGTCGGTGTCGCAGATGTCGCTCGATCCGATGGTGTCGCCGCTGGTCGAAGAGGCGCGCGGGCACGAGATCAACCATGGCCGCGCCGAGGAGATCTTCCTGATGCGCCCCGACCTGGTGCTGGCGAACACCCTGTCGCCGCGCAGCACGGTTGCGATGCTGGAGCGGCTGGGCATCCGGGTGGAGCAGTTTGCCCCGGCCAGCACGCTCGAGGATGTGCGCGACCGGATCATGCAGATGGGCCGGGTTCTGGGGCGCGAGGAGGCGGCGCAAGCGCTTCTGGCGCGGTTCGACGCGCGGCTGGAGGCACTGGAGGCGGATGAGGGTCCGCGCCCGCGCGCGGTGATCTATCACGCCAATGGCTATGTGTCGGGGCGCGGAAGCCTTTCGGGTGACATTCTCGACCGGGCCGGGTTCGAGAATGCCGCCCATGCGGCGGGATATGATTCGGGGCAGGTCATGCCGCTTGAGGTTCTTGCGCTCACCGACCCCGATCTTGTGGTCACGGCCCGGACCTATCCCGGCGGATCGCGCTCGGAAGAGGTGTTGTCGCATCCGGTGGTGCGTGCGTTCCGGGCGGGGCGGGCGGGGGCCGTGATCGAGGATCAGAGCTGGGTCTGTGGCACCCCGTTCGTTCTCGACGCGGTCGAGGACCTGGCCGAGGTGCGGCGGCGCATCGCTGTGCGGGAGGGCGAGTGATGCGGCTTGCATTGCCTTTGCTGGTCGCGGTGGCGGTGCTGTTCCTGGTCTCGCTTCTGACCGGACCGGCCGAGATCGGCTTGGGGCGGAGCCTGGCCGCGCTCTTTGCCGGGGGCGAGGATCCGGTTGCGCTGGTGATGCGAGATATCCGCCTGCCCCGGGCGCTTCTGGCGGTGATGATCGGGGCGAGTCTTGGCCTGTCGGGTGCGGCGATGCAGGGCTACCTGCGCAACCCGCTGGCCGAGCCGGGGCTGATCGGGGTGTCGGGGTCGGCGGCGCTGGGCGCGGTCCTGGCAATCCAGACGGGGCTTGCCGCCACCTTTGCGCTGGGCCTGCCGCTGGCGGCCTTGGCGGGTGCGCTGGGCGGGGTTCTCCTGGTGATGGCGCTTGCCGGGCCTCGGGGCACGTCGCTCACCCTGATCCTCGGGGGGATCGCGGTGTCGTCGCTGGCGGGGGCCTTGACCGCGCTTGTCCTGAACCTTTCGCCCAACCCTTTTGCCGCGAGCGAGATCGTCTTCTGGATGATGGGGTCGCTGGCCGACCGATCGATGACCCATGTCTGGCTGGCGCTGCCGCTGATGGTGGTCGGCTGGGCGTTGCTGGCAGGGCTGGGTCGGGGGCTCGATGCGCTCATCTTGGGCGAGGACGCGGCGCAGGCGATGGGGATCGACATGGCGCGGCTGCGGCTGATGCTGGTGGTTGGCACGGCCTGCGTGGTCGGTGCGGGCACCGCGGTGGCGGGGGCGATCGGCTTTGTCGGGCTGGTGGTGCCGCATATGTTGCGCCCGCTGGTGGGGGCGCATCCCGGGCGGCTCTTGTGGGCCTCGGCGCTGGGCGGGGCGGCGATGGTTCTGCTGGCCGATATCGCGGTGCGGGTGATCCTGCCCGACCGTGATCTGAAGCTCGGTGTGCTGACCGCGCTGGTGGGGGCGCCGCTCTTCCTGCATCTCATCCTGCGGCTGAGAAGGGAGCGGATATGAGCCTCGTTTCGGTCAATGACCTCGGCGTGCGGCTGGGCGGGCGCGCGGTATTCTCCGGCGTCAGTTTCGAGATCGGCACGGGCGAGGTCGTGGGGCTGATCGGGCCGAACGGGGCGGGCAAGACCACGCTGATGCGTGCGGTGCTGGGCCTGTTGCCGTTCGAGGGGAGCAGTTCGCTGGCTGCGTTACCGGCGGCCGAGCGCGCGCAGTTGGCGGCGTGGATGCCGCAAGCGCGCGAGATCGCCTGGCCGGTAAGCGTGGAGAGCGTGGTGATGCTGGGCCGGGTGCCGCATCTGGGCACGTTGCAACGGCCCGGTGTCGAGGACCGCGCCCGCGTCGCGGCAGCGCTGGAGCGGATGGAGCTTGCCGATATGCGAGACCGTCCGGCGACGCAGCTTTCGGGGGGCGAGCAGGCGCGGGTTCTCATTGCCCGGGCGCTGGCGCAGGATACGCCGCTCCTGATCGCGGATGAGCCGATTGCCGGGCTTGATCCGGCGCACCAGATTTCCACGATGCAGAGTTTTGCCGCCCTGGCCGATGCAGGGAAATCGGTGCTGGTGTCGATGCATGACCTCGGCCTTGCGGTGCGCCATTGCACGCGGCTCATCCTGCTGGGCGAGGGGCGGGTGATTGCCGACGGGTCGCCGGGCGAGGTTCTCACGCCCGAGCGGCTGGCACGGGTGTTCGGCATTTCGGCGTGGTACCAGGTCACTGAAGAGGGGCCGGTTTACCAACCGCTGGAGGTTCTGAGGTGAGCGGCGCGGTGGTGTGCCTGGCCCGGCCATGGCTCGAATTCGACCTCGGGGGCGAGATGGAGGTTTTGAGCTGGGCGGTGAACCGGCCCGGCCGGGTGCGCGCGCGGCGTATCCTGTGGCGCGAGGTGCGCAATGCCGACCTGCCCGAGGATCTCGATGCGGTTGAGTGGCTCGAGCGCGCGTTGCGGGCGCGGGATGCGCTCGATGCGGTGACGTTCCTGACTTCGCGCGACGTGGGCTGTTTCACGCAAGCAGAGGCCCGCGCAGGCGCGGCACATGCCCACGCGGTGGCGACGGTGGGGCTTTCCAATGCCGAACGGGTGGGCCACAGGATCGACCGGTCTGGCCATGACTGGGGCACGATCAACGTGGCGCTGCAGCTGAACCTCGGGCTGGGCGAGGCGGCGCTGATCGAGGCGATGAGCATCGCGGTCGAGGCCCGCACCGCGGCGGTGATTGCGGCCGACCTGCCGCTTGCCCCTGGCCCGGCGACGGGGACGGGCACCGATTGCGTGGCGCTGGCGGCCCCGGCGGGCGATCTGCCCTATGCCGGGCTGCACACCGACCCGGGCGAGGCCGTGGGCCGCGCGGTTTATGACGCGGTCCTGGAGGGCGCACTGACGTGGAAGGCGACATATGGGCGCGCGGGGTAGGGTGCGCTGGTTGATAGAAGATGCCCGGGGAGGGGTGGGTGTCGGGGAAGAGGTTGTTGTTTTTGGGGGGAACTGGTCAGGTGAGGGCGTGAGAATTGACGTCTCTAAAGTAGGAGGCAGTGATCAGTGCCTGCCATCGACCGCAAGAGACAGGTCCAACAAAATAATCAGAAAAGTTGCTCCAAAGTAGTATTCTTGGCAAAGATTTAAGAGAGTGAAATGCCCCACTGAACTTAATTTCGAAAGGTCGCCATGACAGTTGAGAACGCTACTGACTTCCAAGCTCTGCTTTGCTTTTCCAGAGTTTCGTTGCGCGAGAATTTTCCTTTGGAGAGCCTACATTTCTTGAACACAAAATTGCAAAGTGCGAGCGTCTTGGCCCATGATCTTCCAAAGTTGGCAGATGCACATTTTGTGCAGGATTTCGAACGACCTGAAGAAAACCTGGAAGTGGTAACTTACAACCCAATCTATCAAATTAGGATTGCTAGCTCCTGCGAGTCTCTGTGTAACGCGATTTATGGTGCTGGAGAAATTGCGGCTAAATGCATTGGTCCCAGATTGAGGCCGCAAAAACCTAGCGGCTTCAGAAAATTTAAGGACTGTATAAAAAATGGTGACCTAAAGAATGTTGGGCTAGGTGTTCAGTCCCGGCATTTGGTGGATCGGATTTAAGTTGAATCGATCTGGCTCGGATGTCCAGATCTTGCAGATGTATTCGTAGGGGCTTTGTTGCATAAATCTGCTGAAGGCCGGACTTCCCCTTTCCCCGGACGGATTTACCCTACGGCCACTGTGACGGGTATGCCAAGCGCGGTGTAGCCGTTCAGTACGGC